>Ga0209438_1000498_pt1 | contig 12073 bp, 15 predicted proteins | sample GraSoi_2013_20cm_FD_185825 | JGI IMG/M metagenome (GOLD analysis project Ga0209438, IMG submission 185825) | Grasslands soil microbial communities from the Angelo Coastal Reserve, California, USA - Sample 9_17_2013_20cm (SPAdes) (version 2) | ecosystem: Environmental > Terrestrial > Soil >...
GAGCTTTTGTCGCTCGAGGCGATGCAGGGCGGGATATAGCGACCCGGTGTCCACCTGGAGCGCGTTGGCGGAGTTCGCCTTGACCATCTGGGCGATGCCGTACCCGTGGCGTGGACCCCAGCGCAGTGTCTGGAGGACGATCATGTCGAGCGTACCCTGGAGCAGCTCGAGGCGAGACAATCCGGATCGTGACATGGTGTAGTCATTCTACATCCATGCCTGTAGGATGTCTACATCCCTATCTGTCCGGAGGCGCTGGACGTGTTAATCACGTCCTTCAGAGCTTGCCCTGAGCGCAGCGAAGGGACGCGCGCCATAGCCGCGCAATCAGGTGCTAGAGGAGATTGCCGGGCTGCGCGGGCTCGAAGACCAGGCGGCGCTGCTGCAGGAAGCGGAGGCGGAGCTGGCTGACCTGGACGGGCGGCTAAAGGAGGCGCAGTCTGGTCGCGCGCGCGCCGAGGCACGATGCCGGGAGCTCACGTCGGAAGTGGAGCGCCTGTCCGCGGCCGGCGAAGCGCTCGAGGCCCTTGAGTCGTTGGTGAGACGCAGTCCCTAGCGCAACGCGCGCGCGAGCATCGCAATCGCGCCGACCGCGCCCACCCAGAACACGAACGACCACCTGATGAGGTCGCCGACGCGGCGCTCGAAACGGGTCTTGAGCGTCGCGACGTCGCTCACGCGGGCGTCCATCTCATGCATCTAATTCTAGCTCGTCGGAAGCAGTACAATCGCTCGTTCCGATTGGTTACGTTTAGTGAGATTCACCGGGTCTAGGCCCGGTCGCCCACCAGCCCGCCGTCCTTCGGCCCTCTGCTAACGCAGATCGCTGCACTCCGGTGAGAAGTGGCAACGACGCGCCCGTCCCGGGACGCGTCGTTTCGTCGTTTGGGGTCCAGCTGTATCGAACAATGCAACGCGCTTAGAGCGCGGAGGGCTGCACCGATGGGCCAGTGGACGGATCGTATCAAGAACCACGCTGTTTGGCAGCAGATGAGCACCCTGGGACCGACGATCGATCGGGCCCTCGACCGAGAGGCTATCGACCCTGACACCATAGATGCGTTGGAACGCGTGCGCGCCGTCCTGGCTCTCGTGGGTAAGAGACTCGACAGTCTTGACCCGGCCACGGCCTTCCCCGGCCCGCTCGACGGCCTCGCAGCCGCACTCCAGAACGCCAATAACGAAATCCAGAACTACATCGCCAATGGCAACGCTGGCCATATCAGCAACGCGAACGCACACGCGGACACGGCGCTCGCGCACCTCGCGCAACTTCCCATTGCGATCACGCCCAAGGAACTCACGGGTTTGAGGGAGGCCGCTTCATCGTATCGCTCGACGCTGGAGGGCCAGCTCAAGAAGGCTTCGTCGGCCCTTGTGACAGTCAACAGCGAACTCGAGAGCACAAAAACAAGGCTCGCGACGGTCGGCAGTGATGTCACCGCCGAGAAGCAGCGCCTCTCCGACCTCGCCTCCGGGTTTCAATCGCAATTCTCCGCCGCGCAAGAAGCTCGCAACCGGGAGTACACGGAGGCGCAGGGGACGAGACAGGAAAAGTTCAACCTGCTCATGACGGATGCGGCAGGTCGACTGGCGGAGCAGACCGCGGACTTCACGCAGCAGCGGGACGTCGCTGTGAAACAGTACGCCGAAGACGCGGCCGCGCTGAAGGAGAATTATGGTGACGCCGCCAAGTCTGTGCTCCTTCAGATCGAGAACCACCGCGCGGACGTCGAAAAGCTGGTCGGCGTAATTGGTGATCTCGGCGTGACGTCCGGTTACGTGAAGACTGCGAACTACGCCCGGAAGGCATTGTGGTTCTGGCAGGGCGTCGCGGTGTTGGCCATGGCCGGCGTCATCGGCGCCGCGTACGAGCTGTTCATTCCACAATCCCAGGTCTTTTCATGGGAGGCGTTGCCCGGTCGCGTTTTGCTGTTGCTCACCGTTGGTGTCCTGGCGGCATACGCAGCCTTCCAAGCCGACAAGTATCACCGGACTGAAGACCGTAATCGTCAACTCGCGCTCGAATTGGCGGCGATCGGTCCCTTCCTCGCGCCGTTGCCGCCCGAAAAGCAGATCGAGTTTCGCCTTGGACTCGGCGTCAAGACGTTCGGACAGAACGGAGGTAGCCATCCCCCAGAAAACGGCGATAGAAGCCCCGCCACCGTCTTGGATCTCGCGAAGTCACCCGGCCTCCGTGAGTTGGTTACGGAAATCATCAAAGCTGCTCGCGGCTGACGTTGCCGGGAGCTTACGTCGGAAGTGGAGCGCCTGTCCGCGGCCGGCGAAGCGCTCGAGGCCCTTGAGTCGTTGGTGAGACGCAGTTCCTAGCGCACCGCGCACCGCGAGCGAGCATCGCAATCGCGCCGACCGCGCCCACCCAGAACACGAACGACCATGTGATGAGGTCGCCGACGCGGCGCTCGAAACGGGTCTCGAGCGTCGCGAAGCCCACCTGCATCTCGTGACGCATCTCGGCGATATCCGCCCGCGGCGGCCGGGCTCCAGTCCAGATCGCACTTCGGCACACCCGCGCCAGCCTCACCAGATTGTTGGGCCGCAGGCGGCCAAGCTCAGAGAAGGCTTGGCAATTCATGGGCTATCCGTCTTCCGAGCTTGGTAGAACCTTCACCGAAAAGCCGTAGGAGCCTTGTCAACGCCTGCTCCCCACGTTTCGAGAGCACCAACCGGTTCAACACCGCTCGTACACCTACCTTATTTTTCACCCACTCCACTGGTGCAATCGATGGTAAAGAGGCGCTCACGAAAGCGAGTGACACGGACAACGACGTTCCCCCGTCCTTTGAAGAGTGCACCCGCCGTTTGACATTGTCTTCAACAGAGCGTAGCACGTCCTTATGCTTTAGCATTGCAGCGATGTCGTCACGCTCTACTGCTTCTTGATAGCCATGCAGCCACCTGCGAAGGTCCGCGTACTCATCCCGATACTGCAGTGCCGTTGTAATCAAATCAGACGACGAGGTCGAGGTCTCAATAATTTCAACCACGAAAGGCGGCAGAATCATGCCGATCGTGACGTGAGAGCCGGGAATGACCGCCTCGAACACTGCTTTTCTTCGATCCCGTAGCCACTGTTCCACCCCCCGCGTCACATCGATTTGAGCCGAACGGAACAGTGTTTGTTCAAGAGCCACGGCTCGCAGGGGGTGACCCGAATACGGCAGCCCAAAATAGTGGCTGCGCATTAGATATCCCGCCGCGCCCCATAAAATCGTTGATTGTGGCTGGTCAACAATATTCCTGCGGCTGCTCCACGATTCCTGGTTTGCGCGCTGAGCGGCCTTTAAGGACGGAGTAACACATAGATCGTCTATAATCTCAGCGGTGAGCGCACGCGCTTCCGAGGGCGGCGCCGGTACCCTGTGCCCGGCCACGATCTCCGACTCTCGTAGTCGTATTAGCGGAGATTCCTCGCGGCCCCACGTGGACAAGAATGTCTCATCAACCAGGAGATGCTCGCGCGTTATGACGTCGGTCAGTAGGCGTAGTAGCGCCGCAAGGTCCGCCGTTGCAGTTGCCTTAGGAACCCATTCAGAATTGCTCGCAGTACCATCGACAGACAGCGTAACCGATTCCTCGGCATCACAGCCGTCGAGTAGTAAGCGCTCAGCCGCTTGAAGCGTCCAGTTGTCGATCAGGAGGTCTGAACTCAAGAGCTACCTACCGCTGCGGTCTAACGGATCGCGCTTACGCTGCGGCGCGCTGAAGAAGAATTCATTCCTTAATCTACGCGCGCCGCCAGCTTCAAGCGCTTGTTAGACCGCGTCACCAACAATCTCTCTGATGCGCTCATCCTTCAGCCACACCGCATCCACAACATCGTAGGCCTCCTGCTCCCAAGACGACCCGAGCACCTGATCTGGCCGAAGAGCTGCGCCCGCGAGCTCGCCGCGCGCCGTTGGTCGATCCTGCGCGTCAACGACCATGAACGACGGCCCGTTCTCTGTGCGTCGAAACCGTAGCGCGACGGCGACGCGATCGTCGCGGCTAGTACCTTCGCCCCACTTCCCAAGGATCAGATCGAAGTGCGCACCGTGGCGTGGGACCTGGCCCAGCTTCCACTGCACGAAATACGAGGCGAGACTCCGAGGACCCTCATGGACGACGCCCCACACAGTGCGACTCATGCCCCCGCAACACTCGCACGGGCCGAAGTCCTTTTGGCCCGTGGGCTCTACTCTGAGTCCAGCCGCACGCATGAATTAGTTACCCGATCTAACGAGAATTAGACATAACTGCCTAATAACATTATCCGAACATCAAGGCGCGGCAGTTGATCACTCTGCCGCGCCTCAGTGCTCCTCCGAAATCAGCGCTGAGCATCACGCCGCCTTCGGCGTCTTACTACCGCCCGCCCCGGACTGCAGCTCGTCCATAAAAAAGTCGGGCCCCGCATCATCGCAGGGCCCGTTTTCGTCTTGCCGTTGGGCGCGGTTAGGCGTCAGTCGCGTGCGGGAGCAATCCCGTCTCCGTGACGAAACCCTCGCGCATAATGGGAGCGCCGATGACAGGCAGATCAACACCGCGCTCCACCACGGGCGCGGGCTCCCCGATGGAGATTACCACGTTGACGCTGCGGGTGAGCGACGGAGTGAGCGGCTGTTGTGCGCCCATTTTCGGCGCATTCAGAAGTCTACCGTTCACTTTTCTTCCTCCCATCGCTGCCATAAAACCTCCTGTTTTACTACGTCCTGCTGGCCCATCTTAGCACGTTCTAGAGCCATGTCGAGCTTGAACACATCGGCGTGGGCGGGGGATTCCACGTACGCCCCCCGCATACCCTCAAGCTTAATCTTAGTGCTACCCGTTGCCGTGACGCCAGTTACAATCGGCACCATGGCGGCGGCAAGCTTAACAAGCTGCTCCTCCGAGACCTGCTGGAGGGTTAAACCCTGCTGGGCTAGCTGAATGATCTGTTGGACTATTTGGGCCGCCGTGGGTGGCGTAACCGCAGCGGTTTTGGTCTGCTTTTCGATCTCACGCAGGGCGTTGTACTGCTCGGTCATCTGCAAAGACTTCTCGTAATCGAGGTACAACTGCCACATCAAGGATTCCACGTCTTGCGGCGGTTTGATGACCTTCAGCTTCAGATCCTGCTTAGCCTCGTCGCGATTGATCGGGTGACCGTGAAAAAAGAGATTCGATTTCAGCGTGTCTATGATCTTGGTGATTTCATGCTCGTCGGCTTCTGTCGGCATGTGCCGTTTCAGGAGCTTCCGAGCCATCATACGCGCCTGATTGTGAGATCGTTGAACATTGCCCAGCGCGAGTGGGTGCACCTTTTCAGTGAGTGCGAGCACCGCTTGGATAAGCTCGTCCTCGTGACTGATGCCCAACTCCTCCGAAATCATTTTGAAATACGCGCTCACATCTTCCACACTGATCGCGAGCGGCATGCCCGGGTTTTGTGGGTGAGGTGGGTTAAACAGATTCGCAACCGACGGGTCAATGGGGCCGAGACAACCCATCTTGTGCATGACAATTTCGTCGGCACCGAGCGCGATGAGTGTCGCAGCCGAGAACGCGCGATGCGGGACTAGTACGGCAAACTTGTCAGTGTATTCCCGAATCAGGCTGACAACACGCCAAGGCACCGTACCGGAGCCGCCGTTGCTGTGTAGGAAGAGGTCAACGCCCTTCTTGGCGGCTTCCGCGCCTTTCTCCAGGTGATCGTACAAGAGCCGCAGGACGTCGTCGGCGATTTGTATTTCCAGTTGGGGCCGCGTGGACGTGACATAGGCAATACAAAGGCGTCCACCCCGCTTCGTTTGCAGTTCCTCAATCAGCTTCTTGCGTTCGGCTCGCGGCATTGCATCACCTCGTGACTGAGGGACGGCAGGCAGTCGGGGTTACGGCGTCGCCGTCTAGTATGCACCTATCGGAACCCGGAGTTAGGGTGTTTTTGCGGCACGAAGGGGCAAAAATGCTGCAAGGCGCTGGTCTGGGGGTCCGTGAGTTAGTCCGCCGCGCGGCTAAGAGGCCGAGGGAGGCACCAATTTTCACGGCCCGAGCACGGGCTGCCATGAGCGCCGCGAAGGGTCCGCGCGCTAGCCCACGGCGCCAGTTGGACAAAGTCGAACCGTAGCGCACCAGACGCCCGAGCAGCGCGTCTCGCAGATCTCGCTCAGTATTCCCGTGCCCTGCAGGGCCGGCTCGGCGCTACGTGGTCCTGAAGGACGCGATGAGCCCTTCAGGGCTCGCGCTCTCGCCGAGCCGCCGCTTCAGCGCACGGATAATCGAAGACAAACAAGCACGCGCCCTGATTAGCTTTCACTCGGGGTGGCTTGGCCTTCACCTCCCACAGATTGGAGAGCGTATCGGTATGGCCAGGAGCAGCAGCAACAGGACAGTTTATCGCAGGGACGATGGCAGCTGGGCGAACAAGAAGAATGGTGCCGGGCGGGCATCCAGCTTGCACGACACGCAGGGCGAAGCAGCAGAAACTGCGAAAGAAATGCTCGAGAACCAAGGCGGTGGTGAATTGACCATCATTGGTCGCGATAGGTTGATCCGGAGCAAGGACACCATCGCGGCCCCTGATCCGAACCCACCCAGAGATACCGAGCACTAGTTCGAGTAGGACCGGTCAGGCTGCCCCGTCTGTACGGTCGAGATGAGATCCGTCCGACCCTCTGTTCAACAATCGCCCAAAAACAACAAGGCGCGGCAGTTGATCAGGCCACCGCGCCTCGTCACTCCTCCTCCGGAATCCAGCGTAGACATCACGCCGCCTTCTTCAAGCGGAGTTTTTAGGGCCGCGCGGCTGCTCGATATGACCTACCAGCATCTCGAATCTTTACCTGTCGAATGACATTCCTGTGCTTTTCTTCGAGTCGGATGGTTTCAACGTTTGCAGACCTTGAGTCGGGCGCAAAAACAAATGCCATCAAATCACCGGTAGGGTTGCCAAGCTCCAGAATCGCCGCCCCGGCAAAAGCTTCCTTACTCGCGACATCTTCGAGAACCAAGAATTCTGGCTTACGCTTGCGGGACTGCCATCGAAGGTCACCCGAAACCGCAGTCTCGGTGGCCTGAACCAGTTTCTCGTCTAGTTTCAAGAAGATTCCTTCACTCGATAAGTCCATAACGTGGGCGTGTGCCCATTTTCCGCCCAAAATCTCCTCATCCTCGACTAATCTTGGTGCCGGCATCTGATCCAACCTGTCACGGACAGAAGGGACTGAGATAAGTTCGTCGGTCGAACGAATGAGTAGAGCCTCTGTCAGTGCGCTGCCGTCAGTGAATTGTTTGTGAGGGTATCCGTCCGGCCCATAAATAGGTGTCTGCCCGCTCCACTCGAACGACTTAGGATGGGTAGGTGTAAGCAGCTCGATGTAGTAGCTGATCCATGTAAGAAGCGTGCTATAGAAATGTCGGAAGAAGTCCGCAGGTCGTCCGGCCTCCGCAAACTCTCTAAACTGCGCCGCCATTGGCGTAGTCCACTGCTTCAGGTGGAATAAACGCACGTCATGGGTTTGCGCTTTGACCACCGCCGCTGTTGTGAAGCCTGATGTCGAGACAATTGCCCGAGTCGTCACGCTGGGCATGTCCTTCAACTTCATACAAAGCTGTTCCACCGTCACCACATCGAGTGGTTTGTCTTCCCCCTTTACCTCGTAAGCCTTAAAGGCTGATATGACCCCTTGCGCCGTTATCGTGACAGTCACATCAACGTCTCGGACTTTGCCGGCCGCAGTATCAAGCACCATGTCACCGATAGTTACATCAACGGCACTTGGGTCTCGCCGTAAACAGCAGAGACCGACCAGATACTGCAAATGCATCGGGCTCAACATCTATTCGAAGCCTTACTAGTTGGGAGTGTACCTGCGTGGGCCAGTCCATGCGAAGCAATCCAGTCGGGCCGCCTAAAGTATAAATAAGGCGCGGCAGCTCGTCAGCCACCGCGCCTCGTCGCCTACCCTCCGAAACAGCGTAGACATCACGCCGCCTTCGGCGGCCTGCCCTGAGCCTCGCGAAGGGTCTCACTACCGCCCGCCCCCGACTGCGGCGCGTTCGTGGTGTTGAACGGCCCAGCCACACGCCGCATTGAGCGGAGTGAAGCGTTGCGGGCACTTTCCCACTCCCATCAGCTCGGCATTATCGCCGAACCGATGGCGGACCACGTGTCCAGCAAGCGGAGCTGCTTGCTGATGTCCGAGGCAACCGCTTTCAGATCGGCCCGCGTGCCTACATGCTCGGGTCGGCCGACGTTATGCTTGACGACGTGTCCACGTTCTGGGGACAGTTCCTGCCGAACCTGGTCGCGACGCTCGTCGGAGCGTTCGTCGGCTTCCTCCTGGCGCTTAGATTCGATCACGCGCGAGAGAGTCGCAGTCGCATGGAACAGGAGGCGTCGCTCTTGCGCGCTGCACTAGACGCCGCAGAGCACAACGTGCAGTTGATCGCTCAACTCAAACCGATCCTCTTCGCCGCCCCTCCGATGCCATCGTTCGAGATGGACACCGTGATCCTCGACGCCCTAGTTCCGCAGCTTGTCCAACTGTCGTCAGATACCGACCTGCTCGCACGGCTGAACGACTTCCGCTTCCAGCTCCACCATATCAACCGCAAGCTGGACCATTTACTAAGTCATGGGTTCACACCGATCAGCGTGACTCCACTCGCACAAGGTGTCACGCTCACTGCTGGGAACCTGGAGAAGTCGGGAAGAGAGACGCTTCTGCCATCAATCAACGCGCGGATCGCTAGTCTGGAGACACTTCAGCGGCAGTGGTGGAAGTTGTGGTGAGCTCACTGCTCGCCGCAGCTCTCGCGCTGCAGTAACAACAAGGCGCGGCAGTTGATCAGGCCACCGCGCCTCGCCTCCCCTCCGCAACCAGCGCAGCCATCACGCCGCCTTCGGCGTCGCACTACCGCCCGCCCCGGACTGGGACTCGTTCTTGGTCTGGAACGATCCAGGCACATTGCGGGCACTTTCCCACGCTCCCATCAGCTCGGCATTATCGCCGAACCGATAGCGGACCACCTTGTCCAGCAGGCGGAGCTGCTTGCTGATGTCCGCGGCAACCACCTCCAGATCGGCGCGCGCGCCTACATGCTCGCGCCGGCCTGCGCTGGTCGCCTGCAGCGTGTCCTCGTACTGCCCGAGCGCCGTGGCGAGCTCGTCCAACACCTGCTCCGACATCCCGAGCTTCACCAGGAGCTCCTTCTGCGCCGTCGCCCGCTCCAGAATCGCTCGACTCATCGTGAGCAACCCCTGGTGCGAGGTGTTCGGCGGCGGCATGCGGAACTGCTCCGCCAATTCCGCATTTGGCGTGCCTACCACTGCGCCCACGGCACTCAAATAGCCGAGTATCCTGGGCTGCAGCGCGCGCCGGAGCTCTTGCCGCTGCTTCACGGCCGACCGCTCCACCGCTACCCCCACCCGCTGCTGGGTCGCGAGGTTCTCCGCATGCTCCAGCAGCTGCTCGAGCTTCGTCAGCCCGAGGTCCTGCCCTACTCCGTCCATCTGGTGGGCCCGAAGAAAATCCCGAGCCCGCGCGGCCATCTCCAGCCGCCTGCGCAATTGAGCGTTCATAACGCTCCCTTCTGTTGTGGCCACAGCGTCGGCGCCGTGCACCGGTGTTTGGACGTCTCCGACACTCGGCGTGCTATGGATAATTCGGGCCACGAGATTTGTGCTCAGAACAAAATCGACTTGTCCTCGTGTGTGGACGACGGAACGCGGTTCAAAAAGCTCGTGCGCCGGAACACCAGTGTTGGCGCGCCGAACGATGTCCTCTCAATTCGTGTCGCAGTGTCAACGCGTCGTTGCCAACAGGAGGCTCACTCACGGAAGGTGCTCGCTCACTGACTGAAAATGCTCCCTCACTCGGTTAAGATGCTCCCTCACCGCGTCCAGATCCTCGGTGATTTCGTCCAGATCCTCGCTCATTTCATCCAGATCCTCGCTCACTACGTCCAGATCCTCGCGCATTTCGTCCGGGTCCTCGCTCACTGCGGGCCGATGCTCGCTCACTGCGTGAAAATGCTCGCGCGCGACCTGGGGGAACCCCCTAAATGGTCATCGAAAGACGCGCAGCGCAGATCGGCGGGCACTCATCGGAGGTCGAAGCACCGACATCGCCCATCGCAGGACGCGCGTTGTTCATCGGAAAGCCGACACTGGCTGTCGAAGCACCCTCTTTCAGCATCAACGAGGCGACACCCGGACTCGAAGAACGCACATTGCACCTCGAACGAGCCGCATTGCGAATCGAATGGTCGTCTTTGGGACCTATTCCTCCCTCTCTTTGAATAGGAAGCCGCGCATCTCATCCGGATCGACGCGCACGCTTGTGCGCATGGCGCAGCGCGATCGTACGCCCAACCCTAGTGCACCGTAATTGTTGCCGCATGCTCCTTCCATGCGTAGCTGGGTGTCCATTTCTGACCGTACGCCCCGACGTTGACTGAATACGTCCCGCCCTTGGTCGGCGTCCATGAGAACGTGAAGACTTTGGTCTGTCCGGCGTCGAAGCTCTCGTCAGCCTTGTGTTCCTTGTAAACCGTATTGCCGGATGCATCCCAGATCTCCATCTCCACCAGACTGTTCGGCGCGGCCTTCCCGTCGTCTGTGGCGGTGATCCGAATGGCAATCGGCTGACTGTCGGCGACCGCGTGACCTGCGACTGCCGCGCTCAACGTGAACGGCGGCATCGTCAAGGTCGACGCATAAAACCCGGCGACCTTCAGTGCGAGCGCGGCCAGATCAGACCTGTCCGAATTGGCGAGCACGATCACGGTCAGGCTATCGTCCTCGAAGCGCTCGTAGTCAGCCCTGAAGCCAGGGTACTGGCCGTCGTGATGGATACGGGCGCGGCCCAGGAATGAGTCGACGTACCATCCGAATCCGTAGTCCACACGCGCGCTGTCAATCAGCAGTGCGGGTGTGCGCATCAACCTGCGGTTCGCAGGGCTGAGCGGGTTGTGGGAGTCCATGAATGCGTCCCACTGCGCGAGATCCAACGCTGATGAGATGAAGGCGCCGCTCGGGCGCACCGCAATCCAGTTCTCGGCGTTCACAGTTGCGTGGTTGACTTCGGAATAGCCACTGGCCCGATTGATGATGACCTCCTTCGCATTTCCCGTCCGGGTCGCTGTCATGTGCGCCGGCACAAAGAGGCGCTCGGCAATAAACGCGTCCCATGGTGTGCCGCTGACTTTGGTAATGACTTGCGCGAGGACGTAGTAGCCAATGTTCGAGTAGAGCCACCGGCCACCGGGTGCGGAGTTGAGGGGCAACGCGTAGGCCGCTGTGATCACGTCTGTGATCGGTTGTTCCGTGTAGGGGTGATAATCGATCGGATCGCGGACCAGCCCGGATGTATGCGTGAGCAGCTGGCGGATCGTGATCTCGTCCCAGGTTGCGGGAGCGTCATCCAGATATTTCGTCGCCCGATCGTCCAATCCCAGCTTTCCTTCCTGCACCAGCAACATGACGGCGGTGGCGATGAACTGCTTGCTGAGAGAGGCAATCCTGAACTCGGTCGCGGGAGTTGTTGGGGCATTGGTTTCCAGGTTCGCGAGTCCATACGCGCCGAGTTTTACTACCCTGCCGTTTTTCAGTACGGCCAGCGCCAATCCCGGGATACGCAGCTCACGGACCCGAGTGGTTACGTATTGATCGACCGGACTTACCCTTGGAGGATCGGTCGCAGATACCTGCGTACTGGAAGACGCTCGGGGTTCAAGGAGCCGTGTTTGAACTGGCGTGCAGGCTAGCAGGCAGCACGCGACCACCATCAACAGATACTCTGTCATTTCGATTGTCCTCCAAGGGGGGGGTCGACACCGGCGCGCCGCCGGGAAAGCGTGACTCATTGGATGCGTGATAGAGCAGGAAGGTTGGAAGTGTCGGGTGGACGTGAGGCGCTACGGCAGGCGCTCAGGCGTGCGCACAGAAGGGCGCCGCGTCGAACGTCGGTGGAGGTGCTGCCTATGCGATCGCTTTGCCATCTTCGAACACGCCGCCGGTCGGCCCGTCCGGTGGCAACTGCACACCCCAGAGCACGCTGGCCGCACCCTGCTCCACCGATCGTGGCGCGCT
>Ga0209438_1000499_pt1 | contig 12071 bp, 12 predicted proteins | sample GraSoi_2013_20cm_FD_185825 | JGI IMG/M metagenome (GOLD analysis project Ga0209438, IMG submission 185825) | Grasslands soil microbial communities from the Angelo Coastal Reserve, California, USA - Sample 9_17_2013_20cm (SPAdes) (version 2) | ecosystem: Environmental > Terrestrial > Soil >...
CGTCCATTGGTGCGCGCCTGCGCGAGCTGTCGGTCGGAACCCGCACCGCGCTGGTCAGCGACGCCGCCGTCGCGCGCCTTTACGGCAAGACGGTGACGTCGAGCCTCGAGTCGGCCGGCTTCTTGGTCATCCCCATCGAGGTCCCGGAGGGGGAAGGGGCCAAGACCCTCGCCGTCGCGCAGCACTGCTGGAACGAGCTCATCGCGGCAGGCCTCGACCGGACCTCGACCGTGCTGGCGCTGGGCGGCGGCGCCGTCGGCGACGTGGCGGGTTTCGCCGCCGCGACGTACATGCGCGGGATCAACTTCGTGCAGATCCCGACGACCGTCCTGGCCCAGGTCGACGCCTCCATCGGCGGCAAGACGGCGATCGATCATCCCCTGGCGAAGAACATGATCGGCGCGTTCCATCAGCCGCGGCTCGTACTCGTCGATCCGGCGGTGGCGCGCACGCTGCCCGAGCGCGACTTTCGCTCCGGGCTCGCCGAGATCGCCAAGCACGGGGTCGTGCTGGAGGCGGAGTACTTCGCCGAGCTCGAGCGCGATGTGACGCCGCTCATGGCTCGCGAGCTCGAGGTGCTCGAGCGAATCATCGGAGGATCCTGCCGGCTCAAGGCCGCCGTCATCGAGCGCGACGAGCGGGAGGCCGAGCTGCGACACGTGCTCAACTACGGCCACACGATCGGCCACGCGCTCGAGGCCGCCACGAAGTACGAGCGCTTCACGCACGGCGAGGCGGTCTCGCTGGGCATGGTCGCCGAGGCCCGCCTGGCGCGTCGTCTCGGTGTGGCCGGCGACGAGACGGTCGCGCGACAGGAGCGTCTGCTCGAGGCCCTCGGGCTTCCGGTCCGGGCGGCGGCGATCGACGTCGAGCCGGTGGTCGGGGCGATCGCCCGCGACAAGAAGGCGAAGGACGGCCGGGTCCCCTTTGTGCTGGCGCCGCGGATCGGCGCGTTCCGCCTGGTGTACGACGTGCCCGTGGCCGAGGTTCGATCGGTCATCACATCGCTCGGATCGTGACGGCGATGGTGGGATTGACAACCGAGACGATCGCTCCGTATAACCGCCTTGGGATGCCGGTCAACGATCAGGCCAGCCTGGGGGCCATCCGCCGGCAGGAAGAGCGGCTGGCGCGCGATCCCGCCTCCCTCGCCTTCGCCCAGCTCGCCGATCTCTACCGCAAGGCGGGCCGCACACGCGACGCCGTCGCGCTGTGCCGCGACGGGCTGGCGCGCTACCCGCACTACACCACGGCTCGGCTCATCCTGGCCAAGGCCCTCGCCGCCGACGAGCAGCTCGCCGCCGCGCTGGTCGAGCTGAACGCCATCCTCGAGATGAGCCCCAAGGACGTGCAGTGCCACCGCTTGGTGTCGGAGGTCCACCGGCGCCTCGGTCATATCGACGAGGCCGTCACGCACCTGGAGGCGGCGGCCGAGCTCGATCCCGGCGACCGCGAATCGCGCGCGCTCCTCTCGCTGATGCGGGCGGCCGCGCCGCCGTCCGCCGAGGCCTCCGGCCTTGGGCGGATCCTGAGCGACGACACGTTCGCGACGATGACCTTCGGCGGGCTCTGCCTCGAGCAAGGGTGCGTCGAAGACGCCGTGCAGGTGTTCACTCGGATCCTGAGAAAGAATCCCGATCACCGAGAGGCGCGCGAGCGGCTGGAGAGCGCTCTCCGCGCCCGTCAGCGACGGAAGGGTTAGACCCGATGCAGGTGTCAACGGCCGAGTTCAAGAAGGGACTTCGGATCGTCTTCGACGGACATCCGTATACGATCGTCGACTTCCAGCACGTCAAGCCCGGCAAGGGCGGTGCGTTCGTGCGCACGAAGCTCAAGCACATGAAGCTCGGCAAGGTCATCGACAACACGTTCCGGTCGGGCGAGAAGGTGGAGCTCGTCGATTTCGAAGAGAAGCACATGCAGTTTCTCTACCGGGACGACCGGTACCACTTCATGGATACGGAGACGTACGAGCAGGTTTCGCTGTCGGCTGACGAGATCGGCGACGCCCACGAGTATCTGCAGGAGAACGCCGAGGTCGACGTCCTGTATGTGGCGGGGGCGCCCGTGTCCGTCGAGCTGCCGAATTTCGTCGAGCTGGCCATCGCGCGCACCGACCCCGGCGTCCGCGGCGACACCGCCCAGGGCGGGACGAAGCCGGCGACGCTCGAGACAGGGGCCATGGTCCAGGTTCCGCTGTTCCTGAACGAGGGCGACGTCGTGAAGGTCGACACCCGGACCGGCGAGTACCTCGGCCGCGTCGCGACGGCGGGCAGCTGATGCCGAGCCGGCCGCGGCCGCGCGCTCCGCAGGATGGTCCCGTCGTCGATCTGGCGCGCCGCCTCGGCGCGCTCCTCGGTGAGCTCGGACTGTCCGAGATCGAGGCGTCCGTGGGGCGGATCCGCGTGCGTCTCCAGCGCGGCGGTGTCCAGACGGCCGCGGCGGCGCCCGGGCCGACTCAGGCCATCGCGTCGGTCGAGCATCCGGTGACGCCCGTCCCCGCGGGGGCCGACTCCGCCTCGATGGTGACGATCGAGGCGCCGATGGTCGGCACCTTCTACCGCGCCTCGTCGCCGACCGCCGAGCCGTACGTGAGCGAGGGCGATCTCGTCAAGGAAGGACAGATTCTCTGCATCATCGAAGCCATGAAGCTCATGAACGAGATCGAGTCGAAGGCGGCCGGGCGCATCGTCAAGATCTTCGTCGAGAATGCGCACCCCGTCGAGTTCGGTCAATCTCTGTTCCTGATAGATCCCACCCGCTGAGCACGGGCGTGGCGGCCTCCAGTTATGCCCGGTACGCGGTCCTCGCGGTGACGACGGCCGGCATCGCAACGCTGCTCTTCGGCGCGACGGGACGCCGCCCGGAGTCTCCCGACGTCGAGCGCACCGTCGCGTTCGCACCCGCCCGGGCCCGGGATTCGCGCGCGCTCACCGAGGAGGCGATCCGCCTGTACGCCGCCGGCCAGTTTCCCCGGGCGTGCGAGAAGTTCGGACGGGCGGCGGCCGACGACCCGGAGAGCGCGACGCGACGCCAGGACGTCGTGCGATGCTTCGAGGGCTGGGGCTGGCACGCGCTCCGCGAGGGCCGCCCGGAAGAGGCCGCGCTCCTGTTTCGTCAGGGCCTGACCGAGACGCCGGACGATCCGGCGCTCCTCAAGGGGCTGGGGCTCGCCGCCGTCCACGCCGGGCGCCCGGACGACGCGCTCGCGCCGCTCGAGCGAGCCGTGCGCGCGGAGTACGACCCGGAGGTCCGGCTTCTGCTCGCGCACTTGCATGATCGCCGCGACGACCCCACGCCGGCGATCGTGAATCTCAAGGCGGTCCTCGAGCGCGAGCCCGCCCACGCCGAGGCGCGACGGCTCCTGGAAAAGGTCGAGCGCGAACAGCGGGCGGAAGTCGGCTTCCGGCGCGACATCACACCGCGCTTCGTCGTGAAGTATCCGGAGAGCCACGACCCCGAAGCCCGTCGCGCGATCATCGCTCAACTCGAGGCTGCCGCGGAGCGCGTCGGCTTGATGCTCTCGTACGTTCCGCAGCAGCGGACGACGGTCGTGCTGTACGAGCACCCCGAGTTCCGGAGCGTGACCCGCGCGCATGCGTGGACCTCCGGACTGTTCGACGGGAAGATCCGGCTCCTGGTCGGCCCGGTCCGTCCGCCGGCCCGTGAAATCGCGCGGGTGGTCGTCCACGAGTACGCCCACGCGGCCATTCACGAGCTCTCCCGCGGCCGGGCGCCCCGGTGGCTTCACGAGGGGCTGGCCCAGGTCCTCGAGGGCGCGACCCCGGACCCGATGCTCCAGGTCCCCGGCGGTCTCACGCTGGCGGGGGTCGAAGCGCTGGCCGGCGAGTCCGATGCTCTGCGCGCGCGAACCGGATACGACATCGCCCTCTGGATCGTGTCGGACCTCCTCGATCGGGGTGGGATCGAGGCCGTCCGGGAGCTCCTGGAACGACTGGGCGCCGGCGAGACGATGGCCCAGGCGATCCCGCGCGTCTACGGCCTGCGCACGACGGAGCTCGAGCTCCAGTGGCGACGTGTTCTCGGCGGCTGATGGACGCGTGATCCGTGTTTCATAAGATCCTGATCGCGAACCGGGGAGAGATCGCGCTGCGTGTCATCCGCACGTGTCGCGAGCTCGGCATCCGCTCGGTGCTCGCCCATTCCAAGGCCGACACTCATTCGCTGCCGGTGAAGCTCGCCGACGAGACGATCTGCGTCGGGCCCGACGCGGCCCGGCTTTCCTATCTGAACATCCCCGCCATCATCTCCGCCGCCGCGGTGACCGACAGTGAGGCCATCCATCCGGGCTACGGATTTCTTGCCGAGAACCCGGCGTTCGCCGAGGTGTGCCGCGCGTGCTCGATCACGTTCATCGGGCCCTCGCCCGAGGCGATCCGACTCATGGGCGACAAGGCCCAGGCGCGCCAGATCGCGATGCAGGCGGGCGTGCCCATCGTTCCCGGCAGCGAGGCTCCGCTGAAGGACCGGCGAGGCGCTCGAGGTCGCTGAGCGGATCGGCTACCCGCTCATCTTCAAGGCCGCGGCCGGCGGCGGCGGGCGCGGGATGCGCGTCGTCAAGGAGCGGGCCGAAGTCGTGCAGTCCTTCGACGCCTGCCAGTCGGAGGCCGGCGCCGCCTTCGGCTCGTCCGAGGTGTACTGCGAGAAGTTCATCCAGGACGCGCGCCACGTCGAGGTCCAGGTGCTGGGCGATCGCAACGGCCTGCGCATCCACCTCGGTGAGCGGGACTGCTCGGTCCAGCGACGCCACCAGAAGCTCCTCGAGGAATCGCCGGCGCCGCTCTTGCCGGCCGAGACGCACGAGGGGCTGCGCCGGGCCGCCCTTACCGTCGCCGCGGCCGTCAACTACGTGAACGCGGGGACGGTCGAGTTCCTGGTCGACGGGGCAGGTCATTTCTACTTCATCGAGATGAATACGCGAATCCAGGTCGAGCACCCCGTGACCGAGCTCCTCACCGGCATCGACCTGGTGCGCGAGCAGATCCGGATCGCCAGCGGCGAGCCGCTCGGTTACCGCCAGGACGCCGTGCGGTTCGAGGGCCACGCCATGGAGTGCCGGATCAACGCGGAGGACCCCGAGACCTTCGCCCCGAGCGCCGGACGGGTCACGGCGTGGGTGCCCCCCGGGGGCTTCAACGTGCGGGTCGACAGCCATCTCATGGCGCCGTACGCGGTGCCGCCGTTCTACGATTCGCTCCTGGCCAAGATCGTCGTGCGTGGGGCGGACCGGGCCGAGGCCATCGACCGGATGCGACGGGCCCTCCGCGAGACCATCCTCGAGGGCGTCAAGACCTCGATCCCCTTCCACCTGAGGCTCCTCGACGATCCCGCCTTCCTCGAGGGGCGCGTGAGCAGCGTCGGGCTGGTACGCCGCCGGAGCTGATGCCTCCCTGGCGGGCCGTGGCTCCTGAATTCCTCACGGCGCGCGCGACCGGGTCGATATAATCGACGCGGCGCCGACCACATTCGTCAGCTAACCGAACTCTAAGGAGGGCAGCGATGATCCGTCACAGGGTCCGCCTCGTTCAAGCGCTCCTCGCGGTTCTGGCCGTGGCGCTGGTTCCGGCGTCCGAGCTCGGGGCGCAAGGGAAGGGCACCATCAAGATCGCCACCCAGAGCCCCCTCAGCGGCGGTCAGGCGGCCCTCGGCGAGGGCATCAAGCTGGGCGCGCAGCTCGCCCTCGAGCAGCTCAGAGGCAATCTCACGAAGCAGGGCTTCAAGGTCGAGCTGGTTCCGTTCGACGATCAGGCCAAGCCCGACGTCGGCGTGGCCAACGCGAAGAACATCATCGCCGACAAGGACATCCTCGTCGTGATCGGCCATCTCAACTCCGGCGTCGCCATCCCGTCGTCCGAGGTCTACAAGGAAGTCGACCTCCCGATGATCTCGCCGGCGAACACGAACGAGAAGATCACCGACCGGGGCTACCCGAGCGTCAATCGCGTCTGCGGCCGCGACGACGTCCAGGGACCGGTCGGCGCCGAGTTCGCCGCGCAGACCCTGAAGGTCAAGTCCGTCTACGTCGTTCACGACAAGACCACCTACGGTCAGGGCGTCGCCGAGGCGTTCAAGGCCGAGGCGGAAAAGAAGGGCGTGAAGGTCGTCGCCTTCGAGGGCACCGAAGAGAAATCGAACTTCGACCCGATCATCACGCCGATCAAGGCCAAGAACCCCGATCTCGTCTACTTCGGCGGCATCTACGACCAGGGCGGGCCGTTCTTCAAGCAGGCGCGCGAAAAGGGCGTGAAGGCGAAGTTCCTGGGGCCGGACGGTCTCGATTCGTCCGATCTGGTGAAGATCGGCGGTAAGACCCTCGTCGGCCTCTACTACACGACGGCGGCGGCGCCCTCCACGAGCCCGCAGGCCAAGAAGTTCGGCGACGACTTCAAGAAGAAGTTCGGCAAGAACCCAGAGCCCTACGCATCCGAGTCCTACGTCGCCACCGCCATCGCCCTCAAGGCGATCGAGTCCACCGTGGCCGGCGGCAAGCCGCCGACGCGTGCCACCGTGGCGGCCGCCATCCGGAAGGTCAAGTACGCGGGCATGACGGGGACCATCGAGTTCGACGACAAGGGCGACCCCAAGAAGGCGTCGTACTACGTGATGCAGGTGACCAGCGACAACCCCGAAAAGTGGGGAGAGAACAAGGAAGCGAAGCGCCTCGCCATCGCAGCGCCGCCCCTCAAGAAGTAGCGTCTGACCAGACGGGGCCGGTGAGGGCCCCCGCCGGAACCTGAGAACGACGACAGGTTCTGGCTCGAGCCCTCACCGACCCCGCCCGGTCTTTATGGGCATGGACTTCGATCTGCTCGTCCGGATCTTTCCTGAAGTGCTCCTCGACGGCATCATCCTCGGCTTCATGTATGCGCTGATCGCGCTCGGCTACACGATGGTGTACGGCGTCCTCGAGTTCATCAACTTCGCTCACTCCGAGATCTTCATCGCGGGCGCTTTCGTCGGCGTCGAGATCCTCCTCGGCCTGCAAGCCCGGGGGCTCCTCGACGGATTCCCGTGGCCCTTCGTCCTGCTGCTGGCGCTGATGGCCGGCATGGCCGCCAGCGGGCTCCTGGCGGTCGCGGTGGAACGGATCGCGTATCGCCCGCTCCGCGGAGCGCCCCGGCTGATTCCCCTCATCTCCGCCATCGGCGTCTCGTTCTTCCTGCAGGACCTCATCCGGCTCGTCGAGTCGCTCTGGCGCAACGCGTTCAACCTGGTCTATCCGAGCATCGACGCCCTCAACCTCCGCCTCGAGCTGACCGAAACGATGGACGTGTCGGTCAAGTCGCTCGTCGTGATCGTGAGCGCGCTGCTGATGCTGTGGGCGCTTCACCTGATCGTCAACCGGACGAAGGTCGGCACGGCCATCCGGGCCGTGGCCGAGGACCAGGCGGCGGCGAGCCTCATGGGTATCGACGTCAATCGGATCATCTCGCTCACGTTTCTGATCGGCGGCGCGATGGGCGGAGCGGCCGGCGTGCTCTTCGGGGTTCAATACGGGCTGATCAACCCCTACAGCGGCTTCATTCCCGGGCTCAAGGCGTTCACGGCGGCCGTGCTGGGCGGCATCGGCAACATTCCGGGCGCGATGGTCGGCGGCCTCGTCCTCGGGCTCCTGGAGGCGTTCGCGGCGTCGTACCTCTCGCTGCTCACCGGAGGCGCGTTCGGCGCCGAGTACAAGGACATCTTCGCGTTCTCGGCGCTGATCCTGATTCTCATCTTCCGGCCCAAGGGCCTTCTCGGCGAAGTTGTCCGGGAGCGCGCGTGACCCAGACGCTGCTCAGCATCGGTCTGATGACGGCCTCGGCGCTCGGGGTCGCCACGTTTCCCCGCTCGGTGCTCATCTTCCTCCTCTTTCAGGGCTCGCTCGTGTTCGTCTACCGCGCGCGGATCCCCGAGCTCTTGCGCTGGAGCCTCCTGGTCGTCGCGCTCCTGGTCCTGATGCCGGTGATCGGCTACTTCAACGGCTACTACCTCGAGGTCGCGACCCAGGTCGGCATCTTCGTCGTGCTGGCGCTCGGCCTCAACATCGTCGTCGGGCTGGCCGGCCTCCTGGATCTCGGCTACGTGGCCTTCTTCGCGGTCGGCGCGTATTCCTGGGCCATCTTCGGCTCCCCGCACGCCAACATCATCTTCGGCGGCGGCTTCCCGCTGGCCGGCGGATGGTTCTACCCGTTCCTCCTCATCGGACTGTGCACCGCGGCCCTCACCGGAATTCTCCTCGGCCTGCCGGTACTGCGGCTCCACGGTGACTACCTCGCTATCGTCACGCTGGGCTTCGGCGAGGTCATCCGCGTCCTCGCCAACAATCTCGACAAGCCCATCAACCTCACCAACGGCCCCAAGGGGATCACCCCCATCTCCCGACCGCCGACGCCCCTCGGGCTGCCGTACGGCGAGTACTTCTATTTCCTGGTCCTGCTCCTCGTGGTCGTCGTCGTCATCGTCAACCGCCGCCTGGAGGACTCCCACATCGGCCGTGCCTGGGAGGCGATCCGCGAGGACGAGCTGGCCGCGCGGGCCATGGGCGTGCCCCTGGTGCGGATGAAGCTCATGGCGTTCGCCTGCGGCGCGTCGTTCGCCGGCGTCATGGGCGTGCTGTTCTCGGCCAAGCAGATCTTCATCAACCCGGAGTCGTTCACGTTTCTCGAGTCGATCGGCGTCCTCGCCATGGTCATCCTCGGCGGCATGGGCTCGATTCCCGGCGCCATCCTCGGCGCGACCGTCGTGACCGTGCTCAATCTCCAGGTGCTCAAGGGATTCTCGCTCTGGCTCAACGAGCTGAAGAACGCCGGGGTCACCGTGCTCGGCTACAGCCTCGCGGATCTCCCGACCCAGTTCGAGCCGGCCAAGTACGAGCGGATGGTCTTCGGCGTCATCCTCGTGCTGATGATGATCTTCCGCCCGCAGGGCATCTTCCCGGCGCGTCGGCGCCAGCGCGAGCTCACGACGCCGGGGGGCTGAATGCCGCTGTTCGAGGCCCGCGGCGTCACCAAGCGGTTCGGCGGCCTCACCGCCCTGCACGGCGTGGACTTCGCCCTCGAGCGCGGCATCGCGTCGATCATCGGACCGAACGGGGCCGGGAAGACCACGCTCTTCAACGTCTTCACCGGGCTCTACGTCCCGGACGAGGGCAGCGTGACCTTCCGCGGTCAGGCGCTCCTCGGTCTGCGTCCCGACCAGATCACGACCCTCGGCGTCTGCCGGACGTTCCAGAACATCCGGCTCTTCGCCAACATGACCGCCGTCGAAAACGTCCTCGTCGGCATGAACTCGCGCATCACGCTCGGTCTGTGGGACGTCCTCTCGCACAACCCGCGCTTCCGCCGGTCCGAGTCCGACCTGGCGGCGCGCGCGCTCGGCCTGCTCGATCGCGTCGGCCTGCAGGCCAACGCCAACGTCGTCGCGCGCAACCTGCCGTACGGCGACCGCCGGCGGCTCGAGCTGGCGCGCGCGCTGGCCTCCGAGCCCGCGCTCCTGCTGCTGGACGAGCCGACCGCCGGCATGACCCAGGGCGAGGCGGGCTCGCTCATGCGCTTGCTGCGCGGGCTCGTCGCCGACCTGGACCTCACCATCATCCTGATCGAGCACAACATGCGCGTGGTCATGGAGGTCTCCGATCGGGTGACGGTTCTGGATCACGGCGAGAAGATCGCGGAGGGCTCCCCGCGGGAAGTCCAGGCGAGCCCGCGGGTCATCGAGGCGTATCTGGGCCGGCGAGGCGCCGCTCCGCGGGGAGCGCGCGGTGCTTAAGGTCGAAGCGCTCGACGTCGCCTACGGCGAGATCCAGGCGCTGCGCGGTGTCGCCCTCGAGGTGGGTCGCGGTGAGATCGTGACGATCCTCGGCAACAACGGCGCGGGCAAGACCACCACGCTCAAGACCATCTCGGGCCTCCTCCATCCGACGGCCGGCAGGATCACGCTCGAGGACGAGCCGCTCATCGGCGTGCCGGCGCACGCGATCGTGGCGCGCGGCGTCGCGCACGTTCCCGAGGGACGGCGCATCTTCAACCGGCTCACCGTTCGCGAAAATCTCACGATGGGCGCCTATCTCCGGAGCGACGCCGGGATCGCCGCCGATCTCGATCGCGTCTTCGCGCTCTTCCCGCGCCTCGCCGAGCGCCTCACGCAGGTGGCCGGCACGCTCTCGGGCGGCGAGCAGCAGATGCTCGCCATCGGGCGCGCGCTGATGGCGACCCCGCGGCTCCTGCTCCTGGACGAGCCGAGCATGGGGCTGGCGCCGGTCCTGGTGGAGCAGATCTTCGACACGATCAGCGACATCAACCGCGGGGGTATGACGATTCTTCTGGTCGAGCAGAACGCCGCCATGGCGCTCTCGATCGCGCATCGAGGCTACGTGCTCGAGACCGGCTCGATCGCGCTCGAGGGCACCGCCGCCCAGCTCTCCGACAACGCCGACGTCCGCCGCGCCTACCTCGGTGAATAGGCGACGGGGCCTCGGGGCCTGGATTCTGCTGGCCCTCGTGGACGCCTGACCTTCACCGTCAAGGATGGGCGCGACAGACGCTAGTGCGAGATCACCGGCGAAGGGGTACTAGGCAGATTTCTCGCGGCGATAGCGAATGCTAAGGCGATGGTGACCCCGGCGGATTCTACCCTGTCGGCGTGCGCCAAGTCCGCGGGATCGTGAGAGGGGCCTGATCCCGTGATCACCATACGCTAGAGACCTCCGCGAGCCTGCCGTCGCTCAAACCAGGGCGCTCGTCCACTCCGTTACGTCTTCGAGGAATGTCAGCCAGAACGAGAGCGGCACGTACCGAGCGCCGCGCCCGCGGCCAATCAGGCCGCCGCATAGATGGCGCCCCCACCCTCGACTCCCCTCCTGCGCCGGCGAGCCACACCCCTCGCCACTCATGAGCGCGAATAGAAGGATGACGGAACCTCGCGAAGCCGGAGCCCACCCCTCAGGGAACAGACCATGCACGCGAAAGAGCGAAGGACTCATCAATCAACCCACGAGGACTTGACACGGCCAGCCGCTGCTTTGGCGAGACCCGATATTACGTCACGAAAGTGACGCTCGTGGAGGAGATCCCCTGGCTCCCGGCATCGTGGTGCCGACGCCGGCCGCCGGCGAAGTAAGCCAGGGCCCGTCAGCCCCTACGGGATCGTCGTCGTGACCGTGACCACGGAGCCGTCGGCGAACGTCGAGATCAACGAGAAGGTGTTTCCCGTGGTGAAGGCCGGGCCGAAATCGGAGGCGAACAGGACGAACGCGCTGTCGTCGGCGACGGGGAGACTGACGGTTCCGTTGCCGGCGTTGAGGAGCGCGCTATCGATGCCTGTGGCGACCCCGAGCGCCCAGTTCGGTGTGACGGAGTCAGTGTCCCAGACGCCACCGGCAGCTCGGCGCAACTCGAGGCGTGTGACGGTGCGGGCGCCACTGCCGGGCTGCACGGTCACCCGGAAGGTGCCGTCGAGGCCGCCGTCCGAAGAGAAGGCGGCGGAGCCTTGGCCGACCTTGTCGCGGAGCTTCCCAAGGAACGCCAGGCTCAGGGTCGGGGGCGGCACGGCGACCGAGAAGCCGCTGGCGCGCACCGCGGTCTGGCCGCCGGACGAGACGGTCACGTCCCGCGCGCCCAGCGCAGCCGTGGGAGCGATGGCGAGGGCGACCGAAAGCTGAGTGGCGGAGACGACCGTGGTCGAGCTGACGGCGATGTCGGCGCCGAAGGAGGCGCTGGCGCCGGCCTGGAAGTTGGTGCCGGTCACGGTCACGGTGGGGCTGGTGCCGGGCGCGCCGGAGCTGGGGGACACGCCGGAGATGGTCGGCACGATCGGCAAGGTGACCGTCGCGCTGGCCGTCGCCCCGTCTGCGAAGTTGGCGGTGACCGCAAAGCTGGCGCCGACCCCGAACGGCGTCGGGTTGAAGTCGGACGCGAACACGAAGAACGCCGCGCCGTCGGCGACTCCGAAGCTCACGGTCCCGTTCCCGGCGTTCAGCAGCGCACCGTCCAGACTCGCCGCCGCGCCCAAGGCCCAGGGCGGCGTCACGGAGTCGGTGTCCCACGTGCCACCGCTGGCGGGATGACGTA
>Ga0209438_1000500_pt1 | contig 12056 bp, 11 predicted proteins | sample GraSoi_2013_20cm_FD_185825 | JGI IMG/M metagenome (GOLD analysis project Ga0209438, IMG submission 185825) | Grasslands soil microbial communities from the Angelo Coastal Reserve, California, USA - Sample 9_17_2013_20cm (SPAdes) (version 2) | ecosystem: Environmental > Terrestrial > Soil >...
GACGCTGGCGGTGATGCGCCTCCGGCCGCGCGTCGTCATGGCGTGCCTGTACAAGGGCGGCCAGGTGTTCGCGACGTATTACCGCGATACGGGGGCCAGGTGCCCCGCGAGCCCGCCGGAGCCGGGGGCGGCGAGCCCGTCCTACCAGATGGTCAGGCGTGTCGCCGTAGGGGGCGACGCCGTCGGGACACTCTATATATCCCGCGACCTCGAGGACCTGACCGATCGCCTGCGGGTCGGCGCGGCCGCGATGGCGACGTTCCTGCTGATCGCGCTGGCGGCGTCGTTCCTGATCGCCCGGCGCATCCAGCACGTGATCGCGGCGCCGCTGCTCGAGCTCGCCGGCGCGGCGCGGACGATTTCGACCGGCCAGGACGATTCCGTCCGCGTCACGCCCACGTCGAACGACGAAGTGGGCGTCGTCATCCAGGCATTCAACGCCATGCTCGATCGCATCAGCGAACGCAACGCCGAGCTGTCGCGCGCGAACCGCCTGAAAGACGAATTCCTCGCGACGCTCTCGCACGAGCTGCGGACGCCGCTCGGCGCCGTCCTCGGCTGGACGCGCGTGCTGAGGACGACCGGCGCGGAGGGCGCCACACGGGAGCGCGGACTCGAGGCCATCGAGCGCAACGCGCGCGCGCAGTCGCGCCTCGTCGAAGACCTCCTCGAGATCTCCCGGATCGTCACGGGCAAACTGCGGATCCAGGTGAGGCCGGTCGATCTCGCGGAAATCATCGACGCGGCCATCGAAGTGGTCCGTCCCGCCGCGGCCGCGAAGCAGATCGCGCTGACGACGGAGATCGCCGTCCGCCCGGCGATGACGTCCGGAGATCCGGACCGGCTGCAGCAGGTCGCCTGGAACCTGATCTCGAACGCCGTGAAGTTCACCACGCCCGGCGGCGCCGTGCGAATCCGCCTGACGCGCAACCCCGGCTACCGGATCGTGGTCACGGACACCGGCAAGGGGATCGACTCGCGATTCCTGCCGCACGTGTTCGACGCCTTCCGGCAAGCCGACGGGACGACCACCCGCGAGCACGGCGGCCTGGGGCTCGGGCTGGCCATCGCGCGCGAGCTGGTGGAGCTGCACGGCGGCACGATCAAGGTACGGTCGGACGGCGACGGCCATGGCAGCACGTTCCAGGTCGATCTGCCGTCGGTCATCGGCGACGTGCCCGCCGAAACCGAGCCGCCCGCGCGCTCCGCCGCACGGAAGACGACGGCGATCGATGGGGACCTGCTCCGCGACCTTCGCATCCTCGTCGTGGACGACGAGCCGGACGCCCGCGATCTGATCGAGATGGCGCTCTCTCAGTACGGCGCGATCGTGACGACCGTCGACAGCGCCGCGGCGGCGTTGAGCGAAATCGATCGCCGCCTGCCGGACGTGCTGCTCAGCGACGTCGGCATGCCGCGCGAGGATGGCTACGAGCTGATTCGCCGCGTGCGGAGCCGTCCGCTCGAACGCGGCGGCGGCATCCCGGCGATCGCCGTCACGGCGTACGCGTCGGCCAGCGAACGCGAGTCGGCGCTCGTGTCCGGGTACGAAGCGCACGTCGCAAAGCCGTTCGAGCCGGAGGCGCTCGCGCAGACGGTGGCCGCGCTGTGCCGCGCGCAGATCCGCCCGTCGTAACCGTCGCTGCGCTACCATGTGTGCAGCATGGCGACGCAGTGTTCCTTCGACGTCACGTCGAACGTCGACCTCCAGGAAGTGGACAACGCGCTCAACCAGGCGCGCAAGGAAGTGGCGCAGCGCTACGACTTCAAGGGCGCGAAGGCCTCGATCGACTTCGACACGAAGGAGTCGAAGCTGGTGCTCGTCGCGGACGACGAATTCAAGCTGAACGCGCTGTGGGAAATCGTCTCGACGCGTCTCGTCCGGCGGAACGTCCCCGTCAAGAACATGAGTCGCGGCAGCGCACAGGCGGCGGCCAACAGCACCGTCCGGCAGGAAGTCTCGCTGCAGCAGGGCATCACGACCGAAAAGGCCAGGGACATCATCAAGTTCATCAAGGACGCGAAGTTGAAGAAGGTGCAGGCGTCGATCCAGGGCGATCAGCTGCGGATCACCTCGCCGTCGAGGGACGAGTTGCAGGAAGTGATGCGGCTGCTGCGCGAGCAGGACTTCGGTGTCGCGCTGCAGTTCGGGAACTACCGGGGATAACGGTTATTTCTTCGTTTTCTTCTCGTCCCATGCCACCTCGGTTTCCCCGTTCTTGCCCGACGAGAGAATCGCGTTCGCGATGCGATCCGTTCTCGTGTGCAGCGGCAGCTCCGTGTCGTAGATGATTTCCTTCTGGGCGAGCGTCCGCAGCTCGAACTTGACGTGATAGCGGCGCAGGATCGATTCGATGTCGTTGCGCAGCACGTTGGGATCCCCGGCCGTGACCTTCAGCTCGAAGTGCTTGGTCAGCTCGGGCTCGATCGACTCGACCGCCCAGAGCACCGCGAGCAGGAACACCGTGGCGAACAGCGCCAGCCCGTACAGCTCGACGCCGCAGCAGAGGCCCATGCTGAGCGTGGACAGCATCACCACCGCGTCCTTCGGGTCGTCGATCTTCGCGCGGTAGCGGATCAGGTTCGCCGCGCCGACGATGCCGAACGCGCGCGCGAGGCTGGAGCCGACGACCAGCATCACCGTGGCGCCGACGACGGCCAGCACGATCTGCGTTTCGATCACCGGCGCCGATCGGGCCGGCGTGCCGCGCCGGCGCGGCCTGAAGGCGAGCGCGGCGCCGAGCGCCGTGGCAAAGGGGAGCGCCAGCACCGCGCGCTCCACCATGTCGAAATGCGACTCCAGGACCTGGGGCAGGGTTTCCGTGAGCTCGGGCGGGGGTTGCATCGTCGCGTCTGGTCGAACGGTCAGCGGGTCGCCTGATCGACGGGACGCGCGCGCAGCGCGAGCCCGTCGTCGATTTTCTCCTTGAGCTTCCGGATGTAGCGGTTGGCGTCACTCTCCGAGTAGTTGGCGGCGCGGAAGGCGTCCTGCCACTGCTTGTCGGTGAGCTTCTGCAGGTGCTCGGCCGCCCAGCGCACGTCGGCCGGGCGAATCATCGAGATCAGCTCCTGGTGGCGGCCGACGTAGTCGAACTCCACCCGGTCGCCGTGAATGGCGGTGATGAAGCCGTGCTGCTCGAAGCACTCGAGGCAGTTCCGGCGCGGGTACATCCTGCCGGTCTCGCCGAGCGCCGCGCCCAGGTCGCGCACCACGAACCAGCGGTCCACGCCTTCGACCGGCTCCTTGAACTTGTAGACGCTGTTGTTGTCGTTCTTCAGGTCGGTGCTGTTGAACATCAACAGGACGACGAGCAGCCCGTTCAATTCGGGCGTGCCGACGAACGGGTTCTGCTGCCACCACCACGATTCGTCGAGGCGCTCGAACCCCTTCAGCTTCGGACGGAAGCGCGCTTCGCTCTCGGTGGACGCCGTGCCGTCGCGCTTCAGCGTCCAGGACGGCAGGTAGTAGATCGGCTGCTGGTGGAAGCCGAGGCCCCAGAGGATGCGCGACATCAGGACCTCGGTCTGCGCCTCGGGACCGATCTTCGCGCTCCATTCGATGTCGCCGGGCCCCTTCACCTCGTACTTGGTGCTGAAGCCGGTGGTATCGCGCTCCTTGAATGTGTACGCCGCGTCGGGTTTTGGTGCGTACTTCTGGCCACCGATTCCCCAGAAGAGGTCGCGCGGTTCACGCCCCGGATCGACCCAGAGCTGGCGGAGGGCGTCGGGCGACGGCGGTTGTACGGGCGGCTTTATCTCGATTGCGCCGCCGCACGCGGCAGCGGCGAGTGCCAACGCGACAACGGCGGAGGTGGCGCGAACCATCACCTGACCTCGTCAGCAAGCTACGTTCCACTGGCACCGCGTTTGGTTGACACCTCGACTATGTCTCCCGCCGTCATTCCAGCCGCCACTTACCGGCTGCAGTTCAACAAGAGCTTCACATTCGACGACGCGACGGCGATCGTGGACTATCTCGACCGCCTCGGGATTTCACACTGCTATGCATCGAGCTACTTCAAGGCGGTCCCGGGCAGCACCCACGGATATGACGTAGCCGACCCGACGCAGCTCAACCCGGAGATCGGCGACCGCGACCAGTACGACCGGTGGGTCGCGGCGCTCCGCGCCCACCGCATGGGGCACATCATCGACCTGGTGCCCAACCACATGGGCATCGCGCAGTCGTGCAACCCATGGTGGCAGGACGTCCTGGAGAACGGTCCGAGCTCGCAGTTCGCGTCGTTCTTCGACATCGACTGGCATCCGCTCAAGCAGGAGCTCACGGACAAGGTGCTGCTGCCGATTCTCGGCGGCTCCTACGGCGCGGTCCTCGAGCGGCAGGAGATCACGCTGCAGTACGTCAACGGCGCGTTCACGGCGCACTACTTCAACACGGTGCTGCCGATTGCGCCCGGCACCTACGATCGGATCCTGGCGCTCGACGCGGGCACGCTGCTCGCGGAGATCGGCGAGGGGAGCGACGAGGGACAGGAGTTCCTCAGCATCCTGACGGCGATCCGGCACCTGCCGGCCCGTGACGCGCAGACCCCGGACGCGCGCGCCGAACGCCACCGGGAGACGGAAGTGATCAAGCGGCGCCTCGCGCGGCAGACCGGCGCCTCGCCGGCGGTGCTCGCGCACATCCGGCGCGCGGTCATGACGCTCAACGGCAGCCGGGGCGACGCGCGGAGCTTCGATCGCCTCGACGAGCTGCTCTCGGTGCAGCCGTACCGGCTCGCCTACTGGCGCGTGGCCGCGGAGGAGATCAACTACCGGCGCTTCTTCGACATCAACGAGCTGGCCGCGCTGCGGATGGAGGACCCGGAGGTGTTCGAGCGGACGCACGCGTTTGCGTTCGAGCTGCTCCGTGAGGGAGCCATCGACGGCCTGCGCATCGATCACGTCGACGGCCTCTACGACCCGGGCGACTACCTCGAGCGGCTCCAGGCGCGCGCGCGCGAGGTGCGTCCGGATCTCTTCACCGGCGACCGCCGCCTCTACCTCGTCGTCGAGAAGATCCTGGGGCTCGACGAGTGGCTGCCGGCGTGGCCGGTGGAAGGAACGACCGGCTACGAGTTCCTCGTGCGCGTGAACGGCCTGTTCGTGGACGTCGGCCACGAGCGCGCGGTCAACGAGGCGTTCGAGCGCTTCACCCGCCTGCGCGCGCCGTTTCGCGAATTCGTGTACCGCAGCAAGCAGCTGGTTCTCCGGATGAGCATGGCGAGCGAGCTGCAGGTGCTCGCCCACGGCCTCAACCGCTTCTCCGAACGCAACCGGCATTACCGCGACTTCACGCTGAACCTGCTCGTCTACGCGATGCGCGAGATCATCGCGGCGTTCCCCGTCTACCGGACGTACGTCAACGGGCGCGAGCCCGACGTGACCGCGCACGATCGCCGCTACATCGAGTACGCGGTCACCGAGGCGAAGCGCCGGAACGCGCGCCACCCCGGCGTGGTGTTCGATTTCATCCGCGGGCTGCTGCTGAAGAAGGCGGACTACATCCCCGAGGAGGACCGCGGCGAACACATGAAGTTCGTCAGCAAGTTCCAGCAGGTGACGAGCCCGGTCACGGCGAAAGGCATCGAGGACACCGCGCTCTACATCTACAACCGTCTCGTCTCCCTCAACGAGGTGGGCGGCGAGCCCGACAAGTTCGGGATCACCGCCGACGCCCTGCACGGGTGGCTGGCGGAACGCGCGAAGCGGTGGCCCCACAGCCTGTCCGCGTCGTCCACGCACGACACGAAGCGGAGCGAGGACGTCCGCGCCCGCATCAACATCCTGTCAGAGCTGCCCGCGGACTGGCGGCAGGCGACGGGACGGTGGGCGCGGATGAACCGCAAGGCGCGCGTCACGATCGATGGTGAGTCGTACCCGAGCCGCAACGAGGAGTACCTGCTGTACCAGACGCTCGTCGGGACGTGGCCGGCGCGTCCGATGACCCCGGACGGCGAGCGCGAGTACCAGGAGCGGATTGGCCACTACATGCTGAAGACCATGCGCGAAGCGAAGGTCTTCACGAGCTGGCTCAATCCAAGCGAGCCGCACGAACAGGCGATGGGGCGGTTCGTCGAGATGGTCCTCTCGCCGTCCAACATCGCGTTCCGCCGCGACTTCGTCGAGTTCGCCTCGCGCGTCGCCCGCCACGGCGTCTACAACTCGCTCGCGCAGCTCGCGATCAAGATCGGCGCGCCCGGCGTGCCCGACTTCTACCAGGGGACGGAGCTGTGGGACTTCAGCCTCGTCGATCCCGACAACCGGCGGCCGGTAGACTACGCGAGGCGCCGCGAGCTGCTCGACGCGCTGCCCGCGCCGGACGGCTCCGAGCCGTCGCTCGTGTCGGAGCTGCTCGCGCACCCGGAAGACGATCGCCTGAAGCTGTTCGCGTCGACGACGATGCTGCGGGCGCGCCGGGCGGCGCACGACGTGTTCCGGTGCGGCAGCTACGAGCCACTGGCCGTGGAGGGCAGCGCGCGGGAACATGTGTTCGCGTTCGCGCGTGTCCTCGGGCAGCGGCAGGCGATCGTCGCGGTCCCGCGGCTGGTCGCGACGCTCAGGCCGGACGGCGACGCGCCGATTGGCGACACGTGGCGCGACACACGCATTGCCGTCCCGGACACCGCGCCGCGCTGCTACCGGCAGGCGTTCACGGGCGCCTGCGCGAGCGTGATCGAGGACGGCGGCCGCCGCTGGATCCGCGCCGCCGACGCGTTCGCGCATTTCCCGATCGCCTTCCTGGAGGCGCCGTAAACGATGGGATGGACGATCATCGCCGTCGGCTTCCTCACCTGGTTCGTCCTGGTGCTGTTCTTCACGCCGCGGATCGACTACAAGGTGTCCCATCCGATCCGCCCCGACAGCGACGAATTCCTGCACGTCATCGAGTCCACCTGCCAGGTCGTGATTCACCGCGGGAACAAGGTCGACATCCTCACCAACGGCGCCCAGTTCTACCCCGCCATGCGCGACGCCATCCTCGCTGCCCAGTCGTCCGTGAACATGGAGGCGTACATCTTCAAGGACGGCGAGGCCGCGCAGATGCTGATCGACGCGATGATGGACCGCGCGCGCGCGGGCGTGGAGGTACGCCTGACGCTCGACGCCGTCGGCAGCTTTCGAATCGCCTTCGCGAGCGTGCTGCGGCGGATGCGGGACGCCGGCTGCAGGGTGCAGTTCTACCAGCGGATCACCTGGTACCGGTTTCACCGGCTGAACAACCGCACGCACCGCGAGCTCCTGGTCATCGACGGGCGGCTCGCGTTCACCGGCGGTGCGGGGGTCGCCGACCAGTGGCTGAAGCCGCATCGCCACCACCGGGCGTGGCGCGACAGCATGGCGCGCATCGAGGGCCCCGTCGTCGCCGCGCTGCAGGGTGTCTTCGCCGAGAACTGGCTCGAGTGCTGCGGCGAGATCCTCACGGCGCCGCGCCACTGGCCGGAGCTGCGCCGCGCCGACGGCGCCGAGGCGATGCTGGTCAAGAGCTCGCCGTCCGATCGCGCGACCGCGTCGCGGGTGGTCTTTCAGATGCTGATCGACGGGGCGGTCAGCTGCATCGACATCCAGACGCCCTACTTCCTGCCGGACAGGTCCTTCCGCCGCGCGCTGGTTCGCGCGGCGCAGCGCGGGATCCGGGTGCGGGTGATCGTGCCCGGGAAATACTCCGACCAGGGGCTGGTGCGGCTGGCGAGCCGCCGCATGTATCGCGAACTGCTGGCCGGCGGCGTGCATCTGTTCGAGTACCGCCCCGCGATGACGCACGTGAAGGCGCTGATGGTGGACGGCGCGTGGGCGCTCATCGGCACCACAAATGTGGACAACCGCTCCTTCGAGCACAATGACGAAGTGAACGTGGCGTTCCGCGAGGCGGAGGTCGCCGGACGCCTTCGCCGTGATTTCGAATCCGACCTTGCCGCGTCCGACGAGATAACGCTCGAACAATGGGGAAAACGGCCGGCGCTCGAGAAACTGGTCGAGCCGGTCTGCTGGATCCTCGAGCGGCAGCAATAGTCCGCCGGGCTTGCCCGGCGGAAGTTTGAGGCGCGAGCCGTGGGTGGTACGGGGGTTGCTGAGTAGCGCCCCAGAGGTTGACTACCGTGGCTCGAAACATCGTTCGCTCCATCGCACTCATACTTCCGCTCGTCGCGCTGACCGGCAGCGTAGGTTCCGCGAAAGACAACGTGGAAATCAGGTTGACGGGGCGCTTCTTCGCCGAACCGGCGACCGTGCAGCTGATCGTCGCCGTCGAGCCGAATGCGGAGAATCGCACGCTGCGGGTGGAAGCGGACGGTGACAACATGTTCTGCGCGACTGAGATCCAGCTGGCGGGCGCGCGCGAGCAGCGCCTGCACACCGTGGAGTTCAAGAACCTCGCAGCCGGCGGTTACACGCTGCGCGCCCAGGTGATGTCGAACAGCAGCGTGCGCTCGCAGGCCGAGCAGGAGATCATGGTCGCCGGCGACGGAAGCGAGACCGGCGGCTGGTAAATCCCAAACCCCAAATCCCAAATCCCAAAAATCCCAAAAATCCCAACCACCCGTTCTGTAATCAAGTGTTGGGATTTGGGACTTTGGAATTTGGGATTTGGGATTTGGGATTTGGGATTTGGGATTTGCTAGCGAGATTTGTCGATCGCGGCGGTCCATTCCGCGATCTGTTCCGGCGTCATCGCGCCGCGCGGCACGAGCCGCGCGTCCTCGTAGCCCCAGTCGTCGATATCCACCAGATACTGGCCGCGTGAGAGCAGCGTGCCCTGGCAGACCTTGCTGTCGCGCGTCGGCACATCGAGCTCCGCCTGGACGCGGTTCATCAGCTCTCGAATAAGCGCCGACGGTACGAGCGAGCGTTCGCCCGGGTAGATGAATCCGAACAGCACGACGTGGCTGAGAAGCACGCGCCACTGCGGCCCGAACCGGCGCACCAGGCGGTCCCAGTTCACGAGCCCCGCGCAGTGGCGCAGCAGGTGCGCGACGTCGGCGCCGTCGTAGCGCTCGCGCTCCATGATCATCGACTTGGTCCAGATCATCTCCTCCGCGGGCACCAGCTTCACGGGCGTGGCGAGCACGGTCTCGTCCACCGCGTGCGCGAACCACTCGTCGTCGACCTCCGCGACGCCGTTGCCCGAGCTGAAGATGACGTCGATGAACTTCTCGCCGTGATGCGCCTTGGCGAGCCAGTGGTGGAACGCGATTTCGGTCTTGAAGCCGCAGCGCGTCAGCACGTCGAGCACGCGGCGGACGTCGCGAGGCCGCACGAAGATGTCGAAGTCCTTCGTCGTCCGGCAGATCCCGGAGTAGTACTGGAACGCGTAGGTGCCGCCGACGAGATACGGCACGCCGCACCGGTTCAGCATCTCGAGCGCATCTCGGTACAGCTGCGCCGTATCGGGCGACGTCAGCAGCGGAGCGTCCGTATCGATCACGCGTCTGGCCGTGCAGGATTCACGCCGATTTGACGAGCGGCTCACGCCGCGGCTCTGCCGCGGATCCGCCCGCGCCGGCGGCATCGATCGGCACTTCGACGACGAGAAATGGCGGCCGATTGGGATTGGTACGCATGAGCAGCGGCATCGCGACGTTGTGAACCGGGATGCCCGTCGACGTGCGCCCCTCGGGCGTGCCGCGATGGGCGTGGCCGTGGAACACGGCGCTCACGCGGTACCGGTTGATTGGCTCCTCGAGCCGGCTCGACCCGAGATACGCGAAGATCTCGGGCGGCTCGCCCTCGACGGTCGAGCGCACCGGGGAGTAATGCAGCAGCGCGATGCGCTGCTGCGTGCGGAGCCGGGCCAGCGCGGCCTCCAGTTTCAGTGCTTCGTCAACGGCCTCCTGCACGAACGTCTTGATCGCGTGCTCGCCCCACGGGCCGAGCGCGCCGCGCCCGAAACCCCCGGCAAAACCCTTCACGCCCGCGAAGCCGACGCCGTGCACCTCGGTGGCTTCGCCATCGAGCACGGTGACGCCGGCGCCGGCCAGGATCTCGCGAATCTCCTGCGCCTTGCCGCCCTCGTAATCGTGATTGCCGAGAACGGCAATCACGGGAACCTTCATCGCCGCCGTGAGCTCGCGCGCCAGCACACGTGCCTCGTCGGGGAGGCCGTAGTCGGTGAAGTCGCCGCAGAGCAGCAGCACATCCGCGTCGTCGCTGATCTGGCTGAAGAGCGGCTGGAACGTTCCCTGGGAGTGCCTCGACACATGGAGATCGCCGATGGCCGCGATGCGCACGTGGGTACGGGTCGTCCGTTCCGGCATGGCTCAGGCGACGTACTCAAACCCGGTGCCCGGATTCCGTACCCCGTCATAATCCCCCAATGGCTGTGCTGCACCAGATCTGGATCAAGGGCGCCCACCGGGGAAACATGGACGCGGCGCGGACCGCGAGGCTCGTCGCCGGGCGCGGCATCGCGGGCAACACGCATCAAGGCGGCAGGCGCCAGGTGACGCTCATGGATCTCGAGCGGTGGCACGAGCTGATGGATCGGCTCGGTGGCGACCTCGAGACGAGCGTGCGGCGGGCGAACCTGGTGATCGATGCGCTCGATTTGTTCGATTCGCGCGGAAAGACCCTTCGCGTCGGCGGCGCGCGGCTCCGTATCCTCGGCGAGGTGCGGCCGTGCGAGAGGATGGACGAAGCGCTGCCGGGACTGCAGGCCGCCATGGGCGAACGCTGGGGCGGCGGCGCCTACGCGGAGGTGATCGAGAGCGGGGAGATCTCGGTGGGCGACGAGGTGGAGTGGGAGCTCGGACCGCCGGTCACGAATCACGCATCGCCGACGGACGCCACGTGACGGGCCGCAGCCACGCGCCGCGGTGCGCCGTCATCCACGGGACGATGACGCGCGCCCAGCGCGACAGCGTGATCGACGAGAGCTCCTCCTCCGCGAAATAGCGCGCCTCCACGACCTCCTCGCCGTCGGCCTTCAGCGCGCCGCCGGTCACGCGGCATTCGTACACGGCCATCATGTAGCCGACCTCGTCGCCGTTGGCGTACCAGACGCGGTATTCAGGGCCGCCGAACACGCCGCGCAGCTCCGTCGGCTCCACCAGGAGGCCGGTCTCCTCCCAGACCTCGCGGACGACCGCGTCCTGCGGCTGCTCGTCGGGATCGACGGCGCCGCCGGGGGCCACCCACACGTTCTCGCGGCGGGACGGCCGGACGAGGAGCACGCGCCGCTGCCCGTCGAAGACGAGCGCCGTCACCGACGGCATCAGGAGGAACTCGTTGCCCATCTTCGCGCGGACGCGTCGGACGTAATCGGACATCGGCATGGTCAGTTTCTATCACGGCGCTTCGCTCGCCAGGACTTCTGAACGAGGTCAAGCACGTGGCCTCACGTCCCCGCCAGCACTGCGCCCCGCCCGACGAGCGCCAGGAAGGCCGCCTCGAGCGCGGCCGCCCCGTGCACACGCGTGTCGGGACGCAGTGGCTCCGGGTGCCACCGGTCCTTCAGCGCTGCCGGAGTGTCGCACGTGACCAGGCGCCCGCCGTCGAGCACGGCGACGCGATCGCACAGCTCGTTCGCCTCGCCCATGTCGTTGGTCGCCATCACCACAGTGCGCGTGTCGTCCTCGTGCAGCCACCGGCGGATGAAGCCGCGCATCTCGCGCGACGCCGAGCAGTCGAGGCCGAGCGTCGGCTGATCGAGCAGCAAGACCTTCGGCCTGCTGGCGAAGCCGCGCTCGAGGCTGAGGCGCTGCCGCTGACCGGAAGAAAGCTCCGGCGCCCGCAGCCGGACCACCGGCCCATCGGCCACGCAGACCACACCCACATGGCGGCGCACGTGCGACGCGTAGCGGCACACGTCGAAGCCGGCGACTTTGGCGGTGCCGGAGGTCGGACGGAGCTGCGCCGCGAGGACCTGCAGGAGCGTGCTCTTGCCGGCGCCGTTGACGCCCAGCAGGCCGAAGAGCTCGCCACGGCAGACCGACAGCGTCACGTCATCGAGCACGACCAGCTTCGATGCGCGTCCGGTCGCGGCTCGTGTCGTGTAGACCCTTCGTAAGCGCTCGGTCTCTACGGCGAGATGTCCTGTCATTGCCCTGCTCCAGCAGGGC
>Ga0209438_1000501_pt1 | contig 12035 bp, 13 predicted proteins | sample GraSoi_2013_20cm_FD_185825 | JGI IMG/M metagenome (GOLD analysis project Ga0209438, IMG submission 185825) | Grasslands soil microbial communities from the Angelo Coastal Reserve, California, USA - Sample 9_17_2013_20cm (SPAdes) (version 2) | ecosystem: Environmental > Terrestrial > Soil >...
GCCGGGCGAGCTCCTCGTCCACGTGTATCGGCCCGAACGGCGTCTGCCATGCGCCGCGCGGCCAGATCGACACGCCAGTGAAGCCGACGAAGTGCGACGGCCCCACGAGGATCGCGGCGCGGTACGGCCGCCCGCTGACGGCCTTGTACGCGAAGGCCGCCACCGGACCCGAATACTTCAGCCCCGCATGCGGCGCGACGATCGCGATGGGCGCCGGCAGCGCGTCGATCGCCGCGCCGGCCACGTAGCCGTCCACCTCGCGACCGAGGCGATCCGCCGCCGCGGGGTACCACGTCCCCGCTACTGCCGCCGGTCGGATATCGCTGGCCACTGGTCTAGCCTACGCAATTCAAAATTCAAAATGCAAAATGCAAACCTTACGTGGCTCGCCGCATCGGTGTGAATGTCGCGACGACGTTCACCCATGCCGCCGCGCACATGCACGGTTTGCATTTTGCATTTTGCATTTTGCATTACGATGGCGTCGTGCCAACGACGCTCACCATCGCCGACGTCGAGCGCATCGCCGCGCTCGCGCAGCTCGAGCTGACCGACGAGGAGAAGCACCTCTTCACCAGGCAGCTTGCCGACATCCTGCATTACGCCGAGCAGGTGCAGGCGATCGATACGAGCGGCGTCCCCGCGACGGCCCACGTCAACGCCGCGCAGCGCACCGAGCGCGACGACGAGCCCCGGCCCTCCCTGCCGATCGAGGATGCGATGGCCAATGCGCCCGATTCGTTGCCCGATGCGGGGCTCTTCCGCGTGCCGCGGGTCATCGGCGGATGAGCGTCCTCGACGCCACCGCGACCACGCTCCGCGACGAGATCGCCGCCGGCCGCCTGTCGGCGGTCGAGGCGTGCCGTGCCGCGCTCGATCGCATCGCGTCGGTCAACGGCGAGCTGAACGCGTTCAACCTCGTGGACGGCGACCGCGCGCTCGATCGGGCCAAGGAAATCGATCGCCGCCGCGCCGCCGGTGAGTCGCCCGGCCCGCTGGCGGGCGTCCCGATTGCGCTGAAGGACAACATGGACGTCCGTGGGATGCGGACGACCGCCTCGTCGCGCATCCTCGAGCACTTCGTGCCGCCGTACGACGCGACCGTCGTGCGCCGGCTCGAGCGCGCCGGCGCGGTCATCGTCGGCAAGACCAACTGCGACGAGTTCGCGATGGGATCGTCCAACGAGAACTCGGCGTTCGGTCCCGTTCACAACCCGTGGGCGCTGGACCGGATTCCCGGCGGGTCGAGCGGCGGATCGGCGGCGGCCGTCGCGTCGCGCTGTGTGCCGCTCGCGCTCGGCTCCGACACCGGCGGTTCCATCCGGCAGCCCGCCGCCTGCTGCGGCGTCGTCGGGCTCAAGCCGTCGTACGGCCGCGTATCGCGCTACGGACTGCTCGCCTTCGCGTCCTCGCTCGATCAGATCGGTCCCTTCGCGCGGACGGTCGCTGACGCCGCGCTCACGCTGACGGTGCTCGCCGGCGCCGACCCCTGCGACGCGACGACCGCGAACGAGCCGGTTCCCGATTTCGCGGCCGCGTTGACCGGCGGCGTGAACGACATCCGCATCGGCGTGCCGCGCGCGTTCGTCACCGAAGGCGTCGACAGCCAGGTGCGCCGGGCGTACGACGAGGCGCTCGATACGTTGCGGCGCGCGGGCGCCACGCTCGTCGATATCGACCTTCCACACGCGAGATACGCGGTCCCCGTCTACTACCTCGTGTGCACCGCCGAAGCGAGCTCGAACCTCGCCCGCTACGACGGCGTGAAGTACGGCTACCGGTCCGGCGCGGCGAAAGACAGCCTCAAGGAGATGTACAGCCGGACGCGCGACGAGGGGTTCGGCCCCGAAGTCAAACGGCGCATCATGCTCGGCACCTACGTGCTCAGCGCCGGCTACTACGACGCGTTCTACTTGAAGGCGCTGCAGGTGCGCACGCTGCTGCGGCGCGATTACGACCAGGCGTTCGAGCGCGTGGACGTCGTCGCCATGCCGACGATGCCGACGCCGCCCTTCCGCCTCGGGGAAAAGACGGACGACCCGCTGCAGATGTATCTCGCCGACGTGTTCACGGTCAGTGCGAACCTCGCGGGACTGCCGGGCATCAGCGTGCCGTGCGGCTTCTCGAGCGACGGGCTGCCGATCGGCTTTCAGTTGATGGGACGGATGTTCGACGAAACGACGCTGCTGCGAGTTGCCGACGCGTACCAGCGCGCGACCGACTGGCATACGAGGAAGCCAGGCGGACCTGAAGGTCCGCCTCTACGACCGTAGAGGCCGGCCTTCAGGCCGGCCTATTTGAACCAGTTTCTCAGCGCGACGGCGAGCTTGTCGTCGTACTCGGTGATGTGCATCGGCGTGATCGAGACGTACCCGTTGTTGACGGCCCAGACGTCGGTTCCCTGCGCGGCTGACGCCCCTTCCTTGTAGACGCTCCAATACACGGTTCGATCCGTGCCCGGCCGCGTCGTCTCCGCGAACGTTTCCGTGCCGGCGCGGACGGGCGCCTGCGTCGTGACCTGCAGTCCCCGGTAACCGCCCGGGGGCATCGGCGGAATGTTCACGTTGAGAAACGTCTGCGGCGGCAGGCCGCGATCGCGCACCTGGCGCACGATGGCCACGACCTGCTGCGCCGCGGACGCGAAATCGCGCGGAACCCCCGCGGCGGCCATCGACGTGGCAACCGCCGGCACCCCCTCCATGACGGCCTGGCGCGCGGCGCCAACCGTGCCGCTGAGATATGCCGACGTCCCGACGTTGTACGCGGTGTTGATGCCCGTGACGACCAGGTCGGGGCGCGGCATCACGATGTTCTTGATTGCAATCTGGATGGTGGTCGCTGGTGTCGCGGTCAGGCCGATGGCACGAAGACCCCCGGCGAGCGTGACGTCGGTGCGGGCGATCGGCAGCGCCGCCGTCAGCCCCTGGCTGATCCCGCTTTGATCCTCCGCGGGCGCGACGACGACCACCTCGCCGACAGCCTTGAGCGCCTCGGCGAGCACCGGCAGCGCCGGCGCCCTGACGCCATCGTCGTTGCTGATGAGGATGCGGTAGGACCGCGTCGACTGCGTGGCCGCGACGGCCAGCAGGCACACGGCCACGATGGCCGTGCACCCGAGGATAAGACTAGATGCTTTTCGCGCGAGGTGCGGGAACCTCATAGAGCACGAGATTGCGGCGCACTTCCTCCATCGCAATGCGCTCGGCCTTGTGAGGAAGCGCCCGGGCCACTTCGCCGGCCTCGAGCAATTCGTCGAGGCGGACCGTGGCGCCGCGCCGCAACTGCTTCGCGCGCATGGCCGCGACGTCGACAAACAGGAAACGGCTTTCAATGGGCGGCGCCTTCGGCCTCGGGGCCGGTGAGGCTTCGGATTCGCCTGCGGGATCGAGAATCTCGTCGTTGGCGTCCATCAAGATCAGAGCGTAGCACGAGGGCGAGAGAGGGCGGGAGAGGGCGGGCCTGGACGGCCCGCCCGGAAACCGTTACGCCGCGACTTCGACGTTGATCGTCCGCGGCTTCGCTTCCTCGCGGAACGGCAGCTTCACGGTGAGCACACCGTTCTTGTAGTCGGCGGTCACCTTCGACGCATCGATCGTGTTCGGCAGCGTGAACGAGCGGTGGAACGTACCGTAGGTCCGCTCGACGCGGCGATAGTTCTCTTCCTTCACGGCGGCGTCGAACGTCTTGTTGCCCTTCAGCACGAGCGTGCTGTTCTCGACGATGACCTCGATGTCCTCGCGGGTCATGCCGGGCAGCTCGGCCTTCAGGACGAGGTCGTGGTGCTCGGTCTCGAAGATGTCGACAGCGGGAGCCCAGCTTCCACGGAAGCCGGTGTCCTCGTCGCGGAGGTACGCGTCGCCGAACAGCCGCGCCACGCGGTCCTGCATCGCGGACAGTTCACGGAACGGATCGACCTTGACGATGGGCATTGTTCGTTTCTCCTTGGTTCGGGCGGGGCGGGAAGACCCGCCCCTACACTCATTGATTGCGGCGCGGGCCTTTCAGGCCCGCGGCCCGGGGTTACGCGTCGACGACTTCGCCTTCCTTGATGTCGTCGCCGTGCTTCGCCGACGCCGAGGCATGCGCGGCGTTGGCTTCGGACTGCGTGTAGAGCTGTTCGGCCATCGCGTGCGACGCCTTCTGCAGGTCGTCGGTCGCGCGACGGATGGCGTCGAGGTCGTCGCCCTTCGCCGCGTCACGCAGCGTGGCGATGGCGCTCTCGATGCGGCTCACGTCGGCCGCGGGCAGCCGATCGCGGTTCTCGTTGACCGTCTTCTCCACCGAGTAGGCGAGCGAGTCGGCCGTGTTCCGCGCGTCAATCACGTCGCGACGGCCTTTGTCGTCCGCCGCATGCGCTTCCGCGTCCTTCACCATGCGGTCGACGTCGTCCTTGCTGAGGCCCGACGAGCCGGCGATGGTGATCTTCTGCTCCTTGCCCGTCGCGACGTCCTTCGCCGAGACGCTGACGATGCCGTTGGCGTCGATGTCGAACGCGACCTCGATCTGCGGCACGCCACGCGGCGCCGGCGGGAGGCCGACGAGCTGGAAGCGTCCCAGCGTCCGGTTGTCGCGCGCCATCTGGCGCTCGCCCTGCAGCACGTGCACTTCGACGCTCGTCTGGTTGTCGGTCGCCGTCGAGAAGACCTCGCTCTTGCGCGTCGGGATCGTCGTGTTGCGCGTGATCAGCGCCGTCATGACGCCGCCGAGCGTTTCGATGCCGAGTGAGAGCGGCGTCACGTCGAGCAGCAGCACGTCCTTGACTTCGCCCTTGAGGACCCCGCCCTGGATGGCCGCGCCGACCGCGACGACCTCGTCGGGGTTCACGCCCTTGTGCGGCTCCTTGCCGAAGTAGTCCTTCACGATCTGCTGGATCTTCGGGACGCGCGTCGAGCCGCCCACGAGGACCACTTCGTCGATGTCCGACGGCTTCAAACCTGCGTCCGCGATCGCCTGCTTCAGCGGCGCGATCGAGCGCTGCAGGAGGTCGTCCACGAGCGATTCGAACTTCGCCCGCGTGAGCTTCATCTGCAGGTGCTTCGGGCCGTGCTGATCGGCGGTCACGAACGGCAGGTTGATGTCGGTCTCCATCACGGTGGAGAGCTCGATCTTCGCTTTCTCCGCCGCTTCCTTCAGGCGCTGAACGGCCATCCGGTCCTTGCCGAGATCGACGCCGTCGGTCTTCTTGAATTCAGCCACCATCCAGTCGATGACGCGCTGATCGAGATCGTCACCGCCGAGGTGCGTGTCGCCGTTGGTCGCCTTCACCTCGACGATCCCCTCGCCGACCTCGAGAATCGAGATGTCGAACGTGCCGCCGCCGAAGTCGTAGACGGCAATCGTTTCGTCCTTCTTCTTGTCGAGGCCGTAGGCGAGCGCCGCCGCCGTCGGCTCGTTGACGATGCGGAGGACGTTCAGCCCGGCAATCCTGCCGGCGTCCTTCGTGGCCTGCCGCTGGGCGTCGTTGAAGTACGCGGGCACGGTGATGACCGCGTCGGTGACCTTCTCGCCGAGGTAGTCCTCGGCCGCGGTCTTCAGCTTCTGAAGAATCATCGCGGAGATCTCGGGCGGCGAAGACTTCCGGCCGCGGACCTCCACCCATGCGTCGCCGTTGTCCGCCTTCACGACCGTGTACGGCACGCGCGAGGCTTCCTGTGGAATCTCGCCGTGCTTCCGGCCCATGAAGCGCTTGATCGAGAAAATGGTGTTTTCGGGGTTGGTGACCGCCTGCCGCTTGGCAACCTGGCCGACCAGCCGCTCACCCTCTTTCGCGAAACCGACGACGGAAGGCGTGGTGCGTCCACCCTCCTGGTTCACGATGACGGCCGGCTCCCCGCCTTCCATGACCGCGACGACCGAGTTCGTGGTGCCGAGGTCGATTCCAATGACTTTGCTCATACCTTGTTCTGCTCCAGGGAGCTCCGTGGCTCCGAGAGGTATTGTAGCAAGATATGAGTGTATGTCAAGCATCTTATATGCGTCTACTAAACGCATATCTAAACTGTTGGGCTGACAGGGGCTGAGCTGACCGCCGAGTTCGCCCTTCGCAGCTCGTGAGAACATAGGGCTTCGCGCGATGGCCTCGTTCACCCTTATTCCCTCCGCCGAAGTCACCGACCTGGCCGACGACGTGCGCGAAATCTTCGAGGAGCTCGCCTCGACCCTGAACAGCGACCAGCGCGCCTACGGGGGCGAATGTCACCCGGCGCTCGACGTGTTCGAGACCGACACCGCCGTCGAGATCGTCATGGACGTCGCCGGCATCTCGCCCGAGGCGGTGCGTGTCGTGTTTCGCGCGGGCGTGGTGCTGATCGTGGGCGAAAAAGCGCCGTCGGTGGCACGCGCGCCTCAGGCCTTTCACCTGGTGGAGCGGGAATTCGGCCGGTTTGCGCGCGGCGTCCGTGTCAACGGCGCATTCGACGCGCAGGGCGGGCGCGCCACGATACGCGACGGCGAGCTGATGATCGTCCTTCCGAAGCGCGCCGACCGTCGCGGACAGCCGCATCGCATCCCCATCGGGACCGGCGCCCCGCGCCCCGCATGAACATCCTGTTCATCGGCGACATCGTCGGGCGTCCGGGTCGCGACCTCGTGCAGAAGGGGCTGCACGGGCTCGTCGAGCACTTCGACATCGACGTGACCATCGCCAACGCCGAGAACTCCGCGGCGGGCTTCGGCATCACGCGGGACATCGGCGACACGATCCTCGAATGGGGCGTGGACGTGATGACGTCGGGCAATCACATCTGGGACAAGAAGGAAGCGCTCGAGTACATCGCCACCGAGCCGCGGTTGCTGCGTCCGGCCAACTACCCGGCCGGCGTGCCTGGCCGCGGGTCCTACGTCGCGCAGACGCGCGACGGCCGGGCAGTGGGGGTGATCAACGTGATGGGCCGCGTGTTCATGACGCCGATCGACGATCCGTTTGCCGTCGTGCTGCGCGAGATCGAAGCCATTCGCCACCGCACGCGCGTCATCTTCGTCGACATGCACGCGGAGGCGACGAGCGAGAAGATTGCGATGGGCTGGCATCTCGACGGAAAGGTGACGGCCGTGATCGGCACGCATACGCACGTGCAGACGGCCGACGAACGCGTCCTGCCGCATGGGACCGCATACCTGACCGACGCGGGCATGACCGGCCCGCACGATTCGATCATCGGGATGGAGAAGGACCCCTCGCTCTCGCGCTTTCTCAGCGGGATGCCGACGAAGTTCGAGCCCGCGTCGGGCAATCCCCGGTTGAACGGCGCGGTCGTCGAGGCGGACGACAAGACCGGCCGCGCGACGAAGATCACGCGCATCAGCTACTCGGCCACCGAACTTGACCAACTCGCTCTTCGACCTGCCGTTCGAGGAACCCTCCTCCGCTGAGGCTGCGGAGGGCAAGCCGCCGGAGCCTGAGGATCCAGGCCGGGAACCGGGAACCGGGATCCGGGATCCGGTCGCTGCCGAGCCTCGCCGTGTGTATTCGGTCTCGCAGCTGACCGACCGCGTCCGCACGCTGCTCGAGGAACGCTTCTTCGAAATCTGGGTCGAGGGCGAGATCTCGAACTGCTTCGTGGCCAAGACCGGACACATCTACTTCACGCTCAAGGATGCCAACGCACAGATCAAGGCCGTCATGTTCCGCTCGGATGTGCGCTACCTGCGCTTCACGGTGCAGGACGGCCTGAGCGTTGTCGCGCGCGGACGCCTCACCGTCTACGACCCGAAGGGCGAATATCAGATCGTCTGCCAGCATCTCGAGCCCGAGGGGCTCGGCGCGCGGCAGCTCGCCTTCGATCAGCTCAAGGAACGCCTCGCGGCCGAAGGACTGTTCGACGCGCGGCGCAAGCGCCCGCTGCCGTCGCTGCCGCGGAAGATTGGCGTTGTCACCTCGCTCGACGGCGCCGCCGTGCGCGACATCATCAAGGTGCTGAGGGGCCGCTACGCCAACGCGCACATCGTCATCCGGCCCGCGCGCGTGCAGGGGGAAGGCGCGGCGCTCGAGATTGCGCGGGCGATGGCCGCCATCGGCACGGTGAAGGGCGTGGACGTCGTCATCGTCGGGCGCGGCGGCGGATCCATCGAGGATCTCTGGGCGTTCAACGAGGAGGTGGTGGCTCGCGCGATCGCCGGCTGCCCGGTGCCGACGATTTCCGCCGTCGGCCACGAGACCGACGTGACGATTGCGGATTTCGTGGCGGACCTGCGGGCCCCGACGCCATCGGCGGCGGCGGAGATGGTGGTCGCGCGCAAGGACGATTTCTGGGCGCGGATCGATCGGCTCGGCCATCGCGTCGAGGCCGCGATGAGCGGCCGCCTGCACCGGGTGCGGGCGAGGCTCGGCGGCATCGAGTCGCGCCCGGGATACGCGGGATTCGAGATGCGGATCGCGATGCGCGGCCGGCGCGCCGACGACCTCTCGCATCAGCTGCTGCGCGCGTTGCGCACGCGGCTCGGCCGGCGCGAGCGTGTCTATCAGATGCTGCGACTGGCGCTCGAAACGTTCGACGTGCGCCGGCGTTTCGGCACGATCCGCACGAGGCTCGTCGCCGCGGACGGACGTCTCCGCTCCTCGGCCGACCGGCGTGTCCATGCCGCCGACGCGCGGTTCCGCGCGACCGCCGCGCGGCTCGACAGTCTCAGTCCGCTTGCGGTCCTCGGGCGCGGCTATGCCGTCTGCTGGAATGCGGACCGCACCGCGATCGTCCGCGACGCCGCGTCGGTGCGGCGCGGCGAGCAGGTCCATGTGAAACTCGAGCGCGGTGAATTAGACTGCGAGGTAGTCGACCGCCGGCAGCCGGCACCGGGCAGCGACGAATAATGGCGTTCCACCTGCTGCACGTCTCTGCCTCTGCCAGCTGCCTGCTGCCTGCTGCCAGCTGATCATGGATTCCACGATCAAGGATTTCGAGGCCGCGATCGCCGAGCTCGAGACGATTGTCAAGAAGCTCGAGGAAGGCGACTTGCCGCTCGAGACCTCGCTGCAACTGTACGAGCGGGGCGTGCAGCTGTCGCGCTTCTGTCACGCACAGCTCGAGCAGGCGGAGAAGCGCATCGAGATCCTGAACGAACGCGGCGGCCTGACGCCCGCGCCGGCCAACTTCGGCGCCGATGACGCGTCGACGGGTTCCGCGCCCTCCCGCCCGCAGCCGCGAGACGACGCGAGCGAGGGCCGCGGGCGGCGATGAACGCCGCAGATGACCTGACGGAGTACCTCACCGCGCGGCGATCGGACATCGACGCCGCCCTTCTGGCAGCGCTTCCCGTCGGACCCAACTGCCCGGCCAGCGTGGCCGACGCGATGCGCTACAGCGTCACCGCCGGCGGCAAGCGGCTGCGGCCGATTCTCTGTCTCGCGAGCGCGGAGGCCGTCGGCGGCGATTCCCGCGCCGCGATGCCCGCCGCGTGCGCCCTCGAGTTCATCCACACCTACTCGCTGATTCACGACGACCTGCCGGCGATGGACAACGACACGCTGCGCCGCGGCCAGCCGACGCTGCACGTGGTCGCGGGCGAGGGGATGGCGATTCTGGCCGGCGACGGGCTGCTCACCGAGGCGTTCGCGCTGATGGCGCGCGAACCGAAGAGCGTGGATCCGGACGTCCTGGCGCGCAAGGTGCGCATCATCGGCATCATCGCGACGGGCGCGGGCGCCGCGGGGATGGTCGGCGGCCAGGCGATCGATCTCGCGTGCGTGACGCCGGATCGCAACGGCGCGCTGCCCGCGCCGCTCGACGCGGACGGGTTGCGCGCCATGCACGCGCGGAAGACCGGCGCGCTCATCCGCGCATCGGCGATGTCGGGCGCGGTCATGGGCGGCGGCAGCAACGCGCAGATCGACGCCATCGACGTCGCGGCGTCGGAGTTCGGCCTCGCGTTTCAGATTGTCGACGACGTGCTGGACGTGGAAGGGGCATCGGCGGAGCTCGGGAAGACGGCCGGCAAGGACGCGGCGGCCGGCAAGCCGACGTATCCCGCGCTCTATGGCCTCGACGCGTCGAAGCGGATGGCGCGCGAGTGCCTCGAGCGCGCGGCGGCGGCCCTCGCGTCCGCCAAGCTGGCGGACTCGCGCCTCCTGCAGATCGGCCGCTGGATCGTCGACCGCTCGAATTAGCGAGTCGGAGTCGAATACGAGTTGTATCCGACTCCGACTCCGATGCGAGGCGACTCAAGGTTGCAGAAAGTGCGCGTTCGCCTGGACCAGCTGGTCGTCGAGAAAGGGCTCGCCCCCTCGCGTGAGCGCGCGCGAGCACTGATCCTCGCCGGCCAGGTCAACGTCGATGGCCAGCCGCACACGAAGGCCGGCACCCAGGTCGATTCCTCGGCCGACGTCACGCTCATCGCCCCGGATCATCCCTACGTCGGACGCGGCGGCCTCAAGCTGGCGCACGCGCTCGAGACGTTCGGCATCGCCGTCGACGGCCGGGAGGCGCTCGACATCGGCGCCTCGACGGGCGGCTTCACCGACGTCCTCCTCAAGCGCGGCGCCACCCGCGTCGTCGCGCTGGATGTCGGCCACGGCCAGATCGACTGGACGCTGCGCAACGATCCGCGCGTCGTCGTGATCGAGCATTTCAACGCGCGCCACCTGCAGGTGTCGGATCTCCCGGGGCCGGTGGACCTCGTGACCATCGACGTCTCGTTCATCTCGCTGCGCCAGATCCTGCCCGTCGTGCCTCCCCTGCTGCGCCCGGGCGCCGACGTGATTGCGCTCGTCAAGCCGCAGTTCGAGGCCGGACGCAGCGAGATTCGCAAGGGCGTCATCCGCGACACCGCGATCCAATCGCGCGTCGTCGACGAAGTCTCCGCCGCGGCGCGTGAGGTAGGATTGAGCCCCGTGGCCTCGACGCCGTCGCCGATCACCGGCGCGAAGGGCAACGTCGAGTTCCTGCTCCACCTTCGCTCATGACACCACGCATCCAACGCGCCGGCATCGTCGCCAAGCAGGGGCTTGCCGCGTCCGAGCTGCTGACGCAGCTGGGCGCCTGGCTGCGCGACCATGGCGTCACCCCCGTGTTCGAAGCCGGCACCGCGGCGCTTGCCGGCACGACGCGCGACGGCACGTTCTCCCGGGAAGATCTGCCCGCGCAGGTCGATCTGATCGTCGTCCTCGGCGGCGACGGGACGCTGCTGGCGATGGCGGATCGAACCGCGCAGGCCGGACGCGATATCCCGATCCTCGGCGTGAACTTCGGCAGCCTCGGATTCCTCACCGAGATCCGGATCGACGAGCTGTTCACGTCGCTCGAAGCCGTCGTGAACGGTACCGCGACCTACGACGAACGCCTGATGCTCGCCGCAACCGCGTCGCTCCGCGGCAAGCCGGACGACACACGCGTGGTGCTGAACGACGTCGTGTTCACCAAGGGCGCCCTGTCCCGCATGATCGAATTGTCGGTCTCGGTCAGCGGCCGCTTCGTCACCCGCGTCAAGGCCGACGGCCTCATCATCGCCAGCGCCACGGGATCGACGGCGTACAACCTCGCGGTCGGCGGACCAATCGTGCATCCGTCAGTCGATGCGCTGCTGCTGACGCCAATCGCGCCGCACACGCTCACCAACCGGCCGGTCGTCATTCCCGGAGATGCGGAGGTCGAAGTCCGCCCCGAAGCGCCCGACGGCGCCGAAGACGTGTTCGTCACCTATGACGGGCAGTACGGGTATCCCGTGCACGAAGGCGACGTCATTCGCGTGAAGAAAGCAGCGCATCTGCTCCGCCTGGTCAAGGCGCCGGCGCGCGGCTACTTCGAGCTCCTCCGCGAGAAGTTGAAGTGGGGCGAGCGGTAGGTGGTGGGTGATGGATGGTGGGTGGTGGATCGTGGGTGGTGGGTGGTGGTGCGGTGAACCGGACTTCAGGTTCCCGGCGCTGCGGAAGGCCGTGCCCTCTGGTTTCGAAAGTACTCGACCTGGAACTTGCGGACGTTGCGGTCGTGTTCCGCCAGCGTGCTTGCAAACACCTGTGAGCCGTCGTTCCGGCTGACGAAGTAGAGATACGGCACGTCGGCAGGCATCAGCGCCGCTTCGAGCGACGCCTTGCCCGGCGACGCGAT
>Ga0209438_1000504_pt1 | contig 12003 bp, 7 predicted proteins | sample GraSoi_2013_20cm_FD_185825 | JGI IMG/M metagenome (GOLD analysis project Ga0209438, IMG submission 185825) | Grasslands soil microbial communities from the Angelo Coastal Reserve, California, USA - Sample 9_17_2013_20cm (SPAdes) (version 2) | ecosystem: Environmental > Terrestrial > Soil >...
GGTCGGCGAAGTCGCGTCCGGCCGCGATGCTCACGCCGCTGAACTTCGCGACGAAGATCGTGTTCGGCCCCAGCTGCCGGATGCTGTCGCGCAGCGACTGGTCGAAACCGCGGATGAGCGAAGTCATGCCGACGATCGCGGTGATGCCGATGACGACGCCGAGGACCGTCAGCGCCGAGCGTAGCTTGTTCGCGCGGAGCGTGTCGAGCGCAAGCGTCACGACCTCGCCGAGCAGCCGCGCGTTCATCTACTCACGCCTCAACGCCTCGATCGGGTCCAGCTGCGCGGCGCGCGACGCCGGATACAGGCCGAAGAACAGCCCCACGGCGGCCGTGATGCCGATGCCGAGCGCAACCGACCACGGCTCGAGCCGGGCGGGGAGCGGGGTGACCGCCGCGATGATCCGGCCGAACGCCGCGCCGAGCGCGATGCCCGCGAGCCCCCCGCAGGTCGAGAGCGTCACCGATTCGGTGAGCACCTGCCACATGATGTCTGTGCGCCGCGCGCCGAGCGCCTTGCGAAGCCCGATCTCACGCGTCCGCTCGCTGACGACCATCAGCATGATGTTCATGATGACCATGCCGCCGACGACGAGCGAGAGGGCGACGACGCCGACGAGGACCGCGAAGATGCCGGTCGTCGCCTGATGGTAGAGGCCGAGCACGGTGTCCGAGGTGATGAGGCCGAAGTTGTTCGGCTGCGCCGGCTTGAGGCGCCGCGAGACGCGAAGCGCCACCGTCGCGTCGTCCATGGCGATCGGCAGCAGCGCCGGCGTCACGGGCTTGACCGACAGCGTGAGCGACGGCCGCGGTCCGAACAGCTTCACGTACGCGCCGAGCGGGATGACCGCGAAGGAATCGAGCGAGTTGCCGAGGAAGCCGCCCTTCTTCCTGCTGATGCCGACGACGCGGAAGTGCACGCCGTTGACGAGGATCGTCTTGTCGATCGGGTTTTCGTCGCCGAAGAGCGCCAGCGCCGTGTCGACGCCGAGCAGCGCCACGGGCCGGCTGCGCTCGACCTCGATAGCGCTCATCATGCGGCCGCGTTCGGCGTCGAAGTTGGCGAAGTCCAGGTAGTCCGACGTCACGCCCTGGATTGGCACCAGGTCGAGCACCTGGGTGCGATACGACACCGACGAGCGCTGCTGCGCCTGCGCCATGACCGAGCGGATGGTCGGGCTGAAGCTGCGGATGGCGTCCGCCTCGGGCAGCGTGAGCAGCGGGTTCGCCCGCACGCGCTCGATCTCGTCGTCGGTTCGCGTGAAGGGGACCCGCTCGATCGTGAACGAGTCGGCGCCCACCTGGCTCACGATCGCGTTCGACACCATCGCGTTCATCCCCTGGATGAGCGACACGACGGTCACGATCGACGTCACCGCGACGATGTTGCCGAGCACGGTCATCACCGACCGGAGCTTGTTGCCCCAGATCGTGTCGAGCGCGAGGCGAATCGATTCAAGCAACTGCATCGGACGTCACGCCACGACGATTCGTGCCCTTGTGCCGCATCACCGCGGGAGATTCTGCTTGACCGCTGATCCATCCGCGATCTGCCGGACTGAATCGAACGGCCCGGTTACGACCTGGTCGCCGGCCTTCAGGCCCGAGAGCACCTCGAAGTACCGCTCGCCGGCGATGCCGGTCTTCACCGGCGCGAAGACGACTTTCGGGTCGCGGAACACGAACACCCCTTCCGTTTCCTTGCGCGTCTGGCCCGGCGCGGGATCGGCCGGCGGGGGCGGCGGCGCTGCCGGCGCGGCGCCGAAGAAGCGCCGCTGCACCGGCGGCGGCGGCTCGTGGACGAGCGTCCCGTGCTCGTCGAACAGCATCTCGCGGACGGTCAGCGCCTGAATCGGAACCGCGATCGCGTTCTTGCGCGAGGCCGTGGTGATTTCCGCCGTGCACGTGAAGCCCGGACGCACATCGGGCACCTGGTCGTCGATGGTGACGACCACCTTGAAGTTCGTCGCCTGCCGCTGACCCGTGTTCGCCGGCGAGGCCGCCGCCTGGATCGGGCTGTTGCCGATGTCGGTGACCCGCCCCTTGAACATCCTGTCGGGGACGGCGTCGATCGTCACGACCGCCGCCTGGCCGATGGCAACGTTCGGAATATCGGTTTCATCGACCTCGATCTCGGCCTGGATCGCCGACATGTCCGCCACGGTCAGCAGCACGGTGCCGGCGTTGTTCATCGTCCCGAGGACCACGTTCTCGCCTTCCTCGATATTGCGGCGCGTGACGATGCCGTCCATCGGGGAATTGATGATGACCTGGCTCAGGTTGTAGCGCGTGGTCGAGAGCGCCGCCTGTTCCTGCTTGATCTGCTGCTCGCGCGTCTGCACTTCCTGCTGGCGCGTCTTCAGCTCCGCCTCGCGCACGATCACGTCGTTCTGCGCCCGCTCGAGCGCCTCGCGGGTCGTGAGGCCGTCCTTCGACAGTTCCTGCTGACGCCTCAGCGTCTGCTGCGCGAGATCGAGTGTGGCGCGCGCCTGATCGACCGCGGTCGCGGCCTGCTGCAGCGACGACCGCGCCGCGGCGACGCTCGCCTCGCCGCGATCGAGCTGACCCGCGAGCGCTTTCGGATCGATCTCGAGGAGGAACTGGCCCGCCTTGACGCGCTGGCCCTCCTGCACCGCGAGGCGCGTCACGCGCCCCATGGTTTGCGCCGACACGTTGACCTGGCGCTTCGGCTGAATCTTTCCGGAGGCGGACACGATGGCGTCGAGGTCGCGCGTGCGAATCGGATCGACGGTCACGGCCGGCAGGCTGTTGGCGTTGCGATAGATCCGGGCGCCGACGCCCGCCGCCGCCAGGATGATCACCACGGCGACGAGGATCAGCCACGTCCGCCCCTTCACGCCGCGCCTCCCGAGACCGCCATGACGAGGGCGGCCGCCAGCGCGAGCACGACGTACGCGCCGGCAAACGCGAGCGCGAGGCCGCGTGCCGAACGCCCGTAGAGCGCCGACGCGCCGATCGCGAGCACGACGATCCACCACACGACGAACAGATCGATGACGCCGAGGAAGCGCGCGACGGGCGAGGCTTCGTCGAACATCGAGAAGAACTGGATGAGCGTCGTCGGGCTGGCGATCGATTCGCGGACGTAGTCGAGAGGCGTGGCGATCACCTGCCGGAGCGCAAGGATGACGCCCGCATAGGCGACGACCGCGAGCACCTGCGCGTAGGCGTGCCGAGGCTTCAGGACGAGGAACAACAACGCCGACACCGCGAAGACTAGCACCGGTCCGTACCCGAGCGCCGTCGCGGCCGCATACAGCAGGCCGGCGCCGCCGCTGGCCGCCGTCTCCTCCATGCGCGCGTACCCCGCGTCATCCACGGTCTGGCCGAAGGCGGTCGCGGTGCGTTCCCACTGGTCGACCAGCGCCTGCCGTCCGACGTCTGTTCTGAGGAAGCCAGCGGAACACAGAAATGTGATCGCCGTCGTCACGACGAGGACGGGCGCCCATGACGGCGTCCGCACGATGGCGGCAAACGTGGGGCGCGGGCGGCGGACCACCCCGCACATCCGCGCGAAAAGCGTGATCAATCCTGACTCCTGATAGGATGACAGTTTCCCAGAATATATCTATGCCTCGACTCCTGTTCGCAGCCCTCCTGCTGTCGATTGCCGTGGACTGTTCCGCGCAAATCGTGGAAAGCGTCGGCAACCGCGCGCAGGGCATGGGGGGCGCTTTCGTCGCGGTGGCCGCCGACAGCACCGCCACCTGGTGGAACCCGGCGGGCCTCGCCACTGGTCCCTTTTCAGACGCGTCGGTCGGCCGGGGGTTTACGGACCTCGATGCGGCCGTCCCGGCCCGCCGCGACCGTGTGTCCTGGTTTGCGGCAACTTCACCAGTTGTTGGGTTTAGCTATTACCGCTTAAGAATCACCGACATACGGGAATTTGGGCCTACAGGACAGGGAACCGTGAACCGACAAGATACACGGGCCGAAGTGTCCGTGCGGTCATTTTCTGCCAGCGAACTGGGGCTGACCCTCGTTCAGACCCTTCTGCCGGGCGTACACGCGGGAGCCACGCTGAAATACGTGCGCGGAACGTTGCGCGCGGGCGCGGACGAGGGGAGTCGCGCCGCAGGCGAGCTGCTCGACCGGGGCGAAGAGCTCGACGGCGGCGACGCCGAAAGCGCGTTCGACCTCGACGTGGGACTCATCGGCGCGGCCGGGCCGGTTCGTATTGGCGCGGTGATGCGCAACGTCCGGCATCCGGGGTTCGGCGGCGACGCCTTCGAGCTGCCGCGGCAGACGCGGGTGGGCGCCGCGATCGATGCGGAGAAGGCGGGCGGTCCACCGTTGATCCTGGCGGTCGATGCGGACGTGAAGACGTACGCGACCGGCAGCGGCGACCGGCGGGTGATCGCCGCGGGCGCCGAGCAGTGGTTGTTCAAGAAGCGGATCGGCATCCGCGGCGGCGCGCGGTTCAACAGGGCAGGCGCGCGGGAGCGCGCCACCACCGCGGGGGCGAGCATCGCCGCCCGCAACGGGTTGTATGTCGAAGGCCAGATCGTGCGCGGCGGCTCGGAGGCCGAGCGCGGGTGGGGCCTCGGCGCGAGAGTCACGTTTTAGAAGCGATCTTCACTGATGACAAGCCACAGACGCACAGAGGCACAGAGACCAGAAGAATTCGAGGGTCTCCGTGTCTCCGTGTCTCCGTGTCTCGCGTATGTAACACCGGTGCTGGGATAGCGAATGGCGGTACGAATCGGTGAGCTCCTCCTCAAGGAGAAGCGCATCACACCCGAGCAGCTCCAGGAGGCGCTGAACTACCAGCGCCAGAACGGGGGAAAGCTCGGCTACAACCTGATCAAGCTCGGGTACGTGAAGGACGAGGAGATCACGGCGCTCCTCAGCAAGCAGTACGGCGTCCCGTCGATCGCGCTCACCCAGTTCGAAATCGATCCGGCGGTCGTCAAGCTCGTTCCCGCCGAGACCGCGCAGAAGTATCAGATCGTGCCGCTGTCGCGCTCGGGCGCGACGCTGACGATCGCGATGACGGACCCGACCAACGTGTTCGCCATGGACGACATCAAGTTCATGACGGGCTACAACGTCGAGCCGGTCGTCGCCTCCGAAACCGCCGTCATCGACGCCATCACGAAGTACTACGGGAAAGCCGCGGCGGCGGCCGCCGCCGGGACCGCGGCACCGGGCGCCAAGCAGCAGGCGCCCGGCGCCAGCGCGATGGAGATCGTCAGCAAGGGCCTCGAGGAGATGCAGGCCCTGAGCTCCGACGGCGACGTCGAGATCCTCGAGGAGATCGAGGAGATCAGCGCGGAAATGCTCGCCAAGCAGGGCGAGGAAGCGCCGGTCATCAAGCTGGTGAACGTCATCCTGATGTCCGCCATCCAGAAGGGCGCCAGCGACATCCACATCGAGCCGTACGAGAAAGAGCTGCGCGTGCGGTACCGCATCGACGGCATCCTCTACAACATCATGGCGCCGCCGATGAAGTTCCGCGACGCGATCACGTCGCGCATCAAGATCATGTCGAAGCTGGACATCGCGGAAAAGCGCCTGCCGCAGGACGGCCGCATCAAGATCCGCTTCCAGGACGACGGGCAGCAGAAGGAGATCGACTTCCGCGTGTCCTGTCTGCCGACGCTCTTCGGCGAAAAGATCGTCATGCGTCTGCTCGACAAGAGCAAGCTGATGCTCGACATGACCAAGCTCGGGTTCGAGTCCGAATCGCTGGTCAAGTTCGAGGCCGCGATCGAGCGTCCGTGGGGCATGGTGCTCGTGACGGGCCCGACCGGTTCCGGCAAGACGAACACGCTCTACTCGTCGATCTCGCGCATCAACACGATGGAAACCAACATCATGACCGCCGAGGACCCGGTCGAATTCAACCTGGTCGGCGTCAACCAGGTGCAGGTGCGCGAGAACATCGGGCTGAACTTCGCCGCCGCGCTGCGCAGCTTCCTCCGCCAGGACCCGAACATCATCCTCGTCGGCGAAATCCGAGACTTCGAAACGGCGGAAATCGCGGTCAAGGCCGCGCTCACCGGCCACCTCGTGCTCTCGACGCTCCACACCAACGACGCGCCGAGCACGGTCAACCGTCTGATGAACATGGGCATCGAGCCGTTCCTCGTGGCGAGCTCGCTCAACCTCGTGTGCGCCCAGCGCCTGGTGCGCCGCATTTGCAAGAACTGCTCGGAACCGCACCCGACGCCGCCGCCGGCCCTGATGCAGGCCGGTTTCACCGCCGAAGATGCCAAGACAGTGGTCCCCAACAAGGGCAAAGGGTGTGAGAAGTGCAACAACACCGGCTACAAGGGGCGCGTCGGCTTGTACGAAGTGATGGACGTCACCGAGGATCTGCGCGAGCTGATTCTCGTCGGCGCCTCCGCGCTCGAACTGCGCCGCAAGGCCGTTGACGAAGGGATGATCACGCTGCGCGGCAGCGGGCTGCGCAAGGTGAAGGAAGGCGTCACGACGATCGACGAGGTCGTTCGCGAAACGGTCAAGTAGGCAGCGGGCAGCTGGCAGTGGGCAGCTGGCAGCGGGCAGCCGGCAGGCTGGCAGCCGGCAGCAGCGATTAGATAAAGGACTTATGACATTACCGGAACTGTTGAAGAAAACGGTCGAACTGCAGGGCTCCGACCTCCACATCACCATCAGCACGCCGCCGCAGGTGCGCGTGCACGGGCACCTGCAGCGTCTCGAGGGCGCCGACATGACGCCGGCCGACACGAAGGCGCTGACCTACAGCGTGCTCACCGACGCGCAGAAGAAGCGCTTCGAGGAGGCGCTCGAGCTCGACTTCTCCTTCGGCATCAAGGGGCTCGCGCGCTTCCGCTGCAACATGTTCAACCAGCGCGGGGCGGTCGGCGCCGTCTATCGGCTGATTCCGGAAAAGATCCGCAGCTTCCAGGAGCTCGGCCTGCCGACGGTGCTCGCGACGCTCGCCGAGCGGCCGCGCGGCCTCGTGCTCGTCACCGGGCCGACCGGCAGCGGCAAGTCGACGACGCTCGCCGCGATGATCGACAAGATCAACCAGGAGCGCCACGATCACATCCTCACCATCGAGGATCCAATCGAGTACATCCACGCGCACAAGGGCTGCCTGGTCAACCAGCGCGAGGTGCACAGCGACACGCAGAGCTTCTCGATGGCGCTGCGCGCCGCCCTCCGCGAGGACCCGGACATCGTGCTCATCGGCGAGCTGCGCGACCTCGAGACGGTCGAAGCCGCGCTGCGCATCGCGGAGACGGGCCACCTGACGTTCGGCACGCTGCACACCAACTCCGCGGCGCAGACGATCAACCGCATCATCGACGTCTTCCCCGCGCACCAGCAGAGCCAGATCCGGACGCAGCTCTCGCTCGTGCTCGAAGGGATCGTCTGCCAGGCGCTGCTCCCGAAGATCGGCGGCGGCCGCGTGTGCTCGCTGGAAATCATGATTCCGACGCCCGGCATCCGGAACCTGATTCGCGAGGACAAGGTCCACCAGATCTACTCCGCGATGCAGACCGGGCAGGAAAAGATGGGCATGCAGACGGCGAATCAGTCGCTCGCCTCGCTGCACATGAAGAAGCTGGTCACGCTCGAAGCCGCGCTGACCGCCTCGTCGAACAAGGAAGAACTGCAGGAGATGATCAACCGCGGCGTCGGCGTGGTCGCCGGCGCGGGGCTCGGCAGGGCCGGGGCGCCGCCGCGGACGGCGATCGGCCGATAAGCAGGCTACAGGGTCAGGCTCAGGTTCACACACATGCCTACTTTTGCATACGCGGGACGGACACGGGGCGGTGAAACCGTCACGGGAGAGCGCGCCGCCGACACGATGGACGCGGTCGTTGCCGCGCTGCGCCGCGAGCAGGTGCTCGTCACGCAGATCAACCCGGTCAAGGAAGCGGCGGCCAAGAAGACGACCGGGCCGAGGCGCGCCCGGAGCGTCAACGCCAAGAACCTCGCGGTCTTCACCCGGCAGTTCTCGGTCATGATCGACGCGGGCCTGCCGCTGGTCCAGTGTCTCGAGATCCTCGGCACGCAGGAAGAGGACAAGAACTTCTCGTGGGTCATTCTCGCGACGCGCGGCGACGTCGAAAGCGGCGCCTCGCTTGCCGACGCGATGAAGAAGCACCCGAAGGTGTTCGACCCGCTCTTCACCAACATGATCGCGGCGGGCGAAGCGGGCGGTATTCTCGACACGATTCTCAAGCGTCTCGCGACCTACATCGAAAAGGCCGTCAAGCTGCAGGGGCAGGTGAAGTCCGCGATGATCTACCCGGTCGCGGTCATCGTCATCGCGACCCTCGTGGTCGGCGTCATCCTGTGGAAGGTCATCCCGACGTTCGCGAACCTGTTCGCGGGCCTCGGCGCCGAGCTGCCGCTGCCGACGCGGGTCGTCATCGGGCTCAGCAACGCGCTCGTCCGGTACGGCATCTTCCTCATCATGGGCCTCTTCGCGGCCGGGTGGGGCTTCAAGTCGTACTACGCGACGCCGAACGGCCGCCGGGTGGTGGACGCCATCGTGCTGAAGATGCCGATTCTCGGAAACCTGATGCGCAAGATCGCCGTCGCGCGCTTCTGCCGGACGCTGTCCACGCTGCTCGCCTCGGGCGTGTCGATTCTCGAGGCGCTCGACATCACGGCGAAGACCGCGGGCAACGCCATCGTCGAGGAAGCCATCCAGTCGACCCGGAAGAGCATCGAGCGCGGCGAGACGATTGCGCAGCCGCTCAAGGACACGGCGGTGTTCCCGTCGATGGTCGTGCAGATGATTGGCGTCGGTGAAGCGACCGGCGCGCTCGACACCATGCTCGGCAAGATCGCGGACTTCTACGAAGAGGAAGTGGACGTCGCGGTCGCCGGCCTGCTGACGCTGATGGAGCCGCTGATGATCGCGCTCCTCGGCGGTATCGTCGGCGGCATCGTCATCGCGATGTACATGCCGATCTTCGCCCTGATCAGCAAGCTGACCGGCTAATGGTTGGTGGTTGGTGGCTGGTGGTGTTCTCCGCCATCCGCCACCCGTAAGGCGCCATGAACCTGAGATCGAGGCTCTCCACGCTCATCGCCGTCCGGGTGGTCGCCAGCACGCTGCTGCTCGGCTCGGCGATCTTCGTGCAGCTCAGCCGGCCCGGCGCGTTTCCGATCGATCCGTTCTTCTTCCTGATCGGCCTGACCTACGCGCTCAGCGTCATCTACCTGAGCACGCTCAAGTACGTCGATCGGTATCCGTGGATTGCGGACGCGCAGCTTGGCGTCGACGCGATCCTCGTCTCCGCCTTCATCCACGTCACCGGCGGAATCACCAGCTACTTCTCGTCGCTCTACCTGCTGCCGATCATGGCCGCGAGCACGGTGCGGTTCCGGCGCGGTGCGCTGCAGGTGGCGACGCTGAGCGCGCTCCTGTACCTCGCGCTCGTCATCGCGCAGTACATCGAGCCGACCGCGTTCTTCCCGGCGTCGTGGCAGGCGCTGCGCTCCCAGGAGCTCCCGAGCCAGCGCTTCGCGCAGTACACCGTGGCGATCAACCTGTTCGGGTTCTTCGCCGTCGCGCTGCTGTCGGGGTCGCTGGCCGAGAACCTGCGGTCGGCGGGTGCCCGCCTCGAGCGCGCGTCCACGCAGATCGCCGACCTCCGCGCGTTCAACCAGTACGTCATCGACAGCATGCTGAGCGGCCTGGTCACCGCCGACATGGACGGCCGCATCCTGACGTTCAACCGCGCCGCGTCTACGATTACCGGCCTGTCGGCCGGGCAGACGGTGGGCCGTGCCGTCGGCGACGTGCTGCAGCTGCCGGCGCAGTTCAGGGCCCGCCTCCAGATGCTCGGCGAGACGCGCAGCCATCGCGCCGACCACCAGTACCGGTCGCCAGACGGCCGTATGCTCGAGATCGGCCTCACCGTGACGACGCTCTCGCTCCCGGACGGGCGGAGCGGCTATCTGTTCACCTTCCAGGATGTGACCGACGTCCGCCGCCTCGAGCGCGGCGCCCGCATGCAGCAGCGCCTCGCCGCCGTCGGCGAGATGGCCGCCGGCATCGCGCACGAGATTAGAAATCCGCTCGCATCGATGTCAGGATCAATCCAGGTGCTGCGGCAGGAGCTTCCGCTCAGCGAAGAGCAGGCGCAGCTGATGGATATCGTGCTCAAGGAATCCGAGCGCCTCAACGACACGATCAAGTCGTTCCTCGCCTACGCGCGCCCGCAGCGCGTGGCGCTGACGCGCCTCGACATCCGCCGCGCGGTGCAGGACACCGCGACGCTGCTGCGGAACAGCTCCGAGGTCCACGACGACCACGTGATAGACGTCGATCTGCCCGCGGAGCCGGTCTGGATCGACGCGGACGAGAACCAGATCCGCCAGATCGTCTGGAACCTCGCCACCAACGGCCTGCGGGCGATGGCGTCCGGTGGCAGGCTCCTGATGTCGGCCGGGACGGAGCGCGACGCGGAGCAGGACGAGTTGAGCATCACGATCAGCGACGAAGGGTGCGGCATCCCGCCGGCCGATCTCGACAGCCTCTTTCAGCCGTTCCGCAGCTCGTTCGACAAGGGGACGGGCCTTGGGCTGGCGACCGTCCACCGCATCGTCACCGACTACAACGGATCCATCCAGGTGTCGTCGACCCCCGGCAGCGGGACGACGGTCCGGGTGAGGATCCCGATGCGATCGACCGATCCCGCGCCGCGCGAGGCGTCGGTCGTCACCGCGGGAAGGGGTGCGAGGACATGAGCGCGCCCGTGACCCACCCCAAAACCGCCGCGCCCGAAGCCCCGAACGCTCCGGTCGCGTCGGGGAAGGTGCGCATCCTCGTCGTCGACGACGAGCCGTCGATGCGGGAGATGCTGCGCATCGTGCTGCGCCGCGACGGGTACGAGGTCGTGATCGCGGAAAACGGCAAGGACGCCATCGAGCAGCTCCGCAGGAGCAACGTCGATCTGCTGCTCTCCGACATCAAGATGCCGGACATCAACGGCGTCGACGTGCTGCGCGCCGCGAAGGACATCAACCGCGACATCGTCGCGTTCATGATGACGGCGTACGCGTCGACGAGCACCGCGGTCGAGGCGATGCGCCTCGGGGCGGTCGACTATTTCACCAAGCCGTTCAGCATGGACGAGCTCCGGCTGAAGATCCGCCAGCACCTCGAGACGCATCGCCTGAAGCAGGAGAACGTGCTCCTCAAGAAGGAGCTGAACACCCGCTACGAGTTCTCGAACATCATCGGGCGCAGCGAGCCGATGCTCGACGTGTTCCGCATGGTGGAGACGATCGCGAAGACGAACAGCACGGTCCTGATCACCGGCGAATCCGGCACCGGCAAGGACCTCGTCGCCCGCGCGATCCACTACAACTCGCTCCGGCGCGAGCGTCCCTTCGTGGCGCTCAACTGCGGCGGCGTCCCGGAGACGCTGCTCGAGTCCGAGCTCTTCGGCCACATGCGCGGCGCGTTCACGGGCGCCGATGCGAACAAGAAGGGGCTGATGGAGGTCGCCGAAGGCGGCACCGTGTTCCTCGACGAGATCGGCGAGATGAACGCGACCATGCAGGTGAAGCTGCTGCGGTTGCTGCAGGATCGCCGGTTCCGCCGGCTCGGGGGCACCGAGGAAGTGCAGGCCGACATCCGCGTGATCGCGGCGACGAACCAGGACCTCGAAAAGCTCGTGGCCACCGGACGTTTCCGGGAAGATTTGTTCTACCGCATCAACGTGATTCCGATGCACCTGCCGCCGCTGCGCGAGCGCCGCGACGACATCCCGCTGCTGGCGGAGCACTTCCTGTCGAAGTACGCGCAGCAGATGAAGAAGCCGGTCCGCAGCATCGCGCACGATTCGCTCGCGCTCCTGCAGGCGTACGGGTGGCCGGGCAACGTCCGCGAGCTCGAGAACGTGATCGAGCGCGCGGTCGCGCTCGAGCCGACGCCGGCGATTCTTCCCGATTCGCTCCCGGCGCACGTCCGCAACCCGCGCGCCGACGCCGTCTCGCTCGCGAGCGCGGAATCGGCCGCGGCGGCCAACGGTAGCTCCGCGCC
>Ga0209438_1000505_pt1 | contig 12001 bp, 9 predicted proteins | sample GraSoi_2013_20cm_FD_185825 | JGI IMG/M metagenome (GOLD analysis project Ga0209438, IMG submission 185825) | Grasslands soil microbial communities from the Angelo Coastal Reserve, California, USA - Sample 9_17_2013_20cm (SPAdes) (version 2) | ecosystem: Environmental > Terrestrial > Soil >...
TGAGCGCGGCCGCCTCGCGGATCAGGGCGGAGAGGCTCACCCCCGCCCCGGCCACCGCCTCCTCGCCGTTGAACTCGGCGCGGCCCAGGCAGCCCTCGAGCTTGAGCACGACCCCGCGCACGCCGCGGTCGCTCACCAGCAGGTTGTTGCCGCCCCCGATCACGTCGAGCGAGAGCTGCTCCCGCTCCGCGAACGACAGGGCGAGCCGGATGTCCTCCACGTCCTGCGGGACGATGAAGATGTCCGCGGGCCCTCCGATGCGCAAGGAGGTGTGAAAGCTGAGGGGTTCCTTGAACCGGACCTCGCCTCGAATCTCTCCCAGCATGTCTATCTCCTCTTGGACGTTGTCCCGGGGTCCGGGCCGAGGCGCTTGAGCAGTTCCCCGCCCAGCAGTCCCACGTCGCCCGCTCCGAGAGTGAGCACGAGATCACCCGCTCTGGTGGATTCGTACAGGTAGTCGACGATGGCCGCGCGATCGCCGCCCAGGTAGAGCACCTCCCGGTGCCCGTGGGCCGCGATGCCGTCGGCAAGATCGCGGGCGTGAACGCCTTCGATCGGCGCCTCGCCCGCCGCATAGATGTCCATGACGATGAGGACGTCGGACTGGTAGAACGCGGTCAGGAAGTCGTTGCGCAGGTGCTGCGTCCGCGAGTAGCGGTGCGGCTGGAACACCGTGATCACACGACGGTCGAACCCCGCCTTGGCGGCGGCGAGGGTCGCCCGGATCTCCGCCGGGTGATGGCCGTAGTCGTCCACCACGAGCACGCCCTGGGCCTCACCCCGGATCTGGAACCGGCGCTGGACGCCCGCGAAGGCGGCGAGCGCAGTCTGGATTCGGTCGAACGGCATCTCGAGATCGAGCCCCACCGCGGCGGCGGCGAGCGCGTTCAGCACGTTGTGCCGCCCGGGCACCTGCAGGGCGACCGGGCCCAGCGACTTGCCGCGGTGCACGGCCTCGAACTCCGACCGCATCTCGGCGAACGACAGGCGGCGCCCCATCAGGTCGGCGCCCGCCTCGAGGCCGTAGGTGACCACCCGCTTCTCGATCCGGGGAATCATCCGCTGGATGTTGGGATCGTCGAGGCAGACCACCGCCGCGCCGTAGAACGGCACCTTGTTCACGAAGGTGAGGAACGCGGTCACGATCGCGTCGAGGTCGGGGTAGTGATCGAGATGCTCCGCGTCCACCGTGGTCACCACCGCGATGGTCGGCGAGAGCTTCAGGAACGAGCCGTCGGACTCGTCGGCCTCCGCCACCAGGAACTCGCCCTGGCCGAGCCGCGCGTTGGTCCCGAGCCCGTGCACGCGCCCGCCCACCACCACGGTGGGATCGAAGCCGCCCGCGCCCAGCACCGCCGCCACCATCGAGGTGGTGGTGGTCTTGCCGTGGGTGCCCGCGATCGCGATGCCGTACTTGAGCCGCATCAGCTCGGCGAGCATCTCGGCCCGGCCGATCACCGGCACCCCGCGCTGCCGTGCCGCGTGCACCTCCACGTTGTCGCGCGCCACCGCCGAGGAGTAGACGACGACGTGCGCGCCCTCCACGTGCGCGGCCTGGTGGCCCAGGTACACCTTCGCGCCGAGCCGCTCGAGCCGCTCCACCGTCTCGCTGCGCCGCGCGTCCGAGCCGGTGACGCGGTAGCCCAGGGTGAGCAACACCTCGGCGATGCCGCTCATGCCGACGCCGCCGATGCCCACGAAGTGGATGTGCTGGTACTTCTTGAACATCAGGCGGTTCTTCCGTGCTGGGAGATGTTGAGGAGCACGCCCGCCGAGAAGAGGGTCATCAGGAGCGCGGAGCCCCCGAAGGAGATGAACGGCAGGGGCAGCCCCTTGGTGGGCAGCGCGCCGGTCACTACCCCCAGGTTCACGAGGGTCTGGGTCGCGAGCATGATGGTGAGCCCGAGGCCCAGGTAGGCGCCGAAGGCGTCGGGGGCGCGCAGGCCGACCCGCAGGCCGCGCCAGATCAGGAGCGCGAAGAGCGCGACGATGAGGGTGGCGCCGACCAGCCCCAGCTCCTCGCCGATGATCGCGAAGATGAAGTCGGTGTACGGCTCGGGCAGGTAGAAGAGCTTCTGCTTGGAGTCGCCCAGCCCCACCCCGAGCCACCCGCCCGAGCCCAGGGCCAGGAAAGACTGGATGATCTGGAAACCGCTGCCCTGCGGATCGTCCCACGGGTTCATGAACGCGACCATGCGGCGCCAGCGGTAGGGCTTCATGGCGATGGCCACGATCACGATCGGCAGGGCGCAGCCCGCGATCGCCCCCATGTGCTGCACGCGGGCCCCCGCCATGTAGGCGAGGGCGAGGGTGAGGATGATGAGGGCCAAGCTGTTGCCGAGGTCCGGCTGCAGCAGGGTGAGCGCGGCCATGCCTCCCGCGACCAGCAGGATCGGGAGCAGGCCTTCCACGAAGCGCCCGATGACCTCCTGCCGCCGGGTGAGGAACGAGGCGAGGTAGAGCACGAGCGAGAACTTGGCCAGCTCCACCGGCTGGAAGGACACCGGGCCCACGTGGAACCAGCGCCGGGTCCCGTTGATGGACTGGCCGAACGGGGGCACCAGCACCAGCACGAGCAGGACGAAGGAGACCACGAGAAGCGGGATCACCAGCCGCTCGAGCCAGCGGTAGTCGAGCAGCATCCCGGCCCAGAGGCCGCCGAGCCCGAGCACCGCCCAGAAGAGCTGCTTCTTGAGGAAGAAGAACGGATCGTGGAAGCGATCCGCGGCCACGATCGCGCTCGCCGAGTAGACCATCACCACGCCCACGCAGACGAGGGTCACCACCACCCCGAAGAGCGGCAGGTCGGGCGTGAGCTTGCGGGGCATCAGGCGAACAGGGCCCGCACCACGGACTTGAACACGTCGCCGCGGTGCTCGAAGTTTCGGAACATGTCGAACGACGCGCAGGCGGGCGAGAGCAGCACCACGTCGCCCACCCGGGCCGCGTCGCGGGCCCGCCGGACCGCGTCGTCCATCGACTCCGCGTCCTCGGCCGGGATCCCCGCCGGCTCGAGCGCGGCGCGGATGCGGTCGCGGTCCTGGCCGATGAGGATCGCGCGGCGCACCCGGCCGCGCGCCGCCTCCGCGAGCGGGCCGAAGTCCTGGCCCTTGCCCTTGCCGCCCGCGATCAGGATCACCGGCTCGCTGAAGCTCTCGAGCGCCTTGATCGTGGAGTCCACGTTGGTGCCCTTGGAGTCGTTGTAGTAGACGACGCCCCGGTCGTCGTGCACCCGCTCGATGCGGTGGGCCACCCCGCGGAAGGCCGCGATGCCGCGGCGGATCGAGGACGGCGACATGCCGGTCCAGAGCGCGCACGCGGTGGCCGCGAGCACATTCTCCACGTTGTGCTGACCGCGCAGCGTGATCTCGGTGACCGGGCAGATGCGCTCGGTGCTGCCGTTGAGCTTGGCCACGATCCAGCCGTCGTAGATGAAGACCCCGTGGGTCAGGGTGGTGAGCCGGCTGAACCAGATCATCCGCCCGCGCGCGCGGCCCCCGAGCCCGGCGGCGACCGGGTCGTCCGCGTTCAGCACCACGCAGTCGGTGGAGAGCTGGTTGGCGAAGATCCGCGCCTTGGCGTCCACGTAGCGCTCGAAAGTCCCGTGCCGGTCGAGGTGGTCGGGGGTGATGTTCAGGATCGCGGCGACCCGCGGGCGGAAGCGGTCGGTGGTGTCCAGCTGGAAGCTCGACACCTCGGCGACCACGATCCCGTCGCCGGGGAACTCGAGCGCGTGCTCGGCGAGCGGCGTCCCGATGTTGCCGCCCACCAGCACCGGGCGGACCTGGGTGCGCAGCAGCTCGCCGGTGAGCGTGGTGGTGGTGGTCTTGCCGTTGGTGCCGGTGATCGCGATGACGTCCGCTTCCATCACCCGCCACGCGAGCTCGAGCTCGCCGATGATGGGCACCCCGCGCGCGCGCATCGCGACCAGCGCGGGCAGCTCGAGCGGCACTCCCGGGCTCACCACGATCAGCTCCGCCCCCGCGAACGCGGCGTCGGGATGGCCGCCCGCCCAGAGCGCGCAGCCGAGGCGCTCGAGCCCGCGGGCGTCCTCGGGCAGCGCCTCGAGCGGGCTCGAGTCGGACGCGAGCACGCGGCCGCCGAGGCGCCGGACCAGCCGCGCCGCCGCGACCCCGCTCTTGGCCAGCCCCACCACCGAGACGGTCTTCCCCGCCAGTGACTGGCGGTAGGTCGCGCCCCGCAGGCCGTTACCGCTCACGAAGATCCCGGTGGGATAGGAAACGTCTCGCCGCAACGTGATGATCGCCATCGCATGTCACCCTAGCGGAGCTTGAGTGTGGTGAGCGCCAGCAGCGCGAGCATGAAGGACAGGATCCAGAACCGAACGATGATCTTGGGCTCCGCCCAGCCCTTGATCTCGTAGTGATGGTGCAGCGGGGCCATCTTGAAGACCCGCTTTCCGGTCAGCTTGAACGAGCCCACCTGGATGATGACCGACGCCGCCTCCACCACGTAGATGCCGCCGATGAGCGGCAGGAGCAGCTCCGACTTGGTGAGCACCGCGAGCGTCCCGATCGCGCCGCCGAGCGCGAGCGAGCCCACGTCGCCCATGAACACCTGCGCCGGATAGCTGTTGAACCAGAGGAACCCGAGCGCCGCTCCCACCAGCGCGCCGCAGAAGATCGTCAGCTCGCCGGTGCCCTTGACGTTGAGGATGCGCAAGTACTCGGCGGCCCGGAAGTTGCCGGTGAGATACGTGATCACCGCGAAGGCCCCGCCCGCGGTCACGATCGGGCCGATGGCCAGACCGTCGAGCCCGTCGGTCAGGTTCACCGCGTTGGACGCCCCCACGATCACCAGAATCGCGAAGGGGATCCACAGCCAGCCGAAGGTGAGGAGCCAGCCCTTGAAGAACGGGATCACGACGCTGGTGGTGAAGCCGTCGGCCGGCCACCAGTAGAGGAACGCCATCAGGGCGCCCACCAGCAGGATCTGCGAGCCGAACTTCTCCCGCGCCGAGATGCCCCGGCGGGTCTTGAGCTTCTTCCAGTCGTCCTTCAGGCCGATCAGGCCCAGGCCCAGGGTGGCCAGCATCAGCACCCAGATGTAGCGATTGCGCAGGTTGGCCCAGAGCAGCGTGGAGACCAGGATCGCCACCAGGATCCCGATGCCCCCCATGGTCGGCGTACCCGCCTTGGTCTTCTGGTGCCGCTCCGGAGTGTCCTCGCGGACCGAGCTCTCCCCGTGCTGCATCTGGCGCAGCCGGTTGATCAGCCACGGCCCGAGCAGGAAGGAGATCACCAGGGCGGTGACCGTCGCCATCGCGGTCCGGAACGTGATGTACCGGAACACGTTGAACGCGGTGTTGTACTTCGCGAGCGGCACGAGGAGCTCGTAGAGCACTAGTCACCCACTCCTCCGAAGCGCGCCACGAGCGTGTCCACCACGCGCTCCATGCGCATGCCCCGGGAGCCCTTGACGAGCACCGCGTCGCCGGGCGCGAGCCGCTTGAGCAGCAGCGCCACCGTATCCTCGAACGTGGTCACGTGATGGCTCTCCGCGAGCCCGGCCTGCCGCGCCGCCTCCACCGCGGTCTGCGCCCACCGCCCCATCCCGACGAACTCGGCCGCGCCCGACGCGGCGACCGCGCGCCCCATGTCGCGATGGACCGACTCGCTGATCTCGCCCAGCTCGAGCATGTCGCCCAGCACCACCACCCGCCGCGCGTCGGGGACGGCGCCCAGCGTGGCCAGCGCGGCGCTCACCGAGCTCGGGTTGGCGTTGTAGGTGTCGTCGAGGATGCGCAGGGCGCCCGCGCGCCGCCACACGCAGCGGCCCTTGGCCGGGCGCGCCACCTCGAGGCCCTGGGCGACCTGCTCGAGGGAGAGCCCGAGCGCGAGGCCGATCCCGGCCGCGGCCAGCGCGTTGACCACGTTGTGGCGCCCCGCGAAGTGCAGGCGCACCGGCCGCTTGGCGGTGCCCGCGGCCAGCGTGAAGCGCAGCCCGTCGCCGTCGTCCTCCGCGGGGCCCGCCGCGAAGACGTCCGCGCCCGGGCGCGTGCCGAAGTAGAGCACCCGCGCCCGGCTCCGGGTGTGCATGGCGAGCACCCGCGGGTCGTCCGCGTTGAGCACCACCGCGCCGTCGGGCGGGATCGCGCGCACCAGCGCGCTCTTCTCCTCGGCCACCCCGTCGAGGGAGCCGAAGAACTCCATGTGGGCGCTCGCCACCACCGTGACCGCGCCCACCGTGGGCCGGCAGATCGCGGCGAGCGAGGCGATCTCCCCCGGGGTGTTCGCCCCCAGCTCCAGCGCGAGCGCCTTGTGCTCCGGCCCCAGGCGCAGCAGGGTCAACGGCAGACCCCACTGGTTGTTGAAGCTGCCCTCGGGCTTGAGCACCGGGCCGAGCGCGCCCAGGACCGCGGCCATCATCTCCTTGGTTGTGGTCTTGCCGTTGGAGCCGGTGACCGCGGCCACCGGCACCGTGAAGCGCGCCCGGTGATAGGCGGCCAGGCGGCCGAGGGCGCGCGTGGTGTCGTCGACCAGGATCGTGGGGACCGAGGGCGGCAGGTCGTCCGGGAGGTTGTGGACGATCAAACACGCGGCGCCACGCGCGGCGGCGTCGCGGAGAAAGGCGTGGCCGTCGCGGTTCGGGCCCTTGATGGCGAAGAAGGCCTCCCCGATCCCCAGGTGCCGGCTGTCGATGCTGACGCCGGTCACGGGCACACCGAGGTCGCCCGCCACGAGGGCGCCCTGGGTGCCGCGGACCACGTCCTCGATGCTCAGCCCCGCCGCCACGCCTGCCCTCCGTCTCCGCCGCGCGTCCGCAGCGCGGTCCGGGCCACCTCGCGGTCGTCGAAATCGTGCGACTCGGCGCCGATGATCTGGTAGGTCTCGTGCCCCTTGCCCGCGATCACCACCACGTCGCCCTCGTGCCCCCAGGCCACCGCGGCCTCGATGGCGCGGCGGCGATCGGCCATGGACTCGTGCCGGCCCGCGGCCTCGGCCGGGATACCGGTCTCGATCTCGGCCAGGATCGCCTCGGGCCGCTCGGTGCGCGGGTTGTCGGAGGTCACCCAGGCGAAGTCGCCGAGCCGCGCCGCGATGCCGCCCATGATCGGGCGCTTGCCGCGGTCGCGGTCGCCGCCGCAGCCGAAGACCACCCCGAGGCGCCCGCCCGGGCGTAACAGCTTGCGCGCGGTGGTCAGCACGCGCTCCAGCGCGTCGGGCGTGTGCGCGTAGTCGACCACCACGAGGAAGGGCTGGCCGGCCTCCACCCGCTCGAACCGCCCGGGCACCGTCGCCACCCGGGAGAGCGTCTCCCCGATCCGTCGCGGTTCCATGTCCAGCGCGAGTCCGACGCCGATGGCCCCGAGGAGATTCATCACGTTGTGCTCGCCAACCAGCGGCGAAGCGATCTCGATCGGGCCCTTGGACGAGACGACCTCGAGCCGGATGCCGTCCATGCCGGATTCCCAACGGCGCGGCCGCAGTTCGGCCCGGCCGTGCAGACCGAAGGTGATCGGCCGCACCCGCGGGTCGTCGGCCGCCGCGGCCAGCATGGCCGCGCCCGCCGGATCGTCGGTGTTCACCACCGCGGCGCGGTACGGCTTGCGGCTCCCCGCGAGCAGCGTGAAGAGCCGCGCCTTGGCGTCCCGGTAGGCCTCGAGCGTCCGGTGGAAGTCGAGGTGGTCCTGGGTCAGGTTGGTGAAGACGGCCACGTCGAACTCGATGCCGTCCACCCGCGAGAGCGCGAGCGCGTGCGAGGAGACCTCCATCGCGGCGCCGCCGACCCCGACCCGCACCATCCGCGAGAGCAGCGACTGCAGCTCGAGGGCCTCGGGGGTGGTCTGGCTGGCCGTCTCCGTCTGCTCCCCGACGCGGTACTGGATGGTGCCGATCACGCCGGTCGGCCGCCCGCCCGCGCCCAGCAGGGCCTCCACCAGCAGCGACGTGGTGGTCTTGCCGTTCGTGCCCGTGATGGCGACCACGGTGAGCCGGCGCGAGGGATGCCCGTGGTAGGCGTCGGCCAGCCGCGCCAGCGCCTCGCGCGACGACGGCACGATGATGCGCGGCGTCGCGCTGCCCGGCAGCGGGTCGGCCCCTTCCGCGACCACCACCGCCGCGCCCCGCCCGACCGCGTCGGCGGCGAAGCGCCGGCCATCCTGCTTGAAGCCGGAGATGGCCACGAAGAGCTCGCCCGGCGCGACCTTGCGCGAATCGTAGGCGACCCCCGTCACGTTCCCGGGCAGGGTGCCCAGCACCGTCTTGTCCGGCAGCGCCTCGAGGAGCGTGGTGGTGGGCACGGCGGTCTCGCTCATGTCCTCACGGCCGCAGGCTCGCGGCCAGCGGGGGATGGGCGGCCCGGCCGGCCGGCGGAGCGAGCTGGAGCCGGCACACCACTCCCGAGGTGAGCGGGGCGCCGGGTGCCGGCGTCTGGCCGGTCACGACGCCGCGACCCGCGATCTCGAGGCGCACGTCGAACGGCGCGAGGGCTTCCAGGGCCTGGCGGAGCGACAGGCCGGCCAGGCGCGGCATCACCGCCTGGGCGTCGCCCACCGGCGCCGGCGGCTCCGGAGCCAGTCCGGCCGCCGGCGCGGGGGTGCCGGGCTCCGCCGGCCCGCCGGCGCGCAGGCCGGCGGGACCGCCGGCCAGGATCTCGCCGCGGACGATCGGCACCGGGCTGCTGTCGCGCGGGGGCACGTTCAGGTAGCGCAGCGCCTCGCGCCCGATCGCGGCAAACATGGGCGCGGCGGCCTCGCTGCCCCACTTCTCGTTCTTGGGCTCGTCGAGCAGCACGATCATGGTGAGGCGCGGATCGTCGGCGGGCACGAACCCCACGAACGAGAGCACCCCGGGGGCGCGCGAGTAGCGCCTGGTCGCCGGGTCCATCTTCTGGGCGGTGCCGGTCTTGCCCGCCACGTCGTAGCCGGGAATCGCGGCGTGACGGCCGGTGCCGTTGGCCACCACGTTGACCATCATCTCGGTCAGGGTCCGCGCGGTCTCCGGACTGATGACCTGGCGCACCGTCTTGGGCTCGAAGGAGCGGATCTCGCGGCCCTGCGCGTCGACCACCGCGCGGATGATCTGGGGCTGCATAAGCCGGCCCCCGTTGGCCACCGCGGAGAAGGCCGCGATCATCTGCACCGCGGTCACCGAGATCTCCTGGCCGATGGACATGGTGGCGAGCGAGAGGCCGGACCACTGCGCGGGCGGACGGAGCTGGCCGCGGCTCTCCCCGGGCAGGCCCAGGTTGGTCGGGGCCCCGAAGCCGAAGCCGGTCATGTACTTGTAGTAGCGCTCCTTGCCGATCTGCATGCCGACCTTGATCGAGCCCACGTTGGAGGAGTTCTGGAGCACCTCGGTGAAGGTGAGCCAGCCGTATTTCTTCCAGTCGTGGATGGTCGCGTTCGCGATCGTGATCGCCCCGTTCTCGCCGAAGATCCGGTCGGTGGGGCGGACGACGCCTTCCTCCAGCGCGGAGGCGGCCATGATCACCTTGAAGGTCGAGCCGGGCTCGAAGGGGTCGGTCACCGCGCGGACGCGGCGGTCGTCGTCGGTGGCGGTCGCGAAGGCGTTGGGGTTGTAGGTGGGCCGGATCGCCATCGCGAGGATCTCGCCGGTGCGCGGATCCATCGCCACCGCCATCGCCGACTTGGCGCGGGTGCGCCGCCACGCCGCGTCCACTTCCTTCTCGGCGAGGTACTGGATGGTCGCGTCGATGGTGAGCATGATCCCCTGCCCGGCCACCGACGGCTTGAGCACGATGGGCGCGCCGGTCACCTCGCGGCCGAGCGCGTCGCGCTCCACCACCGCGCGCCCCTCGACGCCGGCCAGATGCCCGTCCCACATCTGCTCCATGCCCGCGAGTCCCTTGCCCTCCGCGCCCTCGAAGCCGATGAGCTGGGCCGCGAGCTCGCGATTCGGGTAGAGGCGCAGGCTGTCCTCGACCAGCGTGAGCGAGGGATCCTTCAGGTCGCGCACCGCGCGCGCCATGTCGGGAGTCAGGCGCCGCCGCACCGGGGCGAACTTCTTCGCCACCGTGAGCTTGCGGGCGATCTCGCGAGCGGGCTCGCCCAGGATCGGGGCCAGCCGCGCGGCGAGCCGGCCCGCGTCGTCCACCTTCACCGGCGTGACGTAGAGTGCGTCGGCGCGTGAAGACACCGCGAGGGCCTGGCCGGCCCGGTCGAGGATCGGCCCGCGCTTCGGCCGGAGCGGCACCGTCTTGGCGTGCTGGTTCTCGGCGAGGCGGGAGTACTCGTCGTGCTTCCAGACTTGCAGGTAGGCCAGGCGTCCGAGGATTCCGATGAAGGCGAGGGCCAGGCACGCCGCGAAGATCAGCGTCCGGGTTCTCAGGCCCTCGATGCGGATCTCGGTCATGCGGTCTCGCTAGCGCACTCCGACGTCACGCGGGACGGGACGCTCGGCCACCACCGACGGCCGGTCGAGCGCGGCGGCCCCCCGGCCGACCGGGACGAACTCGCGGGCGATGCGGACCTGGTCGCGCGCGGGCGCCACCATGCCGAGCTCGGTGCGGGCCTTGCCCTCGATGCGCGAGAGCGACTTGAGCGTGGCCATCTCCACCCGCAGCCGGCGATTGAGCTCCTCGGCCTCGGCGCGGCCGCCGCGCAGCGCGTCCAGCCGGTACGAGAGGCGCACCTGCTGCACGCGCAGTCCCACCACGCCCAGGATCAGCGTCACGGCCAGGCCGGCGCCCACCACCGCGCTGGCCATCGAACGGAGCCGGCGCCGGTCCTTCTGGCGATGGCGCCGCACCGCCTCCGGCTGACGGGCGCGGTGCTCGCGCCCCCACGCGGACTGGGGCACGCTGCGGGCGGCCGCGCGCGCGCTCATGCCGCCTCCCGGCGCGCGAGCACGCGCAGCTTGGCGCTGCGGGCGCGCGGATTCTCGGCGGTCTCTTCGCGGCCCGCGGTGACCGGCGACGGCTCGAGCTCGACGAACCCGGACCCCTCGAGCACGCGGAACGCCCGCTTCACCACCCGGTCCTCGCCGGAGTGGAAGGAGATGACGCCGAGGCGGCCGCCGTCCTCCAGGAGCGCGGCGGCCTGCGGCAGCGCCTCCGCGAGGGCGCCCGGCTCGTCGTTGACCGCCATGCGCACCGCCTGAAAGGTCCGGGTGGCCACGTGGGTGCGCTTGGACCACGCGGCGCGCGGCACCGCGCGCTTCACCGCCGAGACCAGGTCGGCGGCGGTCCGCAGCGGGCTGCGGCGCCGCTGCTCCACGAGCACGCGCGCGATGCGCCGGGCGTGCCGCTCCTCGCCGTACTCGGCGAGCAGGACCTCGATCTCCTCGGCGGCCAGGCGCCCGAGCAGCTCGGCGGCGGTGTCGCCCTCGGCCGGATCGAAGCGCATGTCGAGCGGCTCCTCGCCCTGGAAGGAGAACCCGCGACCGGACTCGTCGAGCTGGTACGAGGACAGCCCGAGATCCAGCAGCACCGCGGTCGCGCGCTCCACGCCCGCGTCCGTCGCGATCGCGCGGAGGTGGCGGAAGCTACCACGCACCAGCACCACGCGGGCGCCGAAGCGCTCGAGGCGGCGCGCCGCGCGCGCGAGGGCTTCCGGATCGCGATCGATACCGAGCAGGCGGCTCTCGCCACCCGCCGTCTCCAGCAGCTGCTCCGCGTGTCCACCCATGCCGATTGTCCCGTCCACCACCCAACCCCCACGACGGGGGCGCAAGAGGAATGTCACTTCGTCGAGCAGCACCGGTACGTGGGCGGCCGTTGCGTGCTCGGGTTCTCGCGATTGCTTCTTGCGCATGCCTAGACGCCCTTCAGGGCGAGGCGCTCGCGCAGATCGTCGAGCGGGCCCGCGTTCTCGCGCTGGTAGTGCGACCAGCGATCCTCGTCCCAGATCTCGAAGTGATCCATCATGCCGATGATCACCACGCTCTTGGCGAGGGCGCCGCGCTCGCGGTAGTCCTGCAGGATCTGGATGCGCCCGTGCGGATCGAGGATCACGTCGAGACCCGCGGAGAGGTACACGTGCTGGAAGCGGCGGCGATCCTGATCGAGCTTGGGCAGC
>Ga0209438_1000507_pt1 | contig 11995 bp, 12 predicted proteins | sample GraSoi_2013_20cm_FD_185825 | JGI IMG/M metagenome (GOLD analysis project Ga0209438, IMG submission 185825) | Grasslands soil microbial communities from the Angelo Coastal Reserve, California, USA - Sample 9_17_2013_20cm (SPAdes) (version 2) | ecosystem: Environmental > Terrestrial > Soil >...
GGTTCCTGTCGCGAAGGGGCGACTACGCAAGACGCGCACCCGCCGTGTGGTTCAGGCGGCGAAGTTGCACGGTGCCGTCGCTGGAGCCCTTTTCGCCGCCAGCGCTGCAACAGCAGCAGACGCACCGTGAAAAAAATTCTTTGTCCTCCTGGAGGAACGACATGTGGATGGTTCTGTTAGCTCTCCTCGCATGCTTCGCGTCCACGGCGTCCGCGCAGACGCAGGTGCAGACGCTGGTGCCCCCCGTTCCCGCCGATGAGAATCGCGGGAACATCAACCTGTCGGCCAGCTTCGACTTCTCTAACGCCTACATGTTCCGCGGCCTGCGCCAGGACGACACCCGACTCATCATGTGGCCGTCCACCGACGCCGGCATCCGGCTGCACTCGGACCGGAACGGCGCGGCCGATGCCGCGCTGCATATCGGGAGCTGGAACAGCCTGAATACCGGCGTGACCGGTACTCAGGGCCCGACGGGCCGCCTCTGGTATGAGAGCGATTTCTACGCGACGCTCGCCCTGACGCTCCTGCCCGGCCTCGACCTCGGGACGACCTTCACGGCCTATACGAGCCCGAACAGCTCCTTCAGCACGGTGAAAGAGCTGTCGTTCAAGGTGGCCGCGAACGACTCCGACGCGCCCGCGGGCGTCGTCCTGCACCCGTACGCGCTGGTCGGCTTCGAACTCGATACGGCGCCAGGGCTCGGACAGGCGGACGGGGGCCAGAACGCCGGCACCTACCTCGAAATTGGCGGAGCCCCGGGCTGGGCGGACGCGCCGTTCGCGGTCACCTTTCCGATCAAGATCGGCTTGAGCCTCAACAACTACTACGAGCTCGCGGGCGTCGATCACACGTTCGGGTTCCTGAGCCTCGGGGCGATGGCAAGCGTGCCGCTCGGCCGCAGCACCAACTACGGCACGTGGAACATCCACGGCGGGTTCGAGTTCCTGTCGCTCGGCGACACGCCGGAGGCCTTCAACGCCGGAGATCAGCAGAAAGTGGTCGGGTCGATTGGAATCGGGTTCTCGTACTGACCGATGTGCTATCTTGCTGGGGTTCTGGAGGTCAGCATGAAACGCATCGTTGTATTAGCTCTCGGAGTTCTCGCCGCTTCGACCGGCGCGTTCGCGCAGACGCCGGACATCGACACACCGGTGCTCGCGCTGCCGCAGAACCTGCGCGCCGACGCGGGGGTCATCAAGTGGAAGCCCGATCACACGTACGACGCGCTGAAACCGTCGAAGAACGGCCTGGTCTGCTACGACCGTTCCGGTTTCCCGCTGCAGCAGCCGTTCTCGCTCGAGTGCACGGCGGAGGGCAACCTTCCGCGCGTGAAGCAGAACATGGAAGCCGAGGCGCTCGGCGACAAGATGAAGTCCGAAGCGAAGCTGCAGGAGCAGGAGAAGGCCGGCATGCGCGTCAAGCCCGTCTTCGGATCCGTCTGGTATCACCTGATGGGCATGAGCAAGGAGATGGCGCGCACGCACATGACGATCGCGGTGCCCGGCGCCACGCAGGCGTCGATCGGCCTGCCCGAGAACGGCAGGGGCGGAGGGGTGTGGATCATGAACGCGGGGACAACGACCGCGCATCTCATGACGCCGGGAGAGTGATCAGTGGGCAGCCGGCAGTGGGCAGTGGGCAGTAGGTGGCAGGCCTGCAGGTGGCAGGTGAGATTTGCCGTCGCTGCCCTTGCGTTGATCTCGCTCTCGGCGGCGCAGGCGCCGAAGACGCAGACCTTCGTGGGCACCATCACGGACAACATGTGCGCGAGGGCGAACCATTCGCAGATGCAGATGGGACCGACCGACGCGGACTGCGTCAAGGCGTGCGTCGCCGCGCATGGCGCGACCTACGTGCTCTACGACGGCACCAATGTCTACGAACTGAGCGATCAGAAGACGCCGGAGACGTTCGCCGCCCAGCGCGTGCGGGTCGTCGGCACGCTGGACGCGAAGACGAAGAAGATCGCGGTTACGTCGATCAGCGCCGCGAAGTAATTCCTCCGAGGACACCCCGGAGGATTTGACGGCCAAGCTGGCTGCCGACGGTTCGGGCCGCCTGCTTGGCCATCGATTCCACCATCCCCTGCCGCCGCCCCGTGCCCCACAGCCAGTCGTGGAGCATGTCGCCCTGCTGCGCGCCCTTCGCGTCCTTCGCGTCCTTCGCCGCAGGTTTCTCCTCGGGCGCCGCGTCGCTGCGCCGGCGCGCGAGGATCTCGTACGCGGACTCGCGATTGACCGCGGTCGTGTACTTTCCGCCGATCGGGCTGCGCGCCATCACCGCCGCGCGTTCCTCCGCGGTAACGGTTCCCATGCGGCAGCGCGGCGGCGCCATCAGCGCGCGCTCGACCGGCATCGGCACGCCGTTGGCCTGGAGCGTCGAGACGAGCGCCTCGCCGACCCCGAGCTGCGAGATCACCTGCGCGACGTCGATCTTCGGGTTCGGCACGAACGTCTCCGCCGCGGTCTTCACCGCCTTCTGGTCGCGCGGCGTGAACGCGCGCAGCGCGTGCTGGATGCGGTTGCCGAGCTGCCCGAGGATCGCTCCCGGGACGTCGTCCGGGAACTGCGAGCAGAAATAGACGCCCACGCCTTTCGACCTGATCAGCCGCACGACCTGCTCGATGCGATGCATCAACGCGGGCGGCGCATCGTCGAACAGCAGGTGCGCTTCGTCGAAGATGAACGCGAGCTTCGGCTTGTCGAGATCCCCGACCTCGGGCAGCTGCTCGAAGAGCTCCGAGAGCAGCCAGAGCAGGAATGTCGAATAGAGGCGCGGCTGGAGGACCAGCCTGTCGGCGGCGAGGATGCTGACGACGCCGCGGCCCGTGAGATCGGTGCGAAGCAGGTCCGTCAGCGCGAGGGCCGGCTCGCCGAAGAACTGCTTGCCGTCGCCCTCGAGGCGCAGCAGCGCGCGTTGAATGGCGGCGATCGACTGCGTGCTGACGAGGCCGTAGCGCTGCGACACCTCCGCGCGCTTGTCGGACACGAGCGTCAGCAGCGAGCGGAGGTCGTCGAGGTCGAGCAGCAGCAACCCCTGCTCGTCGGCCAGCCTGAACGTGATGTCGAGGACGCCGGCCTGCACGTCGTTCAGCTCCAGGATCCGCGCGAAGAGCGCCGGGCCGATTTCGCTGACCGTTGTGCGGATCGGATGCCCGTCCTTCCCGAACAGATCCCAGAACACGACCGGCGAGGCCTCGGGCGCGAAGCCGGGGAGACCGATCTCGCGTGCGCGCTTCTCGACCTGCGGCGTCGGCGCGCCCGGCATCGCGAGGCCGGCGACGTCGCCTTTCACGTCGGCGACGAACACGGGAACGCCGATGCGCGAGAGTCCGTCGGCCATCACGAGCAGCGACACGGTCTTGCCGGTGCCCGTCGCGCCCGACACGAGCCCGTGGCGGTTGGCGTACCTGGCGAGCAGGAAGATCTGGTGCTCGCCCTTGCCGAGAAGGATGTCAGTCACGAGCGCAGCCTACTTGAGCCTCGCCGCGGCCGCGTTCCGCTGGTACAGGAACGAGACGACGAGGAGAACGAGCCCGACCACCATGAAGCCGGCGATCCGGTAGACGCCGCCGAGCGTCTCCAGGTCGACGAGGAAGACCTTGAGCAGCGCGATGCCGAAGAGCACGATGGCGAAGTAGCGGATCGGCGCGTACTTCCTCCGCATTCCGAGCACGACGAGGACGGCGGCATATGTCACCCATGACGCCGAGAGCATCATCTCGCGGGCGACGTACGCATCGGCGCTGTCGATCCTGATCTGCCAGAACGACACGATCTCCGTGGAGATCACGATGACGGTCAGGGCGCTCGCCGCGACCATCATGACGGCGCGCTCCTGTCCCCCGCCCTTCCACGCGGCGAGATAGAACACCCCGATCAGGTACAGCCCGGTGAGCGCCCGGGCGTTCAGGAGCACCTCGTACCCGGTTGTCGTCTGCTGGATGTCCGGGAGCGCCCACCTGAACGTGGCCATCCCGAGCAGCAGCCAGGCGCCCGCGCGCAGCCACCTGCTCTCCGACCTGAGCGCCATCCAGAAGACGACGGCGCCTTCGGTCGCCCAGATCGCCACCGCCCATGGGCCGCCGAACTGCAGCCACACTGCCGCGGCGACGAGCGTGAACGCGACGCCAAGCCAGTGGAGCGCGCGGATGGGAGCGCTGGTTCGCAGCAGCCACCAGACCGCGGCGTTGAGCCCGGCGAGCAGCACGGCGACGCCGGCAAGCTGCGCGACGGAGAGCGTATCGACGAGGACCTGGTAGAGCGCGACGTACACGCCGACGCCGTTGGCGTGCAGCAGCGCGACGTCGCGTTCGTCGAATTCCTCGTCCGTGGCTGCGGCCCGGAGCTGCGCCGCGAGGTGAATGGCGTAGATGCCGGCGATGGCGACCACCGACGTCGACACCCAGCCGCGCCAGTGGTGCGCCTGGATCCACGCGCCGAGCGGCACCGCCATCGCGAGAAACGCCACCGCCCTGACGAGCGTCGATCCGCTCGAGACGCCGAGCATCACCGCGAGCGCGGTGAAGGCAATCAGGTAGATCAGAAAGGCAAGGCCATGCGGGGCGAGCGCGACGACCGACCAGGCGTGATACACGACCGGCGCAAAGAGCAGCGACGCGACAAACGGCGCGTCCTCCGGCGAGGTGCTCCAGGAGCGCCGCAGGATGTCGACGAACATCGCGCAGTAGAGCGTGAGGAACAGTTCGGTCCGCACGTACTTCGCGTCGGTGTAGTACGCGGCCGCCCACGCCGCGACCGTGATCATCGTCAGCGCCAGGCTCGCCACATTCAGCCACCGCCACCGGCGCCGGTGCGCGAGGTACGTCGTCGCCGCGATGAGCAGCGCGACGTAGGAAAAGAGCGTGACCTGCTGGTCGGTCGTTCCGCCGACGAGGAACGGCGTCGCGAAGCCGCCGCAGACGGCCATCAGCGCAATCGCCTGGGAGTCGCTGCGGTCGGCCAGCGCCGCGGCGGCGATCGTCACCGTGACCAGCAGCGCGAAGGCGGCCTGCGGCCCAAAGAGCGCGTAGAGATTGAGCCCCGCGTAGAACGACAGGTACAGCGCCGCGATGCCGCCGCCGGCGAGCAGCAGGCCGTAGTTCCTGTAGCGCGCGGCGAGCCGCACGCCGCCCCACGCCATGCCGATGCCGGCGGCGACGCCGAGGCCGACGCGAATCGCGGGCGACAGCCACTCGCGTTCGAACGCATAGCGGAGGAAGAACGCGATCCCGAGGAGGAGGACGATCAGCCCGGCGTGCTGTAGCCAGCGGCCGCCGATACGCTCCTCGAGATCGAGATCGCGCGACGCGGCGGCCCCGTGTCCCGGCACCGGTCGAAAGCCGACGAGGGCGGGTGCCGCCGGTGGCGGTACGCGCGCGGCTTCTCCCGGTGCAACCGGCTCGGCCGTGCTGAGACGGCCCTCGAGACGTTCCATTCGCCGCCGCAGGGCGTCGAGCTCACGCCCCAGCTGCACGCTGCGAACGAACGAGAGCAGCGGGAGCACGACGAACACGACGCCGATGAGGCCCAGCAGCCCGACGAGCATGGGTGGTCCGCGCGCCATTAGAACAGCGCAAGGCCCAAAGCTCAATGCTCAATGCTTGAGCAGTGGGCAGTGGGCAGTGGGCAATTGGCAGTTGAGAATATGAAGCATGGCCGACCCACTGAACCCGCAGGCGCGGGAGATGGCGGACGAGTCGATGGTGCGCAACCTGGCCGCGCAGGCCGAGGCGATCTGGCCGCAGGAGCAGCCGCTCTTCACGCGGTATGCGCTGCCGGGCGAGCCCCGCATCCTGGACGCGGGGTGCGGCACCGGCGAGATCTCGATGCGGCTCGCCGGGATGTTCGACCACGCGCACCTCCTCGGCGTGGACGTCATCGACGAGCATCTCGCGCGGGCGCGCGCCCGCTGCGCGCGGTTTGGCGCGCGGGCGCGCTTCGAGCACCGCAGCATCTACGAGCTGGGGCTTCCCGACGGCACGTTCGATCTCGTCGTGTGCCGTCACGTGCTGCAGGCGATTCCGCATCCCGAGCGCGTCGTCGCGGAGCTTGCGCGCGTGACGCGACGCGGCGGCTGGCTGCACCTGATTGCAGAGGACTACCTGATGATCAATTTCGAGCCGCGGCGCCTCGACCCGGACGACTTGTGGACTCGCGGGCCGCGGCAGTTCGGCGACGCGATTGGCGTGGACCTGCGCGTCGGCCGGAAGGCGTTCGGCATCCTGCATCGCCTCGGCCTCGCCGACATCACCATCGATTACGTCGTCGTCGATCCGCTGCGCGTGCCGCGCGAGACGTTCGCGGCCATCTGGACGGCGTGGCGCGACGGCTTCGCGGACGCGGTGTCGGCGCACTCGTCGATCGGCCGCCAGGAGTTCGTCGACTATTTCGAGGACATGCTCGCGACGATTCGCGATCCGTCGGGTTACGGTGTGTGGCACGTGCCGGTCGTCGCGGCGCGAGTGCCTTGAACGGCGCTGGTGGTTCGGGGTTCGTGGTTCGACGTTCGACGTTCGACGTTCGGGGTTCGGGGTTCGGGATTCGTGGCTTGTGGTTTGTGGACGTAGGGGCTGACCTTCAGGTCGGCCCACTCTCGACCTGTTGCTTCAAGAGCGCCAGGTCCTTCCGGTTCGCGCGGCGGACGGCCATCGCCATGAACGGCGCGACCCATGTCGAGAAGCCGGACGGATTTCCCCGGTTGCGCAGCGTCATCCGCGTCCGCCCCGTGCCGGCGAGTTCCCACGTATAGGTGGTCTCCATCGGGAACGGTCCTTCGGCGGTGCACATGACGAGATGGCGCGCATCGAGCTCGACGATCTCGTAGGTGTAGGCGAGCGTCCTGCCGAGGAAATGCGCGACGAACGCGACCTTCGATCCGACCCGCGCGGGCCGTTCGGTCTTCCAGTCGACGGACAAAATGTTGGCGTACCAGGCGGGAACGTTGTCGGGGTTTGCGGCGTAGGCAGCGACGACGTCAGGCGGACGCTCGATAACGATTTCCGTGACGACGTCCATCGTTCTCCCTGCTCACCTCCGACTGCCCACTGCCCACTGCCCACTGCCGGCTGCCCGCTACACGGGCTTCTTTCGCTCCACGAGCACGTCCCACCATCCGAAGTGAACCGCGAGGACGTGATCGAGCTCGCGCGTGTCGGTCGTCGTCTCGGTTTGCCCTTCGGTCGGCAGGCAGTACGCCGCGTGGCGCGAGGCGGCGAGCATGTGGCGGACGCCGTCCGAAAAACCCTGGCCGGCGTACGCGATGCAGCCCGCCATCGGCAGCGCGAGCAGGTCGTCGAGCGCGTACGGGATCTTCTCGTCCACCGTCCCCTGGCTGTCCTGGAGCTTGCACTCGATGGCGAACGCCTTCTGCGAGTCTTCGGCGACGCAGAAGATGTCGATGCAGCGGTTCTTGCCGATGATCGTCTTGCCGATGCGGATTTCGCGGTAGACCTTCAGCGAGCGCCCCCCGAACCTGCGCGCGACGTACGACGCCACGAGGTTCGCGTAGTCTGTTCCGCTCATCTTGAGCGTCGTCCCCGGCAGGCTTGGCTGGAAGTCGGGCATCCCGCGCGGTCTCATCGCGGAAGCGAATCGAGCAGATCCGGCTGCCCGACGCATGCCGCAGCGATGTCCGCCGGCACGCGCCCTTCGCCGAACCCGCGCAGGCGCTGCGCCGCGACCCGCACGGCCTCCGGATTGAGGTCGTTGCCGAGAAAGCGCCGGCCGAGCCGTGCCGCCGCGATGCCGACGCTTCCCGACCCCATGAACGGATCGGCGACGACATCGCCGGCGTTGGAGCTTTGCCGGATCAGCACGTCGGCAATCTCCGCCGGCTTCTCCGCGGGATAGCCGCCGCGGATGCGCGGCACCGAAATGATGTCGGGCACCCCGAGGTCGCTGAGGCGCCGCTTCCCTTTCTCGAAGAACAGGATGAGCTCGTACCGCGCGCGGTAGTGATAGCCCATCCCGATGGTGCACTTGTCCCACACGAGCGGCTTCCAGAAGCGGAAGCCCGCCTGCTCGGCCGCCGGCTTCGCGACGAACATCGTCTCGGCGTCGCACAGCAGGTAGAAATGCGTGTCGTCGTGGAGCACGCGATGGACCTCGCGGAACAGCTCGCCGAACCGCGCGTTCGGGAAGATCGTGAACCAGTCGTTGCTCGACGACTTGCTGTGCTTCAGCCTCGTCGTCGTGCCGACCGCGCGATGTTTCTCGAGCGATTCATACGCCGGATCGGTGATGACGAGATCCACGGATTCGCCTGGCAGCTCTTGCAGCCAGGCCACGGCGTCCTGCGTTGACAGTTCGAAGGGACATGAGCTCACGGATGCGCCATTCTACGACGATGAATCGACGCGATGCGTCGATCGGTACGTGCGTCGAACGTCGCACGGGTGGCTGACAACCGAGGTCACGAGCCGAGCCGGTTGGTCGTTTGCCTTCAGGGGTGCGCGACGGCCGGCACAGCTTCGCCGGCGCGATACAGTTGTGCGCCCGCGCCTGCAAACCAGCTCGCCTGCGCGACGACAATCGCCGTGAATCCGTGCACGTCCATGCGGAGGTGGCCAATCAGCACACCCGCGATGATCGCCGGGGCAAGGACGCAGCCGTAGACGGCGAGCCCTCGTCCCAACCGGCCGTTGCGCAAGGCCGCCGCCGACCACAGGAATACCGCGCCGGACGCGGCAATGGCGAAGATGCGGCCGAACGCCTGGTTGATTTGAAACACGGCGTCGATGACGATGTGCCATTGCGGCGCCGCGGCTGGAACGTCGCGCGTCATTCGAAGCATGATGCCGGGCTCGACGAAACCGCTGATCGCGGCGGCGATGAGTGCCGACACCACGGCGACGCCGTAGGCGACAAGCCCTGCGAGCGCGAAAAAGAGATCGGAAGAGTGGAGGCGGCGCGTCAACCCGCAGGCGCCAAGAAAGACGACCGCGACGCTGATGATGCCGATGGAATGGGCGGCTCCCGAGACCAACGCCAGGTGCTCGTACCCGGCTCGCGTCGCGACGCCCGCCGCCGTCGGATGAATCGCCATCGTCACCAGTCCGCAGGCGGAGCCGGCGACGAGCGCGATGCCCGATTTGCCGCTGTCGGTCATGGGCCGACCTTAGAGGAAGATTCGCGCGCACGCCAGCGCGAATGCGCGCCGCCGCGACGATATCGAACAAACAGAGGCCATATGTCCGAGAACGAGACCGATCCGCGCATCGGGCGCACGCGTGACAAGCTCGGTGACGCGCTCATCGCGCTCATGCAGCAGAAGCCGTTCGACGACATCACCGTCCAGGAGGTGCTCGATCGCGCCGGAGTCGGCCGCTCGACGTTCTACGCGCATTACCGCGACAAGAACGACCTGCTCATGAGCGACGTCGAAGACTTCTTCGGGATGATGGCGACACTCCTGGACCGCCGCCAGGCCGCGCTCGATCGCGTGGCGCCCGTCCGGGAACTGTTCGCGCACGTGCAGGACGCACAGGACGTACGCGCCGCGTTTGCCACCTCGGGACGAATGCAGGACGTGCTCGAGCTCGGTCGTGGAATCCTCGCGAGGTCCATCGAGGAGCGACTCGCGGCGGCGGGCGTGACGATGGAGCCCGCGTTGCTCAAGGCGCAGGCGCACGCGCTCGCGGGAAGCCTGTTCGCGTTGCTGGAGTGGTGGATCGATCGCGGATCGAACGTGCCACCTGAAGCGATGGATGCGATGTTCCATCGCCTGGTGTGGACGGGCATCGGAAGGACCTAGAATTGCCACGATGGTGAGGCGTCGAACCGCGCTGCCGTTCCTCGTTGCCGCGTCCGCCGTGGCTGCCTCGTCATGGCTCCTGTCGGCGGCGGACCCGGCACGCCGGCCCAACGTCATCATCTTCGTCGCCGACGGGCTTCGGCCCGGCTCGGTGAACGCGACCGACGCGCCGACGCTGTTCAGGCTGCGGCAGGACGGCGTCAACTTCGTGAACAGCCACGCGGTGTTCCCGACCGTCACGATGTCGAACGCCGCGGCGATCGCGACCGGACACTACCCTGGTGACACCGGTCAATTCGGCAACAACCTGTTCATCGACCGCCCCATGTTCTCCACCGGCAATTTTGGCCAGCCGCCGGGAACGGTGATACCGAACGTCGAGAACGACCAGGTGCTCGCCGACGTCAACGAGCGGTTTGGAGGCAATTTCGTTCGCGAGCCATCGTTGCTCTCGGTTGCGCGCGAGAACGGGTACAGCACCGTGGCGGTCGGCAAGGTCGGTCCAACGGCGATGCAGGACCTTCCGCAGGTGGGGATCGCGAACGGGCGTTTCACGGTTCCATCGACCATCATCCTTGACGGCCTCATGGGAACGCCGGCGGGACTCCCGCTCGCGCCGGAGGTCGCGAAACTGATCGCGGATGCGGGTCTGGGCGCCGGCCCGCCGGCGCGGACCCAATCGGCCGGCACGAACGCGACGCCTGGCTCCTTGTCGGCGAACGTCGAACACTATCGCTGGCTTGCCGATGCGACGACCAGGGCGATCCTTCCGATGTTCGTGGCCGCTGGCAAACCGTTCGTCCTCGTGTTCTGGTGCGGCGACCCGGATCAGACGCAGCACGCGCACGGCGACAGCCTGAATTCGCTCACGCCCGGTATCAACGGACCGACCTCGCGCGCGGCCGTCCGGAATGCCGACGCGGTGCTCGAGCAACTCGTCGGCTTCGTCAACGCACGGCCGGCACTCCGCGACAACACCGACATCGTCGTGACGGCGGATCACGGATTCTCCACGAACAGTCGACATGAAATCGACCCGGCTCACCATGTCACCAACAGCTATGCGGCTGGATTCAGTTACAGGGACCTCACCGGGCGCCAGGAGGTGAACCAGGGGTTCCTGCCGCAGGGCGCGCTCGCGATCGATCTCGCTCACGCCCTCGGGCTGCCGCTCTACGCGCCCGACGCGCAGGTGAACGATCAGGTCGGCATGCCGGTGTTTGCGTCCATCGATCCGACGATCGCGCGACAGACCGCGACGACGCGTCAGCGTCCGGTGGGCGGAGCGCTCATCGGCGGCACCGGGCGTATCGGGAACCTCGATGCCAGGCTCATCGTGGCAGGTGGGTCGATTTACGTCCCCGACCACGACGCCCAGATCGTGCGCAGGACCGTCGGTGTCCTGTCGACGCTCGATTACGTCGGCCCCCTGTTCGTGCACGACTCGTATGGCAGGATGGCGGGGGCACTCCCCCTGAGCGCGATCGGCTACGCCGGGACGTCGTCGCTCGCGGTGCCCGCGGTGGTCGTGGCGCCCCGCGAGTTCGCGATCGATCCCGAACACCCGGACATGACGTCGGTCGTGGTGGGCGACGGTGTTCAGGAGGGCCAGGGTGCCCACGGCGCGTTCGCTCGCTCGAACACGTTCAACAACATGGCCGCCATCGGGCCCGATTTCAAGAAGCGCTTCGTCGATGACGCGCCCGTGGGCAACGTGGATATTGCTCCAACGCTCGCGCGCGTGATGGGCGTCACGCTGCCCGCCATCGGCATGCTGCGGGGACGGGTGATCTCGGAAGCGCTGTCCGGCGGGCCGCGCCGGCCGGGTTTCGAGCGCCGGGTGCTCCGCTCGGACCCATCGCCTTCTGGAAACGCGACGATTCTCAGGTATCAGCAGATCGGCTCGCAGCGGTACGTCGACGAGGCCTGTCGAGGACGAACCGGCTGCGAGGGCGCACTCTCTTCCGGCACACACTGAGCGCGCGGGGGCTAGATCGCGGACTTCGTGTGGCCGTTCGCCTCTGCGACGCCGTACCGCTCCGCGAGCATCACGAGGTGATGCTCGACGTGGCCGAGGATGATGTACACGAGCGCCCGTGCCGACACGGCGCGGTCGCTCGCGCGGCCCCGCCGCGTCCACGCCTCCGACGGCATGCCGCGGACGAGCGCGATGGTCGCGTTGCGGGTCGCGACCCACTCCTCGAGGACGTCGGCAAGCGCACGCCGGTCGAACGCGCCG
>Ga0209438_1000512_pt1 | contig 11946 bp, 10 predicted proteins | sample GraSoi_2013_20cm_FD_185825 | JGI IMG/M metagenome (GOLD analysis project Ga0209438, IMG submission 185825) | Grasslands soil microbial communities from the Angelo Coastal Reserve, California, USA - Sample 9_17_2013_20cm (SPAdes) (version 2) | ecosystem: Environmental > Terrestrial > Soil >...
CTCGACCTCTTCCTGGCTGAAGAGGCGGCCATCCGCCACGTCCCACTCGCGGGCCGTGAAGAAGTCCCCGGTGACGCCCTGGACGCTCGTGGCCCAGTTCAGGTTGCCGTACACGATCTGGGCGCTGCCCCGCGACGTCGGCGGCGCGGCGGTGACGGTCCGGATCTCGCGCTGGATGGCCCAGGCGTCGTCCTCGGTGATGGTGAGCCGGCTGCCGGAGCCCATCCGCACGCCGCCCGCGGTGATCGAGCCCGAGAGCACGATGATCATGTTGGAGCCCAGGCTCTGGATCTGCTCGGCCACCCGCGCCTGCGTCCCCGCGCCCACCGCCACCATGGTGATGACCGCGCCCACGCCGATGACGATGCCCAGCATGGTGAGGGCGCTCCGCAGCTTGTTGACCCGGAGCGCGCGGACGGCGATACGAGCGCTGGCCCAGACGTTCATGCCGGTCCTCCCTCGGGGCACCCGATGCTCGCCACCTGCTGACGGCCCGGGGGCCCACGAGCCCCAGTCCAGGTGACGAACATGCGCCCGCCCCGGTTGACCGCCCGCCGGCTGTCAACGCATCGTCGATTTCGTTCGTCAGGACTGATGAGAGGGGATGGGACGCTCGTCAGAGGGACGTGGAGCCCGCACCCCGGCCGGATCTGCTGGTCACCGCCCACTACGGGCGGCTTCAACGCCTGTGTCGCCTTCTCCTGGGCGACCCGCAGGAGGCCGATGACGTGGTCCAGGACGTCTTTCTGAGGGCGCACGAAGCCGAGCGGCTCGGCCAGGTCCCGGCCAACTGGGGCGCCTGGCTCACCCGGGTCGCGGTGAATCGCTGCCGCGACCGGCGGCGGGCCGGTGGCTGGATGCGGTTCCGCCTGCGCGGCACCCAGCTCGACGAGGTCCCCCTCGTCGCCCTGACCCCCGCGCCCAGCGACGTGGCCATCGGCGAGGAGACGCGGCGGCGCATCTGGATCGCCTTCCGCGCGTTGCCGCGGCGCCAGCAGGAGGTGTTCGCGCTCCGGCACATCGAGGAGCAATCCACGCTCGCGGTGGCGGAGGCCCTCGGGCTGAACCCCGGCAGCGTGAAGCGCCACCTCTTCCGCGCGGTGCGCGCCTTGCGCCGGAGCCTGGAAGACGCCCGATGAGCCCCTGCCTGTCCGACGACGCGCTCGAGCGGGTCGAGGCGGATCTCGCCTCGGTGGCCGAGCGGGCCCACCTGGCCGGCTGCGCGGGGTGCGCGGCCCGCCACCGGAGGATTCGCAGCGAGCTGGCCCTGATCACCGGGGTGCTGCGCGACACGCCCGAGCCCCGGACGCGGCCGGCGCCCGCCCCGCGGCGACGCTTCATGCCGGTCACCGTCGGGCTCGCCGGTGTCGCGGCGGCGCTGCTGATCTGGGTCGAGGTCGCGGTGTGGCGCGCGGTGGCTCCGCCGCCGACCATGCAGCCTCAGGAAGTTGCCGCGATCCTGGCCGACGTCTCGGCCGCCCTGTTCTCGGTGAGCGGCGATCCGCCGGCCGCGTCGGCGGAAGATCCCGCCCTGAGTCTCGAGGTGATGGCGCAGGAGCTGGACCACGCGCTCACCGGAGGAGAACCATGAAGAGCCCGCTGACAACCCGCGCGATCCTCGCCGCCGCGCTCCTCCTCGCGTCGACCGCGACCGCGGCCCTCGCCCAGTCTCCCTCGGTCGGTCCCGGCGGCCCGCTCGGGGGCATGCGTGGGCCCATGGGCCGGACGGACGGCGAGCTCTGGCTCATGATCCGCTCGGCCAACCTCACCCCCGAGCAGCAGGCGAAGGTGCGCGGCATCCTGTCCACGCACCGGACCACCACCCGCCCGCTCATCGAGCAGCTCCGCCAGGCCCAGCAGGAGCTTAGCGCGAAGCTGCTGGCGCCCGGGCCGCTTCAGCCGGCCGACCTGCAGCCCCAGCTCGGGCGCATCGGCCAGCTCCGCGACCAGCTCGCGCAGGACGGCGCGCAGGCCGCGCTCGAGGTCCGGGCCGTGCTCACGCCCGAGCAGCTCGCGCGGGCCGCCCAGACCAAGGAGCGCCTGAGCCAGCTCCGCGAAGAGATGCGCCAGCTCATGCAGCCGCCGCGGCCCTAGCATGAAGCGCCTGCTCATCGTCCTGCTGCTGCTCGCGCCGGTCGCGCTGCCCGGACTCGCCCACGCGAGTCCGCCGGATCCCACCTGGATCCAGGGCATCTACGACGATGACGACGTCTCGGGGACTGGGCACGTTCCCGGCCCGGTCGATCTGCCACTCGTCGCCCCGCTGATCGGCGCCCTGACCACGGCGCCCGGGCCGATCCCGCTCCGGGTCTGGGTCTCCTCCGCCCAGTCGCGCGCTCCACCCGCCCGCTAGCCCCGCTTCGATCCCGTCGCCTCGGACAACCCGATACCCGAACGGAGGAGGACTATCCATGTTCCGGATCTTGAAGGTGATGCTGGTGAGCTTTGCGGTGGCCGCGCTCGGCGTGGCCGGACTCCACGCGCACGTGGCGCGCGCCGACTGGAGCGAAACCGGGCTGGACTGGGACGAGTCGGCGCCGGTGGTCACGACGCTGGACCCGGACGACGAGAGCGCGCTCGCCGATCACTTCTTCCACGTCGAGTGGACGGCCGGTCAGGGCGCGGCGGGTCGCGCCCGCATCACCGGTTACGTCTACAACGACCACGGCGATTCCGCGATCAACGTCGCGCTGCGCATCCACGAGATCGACGCGAGCGGCCGCGACGTGGCCCGCGTGGTCACGTCGCGGTTCCCCAGAGCCGCTTCTACCGCGTCGACGTGGCGTCGTTCGACTTCGTGGAGCTCCCCGGCTAGCGCAGTGAACAATCAGGCGCGAAGGCCGCGGCGCGATCGCGGCCTTCGCGCGGGAGGTCGAAACCATGCTCGATTCGACAAGCTACCTCTGGGCCGTCGTCCTCGCCGGGGGCGCAGGCGACCCGCAGACGCTCCTGCGCCACACCCTGGACCGGGTGGCGCGGCTGATCCCGCCCTCGCGGACCGTCGCGGTGACCCAGGCGAGCCACGCGGACCACGTCGCAGGAGAGCTCGCCGGCCACGCCAAGGTCACGGTGCTCGCCCAGCCCTGCGACCGGGGCACCGCGGCGGCGGTGCTGCTGGCCGCGCACTGGATCCGGTCCCGGGCGCCGGGCGCCGTGATCGCGGTGTTCCCCACCAACGACTTCATCGCGGAGGAGTCGATCTTCATGAGCCACGTCGCCGCCGCGGGCGGGTACGTCCGGGAGCATCCCGAAGGCCTCCTGCTGCTGGGCGTGCACCCGACCGAGCCGGCGCCCGACCACGGCTGGATCGAGCCCGGGGAGCCGGTGGGCTGGACCGGTTGCGGCGTGGTCCATCGCATCCGGGCGTTCCACGAGAGGCCGCCCGCGGAGCTCGCGCGCCGCCTGCACGGTCACGCGCTGTGCAACACCTTCGTCTTCACCGCCACCGCGAACGCCCTGGTCGAGGCGGGCCTCGCGTGCCTGCCGCTCCTTCACGACCGCCTCACCCGCTTCGACCTGTTCGTGGGCACGCGATACGAGACCTTCGCGCTCCAGCAGGCCTACCTCTTCGCGCCCACCGCGGACTTCACCCGCGCAATTCTGGCATCCTCGGAGGTCCCGCTGGCCGTCGCGGAGATCCCGGGGTTGACCTGCTGGGACCTGGGCACGCCCGAGCGCGTGGCCCGGAGCGTCGGGGTCGAGGGTCGACACGAATGATGCGCCCTGCCCCGCCGTCGAAATATGCTACAAGCGAAGCCACGAAAGGGGGAGACGACCGGCATGGCGGGAAGGGCCCGACGAATCTGGGCGGCCGGCCCCCGCCCGGTGCCGGTCGTGACCGTCGCCGCCCGCAGCGGGGATCTCGGGGTCTACCTCACCGGGCTGGGCTCGGTCACTCCCCTCAGCATCGTCACGGTCCGCAGCCGCGTGGACGGCCAGCTCATGCGGACGCTGTTCCAGGAGGGCCAGCTCGTGCGGCAGGGCGACCTCCTCGCCGAGATCGATCCCCGCCCCTTCGAGACCCAGCTCACCCAGGCGCAGGCGCAGCTCGCGAAGGACGAGGCCGCTCTCGCCAACGCGAGCATGGACCTCGAGCGCTACCGCACCCTGGTCAAGGGCGGCTTCATCCCGCAGCAGCAGCTGGACACCCAGGCCTCGACGGTCGCCCAGCTCGCCGCGTCCATCAAGTCGGACCAGGGGCAGATCGACAGCATCCGCCTGCAGCTCACCTACACGCGCATCATCGCCCCCATCACCGGCCGCGCCGGGCTTCGCCTCGTGGATCCCGGCAACATGATCCACGCCAACGACGCGGGCGGGCTCGTCGTGCTCGCCCAGGTGGAGCCGATCGCGGTGGTGTTCACGATCCCCCAGGACAATCTGCCGCCGGTGCTCGCCCGCCAGCGCGCGGGCGGCGGAGCCATCGCGGTTGACGCCTACGACCGCGAGGGGCGCACCAAGCTGGCGACCGGCGTCCTGATCGCGGTGGACAACCAGATCGACGCGGCGACCGGCACCGTCAAGCTCAAGGCCTCCTTCGTCAATGCCGATGGCTCGCTGTTCCCGAACCAGTTCGTCAACGCGCGCATCCTGGTGGACTCGCTGCGCGGCGCGGTGCTGGTGCCGAACGAGGCGATCCAGCGCGGCGCCCAGGGCTCCTTCGTGTACCTGGTGAAGCCGGACAAGACGGTCGAGCTGCGCAAGATCACCCTCGGGCCCAGCGAGGGTGGGGTCACCGCGGTGCGCGAGGGCGTGGCCGCGGGCGACGCGCTGATCGTGGACGGAGCGGACCGGGTGCAGGAGCGCTCGCGCGTGGAGCCGACCAGCCGCGAGCGGCCCCCCGCGCGCCCGGGCGCATGAACCCGTCCCGCGTCTTCATCCTCCGGCCGGTCGCCACCTCGCTCCTCACCGTCGCCATCGTCCTCGCCGGGATCGTCGCCTACCGGCTGCTCGCGGTCTCGGCCCTGCCCCAGGTGGACTACCCGACCATGCAGGTGCAGACGTTCTACCCCGGGGCCAGCCCCGACGTGATGGCCTCCGCGGTCACCGCGCCGCTCGAGCGCCAGTTCGGCCAGATGCCCGGGCTCAAGCAGATGACGTCCACCAGCTCCAGCACCGCGTCGGTCATCACCCTGCAGTTCGATCTCAACCTGGCCCTCGACGTCGCGGAGCAGCAGGTGCAGGCCGCGATCAACGCGGCCACCTCGTTCCTGCCGGGGGACCTGCCCAACCCGCCGATCTACAGCAAGGTCAATCCGGCCGACGCGCCGATCCTCACCCTGGGCCTCACCTCCGCGTCCCTGCCCCTCACCGCCGTGCAGGACCTGGCCGACACGCGGCTCGTGCCGAAGATCTCCCAGCTTCCCGGGGTGGGCCTGGTCACCCTGAGCGGCGGGCAGAAGCCGGCGATCCGCGTGCAGGTCAATCCGGCGCGCCTGGCCGCCAACGGGCTCACCCTCGAGGACGTGCGCACCGCGGTGGCCTCGGCCAACGTGAACCAGGCCAAGGGCAGCCTCGACGGCAGTCGCCAGGCCTTCACCATCGGGGCCAACGACCAGCTCACGTCGAGCGACCAGTACCGGAACCTCGTGGTGGCCTATCGGAACGGCGCCCCGGTGCACCTCTCCGACGTGGCCGACACGGTGGACGACGCGGAGAACCTGCGGCAGGCCGCCTGGATGAACGATCAGCCCGCGGTGATCGTCAACATCCAGCGCCAGCCCGGCGCCAACCTCATCCAGGTGGTGGACCGCATCAAGCAGCTCCTGCCGCAGCTGCAGACCACCCTGCCCGGCTCGGTGAAGGTCGCGATCCTCACCGACCGCACCACCACCATCCGGGCCTCGGTGCACGACGTGCAGATCGAGCTGACGATGGCGGTGATCCTGGTCGTGCTGGTCATCTTCCTGTTCCTGGGCAGCCCCGCCGCCACCTTCATCCCGTCGATCGCGGTGCCGGTCTCCATCATCGGCACCTTCGCGGTCATGTACGGACTCGGCTTCAGCCTCAACAACCTCTCGCTGATGGCCCTCACCATCGCCACCGGCTTCGTGGTGGACGACGCGGTAGTGATGATCGAGAACATCGCCCGCTACATCGAGGCGGGCGACGCGCCGCTCGAGGCCGCGCTCAAGGGCTCGGCCCAGATCGGCTTCACCATCCTCTCCCTGACCGTCTCGCTGATCGCGGTGCTGATCCCGCTCCTCTTCATGGGTGACATCGTGGGCCGCCTCTTCCGCGAGTTCGCGATTACCTTGAGCGCGGCGATCCTGGTGTCGGCCGCGGTGTCCCTGACGCTCACCCCGATGCTCTGCGCCCGGCTCCTGCGCCCCCACGAGGAGCGCAAGCCCGGCCGCGTGGCCCGCGTCTCCCAGGCCGTCTTCAACCGGGTCCTCGACGTGTACGCGCGCACGCTCCGGGTGGTCCTCGATCACCAGCCCGCGACCCTGCTCGTCGCGGTGGCCACGCTCGGGCTCACCCTCCTGCTCTACGTGGCGGTGCCCAAGGGCCTGTTCCCCATCCAGGACACCGGGGTGATCCTGGGCATCTCGGAGGCCCCCCAGAGCGTCTCCTTCCCCGCGATGGCCCAGCGCCAGCGCGCGCTCGCCCAGGCCATCCTGAAGGACCCCGCGGTGGACACCCTGTCCTCGTTCATCGGCATCGACGGCACCAACGTGACGCTCAACAGCGGGCGCGTGCTGGTCACGCTCAAGCCGCTCGAACAGCGGGGGGCCTCCGCGCGCGAGATCATCGAGCGGCTGCGCCCGAAGCTGGCCGAGGTGAGCGGCATCACGCTCTACCTCCAGGCGGTGCAGGACCTCACGGTGGAGGACCGGGTGAGCCGCACCCAGTATCAGTACAGCCTGGAGAACCCGAGCGTGGACGAGCTCAACACGTGGGCCCCGCGCCTGGTGGAGCGCCTGCGAGCACTGCCCGAGCTGCGCGACGTGGCGAGCGACCAGCAGGACCAGGGGCTCGAAACCTCCATCCGCATCGACCGCAGCACCGCCTCGCGCCTCGGCATCACGCCTCAGATGATCGACGACGCGTTGTACAACGCCTTCGGCCAGCGTCAGATCTCGACGATCTTCACCCAGCTCAACCAGTACCGCGTGGTCCTCGAGGTCAAGCCCGAGTACCGGCAGGATCCGGACGCGCTCAAGCAGATCTACCTGCGGTCGGCCGGCGGCGGGCAGGTGCCGCTCTCCACCTTCACCGCGATGGAGGAGCGGGCCACCCCGCTGCTGGTGAGCCACCAGGGACAGTTCCCGGCGGTCACCATCTCCTTCAACCTGGCGCCCCGCGTGTCGCTCGGCGCCGCGGTGGACGTCATCGAGCAGGCCCGGCGCGACCTCAGGATGCCGGTGGGCATCGAGACGCGCTTCCAGGGCGCCGCGCGCGCGTTCCAGGCCTCGCTCGCCAACGAGCCCCTGCTGATCCTCGCCGCGGTGTGCACCGTCTACATCGTGCTCGGCGTGCTCTACGAGAGCTGGATCCACCCGGTGACGATCCTGTCCACCCTGCCCTCCGCGGGAGTGGGCGCCCTGCTCGCCCTGATGGCCGCGCGCCTCGACCTGAGCGTCATCGCGCTGATCGGCATCATCCTGCTCATCGGCATCGTGATGAAGAACGCGATCATGATGATCGACTTCGCGCTCGACGCTCAGCGCAGCGAGGGCAAGCCCGCGCCGGAGGCGATCTACCAGGCCTGCCTGCTGCGCTTCCGCCCGATCGTGATGACCACGATGGCCGCGCTGCTAGGCGGCGTCCCCCTCGCGATCGGGCAGGGCGTCGGCGCCGAGCTCCGCCAGCCGCTCGGCATCGCGATCGTGGGTGGGCTCATCATGAGCCAGTTCCTCACGCTCTATACCACCCCGGTCATCTACCTCGCCTTCGACCGGCTCGCGGCCCGCGCGACCCGGCGCCGGCCCGCCCCCGCGGGCCCCCTCGCCGCCGCGGAGCCCGGCCCGTGAACCTCTCGGGCCCCTTCATCCGCCGGCCGGTCGGCACCACCCTGCTGACCATCGCGCTCGTGCTGGCCGGCGCCATCGGCTTCCAGCTCCTGCCGGTCGCGCCGCTGCCCCAGGTGGACTTCCCCACCATCAACGTCTCCACCGGCCTGCCCGGGGCGAGCCCGCTCACCATGGCCTCCGCGGTGGCCACCCCGCTCGAGCGCCAGTTCACGCGCATCGCGGCGGTGAGCGAGATGACCTCGACGAGCTTCCTCGGCTCGACCAGCGTGGCGCTGCAGTTCGATCTCTCGCGCGACATCAACGGGGCCGCGCGCGACGTGCAGTCGGCGATCAACGCGGCGAGCGGCCAGCTGCCGTCGAACCTGCCGAGCAATCCCACCTACCGCAAGGTCAACCCGGCCGACGCGCCGATCATGATCCTGGCGCTCACCTCCGCGACCGCGCCGCCCGGCAAGCTCTACGACATGGCCTCCACGATCCTCCAGCAGAAGCTGGCCCAGATCGAAGGGGTCGGACAGGTGTTCGTGGGCGGCAGCTCGCTGCCCGCGGTGCGGGTGGAGCTGAACCCCCACGCGCTCGCGCGCTACGGCATCGGGCTCGAGGACGTGCGCGCGGTCCTCGCCAGCGCCAACGTGAACCGGCCCAAGGGCCAGATCCACGGGCCGGAGCGGGCCTGGGAGATCCGCACCAGCGACCAGATCCGCTACGCGGCGGAGTACCGGCCGCTGCTGGTGGCCTGGCGCCACGGGGCCCCGGTCCGCCTGGAGGACGTGGCCGACGTGCGCGACTCGGTCGAGGATCTGCGCTCGATCGGCCTCGCCAACGGCCAGCGCGCCGCGCTGCTCATCATCTTCCGCCAGCCCGGCGCCAACATCATCGACGCGGTGGATCGCATCCGTGAGGCGATGCCCGAGCTGCACGGGCTGCTCCCCGCCGACGTGACGGTGACCCCGGTGCTGGACCAGACCGTGACCATCCGGGCCTCCGTGTCCGACGTCGAGCACGCGCTGATGATCTCGGTGGCCCTGGTGGTGCTGGTGGTGTTCCTGTTCCTGCGCGACTGGCGCGCCACCGCGATTCCCGGGGTGGTGGTGCCGGTCTCCCTCGTCGGCACCTTCGCCTTCATGTATCTGATCGGCTACAGCATCGACAACCTGTCGCTGATGGCCCTCACGGTGGCCACCGGCTTCGTGGTGGACGACGCCATCGTGGTGGTGGAGAACGTCATGCGCCATCTCGAGGCGGGCATGTCCCCGCTCGAGGCGGCGATCCAGGGCGCGCGCGAGATCGGGTTCACCGTGCTCTCGATCAGCATCTCGCTGGTCGCGGTCTTCATCCCGATCCTCCTGATGGGCGGTCTGATCGGGCGCCTCTTCCGCGAGTTCGCGGTGGTGCTCTCGGTGGCGATCCTGGTCTCGCTGGTGGTCTCGCTCACCACCACCCCGATGATGTGCGCGAAGCTGCTCCGCTCCCATCACGGCGCCCCCCGCGGCCGTCTCTACCGCGGCGGGGAGCGGGTGTTCGGCTGGGTCACGACCGGGTACGAGAAGTCGCTCGGCTGGGCGCTCAACTACCCGCGCACCGTGCTGCTGATCGCGGGCCTGACCTGCGCGCTCAACGTGTACCTCTTCATGGTGGTGCCCAAGGGCTTCTTCCCCCAGCAGGACAACGGCCGGCTCAACGGCTCCATCGTGGCCGCCCAGGACACCTCGTTCCAGGCGATGCGCGACAAGGTGACGCGCTACGCGGAGATCGTGCGGGCGGATCCCGCGGTGGCCACCGTCACCGCCTATACCGGCGGCGGGGCGCGCGGCACCACCTCAAGCCGCGCCGCGAGCGCGACGCCACCGCCGATGAGGTGATCACGCGCCTGCGGCCGAAGCTGGCCCGCATCGCGGGGGCCACCTGCTACCTCCAGGCGGTGCAGGACATCCGGGTGGGCGGGCGCATGGGCAACGCCCAGTACCAGTACACGCTCCAGGCCGACCGGCTCGAGGATCTGAGCGAGTGGGCGCCGCGCATGCTCGAGACCCTGCGCAAGCTCCCCGAGCTGCGCGACCTCTCGAGCGATCAGCAGGACGCGGGGCTGCAGGTGCCGCTGACCATCGACCGCCCCACCGCGGCCCGCCTCGGGGTGAGCACGCGCCTGATCGACGAGACGCTGTACAGCGCCTTCGGGCAGCGCCAGGTGTCCACCATCTATACCCAGCTCAACCAGTACCGGGTGGTGATGGAGGTCGCGCCCGAGTTCTGGCAGAGCCCCGACGCCCTCCGCAACATCCACATCCAGTCGGAGCGCGGGGAGTCCATCCCCCTCACCGCGCTGACTCGCTTCGAGCCGAGCGCGGCCCCGCTGCAGGTCAACCACCAGGGGCTCTTCCCGTCGGTGACGCTCTCGTTCAACCTGGCCCCCGGGGTGGCGCTGGGCCAGGCGGTGGTCGCGGTGGAGAACGCGGCGCGCGGCATCGCGCTGCCCGCGAGCATCCGCGGCAAGTTCGCGGGCGCGGCCCAGGCCTTCCAGGCCTCGCTGTCCACCCAGCCGCTGCTGATCCTGGCCGCGCTCGTCGCGGTCTACATCGTGCTGGGCATGCTCTACGAGAGCTTCGTCCACCCGCTCACCATTCTCTCCACGCTGCCCTCGGCGGGAGTGGGCGCGCTCCTCGCGCTCCTCGCGTGCGGGATGGAGCTGTCGATCATCGCGGTCATCGGCATCATCCTGCTCATCGGCATCGTGAACGCGATCATGGTCATCGACGTCGCGCTCGAGCTCGAGCGGCGCGAGGGCCGCCCCCCGCGCGAGGCCATCTACGAGGCCTGCCTGCGGCGGCTCCGGCCCATCCTCATGACCACCATGGCCGCCCTGCTCGGCGCCCTGCCCCTGGCGCTGGGCACCGGCACCGGCGCCGAGCTGCGTCGCCCGCTCGGGGTCAGCATCGTGGGCGGCCTGCTCCTGAGCCAGCTCCTCACGCTCTACACGACGCCCGTCGTGTACCTGTTCCTCGAGCGCTGGCGCTTGCGCACGGTGAGCGGCTGGCGCAAGCTCGCCGAGCGGCTCGCCGGGCGCCGGCCGGTCGAGCAGATCAGCGGCGGCGAATAACCTCTTTCATCGCGAGGAGAAGACGACCGTCATGGAGCTCGACCCCAAGACCATGAAGTCCGAGTCCACCTACAAGCTGCTGATCGGCTGCGTGGTGCCACGGCCGATCGCGTGGGTCTCCACGGTGGGCCCGGACGGCGTGAACAACCTCGCCCCCTTCAGCTTCTTCATGGGGGTCTGCGGCGACCCACCCACCATCGCGTTCTCCTCGGGCCCGCGGTCCCGGGACCACAAGGACACGGTGCGGAACGCCGAGCACACCGGCGACTTCGTGGTCAACATCGTGGACGACGACCGCGCCGAGCAGATGAACATGACCTCGGGCGAGTACCCCGCCCAGGTGGACGAGTTCGCGCTCACCGGCCTCACCCCCGCGCCGGGCGTGCGGGTCCGCTCACCCCGCGTGGTCGAGGCCCCGGTGAGCCTCGAGTGCCGCGTGGCCCAGGTCGTCCCGGTGGGAAACGGGCCCCACAGCCTGGTGCTCGGCGAGATCGTGTACTTCCACGTGCGCGACGACGTCTACGACGTGGCCACCGGGCGCATCGACGTGGGGCGCCTCAAGCCGGTCGGCCGGCTCGCCGGGCATCAGTACGCCTACATCCACGACATCTTCGAGATGAAGCGGCCCAACGAGAACTACCGGGGCTGAGCGCCCGGCCGATCAGCCGAGGCCGCGCTCGGAGTGGGCGCCCGCCGGCGCCTGGAGCACGCGGGCGACCTTCTCCAGCCGGCCCTCGGCCGAGAACTTCCGGTGGACGAGCCAGTCCTCGGGGGCGTGCAGGGCGAGGCGCGGATCCGGCTCTCCGACGTCCCCGACCACGAACGGGGTGCGCAGCGCGGGCCGGGTCTGGCGCAGGCGCGCGGCCAGCTCCGCAC
>Ga0209438_1000516_pt1 | contig 11924 bp, 8 predicted proteins | sample GraSoi_2013_20cm_FD_185825 | JGI IMG/M metagenome (GOLD analysis project Ga0209438, IMG submission 185825) | Grasslands soil microbial communities from the Angelo Coastal Reserve, California, USA - Sample 9_17_2013_20cm (SPAdes) (version 2) | ecosystem: Environmental > Terrestrial > Soil >...
AACGCGACGTCTTCGAGATGGCGCGGCAGATGTGCAATAAGTAGCGGATCGGCGGGTCCGCGACGCGATGGCTCGTGAACGCGTCGCGGGACCCGCCCCACGTACGTAGGCCGGTCCCGCGGAGCGGACCCGGCACGGAGATAACCCGATGGCACTGAAAACCTACGGCACGATGGGCGTCGACTGGGAGCAGCGGATCGATTACGACCGGCTGCGTCGCGAGCGGCTCGCGCGCATCAAGGACCTGCTGGGCAAGTCCTCGATGGGCGCGCTGCTCTGCTTCGACATGAACAACGTGCGCTACATCACCTCGACCAACATCGGAACATGGGCGCAGGACAAGATCAGCCGCTTTACGCTGCTGCCGCAGAAGGACGAGCCGATCCTCTGGGATTTCGGCTCCGCGGCACGCCACCACCAGCTGCATTGTCCCTGGCTCGGCGACCGCTCGCGTCCCGGCATCCCTTCCATGCGCGGGGCGATGACGCCGGAGATGGGGCGCGCCGAGGACGTCGCAAAGAAGATCAAGATCGAGCTGGAGAAGCGCGGGCTCCAGAAGGAGCCGCTCGGCGTCGACATCCTCGAGCCTGACGTGATGGTCGCCCTGCAGCGCGAGGGCATCACCATCGTCAACGGTCACGCGCTGATGTGTGAGGCGCGCGAGATCAAAACGGAAGACGAGATCACGCTGCTCAACATGGCGGCGATGATGGTCGACGCCGCGTACTACGACCTGTACAAGGCGATGAAGCCGGGCATGCGGGAGAACGAGGCGGTCGCGCTCGTGGCGGAGCGGCTGTACGACATGGGATCCGAGTACGTGGAAGGGGTCAACGCGATTTCCGGCGAGCGGTGCAGCCCGCATCCGCACCTGTTCTCCGATCGCGCGCTTCGCCCCGGCGACCCGGTGTACTACGACATCCTTCACTCCTACATGGGGTATCGCACGTGCTACTACCGCACGTTCGCGGTCGGCTCCGCGTCGCGCGCGCTCGTCGACGCGTACAAGCGGTGCCGCGACTATCTCGACGCCTCGATCGAGCTGATTCAGCCGGGGCGGCTGACCTCCGAGGTCGTCTCGGTGTGGCCCAAGGCGCAGGAGTTCGGGTTCCCGAACGAGGAGGCCGCCTTCGCGCTGCAGATGGGGCACGGCATCGGGCTGGCCATCTGGGAACGGCCGATGATCAGCCGTCTCGTGTCGCTCGAGCATCCGCACGAAATCAAGCCCGGGATGGTCTTCGCGCTGGAAACGTTCTGGCCGTCGACCGACGGCTGGAGCGCTGCGCGGATCGAAGAGGAAATCGTGGTCACGAAAACGGGCCACGAGGTGATCACGCGGTTTCCGGCGGAGGAGCTGCTGGTGGCCGGGGCGCCATTCGTCACGGTTGGAGGCACGCTGCCGATCGTGCGCGAGACCGAAGCGCCGCGGAACCCCGAGGTCGTCGAGATGATTGCGAGGGCCGCGCGTGCCGAGGCTGAGCACGAGAAGGTCGGCGCCGGACACTGATGGCCGTCAGCGTCGTGATGCCTGCGCTCGAGATGGCGCAGGAAACCGGCAAGCTCGTCTCGTGGCTGAAGCAGGAAGGCGAGCGGGTCCGCAAGGGCGAGATGCTGCTCGAGGTGGAGACCGACAAGGCCGTGGTCGAAGTCGAAGCGGCCGCGGACGGTATTCTCGCCGGCGTCGCGGCGAAACCTGGCGACGTGGTGCAGGTCGGCCACACGATCGCCTGGCTGGTGGAGCCGGGAGAATCGGTGCCAGCGGTCACCGCGGTGCCCGATGCGGCGGCGGGCGTGCGAGCCGGCACGGCCGCGGCAGCCACAGCCGCGCCGCCAGTCAGCGCGCCGTCCCGCGGCGCGCGCATTTCCCCGAAGGCCCGTCGCCTCGCGCAGGAAAAGGGGATTGACCTCGCAACCCTGACAGGCTCCGGTCCTGGGGGCGAGATCCTCGCCGCCGACATCCTCGCGGCCGCCCTGACGCCATTGACGACGATTGGCCGCCTGATGGCCGAGCGCACGACGCTCAGCTGGACGACGATCCCGCACTTCTTCGTGACGCGTGACGTCGATGCGGGGGCCCTCGGCGCTGCGCGCGAGCGGATGCTCCCGGACATCGAGCGATCGCACGGCGTGAAGGTGACGCACACCGACCTGCTCGTCGCGATCGTGGCACGCACGCTCGCGAAACACCCTCGGCTGAACGCGGGCTGGACGGCCGACGGCATCGTCTCGCACGAGGACGTGAACGTCGCGCTGGCCATGGCGGTCGACAACGCCGTCGTCACGGCGGTGATCCCGCGGGCCGATCGAGCGTCGGTGGCCGACATCGCGATCCGGCGGCGCGATCTCGCGGAGCGCGCGCGGGCAGGTCGGCTGCAGCCGGCCGATATCGCGGGCGCGACCTTTACGATCAGCAACCTCGGGATGTTCGACGTCGACGCGTTCACGGCGATCATCGTGCCGCCGCAGGCGGCCATCCTGGCGGTCGGCGCGATCGCGGATCGCGTGGTGGCCGTCAACGGTCAGCCGGCCGTCCGTCCGATGATGTCGATGACGCTCTCGTCCGACCACCGCGTCGTGGACGGGGTGCGCGCCGCCGAGTTCATGCGCGATCTCGCCAACGCCATCAAATCGCCGCAACTGTAGCGGTACCCCGTATCGAGGCCGCGTGAAGCTTCTCCCGTCGATGCGCTAGACTGCGGCGCCATGACCGAGACCTTCAGCAATTTCGTCGGCGGCCGCTGGGTGCCGTCCCGGACCGGTGAAACCTTCGAAAACGAGAACCCCGCGGTCAAAGGGAGCAATCTCGGCCTGTTTCAATCGTCGGGCCCCAGCGACATCGACGAGGCCATCGCGGTGGCCGACGCCGCCTTTCGCGCGTGGCGGCGCACGCCGCTCACCGAGCGCCAGCAGCACGTGTCGGCGTTCCTGGCGCTGCTCAGGACGTCGCGCGAGGAGCTGGCCCGCATCGTCACGCTCGAAAACGGCAAGACGCTGCGCGAGTCGCGCGCCGAGGTCGATTCGGCGCTGGTCGAGGGGCACTATCACCTCACGCAGGTGTCGGCCTTTTATGGCCACACCGGCCCGGGCGCCTTCCGCGACATCACGACATGGATGCAGTACCAGCCGCTGGGCGTCGTCGGCGTCATCAGCCCGTGGAACTTTCCGATGAACGTGATGTGCCGGAAGACGCTGCCGGCGCTGCTGACGGGCAACACGGTCGTGTTCAAGCCGGCATCCTTCACGCCGTGGTCCGGCGTGTTCATGGCCGGCCTCTTCGAGCGTGCCGGCCTGCCGCCCGGCGTCTTCAACTGCGTCACCGGCGCCGGCTCGTCGGTCGGCAATCGCATCGTCGAGGACCCGCGCGTGCGCGCGATCTCGTTCACCGGGTCCACGGAGGTCGGCAGGAAGATTCAGGCACAGGCCGCGAGGCATCTCACGCGCACGCAGCTGGAGCTCGGCGGCAAGAACGCGTTGATCGTGATGGCGGACGCCGACCTCGACGCCTCGCTGGACGCCGCGGTCACGGCCGGCTTCTCCAACGCGGGGCAGTGGTGCACGTCGACGAGCCGCGTCCTGCTGCAGCGCTCGATTGCCGGATCGTTCCTGGAGAAGCTCGTCGCGCGCTGCGAGAAGATGACCGTCGCCGACGGAACGCTGGAGACGACGGACATGGGACCGGTGGCGGGCCCACAGCAGTACCGCGACATTCGCAACGCGATGTGCCGGGCTCAGACGGACGGCGCCCGGATGGTTGCCGGCGGCGACGCGGGGGTGCCTCCCGACGGCTACTTCATCCGGCCGACGGTGTTCACCGGCGTCCGGTATGACATGGAGCTGTTCCGCGAGGAGATCTTCGGCCCCGTACTCGCGGTCTCCGAGTTCGACTCGCTCGACGAGGCGCTGAACGTGGCGAACGACTCGATCTACGGCCTGTCGTCCGCCATCTATACGAAGGACGTCCGCACCGCGCAGCGATATATCGACGGCATCGAGGCGGGCCTCGCGCATGTCAACGTGCACACGGGCTACAAGGAACCGTCGATGCCGTTCGGCGGCGTGAAGCAGTCGGGCGCCGGCCTCCCCGAGAACAGCGACAGCGGTCTCGAAGCGTTCGTCAGCCGGAAGGCCGTGTACCTGCGCGGATAGCCCTGCCGCGCGACCTCAGAACAAGACTTTGATCCCGAGTTGCACCTGCCGCGACGGGTTGACGGTCCGCGTCACCTTGCCGGCCGTCGCCAGCGCCGCTTCATTCTGACTCGCGCCGGCGAACACCGGCCGGGTCGGCGTGGCGAAGTTCGCGCGATTGAGCACGTTGAACACTTCGAGCCGGAGCTGCAGCCTCGTGTCTCCGCGCAGCTGCTGGTTCTTGACGAGCGACAGATCGACGTTCGCGAAGCCGGGGCCGCGGAGGAAGTTGCGTGGCGTGTTGCCGATGGTCCCCTGCAGCGGCAGCTCGAACGCGCTGGTGTCGAACCAGCCGTTCGGGTTGCCCGTGATGATCTTCTTCGGATCCGTGCCGGGCTTCACGTTGGGCCGATCCTCGGCGTTGTTCGAAATGTTGCCGGTGCGCGACCAGTTCGGCGTCTGGATCGACGGCGAGAACGCATAGCCGCCGTGCATTGCGACGATCCCGTTCAGCTGCCAGCCGCTGAGGAGGGGACTCCCGCGGGACGGAAGCTCCCACGTCGCGTTGGCCGCGAAGACGTGCGGGGCATCGAACGGCGCCGCCGCCCACTCCGCGCCCAGATCGTACGGATTGGGCGGATAGATGGCCGACGCAATCGTGTCCGTGCTCACCTGGGCATCGCCGTTGTCCATCGCGCGGCTCAGCGTGTAGGACAGCTGGATCTGATAGTTGTTGGAGTACCGCTTCATCAGGCTCGTCTGGAGCGCGTGATAGGTGGAGCGCCCGTCCGACCTGCGGTAGTCGATGCTGCCCCACGCAGGATTCTGCCGCGGCGCGCCCGCCGGGAAGAACAGCGAGCCGTCAGCCCGAACGATCGGCACGACGGGATTTCCCTCGATCGCGCTCACCAGGTCATACCCGCGCGAGCCGGCGTAGCCGACCATCATTCCCCAGCCTGCCGCAAGCTCACGCTGGACGTTGAGGTTGTAGGTCACGCCCTTCGGCTGCTTGATGTGGTAATCCATCGTGCGCATGCTCCGCGTGCCCACGGCGGTCGCGGTGGAAAACACCGGCGTCGGAAACGGAATCCCCGCGCCGGTAATGTTCACCACGTTCACGAAGGGCGGCGACTGGAGCGCGATGCCCAGCGAGCTGTTGTACGGACCGTCGGTGTCGTGGTAGAGCCCACCGCCGCCGCGAATCGCCGTGCGGCCGTTGCCGCCGACATCCCACGCAAAGCCGACGCGCGGCGCGACATTCTTCAGCGAAGGGTTGACGAACGGGCCGCCCAGCACAGTGTCCGGCGATGTCCGCACGTCGGGCAGATAGGCATCCAGGCCGTTCTTGTCCTTCGGCACCGTGAAGAACTCGTACCGCAGCCCGAGGTTCAGCGTCACCTTCGACGTGACGCGGTAATCGTCCTGCAGGTAGAAGCCGAAGAGCGTGTTGGGCCGCTCGCGGTGGAAGTTCGAGTCCGGCGTGTTGCCCTGGAAGCGGCTCGGAACGCCGGCCAGGAACTGCGCCAGGTTCGCAAAGGTATAGGTACCGCGGCTGTGGTTCGTCGTCAGCTTGTCCGCATAGGCATGCTCGATGAGCACGCCGGTCTTGAGCAGGTGCTTGCCCCGCGTGTACGCCAGATCATCGCTCCACGTCCGGTAGTCGATGTTCTGCGTCGATGGCTCGGCAGCATAGTTGCCGACTTGCGACAGGCCTCCGATGAGGATGAGGCCCATGTACGGCGCTTCCGGCAGGAACGACAGCGGCTGGCTCAGCGTATTGGCCGGGTTCTGGATGTAGGTCAGCACGCTCGACGAAAAGCGCGCTGTGTTCAGCAGGTTCTGCGTCAGCGTCCGCTTCGCTTCTACCGTGAAGAACTGGTTGCCGGAGTCGGACTTCGTGAAGAACGGCTCGAGTCCCGTCGTCTGAATCGCGCCGCTGAAGACCGGCGCGATCTGGCGCGACCCGTCGTAGGTGTGGCGCACGAAGAGCGAGTCCTTGTTGGAGAGCTGGATGTCGACGCGTCCCTGCGCGAAGTTTTCCCGCGTCGCGCGGTTGAACTCATATGTGTACTGCCCGATCCCCGGCCCGAGGTCGGGCCCGTTCGGCATCGGATAGAGATCGAGGTACGGTCTGACGGCTGGATTGACGGGGCCTGTGCGGGCTGCCGCCGTCGGTACGGCCGTGATCACCGTCGTGCCGAGGTCTTCCTGCAGGCGCTCGAACCCGCCGAAGAAGAAGATCCGATTCTTGACGATGGGCCCGCCCACGACGCCGCCGAACTGGTGGCGCGTGAACGGCGGCGCGTCGCCCACGTCGAAGAAGTTGGGGGCGTCCATCTTGCTGTTGCGGAAGAACTCGAAGCCCGACCCGTGCGGGACGTTCGTCCCCGCCTTCGACGCGACGCTGACGACGCCGCCCATCACGCGCCCGTAGTCGGCCGAGAACGCGTTGGTGACGACACGGAACTCCTGGATGGTCTCGACGCCAAGCGTGGTGTCGGCCGCCGTGACCGTGGCCTGGCCCGCATACCCTCGCATGTTGGCGCCGTCCATCAGGTAGCTGTTCGAGCGGCCGCCCATGCCATTGATGTTGAGCTGGACGCCCCGCTGGACGGGCGAGGTGCTGGTGCGTTCGGTGAACTGGACGATGCCAGGTTGCAGCGTCGCCAGCATGATGTAGTTGCGGCCGTTCAGCGGCAGCTCCTCGATCGTCTTTCCGAGGACGACGGCCGAAAGCGCGGAGGAGCGCGTCTCGACGAGCGCACTCTCCCCGGTCACGGTGATCGACTCCTCGGTTGCGCCGACCTTCAGGACGAGGTTCAAGCCCGCCTCCTGGGCGACGGCCAGCGCGATCCCGTTCTGCACGCCGGTCCTGAATCCCTGCAGGCTGGCGCGCGCCTCGTACCGGCCGGGCGCCAGCCCGGGCACCGCGAAGTAGCCGTTCGAGTCGGTGGCGACGCTCCGCGTCAGCCCTGTATCGAGATTGGTGACCACGACATCGACACCGGGCAGCACGCCGCCGGTGTCGTCCTTGATGGTCCCGGAGATGGTCGCTGACGTGATTTGGGCGACCGCGAGGGATGCGGTCGATGCCAGGAGAACGACGCCGAGGACAACCTTCAACCTCATGACGCCTCCTTGTCGAGTCGTGAGCTGGTTCGGTCCTCCCAGGGCAGGCGGGCCTGAAGGCCCGCCTCTACGGTTATCTACGTCTAGGCCGGCACGACGTCGACTCGTGCCTCGCGTGAGGTGAGCGCCGCGAGATTCTTCCGCAGCGTCTCGCCGTCAATCTCGTGTTCCCAGCGCGACACGACCAGCGTCGCCACACCGTTACAGAGCATGTTGGTGGTGGCGCGGCACATGCTCATGAAGCGATCGAGGCCGAGAATGAGCGCCATCCCCGCGACGGGAATCGACGGGATCACCATCAGCGTGGCGACCAGCGCGATGAACGCGGCGCCCTGGACGCCGCTGGCGCCCTTGTGCGTCAGCGACGCGACGGCAAACAGCGTCACGTAGTTGCCAAGCGTCAGCGGCACGTTCGTCGCCTGCGCGACGAAGACCGCGGCGAGCGCCATGTAGATGCAGCTGCCATCCGGGTTGAAGATGTAGCCCGTCGGCGTCACGAGGCCGACCAGCGCCTTCGAGCATCCGAGCTTCTCCAGCTTCCGCATCAGCGACGGCAGCGCCGGGTCGGAGGAACTGAGCGACAGCGTCAGCACGATCTCTTCGCGGATGTACTTGAGGAAGCTGATGATGTTGAAGCCGGCGATCGCGGCGGCGGCGCCGAGGACGATGAGGACGAAGAGCGCGGATGTGATCCAGAGCGTGACGATCAGTTGCGCCAGCGGTCCGAGGGAGCTGAGGCCGAAGCGTCCGATCGTGAACGCCATCGCCCCGAACGCGCCAATCGGCGCCAGGCGCATCAGGATGTTGACCACGCCGAAGATCATCTGCGTCAGACCCTCGAGCAGATCCACGACGGGCTTGGCCTTCGATCCCAGCGACGAGAGCGCGAAGCCGATGAGCACCGACACGAGGATCACGCTCAGGATGCTGCCGCCCGCAAACGCACCGACCACGGAGTTCGGAATGATGTTCAGGAGGAAGTCGGTGACGGTCTGCGCCTTCGCCTGACCGGCGTAGCCGGCGACCGCGCTCGCATCCCCCGCCGTCGGAGTCGCGTTGAACCCGGCGCCCGGCTGCGTGAGCGCGCCCACGACCAGGCCGATGATCAGCGCGATGCTGGTGAGGATTTCAAAGTAGAGGAGCGCCTTGCCGCCGACGCGGCCGACCTTCTTGATACTATCCATGCCGGCAATGCCGGCCGCGACAGTACAGAAGATCACGAGCGAGATGACCATCGTGATCAGCCGGATGAAGCCATCGCCGAGTGGACGCATCGCCTGCGCGGTGTCGGGCGACACGTACCCGAGAACAATCGCGATCGCAACGCCCAGAAGCACCTGTCCCCACAGGGTCCGGTAAAACGGCTTCCGGCCGCCGGTGGCTGCAACGGGTGCGTCGTGTGTGATGACTGTGGCCATGAGGTGCAGATACTACACCCGAGGCTAGGAGGATTGTTAGTCGATGGCAAACCTTGGATACATCGGCCTGGGCGCCATGGGCGGCCGCATGGCCAACCGGCTGCTCGACAAGGGGCACACCGTCACCGGGTACAACCGTACACGCTCGAAGGCACAGTGGCTGGTCGACCGCGGGATGACATGGGGAGAGTCGCCGAGGGCCGTCGCCGAAGCGGCGGATGTGATCTTCGTCATGGTGACCGATTCCAGGTCGCTCGAGTCGGTCTCTGGCGGCGCCGACGGATTTCTTGCCGGTCTCCGCGACGGCAAGGTTGTCGTCGACAGCAGCACGGTGAGCCCGGCGGTCAGCCGCGACGTGGCGGAGAAGGTCCGGGCGAAAGGCGCCGACATGGTCGATGCGCCGGTGTCGGGCAGCGTCTCGACGCTCGAGGCCGGCAAGCTGAGCGTGATGGTGGGCGGCCGGCGCGCGACCTTCGATCGCATCAAGCCCATCCTCGATGACATCGGCCCCAAGGTCACGCACGTCGGCGACAACGGCCTCGCGCTGTCGATGAAGATCGCGCACAACCTGAGCCTCGCCGTGCAGATGCTCGCCTTCAGCGAAGGCGTGCTGCTGGCGGAGAAGAGCGGCATCCCGCGCGCGGTCGCCGTCGACGTGCTGACGCACAGCGTCATGGCGTCGCCGATGGTGCAGTACCGCGGGCCGTTCGTGCTCGAGATGCCCGCCGAATCGTGGTTCGACGTCAACATGATGCAGAAGGATCTGCTGCTGGCGCTCGAGATGGGCCGGAAGCTCGACGTGCCGCTGCCGACGACGGCCGTGACGAACGAATTCCTCACGGCCGCCCGGGGAATGGGCCTGGCCAGCTACGACTTCGCGGTCATCTTCCGGGTGCTCGCGCAGATGGCGGGCGTGAAGACCCCGTGAGGTATCAGGTGTCAGGTTTCAGGGGTGGTCCAGGTATCAGGCGTACGGCTATCGCATCGCTGATACCTCTAGACCAAGCCCGACACCTGATACCTGACACCTTCCGGGTGCTGGCGCAGATGGCGGGCCTGAAGAATCCATGAGGTATCAGGTGCGCACGCGCTTTTCGATGTGCGGCATGACGTTGACGCGCTCTGCCGAGGCCATCGTCATCGCGGCCACCTTGCCGCCGATGGTCCCGGCGGTCGGGTGCAGATGGAGCCCGCACGCGGTGCAGGTCTACGACTGGCGCTGCTGCGAGGTTCCGTAGCGCGCAAATTCGCGGGTCTGCTGGCACGCTTCGTGACCGACCAGAATCCATCGATGGTGTTCGTGTGGACATCCCCGCTCACGTAGACGCGATCCTTGTGCCGAATGCGAAAGAAGTCGTCACGCTTCGGAATCGGAATGTCATGACGCCTTTGGCGTTTTCTGCGTTCGCTCTTTCATGTCAAAGCCGCACTATCCGACTTGCATTTTTTGCCGCAGGAACGATTCGCCGCCGAGTAAAGAAGACGTCTTCGCAAGATGGATCGCTAGAGAATGGCCGCAAAAAGGTCGCTTCGATGTTATCGGGGGCATATTCGATGGCCCGGGCGAAAACGAACCTGATATCAAATTCAGCGCCGTAGGCCATCTCGGGTTACTCACATCTGGGCCATGCCGTCGATGCAATAGCGGTTGGATGAGCGAGCTTGAAACACGGGTCCAACCAATCTTCCAACCACTCATGCGCGGCGTCGAATCCACGATCACAACCGACCAACAACTAGCGATCCAGCGGTGGACGCTGAAGACTGCGATCATGTACGAGTACCGCGAAAGCCGCCGCAAACACGCGGAACGGTTCTTCAAACCTAGAGATCGGCGGACGATGTTTGAGAACCGTACTGTAGATGCCCATGTGTTTCTCTTCGCCGGACATTATGTTGGGCCGTACTCGTTATGGACAAGTGATGCTGACATCCCGCTAAACATCCACTTTGAAGGCGAGCGGACGGATTTCCCCGCGTATTCGTTTACCTTCGCAATTGGTCAACTCGCACTCCAATTGTTCGCCTTCCGGTACCCGGTAGAAAGTGGGGCCAGACAGATTCAATTCGCGTTGCCGGGCATCTACAAGGAGGCCACTGTTCAGATCAGTCCCGTCAGGTGGAATCGACAGTGGCCGCCGGAAGTTAAGTTCGACCAACGCGGCATCATTGAGTGGTCGAAGACGTGGCGCACGTTTCCCGCCGCAGAGCCGCCTAGTCACGGCTCCGGCCTCTGATTTCTACAGTGATGGGATATTTGCGATCAGGTGTCAGGTTTCAGGGGTGGTCCAGGTATTAGGCGTACGCCTATCGCATGCAATGATACCTAGACCACGCCCGACACCTGATACCTCACAGGCGCTACTTCTCCCGGCCGGTGAGCTTCAGGAACTTCTGGTTCTCGTGGCAGATGAACTCGATCATCTCCGAGCCGTCCGCCACGATCTCCTGTTCGACCCTCACGGTAAACGGCCGCGTGTACGCCTTCGGATCGTCGATCGTCACGTCGATGTTCAGCTGCCCGAAGCTCACGCGCCGGAACCGTTCGGTCAGCGTCAACGCGTCGGTAAAGGGATCGCCTTTGCCGTCGAGCCATCCGTCGCCGGGCAGGCCCGTCAAGGCGCCGCGGAAGTTGTTCGACGTGACAACTAGCGTGTCACCCTCCCATCGGCCGACCGAGTAGCCATGCCAGTACGGCTGCGGCTCCCCTTGTTTGGGCAGCGTGCGGCCGTCGGTGTAGATCGTCCGGATGCCGTAATTCGATTCGAAGACGATCACGGTCTTCTGCGGCAGCTGGAGGATCTCCCGCGGCTGCGGGTCGAGGTGGTATTCCAGCGGTCCTTGCGGAAGACACAGCGCGTCGGGATTGTCGAGCGCGCCCATTCGTTTCTTGACGAGGTCCACCGCCAGCGGCCGATAGGGCAGTCCCTCCTTGAATCCGGACCCGATGTCGCCGAACGTAGCGAGCGGGGGCTGCCCGGCAGGTGCGGTGCCCGGCGCTTCCGTCCGATTCGTCCGCATCCAGATGCCGGAGAGATCCGGTTTGCCATCCGCGGTTCGCGGTGCGGGCGCTTTGAGATTCGGCTTGCCGTCGGCGCCTTTCGGAACGCCGGGTTTCGAATGCAGCGCCCACTGCGCGGACAGCGACGCCGAGAAGGCGGCAACGATGGCCGCCGACACCACGACGGTGAACGACCGTTTCATGTCACCCTCCAACGAATGCCCGTCGACCCGACGTCCCCCTACGGCTGC
>Ga0209438_1000518_pt1 | contig 11921 bp, 12 predicted proteins | sample GraSoi_2013_20cm_FD_185825 | JGI IMG/M metagenome (GOLD analysis project Ga0209438, IMG submission 185825) | Grasslands soil microbial communities from the Angelo Coastal Reserve, California, USA - Sample 9_17_2013_20cm (SPAdes) (version 2) | ecosystem: Environmental > Terrestrial > Soil >...
GGCCTCGCCCTCGGTCACGATCCGGTTTTCGCGGCCAGACCGCCAAAGCGGCGTTCCCGTCTGGCATATTCGGCGATCGCGCCCTCGAGCGCGGCCTTGTCGAAATCCGGCCAGTGGATCGGCACGAACACCAGTTCGCTGTAGGCCGCCTGCCACATCAGGAAATTCGACAGCCGCTGCTCTCCGCTGGTGCGAATGATCAGATCGGGGTCGGGAATATCGGGCGCATCGAGATATTGGCCGAGCGTGTCGGCATCGATCGAGGCCGGGTCACGTTTGCCCGCGGCGGCTTCGCGCGCAAGCCGCTGCGCCGCGCTTGCGATTTCCTGGCGCGATCCGTAGTTGAACGCGACCACCAGGTTAAGCCGTCTGTTATCCCGCGTCAGATCCTCGGCTTCTTTCAGAAGCGCGCAGATGTCCGGCTCCAATCCGTCGCGCTCGCCGATCACGCGCACCCGGACACCGTCGCGATGCAGCGTCGCTAGATCGTTGCGGATGAACCGCCGAAGCAAGCCGAACAGGTCGCCGATTTCGGTCGCGGGACGCGACCAGTTTTCCGAGCTGAAGGAGAAAATCGTCAGATAGAGAATGCCAAGTTCGTTGGCCGCTCGAACGACGCGACGCAACGCCTCGACGCCGCGGCGATGACCTTCCGCGCGCGGCAAGCCACGGGCCGCCGCCCAGCGCCCGTTGCCATCCATGATGATCGCCACATGCAACGGACCGTCGGTTCGATCCGGTCCGTCAGTTGCGGGGGCGGCGGCATTCGACATTCAAGATCCTTCGTTAGACGGTGAGGATTTCTTTTTCCTTGGCCGCGAGCAATTGATCGATCTCAGAGATGCTTCCGTCGGTCGCCTTCTGCACGTCATTGGCCAGACGTTCCTGGTCGTCCTCGGAAATCTCGTGATTCTTCTCAAGTTTCTTGACCATATCCAGGCCATCGCGGCGAACATGCCGGACCGCGACCCGCGCCGCCTCGGCATATTTGTGCGCGACTTTAACGAGCTCCTTGCGGCGCTCTTCATTGAGTTCGGGAATTCTTAAACGCAGCACCTGTCCCTCGGTGGCCGGACTGAGACCGAGGTTGGAATCGACGATCGCCTTCTCCACGGCCTTGACCATCGATTTGTCCCATACCTGCACGGAAAGAAGGCGCGGCTCGGGCACGCTGATGGTCGCAAGCTGGTTCAACGGCATGTGAGTGCCGTAGGCATCGACCTGCACCGGCTCAAGCATCGATGCCGCGGCTCGGCCGGTTCGCAAACCGCCCAATTCATGCTTGAGAGATTGGGTGGCGCCTTGCATGCGGCGCTTCAACTCGTTGATATCGAATTTACCCGTGGGCATAACACTCTCCCTCTGAAACTCGTGTCGAGGCCATCAAGCCTGCCGCTTCCGGATGCTTCCCAGGCCCGTCAGCCGGCGACGACGGTGCCGTGGCCTGTGCCCCGCAGGATCGCACCGATCGAACCCGGCTCGGCAATCGAGAACACGATGATAGGCAGCGACGTCTCGCGGGCAAGCGCGAATGCGGTGGCATCCATGACCTTGTAGCCGCCTTCGATCGCCTGCGAATGCGTCAAACGGTCGAACCGCTTGGCGGAAGGGTCCTTTTTGGGATCGGCGCTGTAAACGCCATCCACATTGGTGGCCTTCAACACCGCCTGCGCGCCGATTTCGGCGGCCCGCAGCACCGCCGTGGTATCGGTGGTGAAGAAGGGGTTGCCGGTGCCGCCGCCCAGCAGCACGATCCGGCCTTCGGCCAGGTATTTGTGCGTCGCACCGCGGGTGAACAGCTCGCAGATTTGCGGCATGACGAAGGCTGACAGGGAGCGCGCGGGCATTCCCCGACGCTCGATCGCCGCCTCAAGCGCAAGGCAGTTCATCACGGTGGCGAGCATGCCCATGGTATCGCCGGTCGGGCGGGAGACACCGCGTGACGATACTTCCACGCCCCGGACGATGTTTCCGCCGCCAACTACAACGGCAACCTCGGCGCCGAGTTGGCGGGCGGCGATCAGATCCCCGGCGATCCGGTCGACGGTCGTCTGATCAATCCCGAAGGCTTGCTTGCCGGCGAGGAACTCGCCCGAGATCTTGATCACCACGCGACGATAGACCGGCTCAGCCATTGTGAATCGCTTCCTTTCAGCGTGGGCCCCTCCCGGCGCCACGCGCCGGAAGAACCATTCCGGCGGTTACTTCTTGCCGCTCGCCGCCGCGACCTCGGCGGCGAAATCAGTGTCCTGCCGGTCGATTCCCTCGCCCAGAGCATAGCGCACAAATCCGGTGATCTTGACAGGCGCGCCGATCTTACCCTCAGCTTCCTTGACCGCTTGGGCGACCGATTTGCCGCTGTCGTGGATGAAGGCCTGCTCTAGCAGGCAGACTTCCTTGTAGTAGGTCTTCAATCCGGACTCGACGATCTTCTCGATCACGTTCTCAGGTTTGCCCTGCTGACGGTATTTGTCGGCCAATACCTCCTTTTCCCGCTTGACGACCGCGGGATCGAGACCCGCCGGATCCAGCGCCTGCGGATTGGCCGCGGCGACATGCATCGCGAGCTGCTTGCCGAGAGCCGCGAGTTCATCGGCCTTGCCGGTGGACTCGAGCGCCACGATCACGCCCATCTTGCCGGCGCCTTCGATCACGGCATTATGCACGTAGCTCGACACCACGCCCTTGTTGACCTCGAGCTGCGCCGCGCGGCGCAGCGTCATGTTCTCGCCGATGGTCGCGATCGCATCGGCAATGGCCGTCTCGACCGTGACGTTACCGACCTTGGCGGCCTTGATCTTCTCCACGTCGGCGCCGACGTCGAGCGCGACCTGCGCGATCATCTTGACCAGCCCCTGGAACTGTTCGTTGCGGGCGACGAAGTCGGTCTCGGAATTGACCTCGACCACGACCCCCTTGATGCCGGCCGTCTGCGCACCGATCAGGCCCTCCGCGGCAACGCGGCCGGCTTTTTTCGCAGCTTTGGACAGGCCCTTTTTGCGCAGCCAATCGATCGCTGCCTGCATGTCGCCGTCGGTCTCGGCCAGCGCCTGCTTGCAATCCATCATGCCGACGCCGGTCGTTTCGCGCAGGTCCTTGACCATCGCCGCTGTGATTGTTGCCATCGTTGCAATTCCTTTGCCTGTCAGGGCGAACGCGGCGAGTCTTGAACGCTCGCCGCCGTCCGCCACCAGGATGTAGGTAGATTTGGAAGCGCGTGGCCGGAAGGTCCCGGCCACCGCATTATTCGGCTTCGGCGGTCAGCGCCTTGGCCTGAGCCACCCAGCCATCGGCTCGAGACGGAAGCCCGACTTCTTCGCCGATCTGGTGCGCGGTGTCGTGATTGAGTTCGGCCAGCTGCCAGTAGTGGAAGATGCCGAGGTCGTTGAACTTCTTTTCGATCGCGCCGGACACGCCGGTGAGCTTCTTGAGATCGTCTGCGGCGCCGCGCGGCCCCGCAAGACCCTGGAAGCCGGCCGGCTGCGGCGCCACCGGAATTTCCTCGCGGACAGGTTGCACGGAGGCACCGACATCGATACCGGCTTCGCCCTGCGCGCGCGAAATGCCATCGATCGCCGCGCGGGCGACCAGATCGCAATACAGCGAAATGGCGCGACCGGCGTCGTCATTGCCCGGCACCACGTAGGTGATGCCCTTGGGATCGGAATTGGTATCGACGATCGCGGCGACCGGAATGTTCAGCCGCTGGGCTTCCTGGATCGCGATGTCTTCCTTGTTGGTGTCGATCACAAAGATCATGTCGGGCAGACCGCCCATCTCCTTGATGCCGCCCAGCGAGCGGTCGAGCTTGTCGCGCTCGCGCTGCAGCGTCAGCCGTTCCTTCTTGGTGTAGGCGTTGGCATCGCCGGAATTGAGCACTTCATCGAGGTGGCGCAGACGCTTGATCGAACCGGAGATCGTCTTCCAGTTGGTCAGGGTGCCGCCGAGCCAGCGTGAATTGACGAAATACTGCGCCGATCGCTTGGCGGCCTCGGCGACGCCGTCCTGCGCTTGCCGCTTGGTGCCGACGAACAGGATACGGCCGCCCTTGGCGACGGTATCGCTGACCGCCTGAAGCGCGCGGTGCAACAGCGGCACGGTCTGGGCGAGGTCGATGATGTGGATGTTGTTGCGGGCACCGAAAATGTAATCCGCCATTTTCGGATTCCAGCGGTGCGATTGGTGGCCAAAGTGAACGCCAGCTTCAAGCAGCTGACGCATAGAAAAATCGGGAAGCGCCATAGTCTAGTTCTCCGGTTGGTTCCTCCGGAAACGTGTGAGCAAACGAGCCTTGTCGGCCCGGCTGCCACCGGACGGCCTTTTGAGCCATGTTTCCGTGTGAGATGGCGCGGTATATAGCGGGATTTTCGCCAGAAGCAAGGAAATCCGGGCAGTTTTGGCCTGCCAGGGCGGCCAAGCCCCCGGCTTTCTGGCCTATGGCCATGTTACCTGCCGCTTTCACGCCATGATTGGCGCGTCTTCAGAACCGATCGCCAACTACAAGGTCTGTACGTCCACCACACCGGATACCGCCTTGATCGCTCCCGCGATCTGCGGCGAGACCTTGAACCGGCCTGGAAGTTTCATTTCGACCTCGGTTTCGAGGTCGAGCATCAACACCAGCGACACGTCGCCATCGGCCCCGCCCGCAGGTCCCGGAACCTGTCTTATCTGGTTGCCGCGGGACGAGCCGCCCTGCGGCACGGCCTCCGGCATCTGCAGCCGCTTCGCAATCGACTCCAGCGGCCTGGTATCACGGACGAATATCCGCAGACCCTTCTGGGTCTTGGCGGCGGCGTCGTCGAGCGGCTCGGCGTGAAGCACGCGCGCGCGGACATCTTCGCCCTGCAGCTCGGCCCCGAGCTGCAGCAAAACCGCGGCCCCCGGCTCCAGCACCTCGCGATACTGGGCCAGCCCTTCGGAAAAAAGGACCGCTTCGAAATGGCCTGTCGGGTCTGACAGCCCAATGATGCCCATCTTGTTGCCGGTTTTAGTGCGCCGTTCCATGCGGGACACTACGGTGGCGGCAACCTTGCCCGCGGTCGCACCTGTTTTGACCGCGCGCGAAAATTCGGCCCAGGACTGCACCCGCAGGCGCTTTAATATGGTCGCATAATCATCGAGCGGATGGCCGGACAGGAAGAATCCGATGGCGTCATATTCGCGCCGCAGCCGTTCGGCCGGCAGCCATGGCTCGACCTGCGGCAGCATGATGGTGGGGGCGTCGGCGGCGCCGCCGAACATATCGTTCTGCCCCAGGCTGGCGGCCTCATGGCTGCGCTGGCACGCCGCGAGGATCGCCTCCGCGCCTGCGAACACCCGGGCCCGGTTGGAATCCAGCGCGTCGAATGCGCCGGCGGCGGCAAGGCTCTCGATGACGCGCTTGTTGATCGCGCGCGGATTGACCCGCGCCGCAAAATCGGCGAGCGACGTGAACGTCCCCTCGCCCCGCGCTTCCACGATCAGTTCGACCGCCTGCGGGCCCACCCCTTTCAGCGCCGCGAGCGCGTAATAGATGGTGCCGTCGCTGACCTCAAAAGTGGCACCGGAGCGGTTGACCGACGGGGCCTCGACCTTGATCCCGAGCCTTTGTGCCTCAGCGCGAAACTCGCTGAGCTTGTCGGTATTGCTCATGTCGTGCGTCATCGACGCCGCCAGGAATTCTACGGGGTAATGCGCCTTCATGTACGCGGTATGATACGACAATAGCGCGTAGGCCGCGGCATGGCTCTTGTTGAAGCCATAATCGGCAAATTTCGCCAACAGCTCGAAGATGGTGTCGGCCTGCCCGCGCTGAATGCCGCGTTCGACGGCGCCGGAGACAAAGCGCTCGCGCTGCTGCTCCATTTCCTTGCGTATCTTCTTGCCCATCGCCCGGCGCAACAGGTCGGCTTCGCCGAGCGAATAGCCGGCCATGACCTGCGCGATCTGCATCACCTGTTCCTGATAGATGATGACGCCGAAAGTTTCCTTCAGGATCGGCTCGAGCATGGGATGGAGATATTCCGGCTCTTCGTCGCCGTGTTTGCGGGCGCAGTAGGTCGGAATGTTCGCCATCGGACCTGGACGATAGAGCGCCACCAGCGCGATGATGTCCTCGAAGCGGTCGGGGCGCATGTCGACCAGAGCGCGCCGCATGCCCTGGCTTTCGACCTGGAACACGCCGACCACATCGCCACGTGCCAGCATTGCGTAACTCGGCGCATCGTCGAGTGGCAGCCGCGCCAGATCGAGATCGATGCCGCGGCGTTTCAACAGCTTCACCGCCAGATCGAGCACCGTCAGCGTCTTCAGTCCGAGGAAGTCGAATTTCACGAGGCCCGCGGGCTCAACCCATTTCATGTTGAATTGCGTGACCGGCATGTCTGATTTCGGATCGCGGTAGAGCGGCACGAGCTCGCTGAGCGGCCGGTCGGCGATCACGATGCCTGCGGCGTGGGTGGAAGCGTGCCGGGTCAAGCCCTCAAGGCGTTGCGCAATGTCGAAGGCTCGTGCCACCACCGGGTCTTCGTCGCGAAACGCCTGCAGTTTTGGTTCGCCCGCGATGGCGGCGGCGAGCGTCACCGGTGCGGCGGGATTTTGCGGCACCAGTTTTGTGAGCTTGTCGACCTGCCCATAGGGCATCTGCAGCACCCGTCCGACGTCGCGTAGCACCCCGCGCGCCTGCAGCGTACCGAAGGTGATGATTTGAGCCACCTGATCGCGGCCATAGCGCTGCTGCACATAGCGGATCACCTGGTCGCGGCCGTCCTGGCAGAAGTCGATATCGAAGTCCGGCATCGAGACGCGTTCCGGATTGAGAAACCGCTCGAACAAAAGGCCAAACTGGATCGGATCGAGATCGGTGATCGTCAGCGCGTAGGCAACCAGCGATCCCGCGCCCGAGCCACGGCCCGGACCGACCGGAATGCCTGCGGCCTTTGCCCACTGAATAAAGTCCGCGACGATCAGGAAATAGCCCGCATAGTTCATGCGGGTGATCACATCGAGCTCGAAGGCGAGCCGGGCGCGATAGTCCTCCCCGGAGGCGCCGCGCGCAAGGCCGTGGACTTTGAGCCGGTTGCTCAGGCCTTCCTCGGCCTGGCGGCGCAATTCCGCCGCTTCGTCGCTTTCGGCATCCGCGGTATTGGCGCCGGCGCCAACCGTGAAGCGCGGCAGGATCGGCTTGCGCGTGACAGGGCGGAACGAGCAGCGCTCGGCAATCTCGATGGTGGATGCCAATGCCTCCGGCACGTCGGCAAACAGTACCGCCATTTCCGCCCGCGTCTTGAAACGGTGATCCGGGGTCAGCTGGTGGCGATCAGTCTCTGCAATGAGACGTCCGCCGGCGATGCAGAGCAGCGCGTCATGGGCTTCGTAATCGTCCGTGGTCGCGAAATACGGCTCATTGGTCGCGACGACAGGAAATCCTTTGGTATAGGCGAGATCGATCAGCGCAGCCTCAGTGCGGCGTTCCCTTTCAATGCCGTGGCGCTGCAACTCGACATAGAGTCGGTCGCCGAACAGACTCGCCAGCTGGTCGCAGCGTGCCGCCGCGAGGCCCGCATGATCGGCGTTGAGCGCCAGCGAAATCGGGCCGTCAGGGCCGCCGGTCAGGGCAATCAGGTCCTCGGCGTCGCCCTGCAGCCATTCGAATTTGACGTGGGGGGCCTGATGAACCGGCGTTTCGAGAAAGGCCCGCGAGTTCAGCCGCATCAGGCTGCGGTAGCCGCGCTCGCGCGCAGCCAGCAGCACGATCCGCGCCGGCTCGGCCAGCACATTGCGCCCGTTGGGGTCCTGGTCGCCGAAGTCCACTGCGAGTTCGCAGCCGATGATGGGCTGGATGCCGTAGCCAGCCATCTTGTCGGAAAATTCCAGCGCCCCGAACATGTTGTCGGTGTCGGTCAGCGCCAGCGCCGGCTGGCGGTCGGCCTTGGCCAACTCGGCAAGCTTTTGGATCTTGATCGACCCCTTCAGCAGGGAATAGGCCGAGTGGACATGGAGATGAACAAATCCAGCGTTGGACACGCTTGCCGACGGTTTTGGGATCATGGACTTTTAGCGGTTATGAGGCCTGAGGGAGCGACGCCGCCTTTGAGGCCGACTCGCCGGGCAATGGTGGTGCCTCTCACCCGCGGTGTCCACGGGCAACCCGTTATTATCGCTGGCCGTCCCCTTTTTCCTCCAAGCGCAAAGGTCTGGGCTCCTCAGAGCTGGGGGATCAGCTGCGCCCAGACCGCGATCATTCCGACAAACAGCGAAATCGACGCCAGCGCCGCCGCTTCCTCCACGAATATCTTCAACATGCCGTGCCTCCATCCGAGCTGGAACATAAGAAGAACAATGTTCCTCCTTTGTTCCAGAAGTCAAGAGGCGGTAGTGGGTCAGTTTGAAAAAATGACCCTAAATATTTTGCTTGGTTAACGGCCCGACCCGCAACTGTAACATAAGTTCACTTTGGTACTTTCGTTGGAACAAATGCCCAAATTCCCGCGTAGTGGCGGCGCGCTGGGACACCACGGGGAAAACTAAAGGTGATCGGAAAACAGTACTTCGTGCGTCAAGCGGCGATCTTGTTTGGGTTAGCTAAAGCAACAACCGACCCCAAGATTTCCGCAGCTCTCTTGGACAAGGCGGCTGATTTTAAATCGCAGGTGGACGAACCAGGCGCGCCGCCTGACTCGACGCCTCTTGCACCGGATGTCGAGCCGCCCGCAGCGTGACTTAAGGCCGCCTGAGTTGGCGGCCTTTTTGGTTTCCACTACCCAAGCCTGGGTAGTGGGTTCGTTTGAAAAATGACCCCGATAGTTAATTGTCGCAATATTTGGCAGGACCGTCTGGCCGGTGCGCCAACAACTTGCTTTGGGCAAAGTTCAGACGAAGCGAGCGTCGGCGTCGAAAACCCATGAAGTGAGTTGACGGGAACCCACGCGCTCGGCTTGGGTTGCTTTAAGGAATCAATCAGGAGGCTTTCATGCGTAATGCAGTTCTGGCGGTGCTGGCGGCGGGCGGATTGGCCATGGTTGGCGCCGTGCCGGCCGAAGCCGTCGGAAGCCGTTATCCGTTTTGCATTCAAGGCAATGATTTTCCGGGCCTCACCAACTGCACCTTTACGAGCTACGAGCAGTGTCAGGCCAGCGCGTCGGGACGATTTCTCTACTGCGTCGCGAATCCCTATTACAATCCCGGTGGCGACCCGCGCGGCTATCGCGGTCCGCGTGTACGTTCCGTCTATCCCTCTTATTGAGAATCAGCGCGAGCCCTGTGCCAACGCGCGAACGTGAATTGACGTGAAGCAGCGGGGCCTGTCTGCTCAGCGAGCTGAAGACGGCGGTCGAAGCCGTAAACGGAGATCGCGATGCGAAGGGCAATGTGGGCGCTGATGGTGGGCTGCGCCGCCTCGGCGTCAAGCGCCATCCCGGCCGCGGCGCAGGATTATCCATTCTGCATCAAGGGCTGCGATTTCGGCGCAGGCCGCGGCGATTGCAGTTTTTCGAGCTACCAGCAATGCCAGGCGAGCGCGTCGGGCCGCGACGCCTATTGCGCGGAAAATCCCTATTTCACTGCCAAGGCGGAATTGCAGCCTGATCGCAGCCGCCAATCCCGAAGGAGGTACTGATGCGCAATCTGGCTTTGGCGATGTTGGCGGGCGCGACGGTCTCGATGGCCGGGCCGGCGGCGGCCCAAACCTACGCCCCGGGCTATCCGGTGTGCCTGCACGTGTGGGGACCGGCCAACTATTACGAATGCCGCTATACGTCGCTGGCTCAGTGCAACGCGTCGGCATCGGGCCGCGCGGCACAGTGCATGATCAATCCATATTTCGCGAGCGCGCAAGTGCCGGCGGGGCGAGCCTACCGGCGGTATCGCCAGATTTATTAAGCTAATCCTGCTCGACGACCCGGCCGTCGACCAGCGACACCCGGCGGTCCATGCGCCCCGCCAGCTCCATGTTGTGGGTTGCGATCAGCACCGCCACGCCGGTCGCCCTGACCAATTGCATCAGCGCCTGGAACACGTGATCGGCTGTGTGCGGATCGAGATTGCCGGTCGGCTCATCCGCGAGCAGCGCCCGCGGCGCGTTGGCGACCGCACGCGCGATCGCCACCCGCTGCTGCTCGCCGCCCGACAATTCGGCCGGCCGGTGCTTGATGCGATCGCCCAAGCCCAGATAGGCCAGGATTTCGCTGGCGCGTTTGACGGTCTCGGAACGCCTGAGGCCGCGGATCATCTGCGGCAGCATGACGTTTTCGAGCGCGGAAAATTCCGGCAGCAGCCGGTGCGATTGGTAGACAAACCCGATATCGGTGCGGCGGATCTGGGTTCGCTCCATGTCGGATAATCCGGAAGTGGGCGCACCACCGACATAGACTTCGCCGTCATCGGGGCTTTCGAGCAGTCCGGCGATATGCAGGAGCGTCGACTTGCCGGCGCCCGACGGCGCCACCAGCGCGACCGACTGTCCCGCCCACAGCGCGAGCTTGGCGCCATCAAGGATCGTCAGCGTCGTCTCCCCTTGCGTGTACCGGCGCTTTATCTCGTGGAGATAGACGACCGGCACATCTTCCGCCCCCTGCTCCATCGCGCCCTCACTCGTACCGGAGCGCTTCGACGGGATCGAGGCGCGCGGCCCGCCATGACGGATAAAGCGTGGCGAGAAAGGACAGCGTCAGCGCCATGATCACGACCGCGCTGGTTTCGCCGAAGTCGATTTCGGCCGGCAGACGAGAGAGGAAATAAAGCTCCGGCGAGAACAATTCGGTGTTGGTGAGCCAGGACAGGAATTGCCGGATCGATTCGATATTGAGGCAGATCATCAGGCCGACGAAAAATCCGGTCAGCGTGCCAACCACGCCGATCGCGGCTCCCGTGATCAGAAATATCCTCATGATCGATCCTTGCGAGGCGCCCATGGTGCGCAGGATCGCAATATCGCTGCCCTTGTCCTTCACCAGCATGATCAGGCCGGAAACGATATTCAACGCCGCGACGAGCACGATCATGGTCAGGATCAGAAACATCACATTGCGTTCGACCTGCAGCGCATTGAAGAAGGTCGAATTGCGCTGCCGCCAGTCCACCAGGAATACCGGCCGGCCGGCCGCTTCGGTCACGGTCTTGCGGAAGACGTCGATCTTGTCAGGATTGGTGGTGAACACCTCGATCGCGGTCACGTCATTGGCGCGATTGAAATAGGCTTGCGCCTCCGGCAGCGGCATGAACACGAAGCTCGCGTCGTATTCCGACATGCCGATCTCGAACACGGCCGCGACCTTGTATGGCTTGATACGCGGCGTCGTGCCCATCGGGGTCACCGCGCCGCGCGGCGCCACCAGCGTGATGCTGTCGCCGGCATGCAGCGACAATTGATCGGCGAGCCTGCGGCCGATGGCGACGCCCTGCCCTGCGTCGAAGCCTTCGAGCGTGCCCTGTTTGATGTTCTTGGCGATCGAGGTGAGATTGTCGAGATCGTCGGCGCGAATGCCACGCACCAACACGCCGGATGCATTGAACGGCGAGGATGCCAGCGCCTGGCCATCCACGACCGGCGCCGCGAGCCTGATGCCCGCGACCTGATTGATGCGCTCGGCGACGTCCTTCCAATCCGTCAGCGGCGATTCCAGCGGCTGCACCAGAAGATGCCCGTTGAGGCCGAGAATCTTGTCCAGCAACTCTTTTCGGAAGCCGTTCATCACGGCCATCACGATGATCAGCGTGGCCACGCCCAGCATGATGCCGAGGAAGGAGAAACCGGCAATGACGGAGATGAAACCTTCCTTGCGACGTGCCCGCAAATAGCGCCCGGACAGCAGCCATTCGAATGGCGCGAAAGGTAGGGTTCGGATTGGCTCGCTCATGGCTCCATCCATAGTCGATTTGCACACGATTCGGGCTAATTGTAGCCCTAGCGGCTGAACCCCGGCGCACGTAGTGGATAATTC
>Ga0209438_1000520_pt1 | contig 11907 bp, 10 predicted proteins | sample GraSoi_2013_20cm_FD_185825 | JGI IMG/M metagenome (GOLD analysis project Ga0209438, IMG submission 185825) | Grasslands soil microbial communities from the Angelo Coastal Reserve, California, USA - Sample 9_17_2013_20cm (SPAdes) (version 2) | ecosystem: Environmental > Terrestrial > Soil >...
TATCGCGCGCATTCAGGCCGCCGGCGCCGATCTCGTGCTGGTCGATCCGCAATATTCGCCGAAGGTGACCGAGCGCGGCGAGAGCGCAAGCAAGATGGTGAAGTTGCTCGGCAGGGTCGCCGAGCTCCGCCATGTCGGCTTTTTCCCGCGCTTCGAGGTGATGCGCGACTGGCACGAGAGGCAGGCGATCCCGATCGATAATTTCGTGATCGCCGATGGCCTGCACATGAACGACTGGGGCTACGCCTGCTTCGCCCAGCTGCTCGGCGATGACATCATCAGATCGGTCGGCCAGATCAAGCTCGGCGTCAACGTGCCGTCCAACGTGCAGACGTATCGGCCGATGTGATTTCTGTCATTGCGAGGAGCCTCACGCCTTCTCCAGCGCCTGGTGCAAATCCTCGATCAGATCGTCGCGGTGCTCGAGGCCGGCGGAGAATCTGACAAAACCCTCGCTGATGCCGAGTTCGGCCCTCGCCTCCGGCGTCAGCCGCTGATGCGTGGTGGTGGCCGGATGGGTAACGAGGCTCTTGGCGTCGCCGAGATTGTTTGAGATCCGCGAGATCTTCAGGGCGTTGAGGCAGCGGAACGCCGCCGCCTTGCCGCCTTTGACCTCGAAGCCGACCAGCGTCGATCCGGCGCGCATCTGCTTCTTGACCAATGCGGCCTGCGGATGATCGGCGCGGCCGGGATAGATCAGCCGCGAGATTTTCGGATGCTGCGCCAGCGCCTCCGCCACGGCCGCGGCGGTTTCGGTCTGGGCGCGGACGCGAATTGCAAGCGTCTCCAGTCCCTTCAGCAAAATCCAGGCGTTGAACGGCGAGATCGACGGGCCGGTCTGGCGCATGAAAGTGTGGATGTGCTCGGCGATGAATGCTTCCGAGGAGAGAATGATGCCGCCGAGGCAGCGGCCCTGGCCGTCGATATGCTTGGTCGCGGAATAGACCACGACGTCGGCGCCCAATGTTAGCGGGCTCTGCCAGATGGGCGTCGCAAACACATTGTCGACGATCAGCCGCGCGCCGCCCGCATGCGCGATTTCGGCGATTGCGGAGATGTCAAGCACGTCGAGCGTTGGATTGGTCGGGCTTTCCAGAAAGCAGCTCTTTGTGTTCGGGCGCATCGCCTTGCGCCATTGGTCGAGATCGAGGCCATCGACCAGCGTGGACGTAATGCCGTAGCGCGGCAGCAGGTCTTCCACCACGTAGCGGCACGATCCGAACAACGCCTTCGCGGCAACCACGTGATCGCCGGCTTTCAGCGGCGCCAGAATGGCCGTCGTCACCGCGGCCATGCCGGTCGCGGTGGCGCGCGCCGCTTCGGCGCCCTCGAGTTCGATCATGCGCCGCTCGAACATCGAGACGTTGGGATTGGAAAAGCGCGAATAGAGGAAGCCGGGCTCTTCGCCCTTGAACCGCGCCTCGCATTGCTCGGCAGTATCGTAGACAAAGCCCTGCGTCAGAAACAACGCCTCGGATGTTTCGCCGAATTGCGAGCGCAGGTTTCCGGAATGGACCAGCCGGGTTTCCGGACGGTATCGGGCGGTTGACGCCGCCGCTGTAGAATCAGACATGTGACCTCCATCGTGACCACCCCAGGAAATGGTCACAAAAAAACCGGCCTGGAAAAATTCCACAGGCCGGGATCCCACATGTCCCCGGCCTGTTTAGCGACTTATTTAACGTGGCTGCAAGCCGGCCGGCTCAAATCACCACGGGATAAGTTATGCTCATATTCGCTCGCACCCTTTCCGTCAAGGCAGCCATCGGATAACCCCTAAAAGTGCATATTTTCAGGGTTTGCGAGGGTGAAAGCCCCGAGGGCCATCAAGTGTTCACGGTTCAGCCCGGCGCCAATGGCATTCTGCCCGACCGCATGATCGCGGCGATGGCGGATGCCGGCCTTATCCTGCCGGCCTATCCGTTCGTCGAAAGCCAGATCCAGCCGGCGAGCCTCGATCTGCGCCTTGGCGACGTCGCCTATCGGGTACGGGCGAGTTTTCTGCCGGGGCCGGGCGCGACGGTGGCGGAGCGCATCGACGAATTGAAGCTGCACGAAATCGATCTGACCGACGGCGCGGTGCTGGAGACCAACTGCGTCTACATCGTGCCGCTCCTGGAAAGTCTCGCGCTGCCGCCGCAAATCGTCGCCTCCGCCAACCCGAAAAGTTCGACCGGGCGGCTTGATGTGTTCACCCGCGTGATCGCCGACGGCACGCGGCGCTTCGACATGATCGGCGCGGGTTATCACGGCCCGCTCTATGCCGAGATCAGTCCGAAAACATTTCCGGTGCTGCTGCGCGAGGGATCGCGGCTCAGCCAGGTGCGCTTTCGCACCGGCGACGCTATCCTCAACGCCGATGAACTCGATGCGCTGCATGTCCTGGAGCGGTTGGTCGATGCCGATAACGCCGATCTCGTCAACGGCGTGGCACTAAGCGTTGATCTCTCCGGCGAGAAGGCCACTGGCTTCGTTGGCTACCGTGCCAAACGCCACACCGGTGTGGTCGATATCGATCGCCGCGGCGGCTACGCCGTCGATGAGTTCTGGGAGGCGATGCCGGCGCGGCCCGACGGCAGCCTGATTCTCGATCCCGGCGAGTTTTATATTCTGGCCTCGAAAGAAGCGGTTCAGGTGCCGCCGGATTACGCCGCCGAGATGGTGCCGTTCGATCCCTTGGTCGGCGAATTCCGCGTGCATTACGCCGGCTTCTTCGATCCCGGCTTCGGCTATGCCGGCGCCGGCGGCAAGGGGTCGCGCGCGGTGCTGGAAGTGCGCTCGCGGGAGGTGCCGTTCATCCTGGAGCATGGCCAGATCGTCGGCCGGCTGGTCTATGAAAAAATGCTGGCGCGGCCCGATGCCCTGTACGGCCAGCGCATCGGCTCCAACTATCAGGCGCAGGGCCTCAAGCTGAGCAAGCATTTTAGGGTCTAACGCTTCCGTCATTGATGGCGCAGAGGCGCGCGTCAGCCTGCGCCCCATAGCAGCACTCAGATCTTGCGACATGACTTGCAACGGTGAGGACGACGGCATTTTGAGCCGCTCGGTCATCTCTTTGCGCCGGGCGGCCATCGACGGCGCTGGTCCGGAACAGTAGCTTCTTGGTGTCCGATCCAAGGAGGCTTTCGATGCGCCCTTCGCATTGTCACTCAACGCCGCCGCTTGCGTCCATTTACGCGCAAGGATGGTCGACTTTAACGAGCACACCCGGACGACTGACCTTATTCAGAAGCGCCTGATTGCACGCCGCGAGCCCAAACTCGAGGCCGCCATCAATCGCAGATGTCCATCCCATCCGTCAGGAGAAATTTCATGCCTTCCCTCAATCAGCACGTCATGTCGCGGCGCGGATTCTGTTTGTGCTGCATGGCAGCGACTACGCTCGCCGCGACCGGCGGGTGGCTCACGCCACGACAAGCGTTCGCCGAGGCCCGCAACATCGTGGATCTGATCCGTGACGATGCTGCGAAAGCGCCCATCAACGTTCACAAACTGCGCGGCAAGGTCAGCATCCTCGAGGGCTCCGGTGGCAATATCGCCGTCATGACGGGGGCCGACGGCAAGGTGTTCATTGATGCAGGCATCACCGCATCCCGCCCGCGAATCCTCGAAGCCGCCAATGCCCTCAGCCGCGATCCGATCAAGCATTTGATCAACACGCACTGGCACTTCGACCACGCGGACGGCAACGAATGGCTAAATGCGGAAGGGGCAGCCATCATCGCCCATGAGAACACCCACAAGCATCTGCTCGTCGCCCAGCGAGTCGAGGACTGGGATTTCAATTTCCCATCGTCGCCGGTGCCGGCCGTTCCGAGCGAGACCTTCTCGTCGGAGAAAATCATGAACCTCAATCGGTCCACGCTTCACCTCAAGTATTACGGTCCCGCGCACACGGACAGCGATATATCCGTCACGATCCCCGAAGCGGACATTGTTCATTGCGGCGATACCTACTGGAACGGCATCTATCCGTTCATCGACTATTCGACCGGCGGAAACATCGACGGGATGATCAAGGCCGCCGAAGTAAACGTTGCTGCGGTGACCGACAAAACGATCGTCATCCCCGGCCATGGCAATCCGGTCAGCAACAGGGCGGAGCTCTTGGCTTATCGGGACATGCTTGTCAGCATCCGCGACAAGGTCGCGAAGCTCAAGCAGCAGGGCCGCTCGCTCGATGAGACGATTGCCGCTAAGCCCACAGCGGCGTTCGACGCCAAGTGGGGTCAATTCGTCATCACCCCGGCCTTCTTCACCCGACTGGTTTACCAGGGCGTCTGACACGCCATGCCGGTTGGATTCACTCGCAGTGACGGCAGGGCCGTAAGCCGACGATGACGGTTATTTCCTGTCGCCGATCCGAGCGCTGTCGGACGCGATTTGTCGATTGAACAGAGAGGGTTATTCATGAGCTTGAAAGACTGGGACCGGCTAGTTGATTCCAACAACGAAGAAGCTCCGCTTTCGCGCAGACGTTTCCTCGCAAGCACGACGGCAGGCGTTGCGAGCGCTCTCCTTACAACACAGGCGACAGCCGATACGCTTGCCGACGTGCCGCTGCGCGAGGTGGGTGCCGATCTCTCGGGGCACGGCGAGCGATCGAAGTTTGTTCATCTTGCTATGCTTCCGGAGGCGGGACCGGGGAAGCGCAACGTCGATCCAAGCGATGCAATCAATTCGAAAGCGCCACTCGGCGAGCTGGTCGGGACTATCACGCCCACCGATCTGCATTACGAACGGAGCCATTCTGGCAATCCCGAACTAGATCCGGCGAAGCACCGCTTGCTGATCCACGGCATGACGCGCAAGCAACTCGTGTTCACGGTCGATGATCTCATGCGGATGCCCTCGATCACCCGCACGGTCTTCATCGAATGCACCGGTAATGGTTGGGAAAACTGGAAAAAGGCGGATCCCAATGTCACGGTCCAAAACACTCATGGTCTTGTGAGCACCAATGAGTGGACCGGCGTTCCGCTTCGCTTTCTCATCGATCTCGTCGGCAAGGACCGCCGATCCACCTGGATGCTGGCGGAAGGCGCCGACGCAGCCGGCGTTGATCGGAGTATTCCGCTCACCGAAGAGATCATGAACGAGGCCTTCATCGCATACGGCCAGAACGGCGAGCCGTTGCGGCCGGCCCACGGCTTTCCGATCCGTCTCATCACGCCGGGCCTCGAAGGCAATCTAAACATCAAATGGCTGCGCCGCCTGAAATTCGGCGACCAGCCCTGGATGACGCGGTGGGAAACGGACCGCTACACGCAGCTTCTTGCGAACGGCAAGGCCATGCAATTCCAACTCAGGATGGAGACGAATTCCGTCATCACATCGCCATCGGGAATGATGGAGATACGCCCCGGCTATCACCGCATCACGGGCCTGGCCTGGAGCGGCCATGGCAAGATCTCGAAGGTTGAAATCAGCACGGATGAAGGCAGAGCCTGGAAGCAGGCCCAATTGAATTATCCCGTGCTGCCGAAGGCGCAGACGCGCTTCCAGATGGACTGGGTGTGGGACGGAAAGCCGACCAAGATCATCAGCCGCGCCACCGACGAAAAGGACAATGTTCAGCCCGACCGCAAGTCGTTCATTGCGAAGATGGGGACGAACGCCCTGTTTCACTATAATGCGCAGCAGACCTGGAGCATCGACGGAGATGGGAGGGTTCGCAATGCTCTCGCCTAAGCAACTCTTTGCGGGTGCGGTAGCTGCCGCGCTCCTCGTACTTCCGGCTTACGCTTTCGATTTCGGACGTCCCGCGAGCTCGGACGAAATCAAGCTGTGGGACATCGACGTGCGACCCGACGGCAAGGGCTTGCCCGACGGCAGTGGCACGGTGGAGCACGGTAAGGAGGTTTTCGCGGAGAACTGCGCGGCCTGCCATGGCGACAACGGCCAGGGCGGCATCAAGGATCGCCTGGTCGGCGGTCAGGGCACGCTCGCTTCCGATAACCCGATCAAGACGGTCGGAAGCTTCTGGCCCTATGCCACCACGTTGTTCGACTACATACATCGCGCGATGCCCTACCAGGCGCCGGGATCGCTCAGCGTCGACGATTACTACGCGCTCACGGCGTACATCCTGAGCTTGAACGGAATTGTGCCGCCGGACGGCAAGCTCGACAAGGAGACGCTGCCAAAGGTGAAGATGCCCAATCGCGACGGATTCATTCCCGATCCGGAGTTCAGCAAAGTGCCGGTGCCGAAGTGATCGGAATTGGATTTGGGCACGACGAACCATCAATGCCCGCAAAACGACGATGGGCGCAAAAGGGTCCTGCGCTTCTTGCAGTGCCGGTCCTTGCGTTATCGGTAACGGTTGGAGCGAAAGCCATGGACAGAGACGGACTGATCACAATCCAAAGCCGATACACGCCGAAGGATACCATGCAGCGGCTCGAGGCCGGCGTTAAGGCGAAAGGCATGACGGTCTTCGCCCATATCGACCATGCCGCCGGCGCCGCCGAGGTTGGTATGGCTTTGCGTCCCACAGACCTCTTGATCTTCGGCAGCCCGAAAGGCGGCACACCTCTGATGCAATCGGCACAGACCATCGGCATCGACCTGCCGTTGAAGGCCCTGGTTTGGGAGGATGCCAAAGGCCATGTCTGGCTGTCCTACAACGATCCCGCGTGGGTGGTGCAGCGCCACGGGGAAGCGGCCGGCATGCAAGCTGCGGTTCAGGCCATGACCGGCGTCCTCAAGGCAATCGCTACCGAGGCAACATCCGCCGCACCCAAGAAGTAACAGCAAAGGCTGGAGCCTTCGATCGTCACGCGGTTCGCGGCGGAAGGCGCCCAAGCCGGATCAGAAAAAAGTCGGCAATTCGAAGAGAGCCAAGTCATGGAGACCATGAGCCCCATCAACAAGATCTGGACCCGCGAAACCGGCGCGGTCGAAAAACGCGATCTTTGGTCCTCCTTGAAGCGCGGGTTTCGCGGTCGTTGCCCGCGCTGCGGCGAAGGCAAGCTGTTCCGTGCTTTTCTGAAGGTCGACAATCGTTGCTCCGTGTGCGGGCTCGATTTCACTCCGCACCGCGCCGACGATCTGCCGGCCTATCTCGTCATCGTCATCGTCGGCCATATCGTGGTTCCGACCGCGCTTCTGATCGAAACGGATTACTCGCCCCCGGTGGGGCTGCAACTTGCGATCTATCTGCCGCTGACGGTGGTCTTGTCGCTGGCATTGCTGCAACCGGTGAAAGGCGCAGTCGTCGGGCTGCAATGGGCGCTGCGCATGCACGGCTTTGACGACAATGCACCTGAGGGCATTCCGCCGGCGTGACTTCGCGTTGCCGGCAAATTTGGACGAAGACAGAGGAGGATTGGCATGTTCGGAGAGCTTTCACGGCGGAACATCATGGCCTTAGGGGCAAGCGCCAGTATCGGACTCGGTCTCGGGTCCATCAGCACATCCGCTCTGGCAAAAGCCGCTGAGCTCCGCGTGCAGGCACCCTATTGGTATCGCTTCAATGTCGGCGAAGCGGAGATCACGGTCGTCTCCGATGGCTGGCAGATGCTCGGAGATCCGTCAAATTCATTTCTCGGGGTGCCAAAAGACGAGGTGCGCAAAGAGCTGACGGACAACTTCATGAACCCGTCGGACATGAATATCGAGCTCAACTCGTTCGTCGTTAACAGCAACGGCAAGATGGTTCTGTTCGACACCGGGCTCGGAGCATCAAAAATGTTCGGACCCAAGGGCGGGTTGCTTGCAAAAAGCCTCTCGGATGCCGGGATCAAGCGCGAGGACATCGACGCCGTTGTCATCTCGCACGGTCATATCGACCACATCGGCGGCATCGTCGATGAGAGCGGTGCTCTGATGTATCCGAATGCGCAAGTTTACATGAGCCAAGCCGATTTTGATTACTGGACTGACGAACGACAGATGGACTCGCCTTGGAAGAAGGCGTTCATCATCCACGCGAGAAAGAACCTACTGCCGGTTAGGGATCGACTGATATTTTTCAAGGATGAGCAGGAGTTTCTGCCAGGCATCACGGCAATCGCGGCGCCAGGCCACACGCTCGGGCACACCATGTTCAACGTGCAGTCGAATGGTCAGTCGTTCTTCTTCGTAGGCGACGTCTCGCATCATTCCGTGCTGCTGATCGAGAATCCACGCATGGAATTTCTCTATGACACGGATGCCAAGCAGGCGGTCAAGACGCGGCTCAAAATGCTCTCGTTCCTCGCTGAAAACCGAATTCCAATATTGGCCTATCATTTCGCGTGGCCTGGGTACGGTCACTTCGTGAAGCAGGGCGAAGGATTTCGTTATCTGCCCGCGGCCATGAACATGAACCTTTAGTGGGATGTACGCGCCGGGAGAGCCGTTCCGAGAACGGGAAGCAGCCTCAGCACGACGACGACTTTGGTCGTGCGTTTGATGCGAATGCCTACGTGCTGTTAGTGCACCATGAAATCGCTTTCACCGGCTTATTCTACGATGTGGGGCGGCAAACACTCGTTGCGAGTTTTCGCTGAGCACCGGGGGACATCACGTCGACCCGAAACTTGCCAGGCCTGACTCCGAAACGCCGATGGAATGCGCGACTTAGCGCGGCTTCGGACTGATAGCCGACACCGGCAGCGATCTGCGCGATTGGGTCGCCTGTGGTTGCGAGCCGCCGGCGGGCGAAAGCGAGCCTAAGCTCGGTCAGGAAAGTGAGCGGAGCAACCCCTGCTATTCGGTCAAACGACCGGACGAGAGTGGCTCGCGACGTACCTGCCCGAGCGGTGAGCTCGTCGAGCGTCCACTCGTGTGATGGATCGCGCAGCATTGCGACCACTGCCTGCGCCGTAACGCGTTCGCCCAGCAAGGCAAGTAGCCCGTCGCCCGGCGGATCGCTCGCCAGATACTGGCGGAGCATCAGTATGAATATCGCGCTTGCCAGGTCTGTGGCGATGGCCAGCGCGCCCGGACTTGCGCTGTCTATCTCTTCACGAATCCACTGCATAAGTGCGCGAAACCGATCCATCACTGGCTGGTCTCCTGTACTGACAACCACCACTTCGGGTAATGCCCCGATCAGCAGGCCCTCCGAGGCCTGCTCGAAGTGCAGTCGGCCGCAGATCAGTTCAGCGGTAACCGCGACACCCAAGCTGGTCCTTGTGCGAACACCGTTGCGATACTCGATAGCGATAGGCGGGCTGGCCTGGCCGGCGCCGATACGCCCTCGCGCGAGGTGTGCACTGCCGTGGGGCAGCAGCAATATGTCGCCGGCTTCCAGGCGCATCGTAGCGTGGCCTGGAAGGTCGATCAGGCATTCGCCATGTACGACAATGTGAAAATACGCCCAGCCCGGTTGCCCCGCATCGTGCGACGACCCCCAGTCGCCGCCGAAGCGGCAGAAATCCTGAAGCTCCGGGCGGACGCGTAACAGGGGCGCGAGACTGCTCAGCGCATCATCGACAGTCGACTTCGTCATGCGGCGTCTCCTTGGGACGGCATTTCGAGCCATTCGGTCATTTCTTTGCACCGCGCGGTCATCGACCGAGGCGCCGACCGGTTGGGGCGCAATCCCGACTGATATATGCTCGCAGCCAATAAAAATCGATCCAGGAGTAAACATGACCGGAGGGCAAGGCGGCGCGCGCGAAGCGCAATGGCTGAAATGGCGCAGCGTGGCTGAACTCTACCACGCCTATTTCACCGGCCTCATTCTGTCCGTGGTGACGCGGCGCGGGACGTCTGACGCCGCCGAATTCGTATTCCGGGTGTTTCGCCGTCAGCAGCAGGAGCGCTTTTTGCCGGGCCTCGAAAAACTTGGGATCAGCCACCTGCCGCCGGCGGTGGCGGCGGCGCAGTATCACTATCTCTCCAACTGGATCGGGGGCGTCTCGGTCGAGTACATGTATGAGACCGATCGCAAGGCCTGGATCCGCTATCCGCCGCCGCGCTGGATCTGGAAGGGCACGGCGATCTGCGGCGTGCCCGGTGAAGTGTCGCGCGCGATGCTGCGCGGGTGGCACGCCAACAACGGCGTTTCGCTCGGCAACCCCAATCTCGGTTTCGTCTGCACCAAGCAGAGTGTCGACGGCCAGGACGGACTGGAAGGCTACTACTTCGAATACGATCATGCGCTCGAGATCGATCAGCGCCTGGTGTTCGCGCGTCATCTCGAAGCCCCGATGTTCGACCCCGCGGCCGCGCCGGCCTTGCCGGTTGCAAGCTGGCCGAAGCCGCGGCTGGAAAAGGCCTATCGCAATTACGCCATGGAATATGTCCGGACCGCCGCACCCGTGATGGTGCAATTGTTCGGCCCCGAGGATGCCGGCTATCTCTTGCATCTCACCGGCAAGTTGATCGGCATGCAGTATTTCGACGAAAGCGCGCGAGGGTTTTCTGCGGCTCGCGGAACTGCAAGAGAGTTCGCGGCCTTCCTGCGCCCGCTGCTCGAAGCGCAGGACGATGCTGCCGACGTCAGCGAGTCGGCCGGCGCGTTCGAAATCAGGCAGACGACATGGAAGCTGATGGCGGACCTCGCCGATTATCATCCGGCCTGCACCAGGGCGCTTGCGGGATTGTTCGAAGGCCTCGCGGCCGGCTGCGGTCGCCATATTGCCGTGGATATGAAGCCAGCGGCCGGCGGCAAGCCGCCGTTTGTGTGGTCAATCGGCTAGGCCGACCCTTACGGCCGTTTCGCCTGCAATCCGGCAAGCCCCCATTGCGCCCCGCGCACGTGGATTCTGGCTTGATCGTGGTAGGAAGCACCACGGCACGGCAGCGAGATCGGGCCCAGGGAGACAAACCGAATTGCCCGACATCGCCGTCCCCGAGATACCCGTAGACGAGGAGGAGCGTCCGCTTCCGCCGCCAAAGCCGCTGGCGAGGAATGCGCTGGTTGACGGCCCGATCCTGCGCACGCTGTTGTGGCTGGCCTGGCCCAACGTCATCGCGCTCAGCGCGGGCACCTGCGTGGTGATCGCGGAGACCTCCTATATCGGCCGGCTTGGCGTGGAGTCGCTGGCGGCGATGGCGCTGGTGTTTCCGTTCGTGATCCTGACCATGACCATGTCGGGCGGCGCGATGGGCGGCGGCGTCGCGTCGGCGGTCGCGCGCGCGCTCGGCGCAGGCGATATCGACCGCGCATCGACATTGGCCGCGCACGCATTGCTGATCGGCGTCTGCTTCGGACTGACGTTCATGCTCGGCATGCTGGTTTTCGGTCCCTCGCTGCTCGAATTGCTCGGCGGCCGCGGCAGCGTGCTGGCTAACGCCGTCGGCTACTCCCAGATTTTTTTCGGCGGCGCGGTGGTGCCCTGGCTGATGAATTCGATGGCGGGAATCCTGCGCGGCACCGGCAACATGAAGCTGCCATCGCTGATGATGCTCTCCTCCGCCGTCTGTCAGATCGTTCTCGGCGGCGCGCTCGGCCTCGGTCTCGGTCCGATTCCGCAATTCGGCATGCGCGGCGTCGCCGCGGGCTCGCTGATCGCCTACCTGATCAGCATAGCCATCATGGGATGGTATCTGTTTTCCGGCCGGGCCCGCGTCATTCCCAGGATCAGGGGACTTCGCATTCAATGGGCGATGTTCGTCGACATCCTGAAAGTCGGCGCCGTCTCCTGTTTCTCGCCGCTGCAGTCGGTGCTCAGCATCAGCATTTTCACCCACATGCTGGCGGGTTTCGGCACGCAGATTCTGGCCGGTTACGGCATCGGCGCGCGGCTCGAATTCATGCTGACCTCGGTTGCGTTCGCGGTCGGGATCGCCTCGGTGCCCATGGTCGGCATGGCGATCGGCGCCGACCGGATTGCGCGTGCGCGACGGATTGCCTGGACCGCGGGCCTGGTCTCGTTCGTCTCAGTAGGCGTGATCGGCACGCTGATTGCGATCTTCCCCGACCTCTGGGTCGAGATCTTCACCCGCGACCTCGGCGTGCGCGCCGCGAGC
>Ga0209438_1000524_pt1 | contig 11870 bp, 11 predicted proteins | sample GraSoi_2013_20cm_FD_185825 | JGI IMG/M metagenome (GOLD analysis project Ga0209438, IMG submission 185825) | Grasslands soil microbial communities from the Angelo Coastal Reserve, California, USA - Sample 9_17_2013_20cm (SPAdes) (version 2) | ecosystem: Environmental > Terrestrial > Soil >...
GCCGCGGTCCCGGAGCCCGTGACGGCACCGGCCGCCGCCACGGCGGCGCACGCCGGAGCAGCGCCCGCCGGGTCCGGCTGGCCCGCCACCTCCCCTTCAGTACCGTCAGGTCCGTCCCGGGCCGGCTATCTGCCCGCTACCGAGCCGCCGTCGAGGGCCAGGCCCGCGGCGGCCTCGGCGCCGGGTTCGCGCCCGGCCGACGCGCCGCGTGCCCCGGCCGCGTTCACCCCGCGCCACGAGCCCCCGGCGCCCGGTGTCTGGGAGTGGCGCGACGATGCGATCCAGACCCCGCCGGCCCCTGCCCCGGCGAGCAACAGGAGAATTGCGACGCGGCGGAGCCAGGGACCGCGCCGCTTGTAGCGGCGCGGTTTCGGTGCCGGCTTCCTCCTCTCATCCTCTTCGAGCAGCCTGAACGTGGGCGACGATATCCGCCGCGCAGGCGCCGCAGCGCGCGGCAGCGGGGGCGGCGGCGGCACGGCACGCACCGATTCCGGCGTCACGGTCCACGGGATCTCGTCGGTCTTTAGCGGCGGTGGTGGTGGTGGCGGCGGTGGCGGTGGCGGCGGTGGCGGCGGTGGCGGCGGTGGCTTCGGCGCCGGAGGTTCATCCCGAACGAAAACTGGCGCTTTGGGTGGCGGCGGAGGGGGAGTCGGCACCGGCGGCGGAGCCGGCTCGTCATCCGCACTCGATTTGATGACCGGAATGTCGTCCGCGCTCGAGCGCATGATCCGGAAGCCGCGTTTCTCGGCGGCGGGCGGCGGCGGCGCCTTGGCTTCGACCTCTTCTCCTTCTGGAGTTTCCGCCTCAGCCGGTGGCGGAGGAGGTTCCGGCGGTTTGGGCTTCGGCCCTGTGAGGGTGGGGCCGTACGGTTTGTAGTTTCGCCACACAATGAACGAGCGCTTTTTTCCGTCCGGCTTGATCGAGTCGGGCTGCAGCAGCTCGTAGAACGGCAGTGGCGTCTTGTGCCAGTCGGCGTTGCCCTGGGTCGAGCGAAAGAATCGGCCCGTCACGCCGCCCGCTTCGGCCGCGACGAGGATCGCGACCTGCCAGGGATCGGTGAAGAATTTCTCGTGGGTTTCGACGTCGTGCGTCGTGAGGAAACCACCCTGCCCCGGATGGCTGTGGTACCAGCCGAGCAGCGTCCCGGCAGCTTTCTTGAGCTGCTCCTGCATGCGGTCCCACAGGCGCGACACGACGACCTCGGTCTTGTCGCCGTAAATCGCCTGGCTGAGCTTCAGCGTCTTATCGATGATGGTGTACAGCACACCCGTTTCGGGGTCGCGGTACACATCGCCAATCAGGAAACCAAAGATCGCCTGGGTGGGCGAGCTCTTGATGTGATCCTGGAGCGCGATGACGGCTTCCTGCTGAAAGAAGATCGGATACGGCGAGCGGCTCGACGGGCGCCCCGGCGAGGTAGTGCCCGGCGCCGCGGGCGGATTCCACAGGATCGCCCGGTCCATGGGCATCGCTTGCGCGCGAGGCTCGGGCCGCGCGCTCACCGCAACGTCTCCAGGATGATCCGGGCGGCGCGCTCGACGTCGGCCCGGCTCACATCGAGATGCGTCACCGCGCGCAGCCGCCGCGGTCCCCACGGCGCGAGCCGGACTCCGGCCTGCGTCAGCCGCTGCGACACCGACTCGGGTGTGTCACTGCTGCGCAGCAGGTCGACCATCACGATGTTCGTCTGTGGGTCTGACGGCCTGACGACCGGACTGCCGGAAAGCAATTCGGCAAAACGGCGAGCGTTAGTGTGATCCTCACTGATCCGCGCCAGGTTGTGATCGAGCGCGTACAATCCCGCGGCGGCGAGAATCCCCGACTGGCGCATCCCGCCGCCCAGGCGTCTGCGGATCTCCCAGGCGCGGGCGCGCCACTCCTTCTTGAATCCGAGGCATGACCCCACGGGACAGCCGAGTCCCTTCGAGATGCTCACCATCACCGTGGCGGCGCCTTGGGCCAGCCGCGCCGGCGTCACGCCGGCGGCCACGGCGGCGTTCCAAAGCCGCGCGCCGTCGAGGTGGACCGCGAGCCCGGCGTCACGCGCCGCGCGGGTCAGCCCGTCGACCCCCGCGGCATCGAGCACGCGCCCGCCGGCGGTGTTGTTCGTGTTCTCGATCACGAGTGCCGTGATGCGCGGGACGTGTGGCGACGGAGCCCGGAGGGCGCCGCGCACCAAGTCCGCGGTGAGCAGGCCGTCGGGCGTGGTGATCGGCCGAATCTGCACGCCCGACAGCGCGGCGACGCCGGCCATCTCAGAGTGCACGAGGTGCGCGTTGGCTTCGAGCAGCAGCTCGGTGCCCGGCGCGGTAACCAGGGCGATGCCGGTCTGATTGGCCTGGGTGCCCGAGGGAAAGAAGAGCGCGTCCCCGGTGCCCAGGAGCTCCGCGATGCGCTCCTCGAGGCGGCGTGTAGTGGGATCGCCGTCCAGCACGTCGTCGCCGACCTCGGCGTCGGCCATGGCGCGCCGCATCCCGGGCGACGGCTTGGTGACGGTATCGGAACGGAGATCGATCAGGGTAGACGTCATCCGAGGCGCACGCGTTGCTGGCGTCGCATGCGCATCAGGTCGTAGGTCTCGGCCACCTCGCCGCCCAGCAGGAACACGTAGGACGTGTAGTAGATCCACAGAATGAACAACAGGAAACCGATCAGGTTCGCATCGGACGTGACGCGATCGAACGTCACGAAGTGCGCGACGTACAGGGCATACAGACGCTTGGCGAGCTCGAACGCGATCGCGCAAAACAGCGACGCCACCACGCCGGTGCGCCAGTAAATGCGGCGGCTCGGCAGATATTTGAAGATCACGTAGAACAGCGCGGTGCTGAACACCAGCGAGGCGAGCTGCGACCAGGCGCCGCGGTTGGTGGACGCGAGCGCAATCGCGAGGAACAGCGCACCCGCGACGAAGACCATACCGATGTCGATCAGCTTGGCCCTCGGCCAGGATCGGTTCTCCTCTGTGTCGAACACTTCGTTCAGGGCCGCCCGCAGTCCCCCGAACATACGAGTCGAGAACCACAGGAACAGGGGCGCCGCGAGGAGCGTGAGGTGTCCGCGCCGCGCGACGAGGTCGCCGAGGGCGCGCTCGATGAAGCCGAACTGCCCGGTTTCCCCGCCGCTCGCGGCGGGGAGGAAGCGCTCCAGCAGCTCGTGAACGTTCAGCTGCTGGACGGTCAGCTGGTGCTGGGCGAGGTACCCGACGACGGCGAGGACGAGCCCGACGAACGGAATGGCAGTGAGGAGGATATCGAACGACAGGGCGCCGGCGAGAAACGGAATGTTGTCTTCGTAGGCTGCCTCGAGGGTGCGCCGGACGACGCCGGTGACCGTGCGGTGCCAGCCGCCTTCACCATTCACGCGAGCGGCTCGTCCTCCTCCTCGGACTGAGGGGGCACCGGTGGGCGAGCCCGGGCACGACGGCGGCGGGCGGCGTCGAGCCGGCGACGCAACTGCTCGCGCGTGCCGAGCTCCGGTTCTTCCTCTGCGTCCTCGTTCTCCTCCGCCTCGTCCTCCGCTTCCTTCAAGAGTCCGCGGACCTCATCGACCTTGTCCTCGGCCAGCTCTTTCAGATTGCGGAGCCCCTTCGTCACCTTGCGGCGGGTGCTCTCCCCGCCTTCGGTCGGCGCGAACACGAATCCCGCCACGGCGCCGAGCACGATCCCGAACAGGAACGCGCCAAACCCGCCGCTCCGCTCGCTCATTCACCCGCCTCCGCGTCATCCGGGGCCGACACCAGCGCCGCCCGCGGCGCAGCGTGGGAATCGAGCTTCGGTTTGACGTACCTGTCCGTCGCGGCCCGCGTGCCCTTCACGCGCAGCTGCTCGAACAGGAACGTGAATGTCTTCTCGAGATCCGCCCCGATCGCGGCGCGCACGTCGGCGGGAAGATCCCAGAACCGCCGCTTGAACGGTCCGATCGCCTTCTTGCGGCTCTTATAGATGAACTGCTCCTCGGTGTCGCCTTTCTTCCATTCCTCTTTGGCTTCCACCTTGACCCACTCGTTGACCTCGCGCCGCAGATCCTGCGGGAGAGCGGGATGATCCATGACGATCGTCTGGAAATTGGTGGCGAGGTGGATCTCGACCGCCTCACACTGCGGAAACTGCGAGAACGCTTCCGGCGGCAGCGTCGACGCGCCATGCTGGACCGCGCCGCCGAGTCCGTACTTTTTGCGTGCGTCTACGGAGAGGGCCTGCAGCGCCTCCAGATCGAGCTTCACCTTGGCGATCGAGCCGTCCGGCAGCACGACACCGCCATGGCTGGTCCCGGTCTGCACCGAGATCTTCGAGATGCCGGGCGAGGTGCCGAGCGTCTGGAGCGTGCGGTTGTAGCCCTCCATGAACGCCTTGAGCTCGTGCACGTCGCTGTTCTTGCCGCCGACCTCGCCGATCTCGGCGCCCACCGACACGGTGACGCCGTCCGGCTCACGGTCCCGGATGAATTGCGTCAGCTCGGCCGCGCGCTCGTAGTTGGTGCGCTGCTGTTCGTCGAGGTTGGGCTTGGAGAGATCGACCAGCGTCGACGTGTCGACGTCGACGTTGTAGAAGCCGGCGTGCAGCTCTTCCTCGATCAGCGCACGCAGTGCTTTCAGCTCGGCGTCCGCGTCAGCCGCGTACTTCTTCGCGTTGACCTGGACGTGGTCGCCCTGGATGAACAGGGGGCCGGTGAACCCCTCCCGCAGCGCCGCCGCGGTCATCACCGCCACGTATTCGGCGGGCCGCTGATCGGTGTAGGCGATCTCGCTGCGCGCGATCTCGCAGATGATCGCGCCGGCGTCGAGTCGCTTGGCCGCGCGGAAGATCGCGCGCCCGGCGTCGTAAGAGAGAATGCGGACGTTCATCGCCGGCGTGGTAAATGGGGGCACGTCGCCGCGGCCGCGCGCCATGTACAGCTCGTGGATCGAGGCAGGCCGCACGCCGGCGCGCTGCCCGATCTCCCAGATCATCCACCGCGCCTGCGTCTTCTCGTCTTCGCTCCCGAAGACCGCCTGGCGCACCAGCGCGTCCATCTTGGCGCCTTGGCGAACCGCCGGATTCTCGAATTCCTTGAGCATGAGCGTTCCCGCCTCCTGGCGGCGGAATTTATGCCCCGGGTAGGTCGATCACCAGCCCGTCATGCGCGGGCGCGATGCCCGCCGGCAGTTTGGCCGCGAGCGCGGCGTGCGTGTGCTCGTGCGTGAGATGCGTGAAGAACGTCCGTGGGGCGCCGACGCGCCGGGCGGTCTCGACGGCCTCGGGAATCGAAAGATGGAGGGGATGCGGATGCGACAGCAGCGCGTTCAGGACCAGCACCTCCACACCTTTCAGCACGTCGACCACACTCTCCGGAATCACTTTCACGTCGGTGAGATACGCGATCGGACCCACGCGATATCCAAAAACCTCCTGCGCCCCGTGGGGCAGCGAGAGCGCCAGGACCGGGACGCCCGCAATCGCCGTCGTCACGCCGGGCGGGAGGACGTGGGCCGAGAGCTCCGGCTTGCTCGTGCCCGCCGGCACGACGATCGACGGATCGAAGATGTACGGGAATTTGGCAACCAGCTCCGCCATCGTGGCGCGCGAGCCATAGGCGGGGAGCATCGCTCCCTGCCGGACCGAGAGGGCGCGCAGGTCATCGATCCCGTGCACGTGATCGGCATGGGCGTGCGTGAACAGCACGGCGTCCACGTGATCGATTCCGGCCGAGACGAGCTGCAGGCGCAGCTCCGGTGGCGTATCGATCAGAAATCGCTTGCCGCGGGTGTCGATCAAGGCGGCGGTGCGGGTGCGTCGGTCGCGGGGGTCAGCGGATGAGCAGGTGGGACAGCGACAGCCAATCTGCGGCACGCCAAACGACGTGCCGGTGCCGAGCAGGGTCAACCGCACTTCACACCTGCTCGACCTTGATGAGATTCGTGCTGCCGGACACGTCCCACGGCACGCCTGCCGTCATGACGATGCTGTCGCCGGGCTTTGCATACTGGCGCTTGAGAATCAGGTCACGCACAACGGTCAGCATCGCGTCGTAGCCCGGCACGTGGTCCACCAGCACCGGGATGATGCCCCAGACCAGCGCCAGCTGCCGATAGGTCGGCAGTTCGGTGGTCACTGCGAGAATCGGAACGGGGGGACGCAGCGCGGCGACTTTGCGCGCCGTAAACCCGCCCTTGGTGAGCGTCACGATGAGCGGCGTCTTGAGCATGCGCGCCACGGCGTGCGTGCCCCAGGCGATCGCGTCTTCGGTATGCACTCCGTCCCGGGCCATGCGCCGCTCTTCCCGCTGCCGCAGCGGGTGCCGCTCCATTTCTCGGATGATCCGGTCCATCGCGCGCACGGCCTCGACCGGGTACTGCCCGACCGCGGTCTCCGCCGACAGCATGACGGCGTCGGTGCCGTCGAGGATCGCGTTGGCGACATCGGAGGCCTCGGCCCGCGTGGGCCGCGGGTTGTGCACCATCGATTCCAGCATCTGGGTCGCGGTGATCACCGGCTTGCCCTGGTGATTCGCTTCGCCGATCAGCCGCTTTTGGACGAGCGGCACCTGCTCGAACGGCAGCTCGACGCCGAGGTCACCACGCGCCACCATCACGGCATCCGACACGGCTACGATCTTTTCGAGATTGTCGAGCGCAGTCGCCTTCTCGATTTTCGCCACGAGTTTCGTGGAGCCGCGGGCGAGGGCGCGGAGCTCCTCGATGTCCTCGGGCCGGCGGACGAAACTCAGCGCGAGGTAGTCGACGCCGATCTTCAGGGCATCCTGCACGTCCTCCCGATCCTTCTCGGTGAGCGCCGGCGCCGACACCTGGACCCCGGGGAGGTTCATTCCCTTGTGGGCCGTCAGAATACCGCCGTCGATGACGCGGCCGCGCACGCGCGGAGCGTCGACGCCGGTGACCTCCACCGACAGCAGGCCGTCGTTCAGCAGGATCCGGGAGCCGACGTCCTCGGGGGCGAACACCACCTGCTGACCCGCCGTGAGCTCCCGCGGCGCGGGCAAATCGCCGACGCGAATGCGCGGGCCCTGGAGGTCGAGCAGGATGGCGATCGGCAGGTCCATCTGCTTCGCGACGCGCCGGGCGGCGGCGATCCACTCCGCACGCAGCTCGGCGGTGCCGTGGGACGCATTGATGCGCAGCACGTTGGCTCCGGCCTGGAGCAGCGCGCCGATGCTCGTCTGGTTCCCGGTCGCGGGTCCCAGGGTCGCGACGATCTTAGTGCGGCGAATCGGCGGGCCGCCGTTCGTTCGGTTATCCACAAATGCACGCGCCTCTGGAGGTGTGGAAAACTAGCCGGGTTGCAGGGGAATACTGCATAAAGATTCGCACATTTGTATAGGGGTTCAGCGCACGACCTCGAGCGACTTCTGTTCGAGCCTCCCCTTGAGCTCCTGGAGTACGTGGATCGTGCGCGCCATGGCCGACGCCGGCATCCCCTCGATCGTGCGGGCCGCGAGGCGCCGCTCCAGCTGCCCCACCCGCAGCAGGACCTCGAGACCGTGCCGCGTGAGCGTGACCCGCACGCCCCGATCGTCGTCGGGATCGGTCGTGGTTTCGACGAGGCCTTTCGCCTCGAGGCGTTGGATGAACGTCGTCGCGGCAGCGCGCGAGACGCCCAACTCGCTGGCGACATCGCTGGGACGCGCGCCGTCCGGCCCGCCGAGATCGACCGCCTGCATGGCCGCGTGGGCCCGCTGCGACAACCCGAAGTTCTTGTAGGCGCGATTCCCCGCACGCTCGATCGCGTGGTAGGCAGCCGCGACCGCGTCGGTCAGCTGCAGCGCCAGTTCGGAGCGATCGGACATATAATTAACATGTTGATAGTTAACATACTAAACAGATTTCAGCCCCGCAAGAGCAGGGTATTCAGCAGGTTTCCGACCAGTCGACCTTCGATTCCTGTTTGCAGCGGAGACACTTGAGCGCATCGGGCTTCCCGCTGAAATCCTGGCGCTCCTGGCAGTTGGGACACACCGCGTAGGTCGTCGTGACCTCCTCCCCTTCCCTGCCGCCCAGGGTAGGGCGGAGCAGACCGGTGCGGACCACGATGCTCCAATGGTCGGGCGGGTTCTCGCGAACCGCGACGTCGATGCGGCTCACGCGCACCGGCCGCTTGCGCACCTCGATCACCACTTTGCCGTCGTCGGTCTCGTCTACGATCGGATACCAGGCGCCGCGGCGTAGGACGTCGGCGACGTTGTCCAGACACCGCGCCCAGCCGCGGGGTAACTGGGAAGAGGAGGGGGGAGCCATGGCCGCGGCCAATGTAGCACATCCTGTTAAGTTCCGTTATGCGCACGATCGGAACGGTCACACATCTGCAGATCCAACGCGGCTCCTTGAAGCGCGGCGATAAACCCACACGCATCTACGATCCCACGCCGCTGCTCTCGGTTCGGACACTGAACGTCACGCCCGACGGCGCGCTCGGCGCGAGTCCCGATGGCGGCGAGACGTGGATCGTGGACGTGCACCACCGCGCCCACCCGGCCACCAAGAACGAAGACGGCCTGCACGGCATCTCGCTCGGCTTCACGTCGCACTACATGGCGATGCAGGAGCGCTTCGGAGATCACCTGGAGGTCGGGTGTGCCGGCGAGAACATCATCGCCACGGCCGACCGGCGATTCACGTACGACGAGCTGGCGAATGGCGTCGCGATCCTCGCGCCTGACGGCACGGAGCGGGTGCGGCTCAAGGTGCTCCAAGTGGCGCACCCATGCCGGCCGTTCACGGGATGGGCACTCGGAAAAACAGTGGAGCCGGAAGAGCTGAAACAGCATCTCCAGTTTCTCGACAATGGCATGCGGGGGTTTTACTGCGTGGGTGAGGGGATCGGCACGGTCGCGCTGGGGGATTTGGTCGCGATCCCTTAGACACGAGACGCCGAGGTAGACGCCGGGAGGCCGAGCGGCTGAGGGGCTGTGAGGATAAAAGCCGAGGGGTCAGGAAGTTTTCTCCTGACCCCTCGCTCCGCAAACCCCTCAGCCGCTCGGCCTCTGCGCGTCTAGGATAGCTCGTCCCACGCCATCGCCGCGCTCTTATGGCAGCGATCGCACGTCATGTCGTTGGTCCTGGCCTCGATGCCCTGCCGATGCCGGCACGCGGGGCAGACGGCGTAGGTCAGCGGGAAGATTCGCCCGAGTCGCTCGATGACGCGCGGCTCGCACCGTACGATGGTCCACCGCTCGGGCGGATGATAGCGAATCTCGAGGAATCGCCGGTCGACCGGCACGTTGTGTCGATTGACGTCGAGGACGACGATGTTGCTCGAGGAGATGCGAACGACGGGATACCAGGCGCCGCGACGCAGCGTGTGCGCACCGGCGGGACCGACACGCGCCCAACCCTTCACCTGAAGGCGAGTGGGCGTGACCATCCGGTGGCTGCTTTCCATGTCTGTAGACTACCTACCTGCGCAAGTGGCCGTCGTGACTGGAGTCACAGGGGACAAGGTCGCTCCCGGTCAACCACACTCCGAAAAGCCGCAGACGTGACATTTAGCACATCCTTCGATAAACGCCAGCTGGGAGCCACAGTCGGGACAGGCGCCGATGAAGTCTTGCTCCGGCCGCCGCCCCCCGAGCAGCGCTTCGGCTCCCCCCTCGGCCCCCCCCGCCGCCGGCGCCGGGACGCCCTGGGAGGGACTGGGCGCGAGGAGGTCCTGCTGCACTCCCTGCTTGTCCTGCATCCACTTTTCGATGGCGATCCCGATCGCGTCGGGCACCGACATGACCTTGTTCGGGCCGAGGCCGACGGCACGGTCGGACGAGATGCCGCGAAGCTGCCGGTAGATCTCCGGCAGCGGCACGCCCGAACGCAGCGCCAGCGAAATCAGCCGGCCGACCGCCTCGACGTCGGCCATCAGGGCGCCGCCCGCCTTGCCGAGCGACATGAAGACTTCGAACGGCTGACCCTTGTCGTCCTCGGTGATGGTCACGTACATCGTGCCGAGCGGTGATTCGACGCGGCGCGTCGACCCCTTGAGCAGATCAGGGCGAGACCGCTTGGCGCGGCGCTGCAGATTCTCCGCTTCCACGTCATGCAGCCGCTCACGGGTGAGCTGCAGCTCGGTCTCGAGCTCGGCAATCCGGCTGAGGGCTTCGACCGGGGCAGCCGCCTCCTGCACCTTTTTGGCGGTCGAGCCGGTCGACAGCACCTGATTCTCGCGCGCCCCGTCGCGATACACCGTCACGCCTTTGCAGCCGAGCTGAAAGGCGTAGCGGTAGATCCGCTCGACGTACTGCTCGGTCGCGTCGTTCGCAAAGTTGCAGGTCTTGGAAATCGCCGAGTCCGTGAACTCCTGGAAGGCACCCTGCATTTGAATGTGCCACTCGGGCGTGACGTCGTGCGCGGTCACGAAGACGCGCTGCCACTTCTCCGGCACCGCATCGAAGTGGATGTGCCCCGCCTCGGCGATCTGCTTCATCAAGTCTTCGGAGTACCAGCCTTCGCGCCGGGCGATCGCCACGAAGTCTTCGTTCACGTCGGGCATGAGCACGCCCGCCTGATTGCGCATGAACGCGACCGCGAAGAGCGGCTCGATGCCTGACGAGCAGCCGGCGATGATGGAAATGGTGCCGGTCGGCGCGACCGTCGTGAGGTTGCAGTTGCGCAACCGGCGCATCGGACGAATGCGCTCGCCCGTGGCGGTCCGCGCGCAGCTGGCGTCCGGCCCCCAAATCGAGCGCTCCCACTCCGCAAACGTGCCGCGCGTTGCGGCCAGCTTCTCGGACGCGACCTTCGACTCCTCGTCGATGAACTCCATCAGCTTGCGGCCCAACGCGACGCCCGCATCGGAGTTGTACCCGATGCCCAGACGCACGAGCAGGTCGGCCCAGCCCATGATGCCGAGCCCGATGCGGCGGATGCGCTTCGCGAGGTCGTCGATCTCGGCGAGCGGGTACCGGTTCGCGTCGATGACGTTGTCGAGGAAATGCGTGCAGAGGTGCACGGCCGTGCGCAGGCCCTCCCAATCCACATCGCCGTTCTTGACGAACAGACCGACGTTGATCGAGCCGAGGTTGCACACGTCGTAGGGGAGCAGCGGCTGCTCACCGCACGGATTGGTCGCCTCGTAACTGCCGAGGTGGGGAACCGGGTTGTAATGGTTGGCGCGATCGATGTAGAACACGCCGGGCTCGCCGGTCTTCCACGCGCCGTGCACGATCTGCTTGAAGACCTCGCGGGCGTCGAGCTGCCCGACCACCTTGCCGGTGCGCGGGTGGATCAGGTCGTAGGACTGCCCCGCTTCCAGCGCCGTCATGAAGGCGTCGGTGACGGCGACGGAGATGTTGAAATTCGTGACCTGGGTGAGATCATCCTTACAGTGGATGAAATCCATGACGTCGGGATGATCGACCCTCAGGATGCCCATGTTGGCGCCGCGCCGGGTCCCGCCCTGCTTCACGACGTCGGTCGAGGCATCATACAGCTTCATGAACGACACGGGCCCGGAGGCAACGCCCATGGTCGAGCGCACGACGTGAAGCTTGGGGCGCAGCCGTGAGAAGGAGAAGCCGGTCCCGCCGCCCGACTGATGGACCAGGGCCATCGCCCGCAGCGTGTCGTAGATGCCGGAGCGCCCGTTCGAGAGCGCGTCCTCCACCGGGAGCACGAAGCACGCCGACAGCTGGCCGAGGGGACGGCCGGCATTCATCAGGGTGGGGGAGTTCGGCATCCATACGCGCGTCGCCATCAGCTCGAAGAATGTCTCGGCGAGGCTTTCCACAGCCCGATTCGAGGCACCATAGGTCCGATCGGGAGCGGCGATCGTGCGCGCGACGCGCCAGAACAGGTCGTCCGGGCGCTCCACCGGCTTCCCCTCGTCGTCCTTCACGAGGTAGCGGCGCTCGAGCACGGTGAGAGCGTTGGCGCTCAAATCGAGACT
>Ga0209438_1000525_pt1 | contig 11865 bp, 9 predicted proteins | sample GraSoi_2013_20cm_FD_185825 | JGI IMG/M metagenome (GOLD analysis project Ga0209438, IMG submission 185825) | Grasslands soil microbial communities from the Angelo Coastal Reserve, California, USA - Sample 9_17_2013_20cm (SPAdes) (version 2) | ecosystem: Environmental > Terrestrial > Soil >...
CCCGACGTACTCTGCTGCTGCGAGGCCGCGTATGCCTTGCTAACGGCGGTGAGGGACTGCGGAGGGGTTGTCATTGTCCGGACTCCTGCATCATTTGATCCACAAGGTCAGGCTGCGAAGTTCCCTGGAGAGTCGCGCCAGCTGACTGAAGCTGCTCCTGCTGAGCCTTCGGGATCACACTGTCTTCGTTGTAGCCCATGTCATTCGAGAAGTACCTAGAATGCAGCGAGCTGAACTTTGTATCGGCCTCGATGAGCGCAGTGGTGAATGTCGAAAAGCTGCTCTTCAGATCGTAGTTCGAGTGGGCATTGATGTCACTAGAGCCACCGGCGAACTTGCGCTCCGCTAGGGCCTTCTGCATGTTAGTTCGCTGGTCAAGATACGCCTGCAAGGTGTACAGGTCGGAGCGAATGCCAACGGTCCCAGTCTTCTGGTCATACGCCTTGCTCATGATCTCGGGATCGTCTACAATCTTCTGAAGATCATAGGCGGTGCGCTCATACTTCGTAGGACTGAGAGTGTTGTACGCCTTGTCCCAGTCTTCGTTGTAGTACGGGTTGTTAGAACCATCGGGCAACTTCTGCGTGGTGAGCGCCAAGATGACACCCTTGCGCTGAGCCTTCAGGTCTTCCGCTCCGGGATCATCGTAGGACCTAAGACCGCGAGAGAAGAGCTGAGCATTGATCTTGTCCATCTCTTTGGAGTACTGCATCCAACCGAGGTTGGTTTGCGATGCCGACAGGGCATCGCGAGCCGACGTGGTGCTGCGCTCGGTATCTGTGCTACCGGGAGCGGCGGAGTGCGTCGTCTCGTAGAAGTAGGCTCCGTTCGAGTACTGACCATCGCCCTCCATCCCCACAACGAGACCAGCGTACTGGGGCCCAACCTTGCTGATGAGATCCTGATAGTGCTTGCTCATGCTGACGGAGTTAACCGTGGGCTGAAGACCGGAGTTGTTCTTGGTCAAAGACTGGGTGAAAGCAAAGGCGCTGTCACCGTACTTGTCGTAGTACTTCTCATTGGCGGTACTCGGGTCGATCGCCTCCATGCGCTTGAACTCGTCCCGATAGAACTGGTACGGGTCCTGGGCGCCAAGGGCAAACGGCAGGTCGAATGAAGATGCGATGCGGAAGGCCATGAAATGATTGGCTCGCGTGTTTAGCTCGATCCACGTCGGCTGAGTCTTGCGCATACCGTTTTGGTATTTGTAGTCCTCGACCTGCATCATGTGCCATAGCATCTGCTGCTTAGTGTAGCCAGTCTCGTCGACAGAGTCGCCGAGTCGCTTTCCCGTTGCGGGGTTAACGAAGTCCGTCCAAGACTTCTGCGCACCGAACGGCAGAACTCCCATCTTCTGCATGAAGTCCGCTATCTGCGGATCGTCTTTAGCGAAGTGGTTCGCTGCGATCTGGACGTATGGCCCCGCCCCAACGGGCAGGGCTCCATCTCCCTTGTTCAGGATGATGTTAGCCGTAGACATCGGAATCTTAAAGCTTGCATCGGGGTCAAGGCCAATGAACTTATTGAAGGCCCTGCCGCCGAGATAGCTCGGGATCTGTACTATCATGTTGCGATCGGCGAAGCCGGTCAGGGTCTTCTGTCCGGTTACCGGGTCCGTGCTATAGCCTGAAGCGTCGACCGGGTTGCCGTTTGTGTCTACCGTGATGCCGGCCCGAAGGGGGGCCTGGTACGCCTGAGAAACATGGGCCAGCACACTGGGGTCATCGGAGATGATACGTCCCCAACGATTCCAGTTCTCTATCTGGGCTCCCATGAAGGCGCCATAGTTTTTCATCGCGTGGACGAGCTTGGTCTCGTTGTCCATGGAGTACGTGAATCTTTTCACGTCCCTCAGGGCAAGCCGCCTTGCGTTAGTTTCTGCTGCGAGGCGAGTGTTTTCATCCATATAGTGCACGCCCTGGGCCTCCATCGTTCGCTGGAAGGCGTCAAGGTGGGCTCTGTACTGAGCACCGAAGAGCGGGTTCCTAAGGAACTTCTCAGCAGGTAGCTCGCCCATGAAGTGGTACCAGCCCTGCATGGTCTTATCCAACAGGGCAGCAACCGGACTATCGTTCATCGCGTAGCGAATTCGCTCCGCCTGGACATCGGGACGGTTCGGAGGCTTAATGGAATCGTTCAGAAGCTTCGGATCGAGCTTGCCCTGAAGAAGCTGCTGACGAACCTTATCCATCCCATCGGCCGCCGGGTTGGCAAGGTAGTTAACCTCATTCCACGCATCCCGGGCGATTATTTCGGGAGACTTCAGGGTTCCCATAGCGACGCGGATCTGCTTGCCTTTGAGGTCGGTCTTCAACCACTCGGCAATTTGACTCTCGCTCTTTCCCGCAAGGGCCTGTCGACCGATGGCAGATTTGGCCACCTGATCATTGAGGACTCGATACCAGGCATCGAAGTGCTTCTCTGTCCCATGAGTAGCCGGGGTGATGTTTTCCCAGTCCAGACTGCGAATACGCTTTAGATACCAGTCGGAACCGCTCCCCAGGACGGCGGAGAGCTTGCGCCCACCCGCCGTAAGATCCCTGAACAGGTCACCCTCCTGGCCCGCCATCGGGCCAGAGTGAACCTGGCGGCCTATAGAGATGTCACGGGTGTGGCTGCCAGCGGCGGTCATCTGTGAGGCGGTGTAATGATCCTGGCGAGTGCTCGTGATCTCGTCTTGCACATCCTGCAAATGCTGTTGAAGTCGCGGAAGGTTGGGATCGTTCTTGGCCCTAGCGTTCAGGACTGCGTTCTTGGCTTCCGTCTCCTGCGGACCGAGTTCATTTAGCTTCTGTTGAAGATCGGACGCCTGAAGGCGGCTGTCCTCAACGTCTTCCAGGGCCCATCTACCGCGGAACCAGTCCTGAACCGCAACCTTGCTGCCCTGGATTGTGCGGTGGAGCATCTGCTGCCCACCAAACCGAGCGAGCTGGCCAAAGAAGTCATCGCTGAGGGCACGAGGACCGTAGCCGATTCGAGCGAGCTGGGTGAAACTCCATAGACTATTGAGAGTATCTGCCACACCCTTGGTCGTGGCCCAGGTCTTACCGTAGGCATCGCGAAGTCGAGGCATGGATTCGCCGATAGAGTCAACGGCTTGCTTCATCATGCCGAAGTCCATGAGCACATGGTTCTTGGCAAGCTGAGTATCAAAGATGGGAGAGGGGATTAGCGCAGTCCCATCCGGCGATACTTCCGCTACGCGGATCTGCATACCGGGGTTGTTCGGGTCGTCGATCCTGGCGTTGCCATAGGTCCGCCCGGCGGCGGACCCCTGCTGCATTCCCTTGCGACGCTGGGCAAAATCCTTATACAGCTCGGTCGCCTGGTCGGTAGATATCTGCCCCTCGGGCGGCCTGCCCTGGTTGAAGTTGTCTACGATCTTGTGGGTCTCGTTGTGCTCCAAGTCAATGAGAACCTGAGACCGTTCGGCCGGAGTGGCCGCAATGAACTGCGAGACATACGCCTGGCGAGTAGCCCTGTCGATCTGCGGACTCTGTCGGAGCGAAGAGTCAAGCTGCTTGTAGGCATCCTCGTCCTGAAGGTCGACATGGAACGTCGGGTGCACATCGCCGTAAGATCGAACAATCTTAATAGGCGTGGCCACCGAAGCATTCCACACGAGGTTACCCAATGCCCTAGTCTTGCCGACGCCGGCTACGGGCCTACTCGTGCTGAGCTTGTCCATGATGTTGGCTTGCCCGAGCCGCGTGGAAACCGGGCTGGTGAACCTGTTGAAGTTCAGGTTCTCCATCGTGCCGAAAGCGTTGTTCTTGTCGGTGATGGAACTTTGCTCGTTGTCGAGGTGGCCGATCTGATCGGTCAGGTTGTCGAGATGCTGCTTGAGGGTCTGGCCGACTAGGGTGTTCTTGGCGGCGTCGGGAAGACCATCATAGTTCGCACCGATGAGAGTCTTACTGCGATTGAGCTGATCGAGTTGCAGACTGATCGATGCATTGGTCGCCTCAAGGGTGGACTTGGCTACCTGGTCACCTGCGGTTACGCGAAGTACGTCGGCAACCTGGTCTCGGTCCTTCGCTTGCACAAGCAAGCGAGTAAAGGCGTCGGCATTGGCTGACCTGGCGACGAACTTAAGGTTGTTGCGCAGGACGAAAGCCGCGTTGTCCGGGTTGGCCTGCTTGACGTCCCAGGCGGTGTCGACCATCTTTTGGAAGGTTGAACCCTGAACGAGCTTATCCAGGCCCTGGCCCTTCTCGGCAACCTTGGCAACGGGCCTCGTGAACTGAGCAGCCTTGGCAACCTTGGTGGCCTTGCCGAGGAGCACGGTCGGGTCCGCGTACCAAGAGACAGCAAAGTCGGTGGCACCGGTCACATACTTGGCGGCGCCGGAAGCGAAGTACGACTCATAGTCCGGGACGTTTCCCAGCGGATCGGACTTGGTCCTGGCGCCCTGGAAGGTACCGGCCGCCACCCGCCTTTTGTCGTTGACGATCTGGGCAGGGTCAATGCCCCTGTCGTTCAACTCCTTGTTGTTCAGGCCGAGCATCCATACGGCCTGGCCGGGAGAGACGTTGTGAGCTTCGTTCCACAGCTTGCCGAAGGAGTCGGCGGACCAACCGTTGACCTTGTCCTGATCCCCGTAGATGTCACCATGCGCACCGATGGCAATGGCACTTAGCACGGGAGAGACTGTGTGAGAGTACAGCCAGTACACCTTGGATCCGGCCCACTCGATGGGCTTGAAGATGGGAGAGCTAGTGAGCTTGTCAAGCCAACCCTGCTGCTGCTGGTTGCGCCGAGCAATTATGTCGCCGACGTTCCCGGGATCTTTCATCGTAGAAGGATCGAGACCCTGCTGCGTCCAGTACTGCTGCAACGCCGCCTGGGCATTCTTGGGAACGTTGTCCGCCTTCATACTTCCATCAAGGATGGAGTTGGACAGCGTCTGTAGGTCCCGTGGCGTGACGACGTTCGGCATACTAGGCTCCCGAGTTTGACAGACCCGGCTGATCGTAGGGGGTTACGTCAGCTTTGTTCAAGTTCACTGCTAGGTCATTCGTTTGCGCACGCGACATCTGCGCTCTCGCCAGGTCGATACCCAGGATGGGTGAATCGCCGAAGGTCAACGCCAACGCACCCATGTCATCGAACCACTGGCCGGGATAGGTGTACTCTGGCGTGCGATTCCAGGGATCGTTGTGCGAATCGACTGTCGTGTTATCCATTCGCCTTCACCTGCCGAACCACGTTTCGCATAGCCCATGAAGCTCCGGGCTGGTTGGCCATGAACTCTAGAACGGGCAAGTACGGCTGAAGAGACTGTAGGTCCTGGAGGCTTTGGTTGGGGAGTCCGAGAGCTTCAACACCACGACCAGCGCCCGCTGCGGCTCCATCCGTGACGGGCACATCAGGCTGTTGAGTCGGGGATCCGATGGGTACAACATTCTGAGCTGCGTTACCAAGAATCGAAGAAAGATCAACGTTCCCACCTCCAGGCTGAGTGGCCATCGGGGCGCCGGACTTCTGGGCTTGGTAGTCCGCGTTCTCTCCGTAGCCAGCATTCGGCAGGGTGTTGTTGGCGGCGCTCACCGCCTTGTCCGTGCGCTGGCTAAACTTGCCAGGTCCGCTTACTTCTGCCACTTCTTCTCCTGGTTCAGTTGATCAGCGGGGCCCAAAGGCCCCGCCTCACATTGCTTACTTGGCCATCGCTCCGCCACCGGGGGTGAGCGGGGTGTCCACGATGACACTCGCACTCCAGTCCACCGTAGCGGGATTGTCGATGTGACGACTGTCGCCTTCGGCGACGGACTCCAGCGGAGCCTCGATCACGGGCGGGAGCATGCGGCCCTTCAGGGTCTCCCACTCTCCAGCCCTCGGGTGCTGCGGAAAGCAGGTATCGCCGCCGCTAGCATCAACTGCTTCGAACGCCATTGGTACTCCTTGGGGTTCGCTTAGCCGCTGCCTTAACAGGCGGCTCTGATTCCGCGCCAAGCGCGACCTGCCGTAGGACAGGGTACTTGCGACAGGTGAAGCACCAGGACTTCATTTCAGGTTCTTTCCCTGGCTTCACCTGTACGTAGTTCATGCCTAGGTGGTGGTCTTCGCAGCTCATGCAATAGGTCCTTGTCGTCTCGTCTGTACGCTGGCTGTAGCATTGCCGTTACTGGAGAGACCCGCCAGGAGCCTCTGCATGTCCATGGCCCCAGGCTGCGCCTGTGCGGGGCTGGGAGGTCCACCTTGACCAGGAGTACCGGGAGCTGGTGTCGAGCCACTAGAGGCCCCCTGTAGGGCCGCCATGGCTGCATCCTGCGGTGACTGCTGAGCCTGGGGCGGGGGCTTGAAGACCTGAAGTACAGCGTCGTGTACAGCGGAACCCTTTCCCCTCAGCTCGATGAGCTTGCCCATCTTCGTCAATGCATCGGTAGGGTCCTGGCCCTGTTGGGCCATGACGAGAATGGAAGCCATGTACTGCTGGATGCCCTGCTTCAGGGCGTCGGTGAACTGCTCATTATCGATCTGGACCTGAAGCTGTACCACGTCAAGATCCATGGGCAACTGCCGCTGGACGAAGTCGCGTGATACAAGCTGATCACCACGAAGCTGAAGAAGTGCAACGATTGCACGCGCCGGGTCTTGACCAGCCGCGAAACCGTAGGTGACATCGACCGTGTAGTTACCGTTGATGTCCTTGGACGGGATGTAGGTCTCCTCGAAGGGAGTACCCTGCGCGACTCCACGGATCGTCTTCTTAAGGTCGGGCCAAAGCTTCTCATCCATCTCTAGGCAGAGGTATAGCGCACGCCTAAGGGCGTCCGCTATAACATTCTGTCCGGTAGAGATGACAGTGTTGAATCCACCCATGAGGGCCTGCACACCACGACCGGTAATGACGGAGGCATCGATGTTTCCAGAGCGAGCCTCCGGACTACGCATGGCAGTCCGAGCCTCGTTGTCCAGCATGCTTCCCTCTTGGAAGGCGTACTGAGGAACGTCGAGTCCAACCCGCTGGACACCCTGCGGATTGTCCGTGCGGATGATTGCATCATCGCCGAAGGTCATCTTCTGCACATCACGAGGCACGACGAGCGGAGCGCGAACAGACTTCTCTGTTGCCTCTAGCGCTAGAAGTGCCATGCGAGCCTTGGCAAGCTGAACCCAGATGGCGTCATCGAAGGCGCCTCGGGTGTCGCCATCGAAGCCGGGACGCTTGGCGATAGCGACGTAGACCTTGCCCAAGGGATTGGGCATGCTGTCCACAACGACGTTGCCATGAGCGGGAAGGTACATCGTGATCTGATCGGGGTCGCAGTACTTCACGACTTCGATCTCTCGCTCTTGCCATCCCATATCCTGACCGGCGCCCCCGCCGGTCTCGTTCGACTGGAGGAAGCGAATCAGGTGAGGGAACTTGTACGCGAGGGTGATCGCCTTCTCTCGCCACACCTTGGTGTAAGAGCGCACACGGCCCTGAAGGTCAACCTCCGGGTACACGCCCATCGGATCCTCAACACGGATCCGAGGATGCTTGTCTTCGAAATCTGGTTCAACAACATAGATCGCCATACCGTACGTATTGTAGTAGTCGCAGAACTGGACCTGAGACCCGTTCGCAAGCTTGGACTCTAGTACGTAGTGGTTGGCAATCTTGGTGCGCTTGCCAGAGAACTTCTTGGACTTGTCCGTGGTGATGATGCCGGATGCACAGTTGATCGACGGCATCACACCCATGACCTCTGCTATGTCACGGGCCGAGGTATCCACCAGGTTGGCAACAATGGGTCGAGGCCACGCATCGGGCATGACGCCCGGCATGACGGTCTCGATCTCACCAGAGCGAACGTCGTGCACGTTGTGCATGCGCTCGTCTCGTTCTGCGGAGGCACGGCGTAGTGATTCGACTCTCGCTGCGAGTTTTTCGATATCCAAAGCCATGACTCACCTCCTCAACTCTTGGGCACCTTGAGACTAGCCCAAGAGGCGGGACCCGGATAGCCATCAGCGGCGCCGCCAGAGTAACCCAGCTTCCGCTGGTACCAGGCATACGCCTTCAGGTCCGCCCGGGAGAACTCGGGACCGGGGCCGACCTTATAGCCCTTGTAGCCTTCAGCCACCAGGCGCTTGCCCATGGCAGTAACTAGATCACCCTTCTTGCCCAGCCTGAAGAAGGACGCGCCCGGAAAGGGCGCGTACACAGGAGTCGGCTTGGCAGGGACGGGCGTGGGAGGGACCGGCGGCTTGGCGGTCGGCTTCTCCACTGCGTACTTGGGATCAGCGGAGTGGATGCCATCCTTGTACTTCGGGTAGCCGTAGCCGTACACGTAGGCGTCCTTGCGGACGCGAGTCTTCAGATAGACACCATCGCCTTCGGCCGAACCGTTAGTGTTGGTGTTACCCTCTACCGTATAGATGTAGGTATCGTCGTAGTCCTTGACGATGCCGGTGTGGGCATCGCCATGCACTCCATAGAAGACCTGGGCGCCGATGGCGGGATAGTCGCTGAACCGATTCTCATGCTTGAACCACTCAACAGCAACAGCACAAGAAGCCGTGCAAGGGAAGAGGGCCGCGTTGTCCGACTTCATCGCACACCAAGAAACGAAGGTGCAACACCACGCCTGGCCATCCGACCACTTCAGACTGGGAACCTGTTCAGAGTACTTTTGGATGTTGTCCCATCCGGAGGCGTTGTGGCCTTCGTGGTAGTTCACCTCGCCCTGGGCGACGCTCAGAAGGTCGTACACCTCGGACACGTTAGTCATCTTCTATCCCTAGTTTCTTGGCGATTGACCTGACCAGGTTGTTGGTCTCGGTGTCGTTCTTCAAGTCGAGTTCGAATGTACGACGGTCTTGGGCTGCCGCGCGGTTGCTGCTCATCAAGATGATAGGCCCAGTAAACGCCGCCTCTGCGGACATGAACAAGTTGGCCAACACGAACGGGTAAACGTCCCAGTGAGCAAACCATGCCACCGTATTGAACGTGAACCACGCAAGCAGGAAGAACGCCTGCCCTATGACGAAGGACCAGCTACCAACTACCGAAGCGAGCCGGTCGGCGGCTCGCGCTCCTATGCTCCCCACCATCCACCTCCTCCTGCTTGTTCCGCCTGGCTCATGTAGTCCAGATCGATCGTAACTGTCTTCTGCTTGTCTCGGGGCGACTGATACTCGTTGGCCACGTGAAAGACCGAGTCTCCCTGATGGACCATGTCACGAGCACCAAGCTCTGCAAACCACAGAGCCATTACGGTGTCCGTCTTCTTCTTGGTCTTCACACCGGGGGGAAGCGGCTCCCAGGTGGTGAGCTGTTCGATCAACGACTTCACCCCTTCGCTGTTAGAGCGAGAGGGAAGGTGGATCAGGTTATCGCCCTTCTCGTGCCCGTTGAAGAGGGCAGACATGGAGGCTACGCCGAAGTCGGCATCCCACTTGTTCTTGCCGGTGTAGTGGCCACGAAGCAAGCAGCCACGAGAAGCGAGGAACTGCTTTAGCTCCCGGTTCTCCGAGACCATCAGGTTCATCGCGTTGGTCTCGATACGCCACTCGTTAATGCCGTACTTAACCGTCTGCTCTTTGATCTTGTCGAAGAGGTCGTCGGGCTTAAGCCTGCCCTTGGTCCACACGTCCAGGATGTAACGCTTGCCGGTCATGCGATCCACGCCTACGATGACAGAAGCAGAGTTGCCGGTCATCGCGGGGTCGAAGCCCCCGATGACATACAGCCCATCCATGCCATGCTGCCTATGCCCTGGGGCACCCTTGATCATGACGCCGGCTGCACGCATACCGTCCACACAGCCGGTGACCGCCTTCACGGGGAAGACGGCATCCTCGACTACGGATTCTTGCATATAGACCAGGGCCCAGTTTCTAGGACTCATAGCGGAGCGACGCTTCTTAAGCGCCTCTCCAGTCCACATGGGCCAGAGGCCATCCTCATCTTGTTCAACTAGCTGCTTGCCCGCTAGCGATACGGGAGGACGGTTGGTTCTGGGCCAGAGGGTCTGCCACTGCTTAGGGTCTTCGGCAAACTCCAGCACCGCTGGCTGAGTGAGATACGTCCAGGGCGAAGCCTCTTCCCCGTAGTAGTCGTCTTTGGTGATTTCACCGTAAAGATCAACTGGGGCGAGTCTCGTTCCAACCAGAAGGATGCGACCACCAGGATACGAGAGCCGGTTGTAGACTTCTCTCTGAAGCCAGTCCATCTGCTTTTCGTACTCGTGAGCGTTCTTCCCGGTCACGCAGTCATCAAGGATGATCAGGTCCGCACGGGATCCGTAGATGTGACCCCCGATACCAAGGGCCTGCACGGTCGGGTCCTTCTCTCCCGAGTCACGTGTCGAAGAGCTGACATAGATGGCGTCCGCAGTCCACGAAGCGGCACCAGCATCGAATCCACCTTCAGGGCCGAAGTCGATCTGAAGCTTCTGGTAGTTCTTGTTCTCCGAGGCCAACCTGTCCTTGATGCCACGAAGGAACCTCTTGGCCATCTCCTGTGTCTGAGACACGAGGATGACTCGGATGTTCGGGTCCTGGCAGATCCGGTATGTCACATAGTTCATCGTGATGGTGGTGGACTTGGCGTGCTCGGGAGGAGTGTTGATCAATAGGAACTCAGGTTCGCCCTTGATATAAGTCTGTGACTCGTGAAGCCCACGAGGTTCATCGCCCTCTAGAAGGTCTATCCACTGTAGGTGATGGTTGAAGAGCTTGGTGTCCAAGTACTCTTCGCACCACTCAGCAAAGGGAGCGATGTTGACGCGGTTGTCGTCCGCTAGGGCGGACGACCCCACCATGAGGCGAAGCTTGTCCATCTCGGCACGGAACTCGCCATCGGACTGACGAAGGTACTTGTACTGGGCAAGGGTGAGACCCATGTCCTGACAAGCTTCCTTGACGCCCTTACCGTTCTTGGCGTAGTTGATGAAGGTCTGCTTGCGAAGTTTGGTGTCGGACTGGTAGACCTTGTTCTTCGTCTGCTGTGCAGACTTAAGCTTCGTTGGGTCCGTCTTGTAGGTCTTACCATCCGATGTCTTGTAGACCTTCGCCATACCCCGTCCTCACTTAGAGTGTTAACACGTGTCAACACGTCTTCACTCTCCACGGCCGAGGGGCCGTGGAGTTGAGGAACGGATGAAAGATCCCCTGAAGGGGGATGCTGTTACCTCAACCCCTTCTTATAACTATAAGAGTTTAGACGGTTTAATAAAGCTTCCATCACCACCCCCCTTCAGGGGGGGTGGTGGTTGTATGTAGTCAGCTCGCTTACACCGCTGTACTCTCACATGAACGCTCGTCGCTCGCTGCGCTCACTCCTCACTATATATAGAGGCGTCCCCAGGGTCTTTTTGACGAGGCAGTTTGGTAAAGAGATTGCAAAGTCTTCTGGAACCTGAGACTCCGGAAGCTCACAACCCTTGCTGCGACTGGGCTCTAGCTTCCGAGTGTGACGTAGATCACATGTATGTATGGTGCAAATTTTAGGGGACTAACACTCACACTCACGGGCTGGTTTAACAATGCCCGGGTCACGAGTCATGACTTGTCCGACTTGTCCGCGCCCGGCCTGCCATGGCTTGTCCTAGTTTGTCCGCGCTCTGGCAGTGCTCATCTGAGCGGGCACGTGCCCACACGAGCGGATGCCTAGCCATGCATGTGCGTGCCTACACGTACATACGCGCCCGCATCTGCGTGCGTATCCACACATGCGTGATGTGTGGACATTGTGTCGCATATGTGAAGATTGTGTGGACATGTTGCACGATAGTTACCGATTGTACCGGTTTAGTGGTGGATGTACTATACCCATCGAAGCAGCCACCCCACCCGCCGGAGCAACCCATCCACCCCCGGGCTTGACACCGACGACCGAGCGGGTGGAGGATGGGCATCGTTCGTCCACGACCT
>Ga0209438_1000527_pt1 | contig 11855 bp, 10 predicted proteins | sample GraSoi_2013_20cm_FD_185825 | JGI IMG/M metagenome (GOLD analysis project Ga0209438, IMG submission 185825) | Grasslands soil microbial communities from the Angelo Coastal Reserve, California, USA - Sample 9_17_2013_20cm (SPAdes) (version 2) | ecosystem: Environmental > Terrestrial > Soil >...
GTGTTTTCCACGTCATCAACCGCGTCGCCATCCGTCGCCAAGAGCACTTTTTCTTCGCCGCGCTTTTCAGAACGTTTGCGCACCTCCGTCCTGTTGGCTTCTGCCACCTGAACGAAACGTTCAAACGGCATCGCGGTGGAGAACATGTATCGATCACCCTGTTGAAATAAGGTGCCTTCGAAATGGTGGGCGTGATTTCCAAATGCGAATTGAACCGCAGCATTTACCGCGTCGGCAAAGGTCGCAAATAGCTCGGTCTTGACTTGAGAATTTGGAGAGATAGACATTTAGAACCTCATTTTTCTCTGAGTGGGGTAACTAAAGACAGCCCCGGAAAGCAGTGGCCCTGCTTTTCGGGGCTTTTTACACCCTGTTAACTTTATTTCGGAGTGTCAAGCCCGAAAACGGAGGCACGAGTCACGAAATTTGAAAGAATTTCGGGATCAAAATGAAGTTTCTTTGAGAATCAACGGGTTCCGACGGAATCGGAATATCCACGAAAGTCGACTACTCCGCCGCTTCGCTATGCCCCAGCCTTGCATTGAGCTTGTGGATCAATTCTTCGGCGGCATCCGCGATTACGGTACCGGGCGGGAAGATCGCCTCGGCGCCCGCCTTGTACAGCGCGTCGTAATCCTGCGGCGGCACTACGCCGCCGACGATGATCATGATATCGTCGCGGCCCTGTTTCTTCAGCGCAGCCTTCAGCTCCGGCACCGCGGTCAGATGCGCGGCCGCCAGCGACGATAGCCCAAGAATATGCACATCGTTCTCGACCGCCTGCCGCGCCGCCTCGTCGGCGGTGGCGAACAGCGGTCCGATATCGACGTCGAAGCCGACATCGGCGAAGGCCGAGGCGATCACCTTTTGACCGCGGTCGTGGCCGTCCTGGCCGATCTTGGCCACCAGAATCCGCGGCCGGCGTCCTTCCGCATCCTCGAACGCATCGATCAGCGCCTGCACTTTTTCGACCCGGTTGGACATGGTGGACGCCTCCCGCTTGTAGACGCCGGTGATGGATTTGATCTCGGCGCGGTGCCGCCCGAATACCTTTTCCATTGCATCGGAAATTTCGCCGACGGTGGCTTTGGCGCGCGCGGCATCGATCGCCAGCGCCAACAGGTTGCCGTTGCCTTCGCCGGCGCTGCGGGTCAGCGCCGCCAGCGCGTCGACAACGTCCTTCTGGTTGCGCTCTTTCTTGAGCCGCGACAGCTTGTCGATCTGCAGCCGGCGTACGGTGGAATTCTCCACTTTCAGCACATCGATCGGTGCTTCGTTTGACGGCTTGTACTTGTTGACGCCGATCACCGCCTGCTTGCCGGCATCGATCCTGGCTTGCGTCTTGGCCGAGGCTTCCTCGATTCGTAGTTTCGGGACGCCGGCCTCGATCGCTTTCGCCATGCCGCCGAGCGCCTCCACCTCCTGGATGTGACCCCATGCCTTCACAGCAAGATCGTGGGTGAGCCGCTCGACATAATACGAGCCGCCCCAGGGATCGATGATGCGGTTGGTGCCGCTCTCCTGCTGCAGGAACAATTGCGTGTTGCGCGCGATTCGAGCGGAGAAATCGGTGGGCAGCGCCAGCGCCTCGTCGAGCGCGTTGGTGTGCAGCGACTGGGTATGGCCCTGCGTCGCCGCCATCGCCTCGATGGTGGTGCGCATCACGTTGTTGAAGACGTCCTGCGCGGTCAGCGACCAGCCCGAGGTCTGGCAATGCGTGCGCAGACTGAGCGAGCGCGGGTCCTTCGGGTTGAATTGCGTCAGCAGCTTGGCCCACAGCAGCCGCGCCGCGCGCATCTTGGCGACTTCCATGAAGAAGTTCATGCCGATCGCCCAGAAGAACGACAGCCGCGGTGCAAAGCGGTCAACATCGAGTCCGGCCGCGAGCCCGGCGCGGAGATATTCGACGCCGTCGGCCAGCGTGTAGGCGAGCTCGAGGTCCTGGGTCGCGCCGGCCTCCTGCATGTGATAGCCGGAGATGGAGATCGAGTTGTATTTCGGCATTTTTTGCGAGGTGTACGCAAAGATGTCGGAGATGATCCGCATCGAGGGCGCCGGCGGATAGATGTAGGTGTTGCGCACCATGAATTCTTTCAGAATGTCGTTCTGAATGGTGCCCGAGAGTTTTTCCGGCGGCACGCCCTGTTCCTCGGCAGCCGCAACGAACAGCGCGAGGATCGGCAGCACCGCGCCGTTCATGGTCATCGACACGCTCATCTGGTCGAGCGGAATGCCCGAGAACAGCGTGCGCATGTCATAGATCGAATCGATCGCCACGCCGGCCATGCCGACGTCGCCGGTGACGCGCGGATGATCCGAATCGTAGCCGCGATGGGTGGCAAGATCGAACGCGACCGAGAGGCCCTTTTGTCCGGCGGCGAGGTTGCGGCGATAAAACGCGTTGGAGTCTTCAGCCGTCGAGAAGCCGGCATATTGCCTGACCGTCCAGGGCTGGTTGACATACATGGTGGGGTAGGGGCCGCGCAGGTAAGGCGCGATGCCCGGCCAGGTCTCCAGGAAGTCGATGCCCTTTAGGTCAGCTTCGCCGTAGCCGGGTTTTACCAGAATGCCTTCGGGCGTGAGCCACGGCTCGGCGCCGCCTGCGGGTTCGGCGCCGGCGGTCATTTCAAATGCGATATTCGCAAAGTTCGGTATGCGGCTCATTTCAATGGTCTCATTCGTCATGGCCGGACTTGTTCCGGCCATCCACGTCCTGTCTCTTCAACAAGGAAAGACGTGGATGCCCGGGACAAGCCCGGGCATGACGGGACGGGGTTGGATGCAGCATATCATAGACGGTCATAAGCGTCATTCTATGACCCTCAATCATGGTCCGGGTGCTGGTGGCTGACGATCTTATCAAGCTTGTCCGGGCCGTAATTCTGCAGCGTGGTCTGGCTCGGCATGTTGGCGATCGACACCACCCAGCCGAGCCGGGATTCGGTGCCGAACTGCTGGGTCGGCACCAACTGGTCGGGGCGGTCGAACGCACCGGTCATGATCTCGATCCTCGGACCATCGATGCGTTCTTTCGAACCTGAACACGACGCTCGATCTCTGCGGTGATGTCGCGAATTTCGCATACTATATGAATTGGAAACCAGTAGTCGTATGGATCTTGCACTAGCGCTCTTGGCATCCAATTGAACAAATAGAGATAGTAGTGCCAGCCCCACCGCTTCTTGGCTGACTCGTTTGCCTGCCAAGCTCTATCAAGACGGTCGGCCAACCCGGCATCATCGAGTTGGATAAGGTCGGAACGCGCCGCTAGTTCAAGCATGTCCGTAACCGTCATGTTTTCTCTATTATATCATAAGCCCGATCGGCGTTGCCAGTTCGTTACCTGCCATCTCAATCATGGTCCGGGTGCTGGTGGCTGACGATCTTATCAAGCTTGTCCGGGCCGTAATTCTGCAGCGTGGTCTGGCTCGGCATGTTGGCGATAGACACCACCCAGCCGAGCCGGGATTCGGTGCCGAACTGCTGGGTCGGCACCAACTGGTCGGGGCGGTCGAACGCACCGGTCATGATCTCGATCCTCGGACCATCGATGCGGCGGAAGCTTAGCGGCGTGCCGCAATCCCGGCAGAAATCACGTTCGGCAAGGGACGAGGAGCGGAACGCGGCCGGCTTGCCCCGGGTCCAGGCGAAATCGCCGCGGTCGATGTCAGCAAAGGACGCGAACGGCGCGCCGGCCGCCTTCTGGCACATCCGGCAATGACAGATGCTGACCCTCACCGGCGCCGCCGACAGCGCAAAGCGAACGGCGCCGCATTGGCAGCCGCCGGTCAGAACGGGTTTGGTCGCCGAGGTCATGCTCACTCCATCAACCGATAGGCTTCCCGCAGCATCGCCAGCGCATCGCCGCCGGCGAAGATGAAATCGTTAACGCCGGCAGCACGGAGCGCTGCTTCCTGTTCGCCCGCGCGCCCTGCCAGATAGATATGCCTTGCACCGGCGGCTTGAAGGGCTTTTGCGGCGGCGGTCGCGTGCCCGGCGTAGGTTTTGTCGGAGGAGCACAGACAGGCGAGGGTAGCCCCCGAAGCCTTGAACGCTGTGGCGAGGGCCGCGAAGTCCTTTACCTCTCCCATAGGGAGAGGTCGCTCCTGCGCCGAAGGCGCTGGAGCGGGTGAGGGGTTACGGTCTGAAGCAACAGCCCCCTCACCCGACGCCATCAAACTCGGCTGTTGCCGAGTTTGACCCTTATTGTTGCCAAAGTCGGATATATCCGACTTTGGTGGCGTCGACCTCTCCCCGGAGGGGAGAGGTGAAGGGACCTCGCGGGACGGCAGGAATTCAACAGCCTCGATACCCCCGGTTTCAAAAAAGCTTTTCGCAAACGTCGCGCGCGCGGTGAAATCGGCTGGTGTGCCGAGATTGGCGAGGAAAACCTTTGGCCGCACGCCCTTGTCCTTCAGAATTTGATCCGACTTATCGCGCAAGCGTTCGAACGGCGCGGCAAGCCGGATTGGCGGCAGCGCGTCGAATTTGAATTTGGCCTCGCCATAGGGCGCAAGCGCTACCGGCTTCGCTGCCAGCACCGCGACGTGAGCCTCGTGCAGGTTTGGAAATTCGCTGGCGCCGGTCAGCACCTCCTTGCGCCTGGCGATGTTGGCTTCACGCACCGCCCGTGTCGCCGCGACCTTGCGCTGGATCAGGTTTTGCTCAAGCGAAGCGAACACGCCACCGGCTTTCTCGATTTCCTGAAACAGTGACCACGCCGCCTCGCAAAGCTGCTGCGTCAATGTTTCGATGCCACCGGAGCCGGCGGCTGGATCGGAGACCTTGGCGAGATTGGATTCCTCCAGCAGCACCAGCTGCGTATTGCGCGCCGCGCGCCGCGCGAATGGATCGGGCAATCCCAGCGCCAGCGTATGCGGCAGCACGTTGATACTGTCGGCGCCGCCCAGCCCTGCGGAGAACGTCGCCATGGTCGCGCGCAGCATGTTCACATAGGGGTCGCGCTGGGTCAGCATCCGCCAAGCGGTATCGGCGGCAATGAGGATCGGCCTCGGCGCAAGGCCGCTGGCCGCTTCGACCCGCGCCCACAACAATCGCAGCGCGCGGAATTTTGCCATCGTCAAAAACTGATCGGCGTCGGCGGCAAGCCGCGCGTAGATCATGCCCTGGGTATCTTCCAGCGCAACACCGGCATCCTCCAGCGCGCGCAGATAGGCGACGCCGGCCGCGAGCACGAACGCCAGCTCCTGTACCTCCGATCCGCCGGCATCATGGATCACCCGTCCATCGGCAACCGCGAACGGACCCTTGAATCCGATTCCCGCGAGGCCTTTGATCGCGCTGGTGACCGCGGGCACGATCTCAGGCCAGGTGTAGGGACTGGAGCCCCAGACCGCGCAGGCGCCGATCGGATCGAGCCCGAACCTGATATCGCAGGCCGCAGGGGTGAGGCCTTTGCGCTTGACGTATTCGGCGACGTGAATCGCGGCCATGCGAGACTGCGGGCCGATCTGGAGTTCGATGGCAATGCCCGCATCGATGAAGACGCCATCGAGAACCTTCTCGATCGCTTCCGCGGATGGTTCGAGCCCGAAGCCGTAGGCGCCATTGGCGCCGGCGAATACCAGCGTCAGCCCGGTGGCGCCGTTCTCAAGATCGTGCAGCGCCTGCGCGTTCGCCATCGCGGCGTCCGGATGATCGATCCGCTGCATGATCTTCCAGGGCGCGGCCGCAGGCCGGCCTGCGACCGGTGCGGCGTCGTGCGCGCGCCGATAGATCGGTTCGATCTTCAAACCGTCATAGCTCTTGCCGACCAGCTTCTCGAACGGCGCGCCCTTCAGCACGCCATCGACCAGCTTGCGCCAATCGTCATAGGTTGCCGGCGCAAAATCCGCTGCCAGCCGCAGGTGGTCGGTTACAGACGTCATTCGGCAGGTCGTTCCTTCGGGCCATTCCCACTGTCAGCAGGAAATTGCCACGTGCCGACCGCCAAGCCAAACGGTTGTTTTGGTCCCTTTTGGTCAGCCGAGGTCGGGTAACCGCAGGATTCCCTCGGCGGATAGCTGCGCGAGCGCGGCGGTGACGCTGTGTCCCGCAATGACACGATCGGGGACGATCTCCGCCAGCGGCACCAGCACGAAGGCGCGTTCGAACAGCCGGGGATGCGGCAGCGTCAGTTCCGGCTTTTCGATCGAAACGTCGTCATAGGCGATCAGATCGAGGTCCAGGGTGCGCGGACCCCAGCGTTTTTCGTTGGCGCGATCGCGGCCGAACTTCTTTTCGACCTTGTGCAGCGTAAACAGCAAGGCGTGGGGATCGAGGCTGGTTTCGATTTCGATACAGGCATTGATGAAGCCGGCCTGCTGCTCATCGCCCCAGGGCGGCGTGGCGTAGTCCGACGACCGTGCCAGCAATGCCGCCTGCGTCATGCCGCAGATATTGGCGATCGCCTTTTGGAATGTCGCGCGGACGTCGCCGACATTGCCGCCAAGCGCGATCAGAACGTCAGCCATGAGACGGCGCTTGCCGGGTGCGGGTCAGGACCACGCCAACGTCTTCGAAAATCGCGGCGATCGGGGCGTGCGGCTTGTGAACGGTGACCTTGATCGCACTGACGCGAGGAAACGACGCCAGGATGGCCTCGGCAACGGCGCCGGCCGCGCGTTCCAGCAGTTTATAGTTGGCATTCTTGAATGCGGCGGTCGCGGTTGCGACCACATTGGAATAGGACACCGTATCGGCGAGGCGATCGGTGGATAGTTCGAGATCGATCACGAAGCGCTGCCCGACTTCGGTCTCATGTTCCATGACGCCATGACGGGCATGGATGACGACCCCGGTGATGAAGATTGTATCAGTCATCGCTTGTCCCAAATCGCCCTTGCCACCCGCAGCGCCTGTACGGTTTCCCACACATCATGGGTGCGGATGATGTTTGCGCCGGCCTTTGCCGCCACCAGATGGGCCGCGATGGAGCCGCCAAGGCGCTGATCCGGCTCCGACGGCGTCACCGAGGCAATGAAACGTTTGCGCGAGGCGCCAACCAGCAGCGGCAGGCCGAATACGCTGAGCTCCTTGAGCCGGGCCAGCGCCGTCATGCTTTGTTCCGGGGTTTTGCCGAAGCCGATGCCGGGATCGAGCACGATGTTTCCACGTGAAACACCGGCCTTCGCGGCGATCTCCAGCGACCGCGTAAAGAAGGCGGCGATTTCCTTCATGATGTCGATGTCGGCATCGACGTTGTAGCGGTTGTGCATGACGATGACGGGCGATCCGCGCGCCGCCAAGAGCGGGGCCATACCGGGATCGTACTGGAGGCCCCAGACATCGTTGGCGATCGCGGCGCCGGCGTCCAGCGCCCAGGCCACGACCACCGATTTCATGCTGTCGATGGAGACGGGAACGCCGAGCGAAACCACCTCGCTCAATATTGGCCGCAGACGTCGCAGTTCTTCGTCGGCCGGGACCGGTTTCGAACCATAGGGCCGGGTCGATTCCGCGCCGATGTCGATGATGTCGGCGCCCTCGGCGATCATACGCCGGGCCTGCGCCAGCGCCTGTTCCGGCGCGATGAACTGGCCGCCATCGGAGAAGGAATCCGGGGTAACATTCAGCACGCCCATCACGGCCGGATACGGCCGGGACAAAAGGGCGGGCAACACCGGATGATCTGCCGGGCTGGCCATGGGGACGGGTCTGGACGTGGTCGCGATCATGCGGTCGCTTTGCGCGGTCCGCGCATGGGAGTCAAGATGCCGGACCCGCCCATACGCGCGCCAGCCAAGCGCCGTTAACCGGTTTAATGGCTGATGTTGTTCAGTAACTGATCTTGTTCAGTAACTAATCTTGGGCTGAAGTTTGCGCGCCTGCGCGATCAGCTGCTCGACCGACTTTTCCGAAGGCAATATGCGGACGAGTTTGCGCCTGGTATTCACCTCTTTCATGTTCTGCGCCAGGCGTGCCGGGTTGCGAAGCGCGAGCTCGCGAACTGTGGTGACACCGGCGGCGCGCACCAGTCCGACCTTTGCCTTGCCCATGCCGGGAATTCGCATGTAGTCGGAGAAATTGGCCCATTCGAGCAGTTGCTGCTCGCTGATGCCGGTTCTCGCCGCGATCGTTTTGCGTCCCTTCACGGTCCGGGTGGCCTCGAGCAACCCTTCCGTGGTGCGAATGCCAAGCGATTTCAGTTTCGAAGCAGCGACGGCGGTCAAGCCATCAATCTCGGAGATTGGATATGTCATGATGCTCAATTTGAAAAAGGTGCTTCAGGCGAACTGATTGAGGCCCGGCGTCCCTGCGATGATCTCGCCCATCTGATCAGCTCCAATTTTGTCTCGACCGAAACGGAAAAGTTCACGTGCGATACTCTGAATTTCGCCCATGCCCAAACCAAGTCCCATCAGCTTGGTACCGAGCGCCATCAGGCCTCCGCCCATCAACCTGCCGAGACCGCCGCTATTGCTGGAGGCCGCGATTGCAGTTTCTGCGCCCGGAATCTTGTCGATCAATGCCTGAACTTTATCGGAGGGACCCTCGTTGCGAAGGAAACCGAGAATGATACCGATAGTTTTTTCAGCCACAGCATTGTCAATGCCGGCCTTTGCGGCCAGCCGTGCAATTAATTCGTCCATATTGCCCTCAACCGGTTAATTTACCGGGTCCTTGCCCAACAATATCTTGACCTTCCGCGATCCTAAATACAAGCGATGACCGCATTCGAGCCTACGATCGCGTGGCGAGTGTTGCAGCAATGCAAGAGTGGGTGAGAAATTCTTAAGAAAGATTGCCGCGGCGAGCACATTCGTTACGACTTTCGTCGGCTCAACCAACGAAGTCGGTCGATCCTTGTCGACGAACCGAACTTCCTGTTCCTCAATGACGTTGACCGATTTCAATCGGCTTGCAACATGCGGTATGATTATGGCGCGGCTGAACCCCTGATGCGCGCGAAGAGGCGATGCAATGGCTACCTCCGATAACAAGATGGCCGATACCGATCAGAAGATTTTCATCGGCAAGGGTGAACAGTCAGCCTGGCTGACGCTCGGGCTTGCAAACCGCCATGGTCTGGTCACCGGCGCTACCGGAACCGGAAAAACCGTCTCACTGCAGGTGATGGCAGAAGGATTTGCGCGCGCAGGTGTGCCGGTGTTCGCGGCCGATATCAAAGGGGACCTCTCCGGCATCTCCGAGGTGGGCGAGGCCAAGGACTTTATCGTCAAGCGCGCCAGCGAAATGGAACTCAGCTTCCAGCCCGACCAGTTTTCGACGGTTTTCTGGGACGTGTTCGGCGAGCAGGGTCATCCGGTGCGTGCCACGGTCTCGGAAATGGGTCCGCTGCTGCTTTCCCGCATGATGGATCTCAACGACGTCCAGGAAGGCGTGATGAACATCGCGTTCCGGGTCGCCGACGAGCAGGGGTTGCTGCTGCTGGATATGAAGGATCTGCGTGCGATCCTGTCGTTCATTGCGGAACACGCCGCCGAGTTGACCACGCAGTACGGAAACGTCTCGAAGCAGACCGTGGGAACGATCCAGCGTCAGCTTCTGGTGCTGGAAAATCAGGGCGGCGCCAGTTTTTTCGGCGAACCGGCGTTGGCGCTGAAGGATTTCATGCGCACCGATAGCGATGGCCGCGGGATGATCAACATCCTGGTGGCGGACAAGCTGATGCAGAGTCCCCGGCTCTACGCGACCTTCCTGCTATGGATGCTCTCGGAACTGTTCGAAGAGTTGCCGGAGGCCGGCGATCCGCCGAAACCCAAGCTGGTGTTCTTCTTTGACGAAGCGCATCTGCTGTTCGACGATGCGCCGAAGGCGCTGATGGACAAGGTCCAGCAGGTCGTACGGCTGATCCGCTCGAAGGGCGTCGGGGTTTATTTCGTGACGCAAAACCCGATCGATGTACCGGACAAGGTGCTTGCCCAATTGGGGAACCGCGTGCAGCACGCGTTGCGGGCCTTCACCCCGCGTGATCAGAAGGCGGTCGCGGCGGCGGCGGAGACGTTCCGAGCCAATCCGAAGCTCGACACCGCGCAAGTCATCACCCAACTTGGCAAGGGCGAGGCGCTGGTGTCTTTTCTCGAGGGCAACGGCACGCCCGCGATGGTCGAACGTGTCATGATCCGGCCACCCACGGCTCGGATCGGACCGATCACGCCTGAGGAACGCAAAGCGATCATCAACAACAGCCCGCTAAAGGGCAAATACGACACCACGATCGATTCCGAATCCGCCTATGAGGTGCTGCAGAAGCGCGTGGCCGGAACTGCCGCGTCCGCAGACGGATCCGCCGGCGGCGGAGGCGGGGGAATTTTTGGGCAGATCGGCGCGATCGTCGGAACGATTTTCGGCACCAACGTATCGCGCGGCAGGATGTCGACCGGTCAGGTTATCGCGCGAAGCGTCACGCGCTCGGTTACCAACAAGGTGGTCGGCGGGTTGGCTGCCGATCTCGGCAAATCGATGGGCGGCTCGATTGGCGGTTCGGTCGGCCGCGCGCTGGTACGCGGCGCGCTCGGCGGATTGTTGCGACGGTAGGGTCACGAGAGCGGGATGACTTTTCTTCGAATCGTCATCCCGCTCTATCTTTTTGGTTGAGCATGATCTCCGCGCAAACGCTTCGCGTTTGTCGCGAGGGAAAACCGGTACCCACTTTTCCGGATCATGCTTTAGAGTCTTGCGCCTGCTTACTGCGACGGGATCTCCCCCGGATTTTTCGGAAAGTTGCGTGTGCTGAGATATCCGTCGTTGCGAGCGCCGCTCGATATTCTTTTTCTGGTCTGCTGTATCGCGCTGACCGCTGACGTTCTCGTTCCGGAAATTTGGGGGAATGGAAAGACAAAGGACTATCCGCTCTGGTTCTGGGCCGGGCAGCAGGTGCTGCAGGGCAGGGATCTCTATCCCAGCGATCCAACTGCCTATTTCGAATTCATCTATCCGCCGCTGCCCGCGGTGCTGCTCGCGATACCCAGCTATTTCGGCAAGATACCTCTCTATCTGTGCCTGTCGGCTCTCAACGCGGCGGCGTGGTGGATGACGGCTCAATTCTCGAATGCGATGACGGGCTCGGGGCGAATACCCGGCCCGTGGCTGGCGGCGCTGCCGGGCTTCGTTACGGTAACCTTTGTTTTCGACATGTTCGATCTTGGGCAGCCCAATCTGGTTCTGTTGGCGATGATGTTGCTTGGGTTCTGGCTGCTGCAGCACGGGCGCCCATGGATGTCGGGAAGCATGTTTGCGCTGGCCGCCGCAATCAAGGTTTTCCCGGTGGCCGTGTTTCCTTATCTGCTCTGGCGCAGGCAATGGGCGTCGGCGGCAGGCATGATTGTCTTCCTCGGAATCTTTCTGTTCGTGGTTCCGGCTCCGGTGCGCGGTTTTCAGCACAACGTTTCCGAACTGAAGACATGGTTTCAGGGCATGGCTGGATCTAGCTCGGAGCAGGGCTTCGGGCAGCGCGCCGAGCAGAACTGGTCCTGGGTCAATCAGTCCATTATCGCGGTGACGCACCGGCTGACGCGCCCGGTCAATTACAACCAGGATAATCCGGCCAAGCCGCCGCAATACATGAATCTGGTCGATCTCGATTTCAAGACGGCGAACTGGATCGTGCTCGCGGTATCGTTGGCGATCGGACTTGGATACGTCGCGGTCATGCCGGCCCGTTCGCGGACAACACCACGCTCGAATGCCGAAGAACTGGGTATCCTGTTCTGCCTGATGACGGTGGCGTCGCCGTTGGCCCGGCAGTATTATTTCCTGTGGCTGTTCTTCCCGATGACCATCCTGATACACCGGGCGGCCTACGATCCACGTCATGCCGTGCGGGTGGGCACCTGGGCCGTGCTGGCGGCCGCGGGAAGTCTAATGTGCCTGTCGTTTCCGATTTTTCCAAA
>Ga0209438_1000530_pt1 | contig 11830 bp, 10 predicted proteins | sample GraSoi_2013_20cm_FD_185825 | JGI IMG/M metagenome (GOLD analysis project Ga0209438, IMG submission 185825) | Grasslands soil microbial communities from the Angelo Coastal Reserve, California, USA - Sample 9_17_2013_20cm (SPAdes) (version 2) | ecosystem: Environmental > Terrestrial > Soil >...
GCGAGGCGCTCTACGCGGATTTGGGTCACTTCGGACGCAAGCCGATCCAGGCCGGATGGCTTTATTTCGTGTTGCCTTCGCTGCTGATCAACTACTTCGGTCAGGGCGCGCTGGTGCTTTCCAATCCCGCCGCCATCGAAAATTCGTTCTATCGGATGGTTCCTGAGATCCTGCTATTGCCGCTGGTGGTGCTGGCGACCGCGGCGACCGTGATCGCAAGCCAGGCGGTGATCACGGGAGCCTATTCGCTGACCCGTCAGGCCGTGCAACTCGGTCTGTTGCCGCGCTTCGAGGTCCGCTACACCTCGGAGACCCACGCCGGACAGATCTATCTGCCGCGCGTGAACCGGCTGTTGCTGATCGGCGTCTTGCTGCTGGTGCTTCTGTTTCGTACCTCAAGCGGATTGGCCTCCGCCTACGGCATCGCCGTCTCCACCACCATGGTCGCCGACGGCATCATGGGTTTCGTCGTGATCTGGAAGCTGTGGAATTGGCGCGCGGCCACTGCGGCTGCGGTGATCGTTCCGTTCGTCGTCGTCGACATGACTTTCTTCAGTGCCAATCTCTTGAAACTGCTTGAAGGCGCGTGGGTGCCGTTGCTGTTCGGGCTTGTCATGGCGGTCATGATCTGGACCTGGCGCCGGGGGGCGTCGATTCTCATCATGAAGACCCGGCGCATCGAGGTGCCGCTGAAGGATCTGATCAAGAGCCTCGAAAAGCGTCCGCCTCACGTCGTCAAGGGCACCGCGGTTTTTCTCACCAGCGATCCGAATTTCGTGCCGACGGCGCTGCTGCATAATCTCAAGCACAACAAGGTGCTTCACGAGCACAATGTGATCCTGACGATTGAAACCGCGCAGACGCCGCGCGTCGACCCGGCCGACCGGGTTCGGATGGAAACCATCAGCGACAAATTTTCGACCGTCCGGCTGCGTTTCGGTTTCATGGAATCTCCGAACGTGCCCAAGGCGCTGGTGATCGCGCGCAAGCTCGGCTGGCAGTTCGATATCATGGCGACGTCGTTCTTTGTCTCGCGGCGCTCGCTGAAGCCGTCCGCGCAGTCCGGGATGCCGCAGTGGCAGGATCACCTGTTCATCGCGCTGAGCCGGTCGGCGAACGACGCCACCGACTATTTTCAGATTCCAACCGGGCGCGTGGTCGAAGTCGGAACCCAGGTGACAATCTGAGCCATGATCGAGTTATGCATTTTTTGCATGGTTTGGGCCCAAAATCAGGTATGCTATGCTCTATGCGCGGAGCTATAAGCCGCTTCGCTTTGCTATTGTGCAGTGAAGCATTTTGAGGCCTCCGCTCCCATGACCAGTGATGTTGTAGTTCCCGCCCCGGCAACGGCGGCGGCCAATGGGCATGGCGAGGCCCATTCCACCGCCGGCTTCAAGGCGCTCATGCTTGGCAGTATCGGTGTCGTCTACGGCGACATCGGCACCAGCCCGCTTTACGCGCTGCGCGAAGCCGTAGTCGCGGCCAGTGGGTCAGCAGGCACCGTCACTCCGCAAGCCGTGCTCGGGGTCCTGTCGCTGATCCTGTGGGCGCTGATCATCGTGGTGACCATGAAATACGTGCTTATTCTGCTGCGCGCCGATAACAACGGCGAGGGTGGAACGCTTGCGCTGATGGCGCTGGCGCAACGCGCGGTAGGTTCGGGTGCCGGCAACATCGTTCTTCTCGGAATTATAGGTGGTGCTCTTTTTTATGGCGATGCGGTGATCACGCCGGCAGTCTCCGTGCTTTCGGCAATCGAGGGAATGACAATAGTCACCGCCGCGTTTGAACCGTACGTGGTGGCGCTGACGTTAGTGATATTACTCGCGCTATTTGCGGTGCAGTCGCGCGGCACGGCTCGGGTCGCGGCTTTTTTCGGACCGATCATGTGTGTGTGGTTCGCCGTGATCGCGATCGCGGCGATTTCGCCGATCATGCAGCATCCCGAAGTCCTGCTTTCGCTGAATCCGCTCTATGCCGTCTCGTTCATGCTGCATCATGGCATTATCGGCTTCGTTACGCTCGGCGCGGTGTTTCTCGCCGTTACCGGAGCGGAGGCGCTCTATGCCGACCTCGGGCACTTTGGCAAACGGCCGATCCAGACCGCCTGGCTTGTCATTGTACTGCCGTCGCTGGCGCTGAACTATCTGGGGCAGGGCGCGCTCGTTTTGGGAAATCCGAAGACGCTCGAAAATCCGTTCTTCCTGATGTTTCCGGATTGGGCGTTGTTTCCGATGGTTGTACTTGCCATCATGGCCGCCGTGATCGCGAGCCAGGCGGTGATTACGGGCGCCTATTCGTTGACCCGCCAGGCCATTCAACTGGGGCTGATGCCGCGGTTTGAAATCAAGCACACCTCGGAAAGCCATTCCGGCCAAATCTACATTCCCCGGGTCAATATGCTGCTCTCGATCGGCGTGGTTCTGCTCATCGTGCTGTTCCGTTCATCGAGTGCACTGGCGTCGGCCTACGGCATCGCGGTCACCGGGACCATGGTGGTCACGGCGATGATGGGTTTTGTCGTGATCTGGCGAGTCTGGAAATGGTCGCCATTGGCGGCCGCGGCGCTGATCGCGCCATTTCTGTTCCTCGATCTCGTCTTTCTCTCTGCAAACCTCTTGAAGGTATTCGAGGGCGGCTGGGTGCCGTTGGCGCTGGGAGCCGTGGTGATGCTGCTGATGTACACTTGGCGGCGTGGCAGCCGGCTGCTGTTCGAGAAGTCGCGCAAGCTGGAGTTTCCGCTGGCCGATCTGGTGGCGATGCTGGAAAAGCGCCCGCCGCAGCGCGTTTCCGGCACCGCCGTATTCCTGACCAGCGATCCCGTCAGCGCGCCGACAGCCCTGATGCACAGTCTGAAACACTACAAGGTGTTGCACGAGAAGAACGTCATTCTCACCATCGAGACCGCGCCGACGCCGCGGATCGACCCCGCCGAGCGGGTGAAGCTGGAGCAGATCAGCGCGACCTTCTCCAAGGTAACGCTGCGGTTTGGCTTCATGGAATCGCCGAACGTGCCGAAAGCGCTGGCGATCGCGCGAAAGCTGGGTTGGCAATTCGACATCATGTCGACATCGTTCTTCCTGTCGCGGCGCGCGTTGAAACCGGCTGCGCATTCCGGAATGCCGCGCTGGCAGGATCACCTCTTCATAGCGCTGAGCCGCACCGCCAATGACGCCACCGACTATTTTCAGATTCCGAGCGGGCGGGTGGTCGAGGTGGGGACGCAGGTGACTATCTGATCTCCAGGGTTGTCTTAAACTTGTTTCTTGCGCTTGATTTTCGCCGCGCGAGGGGCGAGGTTTGGCCCTGAAAACGGGCATTCGGTAGCAGTAGATCGTTGGGAGGTTTTGAGTGGCGGACCAGGGTCATCAGGTCAAGGATTTGACGCCGGAAGATGTATCGAAGGGAATGGCGGATGGCCGCTATCTTCTCGTCGACGTCCGCGAGCCGAACGAGGTTGCCGCGGAAGCCTATCCGGGTGCCGTCATCGTTCCGCTTTCGAGTTTCGATCCCTTGGACATTCCGGATCCCCAAGGCAAGCAGGTGGTCTTTGCCTGCCGCTCCGGGAAAAGATCGGTCACGGCGTCGCTGGCCGCTCAAGCCGGCGGTTTGGCCTACGACAAGCACCTCGCGGGGGGAATGCTGGCCTGGAAGGCCGCGGGACTGCCGACCGAGACCGGCGGCTGACCGTTCCATGACTTCCATGAACAAGGTCTTTGCGGACCTTCCCGTTACCATCTTCGAGGCGATGTCGCAGCTCGCGCGCGACAACAACGCCATCAATCTCGGCCAGGGTTTTCCCGATGATCCCGGCCCTGAGGACATTCGCCGCGCGGCGGCGGACGCGGTCATGGACGGCTACAACCAGTACCCGTCGATGATGGGCATCCCCGAGCTGCGGCAGGCGATCTCGGCCCATTACGGGCGCTGGCATGGCCTTGACCTCGATCCGATGACCGAGGTGATGGTGACGTCAGGCGGCACCGAAGCGCTGACAAGCGCGATCCTCGCCGTGGTCGAGCCTGGCGACGAGGTGGTGGCGTTCCAACCGGTGTACGACTCCTATCTCCCGATCATACGCCAGGCCGGCGGCATACCGCGTCTGGTGCGCCTTGAACCTCCGCATTGGCGGCTGACGGAGGAGGCGCTGCGAAGCGTTTTCAACCACAAGACCAAGGCCGTCCTCTTCAATAATCCGCTCAATCCCGCCGCGGTGGTCTATCCGCGCGAGGACCTCGAATTGCTGGCGCGGTTCTGCCAGGAGTTCGATACCATCGCGATCTGCGACGAGGTCTGGGAGCATGTGATCTTCGATGGCCGCGAGCATATTCCGCTGATTGCGATTCCGGGAATGCGCGACCGCACCATCAAGGTAGGCTCGGCAGGCAAGATTTTTTCGCTGACGGGCTGGAAGATCGGCTTCGTCTGCGCTGCGCCGCCGCTGTTGCGCGTCGCTGCGAAGGTGCACCAGTTTCTCACCTTCACCACCGCGCCCAATCTTCAGGTGGCGGTCGCCTATGGCCTCGGCAAGCCGGCGGACTATTTTTACCAGATGCGCAAGGAATTGGCGCGAAGCCGCGACCGTCTCACCAGGGGATTGGAGAGCATCGGCTTTTCGGTGCTTCGGTCGCAGGGCACCTACTTCCTGACTGTCGATCTCTCGCCGCTCGGCCTCAACGAGACCGACGAGGCATTCTGCAAGCGTATCGTGACCGACTACAAGGTCGCCGCCATACCGGTATCGGCCTTCTATGAGAAGGATGCGGTGACGTCGGTGGTGCGTTTCTGTTTCGCCAAGAAGGATGCAACCCTCGACACCGCGCTGGAGCGCCTGTCGGATGCGGTGCACCGCCGATAAGAGGTAGTCAAATGACGCGCGGCCGGATCTGCCCTCAAATCCGATCTGTTATCGCGATTGCTTCGGTCCTCGCTCTGCTGTCGCCACGCGCGCGCGCGGAAGAGCGCACCGTCAATTTCTACAATTGGTCGAACTACATGGCGCCGGGGGTGCTCGAGGACTTCACCAGGGAAACCGGCATCAAGGTCGTCTACGATACATTCGACGCCAACGAGACCCTGGAGACACGGTTGCTCGCCGGAAAATCGGGTTACGATGTCGTCGTTCCCACCGCCTATTTTCTGCAACGGCAGATCACGGCGAATGTGTTCCAGAAGCTCGATAAATCGAAGCTGCCGAACCTTGCCAATGCCTGGCCGGTGGTGACGAAACGGCTCGCGGTCTACGATCCCGGCAACATCTACGGCGCCAACTACATGTGGGGCACCACGGGGATCGGCTACAACGTCAAGGCGGTGCAAAAAATTCTCGGCGCCGACGCCAGGATCGACAGTTGGGATATCGTGTTCAAACCGGAGAACCTGGCGAAATTCAAGGATTGCGGCATTCACATGCTGGATTCCGCCGATGATATCTTTCCCGCGGCATTGAGGTATCTCGGGCTCGATCCGAATTCGACCAAACCGGCCGACCTCGAAAAGGCCGCCGATCTCGTCATCAAGATCCGGCCCTATGTCCGCAAGTTTCATTCGTCGGAATATCTCAGCGCATTGGCGACCGGAGAGATTTGCTTCGTGGTGGGCTGGTCGGGCGACATCATGCAGGCGCGAAGCCGTGCCGCCGAAGCAAAGAGTGACATCGAGATCGGCTACGCGATTCCAAAAGAAGGCGCGCAGATGTTTTTCGACAATCTCGCGATTCCGGCCGATGCAAACAATGTCCCCGAGGCCTACGAGTTGATCAACTATCTCTACCGGCCGGAGGTCGCCGCCAAGAACTCGGATTATTTATCCTATGCCAACGGCAATTTGGCGAGCCAGAAGCTGGTCGATCCGAAAATTCTCAATGACAGGAACATCTACCCGGACGAAGCGACGCTTGCGAAACTGTACGTGATCACCGCGCGCGATCCGGCCACCCAGCGCGTCATCAACCGGCTCTGGACGCGGGTCAAGACGGGACGGTAGGTTTCCTCATCCTGAGGAGGCGCGCAAGCGCCGTCTCGAAGGATGGCTGCATCGGGGCTTTCATGGTTCGAGACGCGCGAAGACGCGCTCCTCACCATGAGGTCAACGCCTTATCGCCAGCGGCGATGCAGCCATAGCCACTGATCCGGATATTCGCGAATCCAGCTCTCGATCACCGACGTGACCGCCTGCATCGTTCCCTGGACATCGATTTTCCCGGCGGCGTCGCGAACCGGCTTTACTTCTTCGGATAATTCGGCGCGGAAGCGATGGCCGGGCAGGCGGATGATGCGGACGCCGTGAATCGGACACTCGATCTGCCGCAGCAGCCGCGCCAGCATCGGATTGGCCCTGGTCTTGCGGCCGAAGAACGTGACCTCGACGCCATTGGTAAGATACTGATCGACCAGCATGGCGACGTGCTGGCCGTTTTGCAGGGCCTCCGCAAGCTTTAACGGTGCGTCGCGGCCGGCCGGAATCAGCGTGCCCATCTTAACGGCGCGCATATCCTGGATGATGCGGTCGGCGGAAGCGATGTTCGGCCGGCGATACAGGATCGCGGCATCCAGCCCGTGTGCGACGGCGGCCAGCGCCGGCAGCTCCCAATTACCGAGGTGGCTCGCAAAGATCAGCGCGGGCTTGCCGTCGAGTCTCAGCTGCGCAAACAGCTCATGGGTGCGCGTCTGGATCTCGATGCGGCTATCCTCGGGGCGCGCGGGATCGTGCTCCCAGATATGATCGAGATGCGCGAATTCGGCGCCGACGCGGCCGAGATTGTCCCAGACGCCCGCGAGAATGGTCTCGATCTCCTCCGGCGATTTTTCCGGGAACGCGGCGGTCAGATTGGCGCGGCCGATCCGCTGCTCGCGCATCATGGGCCCGATCGAGCGGGTGATCCGGCCGAACAGGTTCGCGGTCTTGATCGGATCGAAATAACGGGTGGCGCGCAGCATCCCGACAGTCAACGTGCCCACCGCGGCCTCGCCGATCGGTTTGGTCGCGTCGCGAAGCCGGGCCTTGGTGCGAAGCAGCAGACGATTCATCAGAATCCAACAACGATCTTGCCGAACACTTGTCGGCTTTCCATGCGCTTCAGCGCGGTGGCAACATCCTCGATCGGCACCTCGGTGTCGATCACCGGATGCATGCCGCCGGCCATCTTGTCGAGGCTTTCCGCAATATTGCGCATCGTCGCGCCGAACGAGCCGAAGATTCGATATTGTTGCTGGAACAATTGCATCAGGTTGATCGTCGTGGTCGGCCCGGAGGTCGAGCCACAGGTCACCAGCCGGCCGCCGCGTTTCAGCGACAGCAGCGAGCCGTTGAAAGTGTCGGCGCCGACGTGCTCGAACACCACGTCGACCCCCTTCTTTTTAGTGATCTTGCGGGTCTCGTGCTCGAAACGATCCTTACGATAGTTGATGACGTGGTCGGCGCCGAGCGCTTTCACGCCGTCGATTTTAGAATCATCACCGACGGTGGTGATGACGGTGCAGCCGATCGCCTTGGCCATCATGATGGCGACGGTTCCGATGCCGGAGCCGCCGGCATGCACCAGCACGGTTTCGCCGGGTTGCAGTTTCGCATTGTCGAACAGCATGTGCTGCACGGTCGAGAATGCGATCGGCGCGCAGGCAGCGTGAAGTTGGCTGACGCCGTCCGGCACCGGAATCACCAGCCGTTCCGCCAGATTGATGAATTCGCGGGCGAAACCATCGACATGGAAGCCCATAATGCCGGCGACATCCTCGCAAAGATTGTCGCGACCTTGCTTGCAGGCGGAGCAAATTCCGCAGGTGAGGGCGCCGTACATGACCACCTTCTGTCCCGGCTTGAAGCGCGTGACACCTTCGCCGACAGTTGCAATTTCGCCGGAGGCTTCGGCGCCGACGACCAGCGGCAGCTTTCGCTTGGCGAACGCCATGCCGCGATAGCCCCAGACATCGATGTGATTGAGCGCAACCGCCTTGACTTCGATCTGGACCTCGTCCGCGCGAGGCGGCGGCGGCGCCGGTATCTGCGCGATCACCAGCTGACGATCGGCAACAAGAGTGAGTGCACGCATGACGCCGTGTCTCCGGCCAGACGAAGGATTGATGATCGCGTGCGTAACGCCGGTTGGTACGATGACGTCAGCCGCCGACATTGAAGGGACTGGTCGGTTAAAGCGGTTCGCGGGTCAGGATCAGCGAGGCATTCTGGCCGCCGAAACCGAACGAATTCGACATCACGGCGGTGACCCTTGCGTCGCGCGCCGTGTTGGGAACCACGTCGAAGGGTATCGCCGGATCGGGTGTTTCGTAATTGATGGTGGGCGGTATCCGCTGGTGCTCGAGCGTCAGCAGCGAGAAAATCGCTTCAACCGCGCCCGCCGCTGAAATGGTATGGCCGACCATCGACTTGTTGGACGATACCGGAATTTGCTTGGCGCGTTCACCGAACACGGCGGAGATTCCCAGATATTCCATTTTGTCGTTTTCCGGCGTCGCGGTGCCGTGCGCGTTGATGTAGTCGATTTGTTCCGGCGTCATGCCGGCATCCGCCAACGTCTTGCGCACACAGCCGATGATCGGTTTGCCGTCGGGGCTGGAGCGGGTGCGGTGGAACGAGTCGGTCAGTTCACCACAGCCGGCAACGACCCCGAGAATCGTGGCGCCGCGCGCGACGGCGGCTTCGTAGCTTTCAAGCACCAGTGCGCCTGCGCCTTCCGCCATCACAAAGCCGTCGCGATTCTTCGAGAACGGTTTGGACGCAGCCTGAGGCGGCTCGTTCTGGGTCGACAGCGCCGACAGCAGGGAAAACCGGACAATGCCTTCCGGATTGACCGAGCCTTCGGTTGCGACGCACAGGGCCGCGTCCGCTTCGCCGCGACGAATGGCTTCAACGCCGAGCTGGATCGCCGTGGCGCCGGATGCGCAGGCCGTCGAAAGTGAAATCGGAGAACCCTTGGTGCCGAACGTCTCGGCGAGATGATCCGATACCGAGCCGAACAGAAAGCGCCGGTGATATGCCGTGAATTTCCCCCCGCCGCTGACGCGGAGCAGGGCGTCATAGTCGATCTCCGTCGCTCCGGTCGCACGTCCCAGTTCCAGCCGTTGCGGCCACTCGACTTCGACAGGTGGAACGGCGAGAAACAGCGGGCCCGGAAAATCACCCTTGGTCCCGATGCCGGCCTGGGCGACGGCTTCCTCAGCTACGAGAACGCCAAGCTGCTCGGAAAGGCCGGTCGATGAGAACGGCTCGACGGCAACGAAATCGATGGTTCCGGCCAGCGTTGTCTTCAAGCCATCGGTCGGGAAGCGTGTAATGGACCGGATACCGGATTCGCCTGCGGTCAGCCTTGTCCAGTTGTCGGCCTTGCCTGCACCGAGCGACGTCACCACGCCCATGCCGGTGACGACGACGATCGGCCTTCCGAATTTATCGCGCGTAGCCGTCATGTTTCCCCCGCGTTCAGCGCTGTGCTCACTTGATCGCTTCAACCAGGGCCATGCCTTCGCCCCGCCAATGTCCAGCCCCAACGACCACAATCTGGGTCGGCGGCTTGGACATTTCAACCTCAAGGCCGGTAGGATCGTTCGGCGGAAAAAATGTGCCGCGCGAGATCGAAAGCGCCGCAATCGCAAGCCCCAATGGAAACTGGGTTTCCATGGTATGGCCGAACATGGTGCCGGTCGCCCGCACCGCGAAGTCTGGATGTTCGGCGAGGAACATGCGTTCTTCGGATGTCACGGGTTCGGCGCCGGTCGCGCCGGTGATGATGGCGCCCTTGCCCTCGAACGGGCCGAGCTTCGACCATAGCTCTTGCAGCGATAGCGTCACTTCGCCGGGGTGCTTGCGGCGCGCCAGATCGGCGACGACGTTGGTCAGGCGTGCATAGGGTTTCGCACCGCGCGCCTGTGCATGGGCTTTGGACTCGATGACCAGAAACGCGCCGGCAGACCCAAGTGCGAAACCGGGGTTTTTCTGGCGTTCCCAGACCGGAACGAATTTGTCCCTGAGGTTGAAATCGCCGTATTCGTAGAGAACCAGCAAATCCTTGCGCTCGCCGTTTTGCGAACCGCCGATCAGCGCGATGTCGCTTTGACCTCCGGCGATGCGCGCCAGCGCAATCCGCGCCGCGTCGATACTCGCGGCCTCCTCGCCCATGAAAGTGCGCGACGTTCCCGAAACGCCGTGCACGATGGCAATGTTGCCGGCCAACAGATTCGACAGTTGCGCCAAAAAAAGCGTCGGGCGCAGGTCGTTCATCAGCCGCTCATTAAGAAACCCGGGAGCGGAGTTGCCTTTCGCTGCCATGTTCAGAATGTTGCAGTCCACCGCGAGATCGCGCTCGCCGCCGCCGGCGGCGATAACCATGTCCATCCGACCCAGGATTTCCTTGTCGCCCTTGACGCCGGCCGAAGCCAGCGCCAGCCCGGCCGCATAGGTTCCGATGCGCTGCCAGGCTTCCATCTGACGCTGGTCGCCCTTCTTGGGGATCTGCGCGTCCAGGCTTACCGGGGCAAAGGGATGAACGATGTAGGGCGCGAAGCCCTTCTCATCGACATTGATGCGCCGCGCATTGAGCGCCTCCCAGTTGGCGTCGAGCCCTTCGCCGAGCGAGGTCGCCAGACCGATGCCGGTGATCCAGACTTCCGCCGATCCCGGGCTCGAGGATTTCGTTTCAGTCATGGGCGATAGCCTGCTGCGGAAAGCCGATGCGTTTGGCCATCGCGTCCATGTGCACACGCAGTTCCGGATTCGGGAAGGGGACGATGCCGAACGTGATCGTGGCGTTGCATCTTAGTTCGCCGCCAACGCGGACTTTGGCGGCCGTGATCGCATAACCCGAGCCCTCGTGAACGATACTCGCCTCTACCGTGAGCAGTTCGCCGGGGCTGACGAAACTTCGCATCTTGGCTTCCTTGACCGCGGCCAGGAACGGCATCCGCTCGAATTTCATCAGGGCGATCAGCAGCCAGCCGGAGGTCTGCGCCATCGCCTCGATCAAGAGCACGCCCGGCATGATCGGATAACCCGGAAAGTGGCCTTCGAAGATGGTGCTGTGCTGCGGAACCTGCGCTTCGACCGTGATGGTGCGCTCGCCGACATTGAGGTCGACGATGCGGTCAATCAGCTGGAAATATTCGAGCTGCATGGCGGGCGCTTAGGCGCCCTTGGCCGCGACCAATTCGTCGATGCGCGCGCTGAGGTTTTTCAGGACAAAGTACTGCTCGGTGGTCGCCTTGCCGTCGTTGACTTCCTGCGTCCATTTTTCCAGCGGCAGCTTGATCCCGAACGCCTTGTCGATCGCGAACGCAATGTCGAGAAAATCGAGGCTGTCGATGCCCAGATCGTCGATTGCGTGGCTCTCAGGCGTGATCGTGTCGCGCGGGATGTCGCAGGTTTCAGCGATAATCGTGGCGACCTGATCGAATGTGGAGGACATCACTAAGCCTTTGATATATTGAAGGTAAATTTCGGGACGGCAGAGGAGGCAGCCGCAGCTCTCCGGGACGCCCTGTCTGCCGCCCGGAGTCGTGTGCCCGTATATCGGAGCGCCGCCCCGAGTTCAATGGAGGTGGGCTGTGCCAGTTGGTTCCGGATTCAGGGCCAAAGAGCAGGCCTCGCCCGAAAATGCTAGAGATGCGGCGTGGAAATCTGTGCGCAATCGCGCCGCCCCATCAGCACGCAATCCTGGGTCTTGCGCAGATCCGCAATGCTCATGGCAAGCCATATTCCGATCGCCGTCAGCGCGACGGTAAAAGCGAAGGCCGCGACGTTCGCCAGCATGCGCTGGCGAAAATCGTCCGGTTCATCCCGGTCTCGCTCATAGCGCGACAGATCGTTCGGTTCTTGC
>Ga0209438_1000531_pt1 | contig 11822 bp, 12 predicted proteins | sample GraSoi_2013_20cm_FD_185825 | JGI IMG/M metagenome (GOLD analysis project Ga0209438, IMG submission 185825) | Grasslands soil microbial communities from the Angelo Coastal Reserve, California, USA - Sample 9_17_2013_20cm (SPAdes) (version 2) | ecosystem: Environmental > Terrestrial > Soil >...
GGATCCCGGAACGCGGATCCCGAATCCCGGCCGGTTCCGGCTTGGGACGACATGGCCCTCGTCGGCCGCATCGGTCGTCCCCACGGCTTGAAAGGCCAGGTCGTCGTCAACCCCGAGACCGACTTCGTCGAAGAGCGATTTGCGGCGGGGGCAACGGTGTGGACGCGCTCGAATGGCGGCCAGGAGCAACTGACGGTCGCGTCGCTGCGAGTGCAGAACGGCCGGCCGATCGTCGGCTTCGCCGGCTTCGCTCGCATCGAAGACGTCGAGCGCCTTGCGGGGCTCGAGCTGAGAGTGCCGGAAGATGCTCTGCAGCCGCTGCAGCCGGGGACGTATTACGAGCATCAGCTCGTCGGATGCCTCGTCGAGACGACCGCGGGTGATGTCGTCGGCGAGGTGACAGGCGTCGAAGGCGGGGCGGGAGCCAGCCGGGTCGTAATCGGAGGGCCACGCGGCGAGATTCTGATTCCGCTGGCCGTCGACATCTGCGTGGCGATCGACGTCGCGAACAGGAAGATCCGGATTGACGCACCGGAAGGGTTGCTGGAGCTGAATGAGACGAAGCGGAGCGGGCAGCGGGCAGCCGGCAGCGTGCAGAAAAAGCGCTAGGTGCTGCCAGCCGCCAGTTGCCAGCTGCCAGCTATGAAGTTCGACCTCGTGACGATCTTTCCGCGGATGGTCGAGGCCGCGCTCGCGGAAGGGGTCGTCAGCCGGGGAATTGCGACCGGCGTGCTGGATGTCAGCGTCGTGGACCTGCGCGACCACACGACGGACCGGCACCGCAGCGTGGACGACGTGCCGTACGGCGGCGGGCCGGGAATGGTGATGAAGCCCGAGCCGCTCGTCAGGGCGGTCGAGGACCTGCGGCGCCGCCGGGGAACGCCGGATGCCGTGATCCTGCTCTCGCCGCAGGGCACGCGGTTCACGCAGGCGGAGGCGGGACGGCTGAGCGGGCTCAGGCATATCGTGCTGCTGTGCGGCCGATACGAAGGTATGGACGAGCGGGTCCCCGAGCTCGTGGGGGCGGAGGAGATCTCGCTCGGCGATTTCGTGGTGAGTGGCGGCGAGTTGCCTGCCATGATCATCCTTGACGCGGTGAGCCGGCTGGTTCCGGGCGTCGTCGGCGACGAGCAGTCGGTGGCCGAGGACTCGTTCGCGCGAGGCCTGCTGGACTACCCGCACTACACGCGGCCGGCGGAGTTCGCGGGACTGAAGGTGCCGGACGTGCTGCTGTCGGGCCACCACGCCGAGGTACGGCGGTGGCGGCGGAAGACGGCGCTGGCGCGAACGCTGGATCGGCGGCCGGATTTGATCGAGCACGCGTCGCTCGACGATGAAGATCGAGCGCTGCTCGCGGAGATTATCAAGGAACGCGGACCCAAAGGGTCCGCGCCGCATTCGTAGTCAATCGGGTAGTGTAGGGCGGGTCCTTTCGGACTCGCCACGTGGAGAGGTGCCATGAGCGCGATAGAGCTGGTCGAAAAGTCGCAGCTGGCGGAGCGGCCCCGCATGAAGGCTGGCGACACGGTCCGCGTGCACGTGAAGGTGCGCGAGGGCGACAAGGAGCGCATCCAGATTTTCGAGGGGATCATCATCGGCATGCACCGCGGCGGGGCGCGGGCGTCGTTCACCGTCCGCAAGGTCTCCTTCGGTCAGGGCGTCGAGCGCATCTTCCCGCTGCACTCGCCGACCATCGCGAAGGTCGACGTCGTGCGGTCGGCGCGCGTCCGGCGTGCGAAGCTGTATTTCCTGCGCGACCTGAAGGGGAAGGCCGCGCGCATGAAAGAGAGCACGACGAAAAAATCACAGTAGCGCTAAACTCCCGACGGGGAGCGAGCCATGGTCAAGACGCGAGCGATGAGAACCCTCGAAAACGCCCTGCGGCGGTACGGGTTCCAACGCGTCGCCGGCGTGGACGAGGTGGGGCGCGGCTGCCTGGCCGGCCCCGTCGTCGCGGCCGCCGTGGTGCTCGACCCCGACCGTTACATTCCCGGCATCCACGATTCGAAGATGGTGACGGCGCTCGAGCGCGAGCGCCTGTACGGCGTGATCACGCGCAAGGCCATCGCCTGGTCCGTGGCGTCGGCGCAGCCGGAGGAGATCGACGCCATCAACATCCATCGCGCCTCGCTCGAAGCCATGCGTCGCGCGGTCATGACGCTCGCGCCGCTGCCGGACCTGGTGCTCGTGGACGCGTTCCGTATTCCCGAGCTGCTGATGGCGCAGCGTGGCGTGCTGCACGGCGACCGGCGGTGCACGGCTATCGCGGCGGCGTCGATCGTCGCCAAGGTGACGCGCGACCGCGAGATGCTGATCCATCACGCCACCGACCCGCGCTACGGGTACGACCGCCACAAGGGCTACGCGACCGCCGATCATCTCGCCGCGGTTGCCCTGCACGGGTATTCCCCGCTGCACCGGCGCTCCTTCAGGCCCCCATCGCTGTTTGATACGATGGAAGAGTAGCTGCGGCATCCCTTCCCACCTTTTTGTCCTGTGGCAATTGATCGAGACGCGACACTGAAGCAGGCGGACAAGCTGCTCCGCCAGGGAAAGCTCGACGGAGCGATCGCGGAGTACGTGCGCCTCGTCGAGGACCAGCCGCAGGACTGGAACTCGATCAATGCGCTCGGCGATCTCTACGTCCGCGCCAGCAGGAACGACAAGGCCATCGAGCAGTACATCCGTGTCGCCGATCACCAGTTCTCCGAAGGGTTCTTCCAGAAGTCGGCGGCGCTCTACAAGAAGGCGCTGAAGCTCCAGGCCGATCACGAGCACATCCTGATGCAGCTGGCCAGCATCGGCGAGCGGCAGGGGAAGTTCGTCGACGCGAAGCAGTACCTGAAGCAGGTCGCCCGGCAGCGCGAGTCGCGCGGCGAGGACCGCGCGGCGGCCGAGTGCATCCTGCGGCTGGGATCGCTGCCGGAATCCGACGTCGAATCGAGAATCGCGGCCGCCCACGCGGCGCAGCAGCTTGGCGACGGCTTCCGGGCCGTCGAGCTGTTGAAGGAGGCCGCCTTCACCCTCGAGAAGCAGAAGAAGCGCACCGAAGCGCTCCAGCTGCTGGCGGAGGCCGCCGACATCGACCCGTTCGACGCCGAGCTGCGCGTCCGGCTCGCGCGCGAGTTCCTGGCCGCGGGACAGACGAGGCAGGCGCGCGTCTATCTGAGTTTCGAGACCGCGGGCGACGACGTCGAGCTGCTGCTCGCGCTCGCGACGCTCGAATTCGCCGAAGGCAAAGAAGAGGACGCGCGCATCGCAATGGGGCGGGTGCTCGCGCTCGCGCCCGACCGCGAGCCCGACATCGTCAAGCTCGCCGACGAGCTGATGGCGAAGGGACGGGTCGACTCGGCGTTCGCGTGCGTGGACGCGATCACGGATGCGGCGCTGCTGCAGGGCGATGTTCCGAAAGCCGCAGCCGCGCTGCGGAAGTTCATCGATCACACACCTCATCAACCGGCCACCGCGAAGCTCGTGCAGGTTGCCGAGGACCTGCTGCGCCGCGATCCGGCCAACGAGGCGCACGCCGAGCTGCTGCGTCACATCCTCACGCTTCGCGGGATATCGAACCCCGAAACAGCGATCGCGCGCGTGCGCGCCGGAGAGTCGGCCGAAGAGCCGGCGCCCGATGCGCTCTCGATGGACGATTTCGACCTCACGGCGGCGATTCCCGAAGTGCGCGACGCCGGCGCGCTGCCGGAGGTCGACATCTTCGTGTATCCGGAGAACGACATTCCGACGATGCCGGAGGTGCCGGTCGCCGACCTCCCCCTCGAGCTGCCGGCGGCGCAGGAGGCGATTCCCGATCCGCCCATTACCGGCGACGAGGACGACAGGGTGATGCTGGAGCTGGCGGAGATCGACCTGAGCTCCGCGCTGTCCGGGCTGCTGTCGTCGAGCCCCCAGCCGCCGGTCTCCTTCGTTAGGGCGTCGGCTGGCGAACCCGTCTCCGGCAGGGCTTCGGCGAGCGAGGACGCCTTCGCCAGGGCTTCGGCGGGCGAGTCTCCGGCGGAGACGCCGGCGAGCCATGTGGAGGAGCCGCCGGCCACCGTGGAGGACCCCGCGCCCGATCTCGAGGATGTCTTCGCGCAGATGCGCGCGAAGTCCGCCCGCGAGCAGCAGGCGTCGGCCGCGCTCGCGCAGTACGACCAGGCGACGCAGTTGATCGAACAGGGGCTCGACAAGGAAGCCATCGCGGCGCTCGAAGCGGCGGCGCGGGTGCCGATGATGCGCTTCAAGGCCGCGACACGGCTCGGACGCCTGCTGATCGACCGCGGCGATCTCAACGAAGGCGTCGAGTGGCTCGAACGCGCTGCGGAGGCGCCGCCCACCTCGCCCGAGGAAGGCTACGACCTGCTCTACGAGCTTGCCGGCGCGCTCGAAGCGCAGGGCGAGTCGGCGCGCGCGCTCGCCATTCTCATGGAGCTCGACTCCGAGTCCGACGGCTACCGCGACGTCCGCACGCGCATCATGTACCTGTCGCGCGCCCAGCAGGCGGAGAGCCACCGCCCGTGAAACGGCTCTTCGTCGTGGCGTTCTTCTTCGAAATCGGTTTTGCGCTGCTGGTGGTGCCGTGGTCGTCGTTCTGGGATCGCAACTACTTCGCCGAAGCGGTGCCGGCCGTTCATACGATCATCACGAACAACTTCGTGCGCGGCGCCGTCTCCGGCCTCGGGCTGATCAACCTGATCTCGGGACTCGGCGAGCTCATTTCGATTCTGCTCGCCCGTCAGGCCCCCTCGCTGACGCTGACGGGCCAGGGCCAAGTTGAAAAGTAGAGACTTCTTCCACTTTTCCACTTGAAGCCGGTCCTCTGTCTGGTCACCGATCGCCGTCGTCTCGGTCCTGCATGGGAGACGGCGCTCGTCGAACACGTGCGGGAGGCCGCGCGGGGAGGGGTGCACCTGGTCCAGATCCGCGAGCGCGACCTCGACGGGGGTCCGTTGGCGCGTCTCGTGTCGTCGTGCGTCGAGGCGGTTCGAGGGACCCGCACCCGCGTCCTCGTCAACGATCGCCTGGACGTGGCGCTTGCCGCCGGTGCGCACGGCGTGCACCTGCGCGCGGATTCGTTCGGTGCGCGGCGGGCCCGCGCGTGCGCCCCGCCGCCGTTTCTCATCGGTCGATCGGTTCACTCCCTCGCGGAAACGATGGCGGCAACGGAGGAAGGAGCGACGGACTATCTCGTCTTCGGCACCGTCTTCGAGACGAGCTCGAAGCCGGGCCTGGCGGTGGCGGGCGTGGCCGGGCTTGCCGCGGTCGCCGGCGCGACGCGCCTTCCGGTGCTCGCCATCGGGGGCGTCACGGCCGCGCGCATCGGCGAGGTGATGGCGGCGGGCGCCAGCGGCGTGGCCGGCATCAGCATGTTTGACACGCCCCGACGTGTTCCCTAACATGGCCGGCGTGTGATGGTGGCCGTCAAGGGACCGGAAGTCGATTTCGGCGCGCGGATGAGGCAGGCCCGCGAGCAGCGCGGCGTCTCCCTCCGTCAAATCGCCGAGCGCACCAAGATTTCCGTCAGCCAGCTCGAGGCGCTCGAGCGGAACGACATCTCGCGGCTTCCCGGCGGCATCTTCTCCCGCGCGTTCGTCCGTTCGTACGCGGCCGAGATTGGCGTCGATCCCGAACAGACGGTGCGCGAGTTCCTCTCGCAGTTTCCCGACGAGTCGGTCACCGTCGGCAGCCCGCACGTGCTCATCGACGACGGAGCGCGCGGCGAGCGGCGGCTGGACGCGCGCGCCGTGATGATCGTCGCCACGCTCGTCGTCGTCGCGGCCGCGATTATCCTCTGGTCACTGAGATAGGTGGGGGCATGGACCCCGGCCTCAAGACCCCGCTCCTCGACTTCTTCCGTCGCGGTGAGGTCGCGCGCGACATCCGCCTGCAGGCGGCGCAGGGCGGCATGGCGCCGCGCGCGCACGAGCAGCTCGCGCTGCTGATGCTGCTGGTCGACGACCACGATCCCGAGATCGCATCCGCGGCCGAGGCGACCGTCACGATGGTCCCGCGCGCCTCGCTCGAGGCCTTTCTCGCGCGGTCGGACGTTTCCACCGAGATGCGCGAGTTCTTCGCCGGCCGCGGCGTCCAGCCCGGCGCCACGCCGGCGCCGCAGGCCGACGAGCCGCTCCTCGAGGTCGCCCTCACGGACGACGACGCGCTCTTGAGCCAGGAGGTGCCGTCCGAGGAGGAGTCGGCCGAAGGGGAGCCGCGTGCCTCGACGGTCCAGAAGATTGCCGCGCTCAACGTCGCGCAGCGGATGTCGCTGGCGATGAAGGGGAGCCGCGAGGAGCGTGCGGTGCTCATCCGCGACCCGAACAAGATTGTCGGCGTCTCGGTCCTGAGCAGCCCGAAGGTGACCGAGAGCGAGATCGAGGCCATCGCCAAGATGGCGAACGTCTCGGACGAAATCCTGCGGATGATCGGCTTTTCGCGGCACTGGACGAAGAGCTACGCAATCGTCCACGCGCTGGTGAAAAACCCCAAGACGCCGGTGGCGATGTCGATGAACTTCATGTCGCGGCTCGGCGAGAAGGACCTCCGCAGTCTCTCGACGAACCGGAACGTCCCCGAGATGGTGCGCGTCACCGCGCGCAGGAAGATGGTGATCGAGAAATAGCCACCCCGCCCCTACGCCTTCTGAATCAACGGTCTCAGTTCGTTGACGTTCCTCACGCTCTCCAGTGCGAACACCGTATCCGACAATTTCTGGAACGTCGCCGCCCCGAGGACCGGCGCGATCAGGTCGCGCGCCTTGCCGATCACTTCGTCCTTCGTCATCGGGTTGGCTGCGGTCCCGCGCACGGTGCCGACGCGCTCGCGGACGGTCCTGCCGTCCGTCAGCGTCACTTCGACAATCGCCGTGCGCTGCGGCATCAGCTTCTCGAGCTCGTCGTCCGGGACCAGCCGCACCTTGGCGCGCTCGAGCAGGACCGCCGGGTCCTTCATGCGCGCGACGTCGTGCGCGGCCTTGAACGAGACGGTCTTGTCGAGCAGCATCACGGCGACGAGGTGCTGGAGGTTGATGTCCGAGATCTCGCGGTTGTTGACGATCGCCGCCTCGTCCGTGGCGACGCGGACGACGACGTCCTTCACCTGCGCCGCGTCGAACCGCTCGCGCTTGATCAGGACGTCGAGCGCGTCGAGCGGCGCCTGGATCGGCGCGCCGACCGTCCATTTCTTGATGTCGGTCCGCATCACCTCGAAGCGGGTCCCAAGCGCCTCCACGATCATCCCGGGGCTGTTCTTCGGGACGAACCCCTGGAAGAAGCTGTCGGTCCCCGACAGGATGTCGTCCACGCCGGTGCCGCCGGCCTGGACGAGGAGCGCCGCCGTGACGCCGTTGCGGGCGGTCATGCCGCCGAAGTCGAACGCCTTCTCGATGTGATCGACGTCGCGCTGCCACGACGCCAGGCCCGACGCCTGCTGCGCCGCGTACGAGAGCAGCCACCGCATCTGCTGCGTATTCAGGCCCGCCGCGCACCCCGCCGCCGCGGCGGCGACGAAGTTGCCGGCGATGCCGTGCGTGCTGCGATGGCTTTCGAACATGTACTGCAGCTTGCCGAGCGTGGCCGTGACACGCGTGCCGATGTCGTAGCCGAGCGCGACCGAGCGCACGAACCGCGTGCCGTCGATCGCGAACTTCTCGCCAACCGCCAGCGCGGCCGGCACCGCCGCGCAACCCGGGTGCGACTGCGACGGCGGATGCGTGTCGTCCGTCTCGTCGGAGTGGCCGAGGATGCCGTTGGCGAGCGCGGCGTCCATCGGGCCGCATCGCACGGACGATCCGGCCACGGTGCAGACGGGATTGTTCCCGGCGTTCGCGCGCGCGAACGCGATCGCGAACCTGCCCGGCGGCAGCTCCGTGCCCGAGATCATCGCCGCCAGCGTGTCGAGAATCATGAACTTCGTCTTCTCGACGACCGCGTCGGGCAGCGCGCGTGTCGCGGCGCCGCCCATGAACGTGCCGAGCGTCGTCATGACGTCGCTGACGTCCGCGGCGGCGGCGGGTTCGAAGCCGAGCTCCGGCCGGAACGCCGACGCCGCGAACACGCCTCCCGCCGACTGCAGCAGCCGGCGCCGGCTGACGATGAAGCTGTTTCGCATGAGTAAGACTCCTCGAGGAGTTCTTATACACTAGGCCCACTGCCCACTGCCCACTGATTATGGCCAGCCAGATTGAAGCGATCGACGTCAAGCGGAAGATGTTCTTCGAGCACGAGGGCGCACCCTACCACTGCATCGACGTCGAGGTGTCGAAGCCGACCGCCCGTGGCGGACAGACGCTCGTGCGCATCAAGATGCGCAACCTGCTGACGCGCGCGGTGTTCGACAAGACGTTCAAGGCGGGCGACAAGTTCAAGGAACCCGATCTGAGCGTCGAGACCGCGTCGTACATCTATGCCGACGCGTCCGGCTTCAACTTCATGAACCAGGAGACGTTCGAAACGATCACGCTCAGTCCGGAGATCGTCGGCGATGCCGCCAAGCTGCTCGCGGACAACGTGCCCGTGGAGATCCAGCGGTTCAACGGCCGGCCTATCGGCCTCGAGCTGCCGCCGCACGTGGAGCTGGCGGTGACCTACACCGAGCCGGGCGTGCGAGGCGACACGGCGAGCGGCGGCGTGACGAAGCTCGCGACGCTCGAGACCGGGCTCGAGATCCGCGTGCCGCTGTTCATCAAGGAAGGGGAGCGCGTCAAGGTGCACACCGAGACGCGCGAGTTCGCGGGACGCGCCTAGGCCGGCACCTGTACGTCGCGCGCCAGCCGCTCCAGCACGGACGAGGTGACGACGCGGAAGTTCCTCGCGTAGGCCTCGTGGTTCGCCTCCACGTCCTCAACCCGGTACACGTAGTTCGCGGTCACGCCGAGCGAGGCGGCGATGCCGGCGCGCGACGAATCGCCGAACCAGTGCACGCGCGCGAGCCGGGCGCCGTTGGCCAGGTGGAAGCGGGCAACGGGATCGAGCGGCGCGTGTCCGCGCTTGGCGCGAAGCAGGTAGTACGCGCACAGGCGCAGGATCTCTTCCTTGAGTGCCGGCGAGATCCTGGCGAGCGTCGTCGCCTCCTGGACCTCGAGCGAGGCGAGCTCCTCGGACATGAACGCGCGATGCGACGACAGCCACCCGCGGAAGCCGGGGATGGGCGAGAGCGTGGCGAATTTCCGGAGGCGGCGGAACTCGCCGCTCAGGTCCTCGACCACCTGCTTGATCAGGAAATTGCCGAACGAGACGCCGCGCAGCCCCAGCTGGCAGTTGGTAATCGAGTAGAAGATGGCGCACCGCGCCTCCGCCGGGTCGGCAACCGGGGCGCGCGGATCGAGCAGCGGCTGCACGTTGCCGACGATGCCCTGGGTCAGCGCCGCCTCGATGAAGATCAAGGGCTCGTCGGGGAGGGCGGGATGGAAGAACGCGTAGCAGCGCCGATCCTTGTCCAGCCGGCGGCGCAGGTCGTCCCATCCCTGGATCTGGTGCACGGCTTCGTACTGGATGAGCCGCTCGAGGACGAGCGCGGAGGTCCGCCAGTCGATTCGTTGGAGCACCAGGAAGCCGCGGTTGAACCAGGAGCGGAACATGTGCGCCAGGTCGCCATCGACGATCGAACGGTCGGGATGGTCCTCGAGCGTCCTCAGGAGGTCGGCCCGCATCTGCACCAGCGTGCGGGTGCCGCCCGGCGCGGTGTTCAGCCGTCGGAACAGCTCCTGGCGGCGCGACTCCGCGGCGACGTGCAGCTCGTGAAGCCGGGAGGGCGTCGGGTTCGCGCGGTAGTTGTCGATCGCGAGATGGACCTTGCCGCCGTCCGCCCCGTAATGGTCCAGGAGGCGCGTGAAGAACGCGTCGCGGCCGGCCTCGGTGAGCTGTTCGTAGGCGGTCATCGCCTCGGCGGCGATGCGGGCGCCCGAGACCTCGCCGCGTTCGGAGAGCAGCGAGTCGCAGAGCTCGACCAGGTGGTCGGCGGCGCGCGCCGAGGCCACCGTGGGCGGCTGGCGCACCGATTCCCACACCCGTTGAAGGAAGCGACGGGGCTGATCGTTCATGTCCGTCTCTTCTTCTTTTCGGTCGGAGCCCACTCGCTCCGCATCTGGGCGAGCCCGTCCATGTAGACCGCCGCCTTTTGGCGTTCGTCCTCGGTGGGAAGGCTCTTCAGCAGCTCGATCGCGTGGGCGATGTCGTGCTGGATGGTGCGCTTGGTGGTCTTGAAATAGATCTCGCGAATCTGGGCGAGCGTCGACCCGGGGTCCTGGGGGCCCTTCTTGATCGACTTCAGCGCCACGAACCCGAGCGGCTTATCGGCCATCGGCCTGCATCCGGCGGCTGCGTCTCAGCATTCCGCGCATCTCCTCGAGCGGCCGCGTATTCAAGACCGCCTCGGGCGTCAGCCACGCCCGCCGCGCCACCTGCACGCCCCACCGCACGTTGCCGAGCGCCAGCGTCGAGTGCGCGTCCGTCGAAATCACGATGGTCGCTCCACGCTCGTGCGCGACGCGCGCGAACGCGTCGCTCAAATCGAGCCGGTCCGGCTGCGAGTTGATCTCGAACGCCACGCCTCGGGCCACCGCGGCGCTCACGATTCGGTCGAAGTTCACCTTCAGCGGCTCCCGTTGCAACAGGCGGCGGCTCATCGGATGCCCCAGCACGTCGACCCACGGACACTCGATCGCCTTCAGGATGCGCTCGGTCGTCTGCGTTTCGTCCTGCCCGTAATGCGAATGCACCGACGCGATCACGATATCGAGCTGCGCGAGACAGTCGCCGGCGAGGTCGAGCGTGCCGTCGGCGAGGACGTCGCACTCGATGCCCGCCAGCAGCGTCAGCGCCTCGAACCGGCCGTTCAGCGCGCGGATGCGGGCGGCGTGCTCGAGCGCGCGGCGCTCGTCGAGCCCGTTCGACATCGCGAGCGCCTTGCTGTGGTCCGTGATCGCGATGTAACTGTACCCAAGACGCTGCGCGGCGGCGGCCATCGTTTCGAGGTCGTCGCGGCCGTCCGTGACGGTTGTGTGCATGTGGAGATCGCCGCGCAGGTCGGACGCGGAGACCAGCCGGGGGAGCTGGCGCGCGACCGACGCGTCGATTTCCCCGCGGTTCTCGCGCAGTTCCGGCGGCACCCACGCCATGCCGAGCGCTTCGTAAATGCCTTCTTCCGTGTCCCCGGCCACGCGGCTGTCGTCGTCCACGCGGAACAGGCCGTACTCGTTCAGCTTGAACCCGTGCTGGATGGCCCGGTCGCGCAGCGAGACGTTGTGGGCCTTCGAGCCGGTGAAGTACTGCATCGCCGCGCCGCGGCTCTCGGACGGAACCAGCCGCAGGTCGGCCTGGTAGCCCCCGACGATGCGGATGCTCGATTTGGTGTCGCCCTGGCCGAGGATGCGTTCGACGCGCGGAAACGCGACGAATTGTTCCATCAGCCCCTCGACTCCGCTCGGGGCGGGCGACGGGTCGATCGTCGCCAGGATGTCGATGTCGCCACACGTCTCGCAGCCGCGGCGCAGGCTGCCAACGGGCGTGAACTCCGCCGCGGGCGCATGTTCGCGCAGGTAGGCCACGAGCTCCGCGGCGATCGACGTCGTGTCGGAGAGCAGGTGCCTCCCGCGATCCTTCTCCCGCTCCTCGACCGCCTTCAGGATGAGCGCCTCTTTCTTCGCGCCCATCCCCTTCAGCGCGCGCAGGCGGCCCGCCTTCGCCGCTTCGACGAGCTCCTCGAGGCTGCGGATGTTCAGCGACGAGTAGAGCAGCGCCACCGTCTTCGGCCCGACGCCCTGCAGGCGCAGCAGGTCGAGCATGGTCGGCGGGAACTCGAGGAGGAGCTCCTGGTGGAAGCGGCACGTGCCC
>Ga0209438_1000532_pt1 | contig 11820 bp, 10 predicted proteins | sample GraSoi_2013_20cm_FD_185825 | JGI IMG/M metagenome (GOLD analysis project Ga0209438, IMG submission 185825) | Grasslands soil microbial communities from the Angelo Coastal Reserve, California, USA - Sample 9_17_2013_20cm (SPAdes) (version 2) | ecosystem: Environmental > Terrestrial > Soil >...
CGATGAAGATGGGCACTATTCATTCGCTGTTCCCCCATGATGAGGCAGTCTGCTATACGTTCCAATTCGCAAACTCGACAGGCTCATTTCAATCACCGTGATAAGTGTGTTGTCTTGTTTTAGGACGATATGGGATTGATTGAGATCGTTCAGCTTCTGCATTGGCGACTCCATCGGTTCGCATTAGCGACGATGGATGTAATCTCCGCGCCGCCGCCCCGTAGCATCTCGAACCGCCGAATCCGGACACGAACTATCTCTTTGAAATATCACGTACAACTCGTGGCCACTTGGGCAAAACGCGTGAGAAGTGTCGGGCCAAAATGAAAAGGTGGGTTGAGCCGAGGACGTCCGCGCCCGTTTGTGGTATTCTCTATTAATGCAGCAACCAAGTTGATCAAGGAAATTGGTCATGCTGGCTGATTCGCTTTTCGGTCTTGTTACCGCGGCCTTTCCTCTTCCCCACCTCCCACCGATGGAACCTGATTTCATTCCGGCGGGGCTCCCATCGGGGTCGTCCATCAAGCTCGCAATTGGGTATTTCTCCATATTGGTCAATTTTGGGGGGCGGTTGCTGGACTTTCAATCGCAGGAATATGGGCTGCCAGCAGACTATACTCATCGACAAGTCGAGAGGTGAAGCTCATTTCGGATCGCAGTGGGAAAACTCATTCTGAAATCACCTCCGAGGTTGCGGCACAATTTTCACTCAGTGACGGAAAAGAGTCTGCGTCAACCGCAAGTCCAAATACGGCAATTGATCACGACGAAGCCCCCGTGCAGATACCACCTGGCGACAGTTCAAAGCCGGTGAATATCGCGGCCTTCGCGCCACCCATCGTCGCACCTGGTGACGATTTTTCCATTCAGATTGTAATACACAGCCCCGAGCAACTGGCCGATGCAAAGGCTGCTGCAGAAGCCCTCGATGCCGCCACCGAGTTATTCAAAACTGTTCCTTTGAACCTTCCTCTGTCGGATCGTGACAAAGTGCGAATTACCATCGAGGGTCGGGGCGCTGAAATACAAAGCCCAGATCAGGAATTCATATGGCGGGGCTATGTTGCTCATGTCGCATTCGCGGCAAGGCTCCCGACAAGATTCGGTGCACGGCAATACAAACCGTTGATCCGAGTCTTTGTAAATGGAGCGCCCGCCGGGATTATCGAACTGAAATTGCAAGCTATCCCTAATTCCGACGGCGCGACCTCGTCCCCGGTTGCCGAAAAAGCGCTGCGGTTCAACAAGGTGTTTCTGTCCTATGCCTCCCCAGATCGACCGAAGGTGCTCGATATGGTGAAAATGTTAAGAGCACAGAAGATCGACTTCTTCCAAGACCTTCTCTCGCTTGAACCAGGTCAACGATGGAAAAAAGAAATCTATACGCAAATTGCAGTCTGTGACGCCTTCTATCTATTTTGGTCATCTAATGCGAAACGATCAGAATGGGTCATTCGAGAAGCAACACTCGCGCTGCAGAATCAAAGGAACTCGCCCGACGGGATTCCGCATTTCCTGCCCATCATTATCGAAGGCCCGCCGATTGTTGAACCACCGCCGGAACTGAGTGAATTCCATTTCAATGACCCAACGCAGCATGCGGTTTTTGCCGAAGAGTTTGCACGCCATCACGCGAGGGCAAATACGGACGGACCGTAAAATTCATCATGTGGCCCCTTGATCAGCGGGCCTCGACAAGGTGTGTTTGGATCGTCGGGGCGGACGACTTCGTTGGCAAGACGCGGAACGCAAGCGCGCTCAATCCCAAAAGAAATGGAGATTGCAGAAGAGAAGTCGCCGTCGAATCCACCGACAGGGTCAAGCACGAAACCGCTATGGTGCCAATCAACAGGAAAACAAGGCCCGCCCATTTTCCCGACCGAACGATCATGGCGCGAATGACAAAAGCGAAAGTCGCAAAAACGTCGAGAGCTTCGATAATAATCATCACTCCAACAAATAATAATCATCACTCCAACAAGGAGGACGCCCCAAGCAGGGCGCGTTTCGATAAAGGCGCGTAGTTGCGCGCCGTCGACCGGTAGATCGTTCATGATGTCGTCGGGAATGAAGCGGAGAAGGAACACCAGCATCAAAAGCGCGCTCAGAATTACAAGGAAGTATAGCACCGGTGCTTTCCAATACGTATCGCCGACCGCGAATTTCCACGAGGCTAGCGCCGCGATTATTATCAGGCACTGCACTAAAACCAAAGCGAACAGCACTTTAATAAGGTCGGGCTGAAACCCGGGCGTTTCGTCAAGACGAGTCTCCAACAACATTTGAACATATCCCAACAAAGCCCCTATCGCTACAAAGAGCGAAACGCGACCGATCGCGACAAGTCCGTTGGTTCGGATCAAATTCATTGAATTGGTCTGTCGAAATCAACAATTTCAAAATTATACTACTGATCGCGCCATCTGCAAATCATATCCCGCAGGATGGATGGCCTACCAAATCCATCACCAATCACGCGGACGAAGCACTAAGCGATCCGCAAGGATCTCCCTGCCGCGCGACCTCCTACAGTTGAAGGAATTGGGGTTCACCGGGGCAGCTCATTGAGGCGGACACTGGACAAGATGTGCTGAAGGTCGCCCATCGACTGATGTCATTTTGCTCGGCATACCGGTTGGCCCCGGAAACCCGCAAGCTAGGCAGACGAATTGGTCGCCTGATCGTCCGGGACCTAGATTTTAGACTGAAACTTGCTCAGCATGAGCTGCCCGGCGGCAGCTCGAACATCGTTAGAACATGATACGCGGACACACTGCGGACAACGGCAATTGCTCGGCGTACCGCTCAGGGTGTAACCTGCTGATGTTGATGGCGCGCCCGAAGAGATTCGAACTCCTGACTCCCCAGCCGCGCCCGCTAACGAGAACAGCCGGGCCCCTCCGACGCTAACCCGGAGAATCTGTCAAGCCGGAAGGCATCGGGCGGCTTGCGCTGTGGGTCGAGCGCCAAGTCCGCCACCATCGCGCCGATGGCGCTCGCGAACTTGGCACCGTGACCCGAACAGGGCGAAGCAACGATGATCCTCGGATCCTCGGGCAGCCGGTCGATGATGAACTCGTTGCCATCGTCGGCGCGCATGTCGGCTTTCAGCGTATTTGTGTAGAGGCAGATATCGCGCTCGAGGATGGGTCCGGCGGCACCGGGCAAGAGTTCGGTTAGCGTTGCCGATACCGTTTTCAACTCTTCGTCGGTGGCCGGCGGTCCCCATTCATCGGGGCCGACCTCAGGACCCTGGTCATGCTGCGCGGCCTTGACGCCGCGGCCCTCGAAATCGGGAAAGCCGTAGACGAGGCTGCTCCCGCGCTCGACCAGGAAGATGGGGAACTCGCCATAACGGACGGTTTCGGGTTTGGCCGGCCTGAACCAGCCGACCGCCTGGCGCGTGACCTTGAGGTGCCGGGCGAGGCCCGGCACGAATCCCGAAATCCACGGGCCCGCAGCTACGATGACCTGCCTGGCCATCACCTCTTGGTCCGAAGTCGTAATTCGGATGCCGGCTGGCGTCGGCTGCATCCGCGCCGCGGCCCTGACGATACGGTCCTCGGCCCCTTCGCGGAAGGCAAGCATCGCCGCCTCAGCCATCAGGATCCCGCCGCTTTGCTGGACCACGACGTCCCAGTCCTCCGGCAGGCGAAAGGCCGGATAGGCCGAATTGGCCTCGGCGCCAGAGGTCGGACCGGTGATCGGGCCCTTTCGAGCGGCGGCGGCGCGGGACGCGGCGACCATCTTCGATCCGACAGGCCCGGCTTCGAGCACGGCGCTAGGCTTCAAAATTATCCGCCCCGTGATGGATTCCAGCGTGCGCCAGCCTCTGAAGGCTTGGTCACTCAGGTCGGTATAGGCTTCGCTCTCGAAGTTGAAGCGTCGGTAGACGCGGCACGATCCGTGCGAGGAGCCGCGAGCTTCGCCCATGCTCATGGGGTCGAACCCCAGCACGTCGGCTCCCCGGCGCAGCAGCGAATGGAGCGCCGAGCTTCCCATCAAGCCCAAGCCGATGATGGCGACTTCACAGCTACGCATGGCGATCGTCTTCCTTCAAAGGCGCCGGTCGAGCCGCGGCGGACAAGTCGCCGGCGGCGCCGGCGCCGGTGATAGCGGGCCGTTCGCAAAGCTCATTTCTTGCCTTGCGGGTAGATCGTCTCGCCGCGCTTGAGCATCGCGACGAAAGCCTCGATCTTCTTCTTCCGACCGGCTTCGGTTTTCATATTGTGAGTGCGAAAGGCCAGCGCGAACCGGTTCTGCGCACTGAGTTTCGCCAGCATTGCCTTTGCTTTGGGCTCTGCATCGATCGCCGCCTGGAGATCGCCGGGGATCTTCATATCCTTGCCGCTCTGATAGGCGCGCACCCAGCGCCCGTCGGACTTGGCCGCATCGACTTGTTTTAGCCCATGTTCGGTCATCCGGCCTTCGCTGATCAGCCGTGCGACGTTATCGACGTTGATCCGGCTCCAGATGCTTTTCTTTTGGCGCGGCGTGTAGCGCTGGAGATAGCTCTTGTCGTCGAAACCTTTGCGGATGCCATCGATCCAACCCCAGCAAAGTACCACGTCGATGGCTTGCTTCGGAGTGATCGATTTGAACCCCGAATCCACTTTGTGGATCTTGATCCAGATCTCGTCTTCCTTGAGGTGGTGTTTGCCGAGCCACTCATGGAAACTCTCCGCGTCCTTGAACGCGCGGACTTTATCGGGATTGATTTTCGCGGGTGCCATCAGCAGACCTTGAAGCCCAACACGCCGACGGTCCGCTGCCATAAGCCGTCATCGACGATACCAAGCTGCGTTTCTCAAGAGAAATTTTAACCGCCAAAGACTCAACCCAATTCTGCCGTGATTCGAACCAATGTTTATTGCCACGGCTTTATCACCTCGTGGTGAGGATATTATCCTATCGTCAAGTCCGCGGGGAAGCGGCGCATCTGATTGCAAAACTGCAAGCGGGCATTTGCCGGTTCAATAGCCGCTCCGCAGCGAAAAACAAAAACAACAGACAACAAAAAAATTAAGAGGAAACAGCGAAATGTCCAATCAGTGGTTCGATCTGACTTTGGTGCGGAGTTCGTGCTTGAACCCCCGCTGGGCCATCATCCTATGCGGTATCCTGCTCGCGAACAGTGCGAGCGCGGCGCCTGGCGACAATCTGAGCGTGGTACGCGACCTTACTGCCCAGCTGGGACCGATTATCGGTTCAGCGCTGGCCTGCCCGAACATCACGCGACCCCGCGTGCAGGCGATCGTCGACAAGTTCCAGGCGGCGGTCAGGGAGGCCATCAATGAACCCGACCGCGCCGACGTTGCGCGTCTGCTGGACCGCTACGTCGCCGACGGGCGCAGCGCCGTGACGACAGGAAAGACGGATTGCAGGATCGCGGACCGTCAGATCTCCGACCTCGAGCAATCCCTTGGCATACCGTCGACCCCGCCCCCCGCGTCGTCACTGAGTGCCGCGATCGCCCCCTCCGCGGCCATCGCCGCGACGGCGCCAACCCAGCCGCTTCCTCCGGGCAATGTGCATGGCGTCACCGATCGCGAGATCCGCTTCGGGATCGTCATTCCGTATTCCGGAGGCGCGAAGGAAAACGGCTATAACATCAAGCTCGGAATCGACGTCGCGTTCGCCCGCGCGAACGCCGCCGGAGGCGTGAACGGCCGGCTGCTCAAGCTGATTCCGGCCGACGACGGCTTTGAGCCGGCGCGGACGCTCGACGCCATGAAGAATCTCTGGGAAAAGGAGCAGGTGTTCGGCTACATCGGCAACCACGGGACGCCGACGGCAGCGGTCGCGCTGCCGTTTGCGCTCGAACGACGGGCGCTGTTCTTCGGACCGCTCACCGGCGCCAACGTGGTGCGGCATGATCCTCCGGACCGGTACGTCTTCAATTACCGGCCAAGCTACGCGGAAGAGACCGACGCGGCGGTACGCTATCTCCTGAAAATCCGCAAACTGCAGCCGAGGCAGATCGCGGTGTTCACCCAAAGCGACTCTTTCGGCGATGCGGGCTTCGCCGGTGTCGCGAAGGCATTTCGCGCTCTTGGCATCAGCGACGGCACGATACTGCGGCTCAACTACGCCCGCAACACGATGGAGTTGGATGATGCCATCAATCAGCTCAAGCAGCAAAAGGGGTCGATCCGCGCGATCGTCATGGTGGCGACGACACGGCAGGCAGCGAAGTTCATCGAGAAGACCCGCGATCTGTTCCCGGGGATGATCTATACGAACATGTCATCGGTGGGCGCCAGCAGCCTCGCCGACGAGTTGATGCTGCTGGGACCGCGTTTTACCGACGGTGTCATCGTGACCCAGACGGTGCCCGCGGTGGCCGGCTATTCCAGCGTGGTGATCGAGTACAAGGAAGCGCTTGCGAAATATTTCCCCGGCGAGAGTCCGAACTACATCTCGCTGGAGGGTTTCATTTCGGCCAACGTGCTGATCGACGCGCTGAAGCGCTGCGGCCCGCAGATCGACACCGAGAGGCTGGTCGATATTCTGGAGAACACCCGCAATCTCGATCTTGGTCTTGGCGTACCGCTCGGTTTCAGCCGCGGCGAGCACCAGGCTTCGCACAAGATCTGGGGAACGGAGCTCGACAAAACCGGAAAATACCAGGCGATCGAACTTGAATGATCGCTTCGCGGCGCCTGTCCCGACTATCGGGGCAGGTGCCGCACAGGATAGAGCCCTTCGGTCGAAAGGCGCGAGCCTACTCCCACTCGATCGTCCCCGGCGGCTTTGACGTGATGTCATAGACCACGTGGTTGTGGAGGCTGACGCTGCCGCGTCCACCGCATCCCGCCCCGCGTCCGTGACGATCGCGATACGCCCCTGTAGTGGGGTGGGACGGCGGAATCCATAAAGCTGTTTCTATCTGCCGGTGCACGCGTCCGAAACCGTTGAGTGTGATCATACTGCACTCCAACATTGTTGGATGAACCGGCGCACAATAAAAAAATTCCGCGCGCGAAGGCGCTCCGTTTTTACGCCGGCACCGGCGCAGGGCGTACCATTGGCACCGGCCTGAACGTCAAGGCGATCAGGAAAGCGCCGAGCCCCATGATCCATGAGCCGATATAGAGCCAAGCGTAGCTGGCGAAGGTGTCGTAGATCAGACCTCCGGCCAGCGGACCCGTCGCCATGCCGAGGCTGCCGGCCATGGCGGTGCCGCCGATCACGGTGCCCATCATTCGCAGCGGAAAATTCTCGCGGGCGAGCGAGGCATAGAGCGGCATGGTGCCGGCATAGATGAAGCCGAACAGCGCCGCTACGGTATAGAACGCGGCGAGTTCGCGCACGAAGACGTAACCGAGTGCGCCGAACGCCTGCGCAAGCAGGCCCAGCACCAGCACCCGCTTGGCGCCGAAGCGGTCACCCATCAAGCCGAAGGCAATGCGGCCGCCAAGCCCAGCGAGGCCTTCCACACTGTAGATGGTGACCGCGGCGATCAACGGAATGCCGCAGCTGATGGCGTAGCTCACGGTATGAATGATGGGGCCCGAATGCGTGGCGCAGCAGAAGAAATTGGTCAGCAGCAGGATGATGAATTGCGGCGAGCGCAGCGCCTGCGCGAGCGTCATGTCAGCCTGGGCGGAATCGCCCGACGGCGCGGACGGCCCGCTTGCCAGCGCCGGCGCGCGGCGCACCAACAGCGAGACCGGGATCATGATTGAAGCGACGATCAGCGCCACGATCTGCATCGAGGTGCGCCAGTCATGATGCGAGACCAGCCAGGCGGCCAGCGGCGCCATGGTCATCGGCGCCATGCCCATGCCCGCCGAAACCAGCGACACCGCAAGACTCCGGTGGGTGTCGAACCAGCCGGTGACACAGGCCATCATCGGCGCAAAGATCGCAGCCGTAGCAGCCCCCACCATCAGCCCGAAGATGAACTGAAACGCCACCAGCGATGTCGCAAGGCTCGCCAGCCCGAGGCTCGCCGCCAGCACGACCGAGCCTGTGAGGACCACCGGCAGCGGGCCCAGGCGGTCGGACAAGGTGCCCCAGATCATGCTGGTGAGCGCCATGGCAAGAAAGCCGATGGTCATGGCGCTGGACACGCCGGTGACCGACCAGCCGGTATCGCGCGCGATCGGCTGCAGGAACACCGGCAACGAGAACATGCCGCCGATCGCGACACAGCCGAGCAAGCCCCCGGCTGCGACAATCACCCAGCGATAGTGAGAGTTGGTCATTCCGGATCTCCAATGCATTATTCTAAATGCAAGACGAACGGGATGGGCCGGAACCGACAGCCCGACGGGCGGCCCGACCATTTTTTCTCGGCACGCGATCCGCTACAGAACCCATTAATTCAGAGGGTTCAGCGAAGGTTGGCTTTGGGCCGCAAAGTGGACGTTCATACGCAAGCAGAGCATCTGAGAGTGAGTGACCGACAAAGAACGAGTAGAGAGCTATCCAGTCTCCGATTGGCTAACAAATCGTGCAGGCCTGGAATTTCTCTTGGAGTTGAGGGCGGTCGAACAAGCGTTAGGCGAGTAGGCGCCGAGCCACGCCCGCGTCAGTGACAAGGGTGCTTATCCAGCCGCCTCGCAAAACCGACGCGATCGCTGCGGCCTTTTCTAGTCCGCCCCCAATTCCGACGATATCCGGAATGCGCCGCAACTGCTCGGCCGTGATGCCTAGGCCGAGCTGATCCAGCGGATTGGCGACGGCCCTGCCTTCGTCATCAAGAAGCGTCGCGCATAGGTCCGCCCTGACGCCGGCCGCGAGGGCCTGATCATGCCAGGCCGAAGGAAACGCGGCGCACAGACACGATTCTGGAGGGTGCCACGATCCGATGCCGACGACGAGGACATCAATTCGATGATACAGGGCAAGCGCTTCCGCGACGGATCGCTCGCTTCGCAGGCCTTCGACGGCCGCCTGGTCCTCGACCCACATAGGCGCATAGATCGGATAGGGTTTTCCGCCGCCTGCGCGTGCAATCCGATGTACTATTTCGACAGGATTTAACGCGAAATCGAGACCTGTCGGGTTTCCAGCAACCTGTACGACATCGACTCTCGGCAAGCGCGTCAGAGCCCGAGCGGCGGCCGCCAGCGTCCTGCCCCATGCGACCCCCAACAATTGACCGTCTTCAAGCATTTCTTCGAGAAGCTGTGCCGCGAGCGATCCCAAAGGTTCGGTCAGCGCGCTTGTCGGTTGATCGGGGCCTTTCAGGACCAACGCGCTCTTCAATCCGTAACGTTTGCGAACCTTGTCCGAGAGTTCGATGTCGAGGTCGGTGGGTTCCGAGATGACAAAATTCACGATCCCTTCTTCAATTGCTGCCTCGATAAGACGGGCGACCTTGAATCGCGAAAGAGACAAGTCCTCGGCGATCTGAGATTTTGTTTGCCGGCCTATGAAATGACGCCTGGCGGCAATGGCCGCTTGGACACGCTGAAGAGGTCGGCTCGCCATGGTGATCCTCAAATCGCAATTCTATGTTGCCAATTTCGCGGCACTTGAAACCGTGCGGCATCAAATGAGTATGTTGACGCTCGCTTGAGCGGAATTCGCCGCACGAGTGATCATCCTTCCATAGGTCAGAATTGCGCCGCAGGGTGTCGTGTTGCGATCCGCACGCGGTCCTTGGCTTCGGCGCCGAGGCCATTTCGTCGGGCTACAACAGCGACATCGTGCAATCGGCCTTGGCCGTCCTCGTCCGAGCGCGCCCCATATCGCAATATTTGCTCATTTGAGCACAAGTGTGCTCATTTGACAAGTATTTGAAACGCCGGTATCTGTTTTCTCAACAGCGAAAAGCCTACGGGAAATCCGTCATTTGGCTGAAACATGTCTGGCGCCGTAGTTCATAGGAAGCTGAGGTTCGGCCCTTTCGAACTTTCGATTGGCGAAAGGGTGCTCCGGCGCGACGGTCAGGTGCTTCCCCTCGGCGATCGGGCGTTGGACATTTTGATCTATCTTGCCGACCGCCCAGGTGAGGTCATCGCGAAGCAGGAGCTGATGGATCACGTCTGGTCGGACGTAACCGTTGAGGAGGGGAACCTCCGGGTCCACGTGGCCGTAATCCGCAAGGCGCTTGGTGACGGCCAATTTGGCAACCGCTACATCGCAAACATCAAGGGACGGGGCTATTCGTTCGTCGGCAGCGTTGTCTCCCTCTCTGGTGGCACGGAAAGCAGGAACGCTAAGTTCCGCCACCAAGGCAGGCTCCCCGTGCGACCGCTCATGATGATTGGGCGCGAAACGGTCGTCAGCGAGGTTGGCGACAAGCTTCGAGATGAGCGGTTCGTAACCCTGCTCGGCCCCGGCGGCATTGGCAAGACGACCATTGCCTTGGCTGTTGGCCGCGCCGCTGCCGAGGAGTTTGGCGGGAATGTCTATTTTGCTGACTTGGAAAGCCTTACCGATCCGCGGCAGGTCGCGGGGGCTGTCGCGACATCCCTGCGACTAGCACTCAAATCGAAAGATCCCGGCCTGGAACTGGTCGACCTCGTTCGTTCGCGAAAGCTTCTTATCATTCTCGATAGCTGTGAGCACGTGATCGAGACGGTCGCGTTGCTTGCCGAGCAACTCTACCAGGAAACCGAGCAGGTCTATCTTCTGACCACGAGTCGCGAATTGCTGAAAGTAGAGGGCGAGCATTGTTGCCGGGTTCCTCCCCTTGATTTTCCACCAGACGGCTCAGCGCAGACGGCAAATGCCGTGCTTCGATATCCGGCAGTGCAGTTGTTTGTACGGCGCGTGGCAGCGAGAGCGGGAAGCGTCGTTCTCACCGACGATGAGGCGCCGTTTGTCGCGGAAATATGCCGGAAGCTGGATGGCATACCCTTGGCAATTGAGTTGGCATCGGGTCAGGTAGCTGCCCTCGGCCTCAAGAACACGGTGTCTCGACTGGAATTGCTGAAGCTAAGCCATCGGACGGCAGTTCCCAGACATCGGACGCTTAAGGCGACATTGGATTGGAGCTACGATCTACTATCGGACATTGAAAGGATCATCTTTCGACGCATTGCCCTTTTTGTCGGCCACTTCACCTTGGAGGCCGCGCAACGCATCGCTGCCGAACCCGGTTCAGGCGGCTCGGCGGTTGCCGATGTTATTGCCGGTCTGTTTGAAAAGTCATTGTTGGCGACCCGGTTTTGCCGGGGACAGCCACGGTATCGTTTGCTCAACACGACGCGCGCATATGCACTCGGGAAATTGGAAGAGCATGGCGAAGTCGCTTTAATTTCTGTGCGGCACGCGGAATATGTCGCTGAACAACTTGAATCGGAGAGACCAAACCTTTCGTCTCTGCCAAGGGCCGAAAGATTCGCAATCTACTCCGGACAACTAAGTAATGTTCGGGCGGCGCTGGAATGGAGCTTTGGACCACACGGCGATGATGAGACGGCGACGAGACTGGCCGCCGCTTCTATGCAGTTGTTTCTGGAGCTATCACTACTCATCGAATGCCAAGCATGGGCAGAACGCGCGATGGCGCGCCTTGGCAATTTGCATCAAAACTCTCGCCGCGCAATGGAAATCTCTGCATCACTACCGTTGGCCTTGATGCACACTGAAGGTAACGATCAACGCGTCCGAACGGCTTTTGCGAGCGCGCTGGAGATTGCGGTCGATCAGGGAGACCTCGCCTACGAACTGAGGATCTTGAGCGGACTCTTCATGTATTCGCATTGGACCATGGACATTCGGGGTGCGACAGACATCGCCGTCCAGAGCAAGAAATTGGCGCTGAAGACGCGAGATCCCGATGACATGGCGCTGGCAGAATCGATGTTGGCCGCCTCCAATCATCTGCTGGGAAATCACATCATCGCACAACAACATTGC
>Ga0209438_1000537_pt1 | contig 11776 bp, 6 predicted proteins | sample GraSoi_2013_20cm_FD_185825 | JGI IMG/M metagenome (GOLD analysis project Ga0209438, IMG submission 185825) | Grasslands soil microbial communities from the Angelo Coastal Reserve, California, USA - Sample 9_17_2013_20cm (SPAdes) (version 2) | ecosystem: Environmental > Terrestrial > Soil >...
GTCGGCATTCCACGCCAGGGGCAAGGGCCGATCGTACTGGATTTTGCGACTTCGATCGTCGCCGAAGGCAAGGTGCTGGTCGCAAGCCGCGGCGGCAAGAAATTGCCGAAGGGCGCGCTGATCGATCTCGATGCCACCTTGAGCGAAGACCCCGAGGTGTTGTACGGACCGCATACCGCGGAAGGGCCGCGCGACCACGGCCAGGGCAAGGGCGCGATCCGCGCCTTCGGCGAGCACAAGGGCTCGGGTCTGGCGTTCATCTGCGAATTGCTCGGCGGCGCGCTGACCGGCACGGGTGCCACCGGGCCGAACCGGCGTTTTGCCAACGGCATGTTCGCGATCTACATCGATCCCAAAGTGGTCGATACCGGCAATTTCTTCGATGGCGAGATTTCGCGTTACGTCACCTACTTCAAGGATACCAAGGCGGCCGCCGGCATCGATGCCGTGCTGATCCCGGGCGAGCCGGAAGCAAAGATGCGCGCGGAGCGCACCAGAAACGGCGTCCCCTTGCCTGACGATACCTGGGCGGCGATAGTGAATACCGCGCGCGAGGTCGGCGTGAGCGAGGCGAGCATACAGCGGGCCGTGGAGTAGTTTTAGCGTCATTGCGAGCGAAGCGAAGCAATCCAAAGTCGCAAGCACAGAATGGATTGCTTCGTCGCTACGCTCCTCGCAATGACGGTGTGTCTGGGCAAAAAGGAAGGAAACACAGTGGCAACAAACAATGTCAAAAAAGTATGGGCCTCGGGCAAGGCCGTGGTGAACGCCTGGCTTGCGATTCCTTCGGGGTTTTCCGCCGAGGTGATCGCGCAATGCGGATTCGACAGCGTCACCGTCGATATGCAGCACGGCGTGCAGGACTATCTGTCGATGGTGCAATGCTTCCAGGCGATGAACGGCCATCCCGTAACGCCGATGGTCCGCGTGCCCTGGAACGAACCGGGCATCATCGGCAAGGTGCTCGACGGCGGCGCCTATGGCGTGATCTGTCCGATGGTCAACACCAAAGAGGAGGCGGAAAAGCTCGTCGCCTACTCCAAATATCCGCCGCGCGGCACGCGCTCGAACGGCCCGATCCGTTCCGGCATGTACGGTTCGGCCGGCACCTATCAGGCCACCGCAAACGACGAGATCGTGTTGCTCCCGATGATGGAGACCAAGACGGCGGTCGAGAACATGGAATCGATCCTCGACGTCGACGGCATCAACGGCGTCTATATCGGTCCCTCCGACCTCGGCTTCTCCTATGGGCTGGTGCCCAAGCTCGACCGCAACGAGCCGGAAATCCTGAAGATCTACGAGAAGATCGTGAAGGAGTGCGGCAAGCGCGGTCTCTATCCCGGCATTCACTGCAGCGGCGCCGAGGGCGCGGTGCGCGCGATCGATATGGGCTTCAAGCTCGTGACGCTGTCGAACGAAAGCGGATTGATGATGACCTACGCCAAGATGCAGGTGAACCAGACCCGCAAGGATTCAGGCGGCAAGGCGTGACTTCTTCTCCCTCGCCCCGCGCTTTGCGGGGTGAGGTAAAAAAATAGAGGAGACACCGATATGACCCCAGCACCCGTCATTCGACTGCATCCCGATGATGGCGTGCTGATCGCGCGCTCGAGCCTGCCGCCCGGCATGGTCGTGGCGGACGGCGTCACCACGGTCGAGCGGATTCCGGCCGGCCACAAGGTGGCGATCCGCCCGATCGCGGTCGGCGAGCCGATCCGCCGCTATGGCCAGATCATCGGCTTTGCGACGGCGGCGATCGCGCCGGGCCAGCACGTGCATACTCAAAACTGCGGCATGGGCGATTTCGCCAAGGACTACGCGTTCGGCGTCGACGTCACCCCGACGCCGAACTTCGATCTGCCCGCGACCTTCGACGGCATCCGCCGTCCCGACGGGCGGGTCGCGACGCGAAACTATATCGGCATCCTCACCTCGGTGAACTGCAGCGCGCATGTCGCCGGCATGGTCGCGGATGTCTTCAAGAAGAATCCCTTCACCGGCGACAATCCATTGGCCGATTTCCCCAATGTCGATGGTGTGGTCGCGCTGACCCACAAGACCGGCTGCGGCATGACGCAGGACGAACCGTTGACAGTCCTGCGCCGCACGCTCGGCGGCTACGCTCGGCATGCGAATTTTTCCGCCGTGGTCGTGCTGGGCCTGGGCTGCGAGGTCAATCAGATCGGCGGGCTGATGAAAGAGCAGAAGCTCGCAGGTCGCCTGCGCGAATTGGAAATTCAGGAGATCGGCGGCACCCGCAAGACCGTCGAGGCCGGCGTCGCCTTCGTCCGCGAGGCACTCGCTGACGCGAACAAGGTGAAGCGCGAACCGGTGTCGGCGAGCGAACTGACGGTAGCGCTGCAATGCGGCGGTTCCGACGGTTATTCAGGTGTTTCCGCCAATCCGGCGCTGGGCGCCGCGAGCGATCTGTTGGTGAGGCACGGCGGGACGGTGATCCTGTCGGAAACGCCGGAGACCTACGGCGCCGAACATCTGTTGACGCGCCGCGCGGTCAGCCGCGAGGTCGGCGAGAAGCTGGTGGCGCTGATGCGCTGGTGGGAAGAATACACCGAGCGCGAGGGCGCCGAGATGAACGCCAATCCAAGCCCCGGCAACAAGGCCGGCGGGCTCACCACGATCCTGGAAAAATCGCTCGGCGCCATGGCCAAGGCCGGCAGCACCAATCTGGTGGACGTGGTGAACTACGCCGAAGCCGTCACCAAGAAAGGTTTCGTCTTCATGGATACGCCGGGCTACGACCCGGTCGCGGCGACCGGCCAGGTGGCGGGCGGCGCCAATCTCGTCTGCTTCACCACCGGCCGCGGCAGCGTGTTCGGCTGCAAGCCCGCGCCCTCGATCAAGCTTGCGACCAACTCGGCGATGTACAAGCGCATGGAAGACGACATGGACGTCAATTGCGGCACCATCCTCGACGGCGAGGAAACCGTGCAGCAATGCGGCCAGCGCATTTTCGACCTGATGCTGAAGACCGCCTCCGGACAGCCGACCAAGAGCGAGAGTTTTGATTTCGGCGGCGCCGAATTCGCGCCCTGGGTGCTCGGGGCGACGATGTAGTGGCCGCCTCCGGCGTCAGCTGGATTCCGTCATGCCCGGCCTTGTGCCGGGCATCCACGTCTTTCCTGCTTTCTTGACGCGATTAGAAAGTAAGACGTGGATGGCCGGGACACGCCCGGCCATGACGAACAGGGATGGAAAACATCTCCAATCCGCACTTCCCATAGGCAATCGCTGCCCGTTGTTAGTGCTTGATGTCAGCCGGAACCAGTGTTCTGCTTAAAAAAGCTGCTGGAGTGGCCCGCCTGTGTCGATCTTCGTCGCGCTACATCACGTCACGCACTACAAATATGACCGTCCGATCGACCTCGGCCCTCAAACCATTCGCTTGCGGCCGGCGCCGCACACGCGCACCCCGATCCTGAGCTATTCGCTCAAGGTCACCCCATCGAATCATTTCGTGAACTGGCAGCAGGACCCGCAGGGCAACTGGCTCGCGCGCTTTGTCTTCCCGGACAAGGCCACCGAGCTCAAGATCGAGGTCGATTTCACGGCGCAGATGACCGTGATCAATCCGTTCGATTTCTTCGTCGAGCCCTACGCCGACAGTTTTCCGTTCGCCTATACCAACGATCTCAAGACCGAACTCGCGCCCTATCTCGCGACCGTCGACCCCGGGCCGCTGTTTGCAAAATATCTGGCCGACATTCCGCGCGAGGCGACCAGCACGGTGAATTTCCTGGTCGATCTCAACGCTCAACTGCAGAAGAAAATTCGCTACATCATCCGCATGGAGCCGGGCGTGCAGACGCCGGAGCAGACGCTGGCCGCAGGTGCCGGATCGTGCCGTGACTCGGCGTGGCTATTGATTCAAATCCTGCGGCAGCTCGGGCTCGCCGCCCGCTTCGTCTCGGGCTACCTCATTCAATTGCGCCCCGATATCGACCCGGTCGAGGGACCGCGCGAAGTCGAGAACGATTTTACGGATTTGCACGCCTGGGCCGAGGTCTATCTGCCCGGCGCGGGCTGGATCGGGTTCGACGTCACCTCGGGCATGCTGACCGGCGAGGGGCACATTCCCGTCGCCGCCACGCCGCATTATCGCACGGCGGCGCCGATCAGCGGCAGCGCCGGCTTTGTCAATGTCGAATTCGCCTTCGAGATGAACGTCAGGCGGATCCGCGAAGCGCCGCGGATCACCAAACCGTTCTCCGACGAGTCCTGGGCCCGTCTCGACCGGCTCGGCGAGCAGGTCGATGCCGATCTGAAGGCCGGTGACGTGCGCCTGACGATGGGGGGCGAGCCGACCTTCGTTTCGGTCGACGATCTGGAATCGCCGGAATGGAATATTTCCGCCGTTGGACCGACCAAGCGCGGCCTCGCCGACGATCTCATCCGACGCTTGCGGGCGCGGTTCGCGCCGGGCGGCCTGTTACACTACGGGCAGGGCAAATGGTATCCGGGCGAAAGCCTGCCGCGCTGGGCGTTCGGTCTTTATTGGCGCAAGGACGGCGTGCCGATCTGGAAGAATTCCGATCTGATCGCGACGATCGAGAACCGGCGCAAGGCCAAAATTGAAGACGCCGAGCGCTTTGCGGAAGGCGCCGCAAAAAAACTCGGCGTCGATTCCGAATTTATCATGCCGGCGTTCGAAGACCCGGGCCATTGGCTGCAAAAGGAAGCCGGCCTGCCGCCGAATGTCGACCCGAGCGATTCCAGATTGTCCGATCCGGAAGAGCGCTCGCGGATGGCGCGGGTATTCGATCAGGGGCTCAACGTACCCAAGGGATTCGTTTTGCCGATCCAGCGCTGGAACGCAGACGCCGGACGCTGGCGCAGCGAGCGCTGGAAATTGCGGCGCGGCAACCTGTTTCTGACGCCGGGCGATTCTCCGTTGGGGCTGCGGCTGCCGATTGCCTCGTTGCCGCACATTCCGGCGGAGGAATATCCCTACATCGTCGAGCAGGATCCGCTGGAGCCGCGCGAGGCATTGCCGGTGTATGACGGGACGGCGCCGTCCGAAACCGCGCCGCATCAGGAGGTGCAGGAGCAGCAGCTCAAAGGCGGCGGCGTGCGCACCGCGATGTCGATCGAGATCCGCGATGGCATTTTGTGCGCATTCATGCCGCCGGTGGAGAAGCTCGAGGATTATCTGGAACTGGTCACGGCGGTGGAGGCGACCGCCGAGGAATTGCAGATGCAGGTGCATGTCGAGGGCTATCCGCCGCCATTCGACCCGCGCGTCGAGGTGATCAAGGTGACGCCCGATCCCGGCGTGATCGAGGTCAATATCCAGCCGGCGGCAAGCTGGCGCGAGGCCGTCGATATCACCTTGGGCCTTTACGACGACGCAGCCCAGGTTCGCCTCGGCGCCAACAAGTATCTTGTCGACGGCCGCCACACCGGCACCGGCGGCGGCAATCATGTGGTGGTCGGCGGCTCTACACCTGCGGATTCACCGTTCCTGCGCCGTCCGGACTTGCTGAAGAGCCTGGTGCTGTACTGGCAGCGGCATCCGTCGCTGTCTTATTTGTTCTCCGGCATGTTCATCGGTCCCACCAGCCAGGCGCCGCGCCTCGACGAAGCGCGCCACGACGGCCTATATGAACTTGAGATTGCGCTCGCCCACGTGCCGCCGCCGGGGATCAAGGCACCGCTGTGGCTGGTCGATCGCTTGTTCCGGCACATCCTGGTCGATATCACTGGCAATACCCATCGCGCCGAAATCTGCATCGACAAGCTCTATTCCCCCGATGGCCCGACCGGCCGGCTCGGGCTGGTCGAATTCCGCGCCTTGGAAATGCCGCCAGATCCGCGCATGTCGCTCGCGCAGCAATTGCTGATCCGGGCGTTGATTGCCAAGCTTTGGCGCGAGCCGCAGCAAGGCAAATTCGTGCGCTGGGGCACGACGCTGCACGACCGCTTCATGCTGCCGCATTTCCTCTGGGAAGACTTTTTAGACGTGCTCACGGAGCTGCAACAATCCGGTTACGATTTTTCGCCGGATTGGTACGCCGCACAGCTTGAATTCCGGTTTCCCGTATTCGGCCGGGTCCACCATGGCGGTGTCGCGCTGGAAGTGCGGCAGGCGCTGGAGCCGTGGCACGTTCTCGGCGAAGAGGGCTCGGCCGGCGGCACCGTGCGCTATGTCGATTCCTCGGTCGAGCGCTTGCAGGTCAAGGCGTCCGGCTTCGTCGAAGGCCACCACGTCGTCACCTGCAACGGCCGGCGGATGCCGATGACGGCAACCGGCCGTTCGGGCGAAGCGGTCGCGGCCGTCCGCTTCAAGGCCTGGCAACCGGCCTCGGGGCTGCACCCGACGATTCCGGTTCACGCGCCGCTGACGTTTGATCTCATCGATACCTGGAACGGCCGGTCGTTGGGTGGCTGCGTCTATCACGTCGCTCACCCCGGCGGACGCAGTTATGAGAGCAAGCCGGTCAATTCCTACGAAGCCGAGGCGCGGCGGCTGGCCCGGTTTCAGGATCATGGCCATACTCCCGGCAAGATCGATCCGCCGCGTGAGGAACGCACAATTGAATTTCCTTTGACCCTCGACTTGAGGAGGCCGCTCCTTCATTGAGGATAGGCTTTGGGCAGGAGAGTCGGGATGGCGGGGCACGCCGGCCAGGGAAGCAGTCAAGGAGCCAGGGCCCGCCCAGCCAATCGGCGCGTGGCGCAGTGGACGCGCGACTATGTTCGGCTGCCGGGAATCCCCGATGAGTTCATCGCGCCCGACGGCGCGCAGCGTGCGGTCTGGAGCCGTTTCTTCGATGCCTTCGCCACGCTGGCGCCCGCGGAAATCGAGCGTCGTTTCGGGTCCGCCGACCGCCACCTGCGGGAAGCCGGTGTAACCTACCGCGCGCCTGGCGAAACCGCCGACCGGCTTTGGCCGTTGAGCCATCTGCCGCTCCTGATCGACGAGACCGACTGGCAGCAATTGACCGCCGGCATCGTGCAACGCGCAGAATTGCTGGAGCTGGTTCTCAGCGACCTCTATGGCGAGGGCCGATTGATCGCCGAGGGTGCGATACCCGCGGCAGCGATTGCCGGCAGCACCGAATATCTGCGCCCGGTTTGCGGCATCAAACCGCCGGGTGGCCGCTATCTCAATCTTTATGCCGCCGATGTCGGCCGCGGGCCCGACGGGCGCTGGTGGGTGCTGGGCGACCGCACCCAGGCGCCGTCCGGCGCGGGTTACGCGCTGGAAAATCGGCTGGTGCTGTCGCGCGCTTTCACCACGCTCTACAAATCGATGAATGTGGAGCGGGTGGCGCCGTTCTTCGAGGCGTTCCGCGACAGCCTGCGCGCCAGCGCCGACCGCGACGAGCCGCGCATCGGATTGCTGACGCCCGGCAGCTTCAGCGAAACCTATTTCGAGCACGCCACGCTGGCGCGCTATCTCGGATTTCTGCTGGTCGAGGGCGACGATCTCGCCGTCAGCGGGGACCGCATCCATATCCGCACCGTGGCCGGCCTGAAGCGGCTCGACGTGTTGCTGCGCCGGGTCGATTCCAATTCGCTCGATCCGCTGGAGTTGGATGCTTCCTCGCAGCTCGGCGTGCCCGGCCTGATCGATGTGCTGCGCAAGAACGGCGTCGTCGTCGCCAATATGCCGGGCTCCGGCGTGATGGAAGCGCGGGCGCTGTTGGGCTTCCTGCCCAGCCTGAGCCGGCGCTTTTTCGGGGAAGGTCTGAAGATGCCGCACATCGCGACGTGGTGGTGCGGGCAGAAGGCCGCGCGCGAAGAGGTGTTGTCGCGGCTCGACGAGGTTGCGATCGAGGGCGCCTACCGCAGAGGCGTTCCCGGCTTTCCGGGTAACGGGCCGGTGCTCGCCGGCGAGTTGTCGAGAAGCGAGCGCGAACGGCTCAAGAACGCAATCAACGATCGCGGCATCGACTATGTCGGCCAGGAGCTGGTGCGGCTGTCAACGACGCCGGTGTGGGATCAGGGGCGGATCACGCCTCGCCCGTTTGTGCTGCGGGTTTTCGCCGCCGCAACTCCCGATGGCTGGACCATCATGCCCGGCGGCTTCTGCCGGATCGCCGACCAGCTCGATGCCCGCGCGGTGTCGATGGGGGATGGCGCGAGGGCCGCCGATGTCTGGGTGGTCTCCGACAAGGCGGTTTCGACGGCCAGCCTGCTGCCGCCGATGGATACGGTGCGGATCAGACGCATCGCCGGCGTGGTCCCGAGCCGGGCAGCCGACAATCTGTTCTGGCTCGGACGCTATCTCGAGCGCGCCGAAGCCACCTTGCGGCTGGTGCGGGCGCTCGGAACGTCGCAGCGCGATCCCGGCAAGGGGCCGTCCACCGTCCCTCATTCGGTGGAACGAATTCACAGGCTTCTGGTGACATGGGGCGCGAGCTCGCAGGCGTCGCGGACGCAGCCTGCGAAGATTGTCGCCGAAGCGTTGCAGGCCGAGGACAAGTTCGGCTCGGCCTTGTCGCTGCTGCGGGCGGCGCAGCGAACCGCGACATCGCTGCGTGAACGGCTTTCGCCGGATGCCTGGCAAGTCATTACCGAGATGACGGAGCGGCTTGCCCAAGAGGTTGAAGATGACGACGGCGTCGTCAGTGCCGCCGAACTGACGTTGCAGGAGCTTGCGAGCTTCGCAGGCCTGGCGCAGGAAAACATGAACCGCGCCGCGGGCTGGCGTTTTCTCGAAATGGGCCGCCGCGCCGAGCGCGCCATCAACACCGTGCGTTTCGCGCGGCAATTCGCCTTTGACGAAGCCGGCGGCGAGGACCTCGACATCCTGCTGACGCTGGTGGATTGCCAGATCACCTACCGCTCGCGCTATCTCGTCGGGCCGCTGCTGGCGCCGGTGCGCGATCTCGTGGTGCTCGATCCCTACAATCCAAGATCGGTCGCCTTTCAGGTCTTTGCGCTGAACGAACACATCGCCAGCCTGCCGACCTTGAAGGAGGGCGGACTGATCGAACGTCCGCAGCGTCTCGCCGTCGCGCTGCAGGCGACGCTGACGACATCGGAGGCGGCAAGCCTCGACACCAAGACGCTGTTCGCGCTTGAGCAGGACCTGCTCAATCTCGCCGATGCCATCGGATTGCATTATTTTCCGCACGGGCCCAATGCGAGCCGGCCTGAAAAGCTGACGGGCCTCGCGTGATCTACGACATCCGTCACGTCACCAGCTACAATTACGAAAGCCCTGTCAATTTCGCCCGATGCTCGCTGCGGCTGGAGCCCAAGAGCGGCGACGGACAGCGGTTGGTCTCGCACAGCGTCGATATCCGGCCGCGGCCTGCGGACCGCACCATACGGCACGACTTTTTCGGCACGCATACCGAGAGCGTGCTGATCGAAGCTCCGCATCGCACCCTTCGGATCGATTCACGATCGCGGGTTTCGGTTTGCCGCCACGCTCCCGACCGCGCGACGCAGGGTCCCGCGTGGGAAGACGTTCGTGATCTCGCATTCGAGGCCAAGACTCTCGGTCCCGCGTCGCCGATCGGTTATGTCTTTGCAAGCCCGCTGGTGCCGGTGCAGCAGCCGGTCACCGGATATGCGGCGTTGAGCTTTCCGCCGGCAAGCGGAATTCTTGCCGGCGCGGTCGACCTGATGCACCGGATCCGCAGCGATTTTAAGTACGACCCCAAAGCGACCGTGATCTCGACGCCGCTCAACGAAGTGTTCGAAAAGCGCCATGGCGTTTGCCAGGATTTTGCCCATGTGATGATCGCTGGCCTGCGCGGGCTCGGACTGCCGGCGGCCTATGTCAGCGGCTATCTGCGCACCATTCCCCCGCCGGGCAAACCGCGCCTGCAAGGCGCGGACGCGACCCACGCATGGGTCTCGCTGTGGTGCGGCGAGGAGATCGGCTGGGTCGGCCTCGACCCCACCAATGATCTTCTGGTCGAGAACGATCACATCGTGCTTGCCGTCGGGCGGGATTTTTCCGATGTGTCGCCGGTCGACGGCATCATCGTGGGCTCGCGCAAGCAAAAGCTGACGGTGGCCGTGGATGTGCTGCTGGTGGAATGACGCCTGGGATCGTAGGGACGGCCTTGATGCGATGGGGCTGAGCGGTCAAGCGGCGCCTGTTTCTGCGTTGGGCGTTCCCCGCCACAGGCGAGCATCGAAAGGCTCGATGCCCGCCCGGGAAAACCGTTCCGTCGACCCTTGGCTATGGACCGCTGCCGGCGTCGTGGTCGCCGGCGCGGCGGCGTCATCCTGGTTTCAAGCGGGGCTCAGCGCGCGACCGCGACGATGCCTTTTAGTGCGCAGTCCGTCGATGCTGATTGATCCCGCACCGAAGCTTGCCACCTGGAACAGACCGCCTGCTATGGCGATGTTCTTGAAGAAGTGGATCAGCTGGTTCTGATCGACGAAATTGTTGTGAAAGAATGCCGCCGTCGCGAGCGTGAACACGGCCATGCCGGTGGCGACGAACGTCGTCCGGTAGCCGGCCGCGAGAAGCAGGCCGCCAGCGACCTCCACTACGACGGCGATGAGATAACCGGCGATCGGCAGCGGCAGGCCGGTCGAAGCGATGTAGGCTTGGGTCGCCGCGGGCGCTGCGATTTTGCCAAGACCGCCCAGAAGAAAGAGGGTTGCTATCATGAGGCGGCCAAAGGCCGCGGCATAGTCGTTGGTCATGGGACACTCCATTGATTGGCGTTGCGTAGGACTTCAGGCAATTCCTGCCTGCCGCGATCATGGAGCGTGTTCTGACGAACATAAATAGAAACAATCGAAACACATTGTTTCTAAAAAATACTACAACGTCTGGCGCAAAAGCTGGCCGTGGTTGTGGACCTACTGCTGGTGGACGACCGCAATCGCTCTTAAACGCCGCCGAAGCGGCTAGCCCGCAAGCGCACGGGTCTTGAACCGGCATTGAAGCAGCCGCTCGCCTCGGGAAAGGCTTTTGCCTCAGTTGCCTGCAGTACCTGTCCGCAGCGCGCGATCGTCATGACGATCGAGCGGATCGGCGCGCAAATTGCGGAAGAATTGTTCGACCTCGCGCGACAGAATTTCCGCCGTAGAGGTCAGCTCGCCGGACGCCGAGAGCACCGATGTCGCGGCCTTGCTGGTCTCGCCGATAGCGTTGCTGAGCGAACCAATATTGGTGACCAAGGTCTCGTTGCCCTGAGCAGCCAATTGCGCGTTCGTGGAGATCTCGCGGGTCGCGGCATCTTGTTGCCCGACGGCGCCGGCGATGTTCGAGGTGACCTCGTTGATGTCACGCACGGCGTTGCCGATTTCGCGCACGGCATCCACGGCATTCCGCGTCGATGCCTGGATCTGGCTGACATTCTGACCTATCTCGGAAGTCGCCTTGGCGGTCTGTTCCGCCAGAGCCTTGACCTCGTGAGCAACCACCGCGAAGCCGCGACCGGCGTCGCCGGCGCGGGCCGCTTCGATCGTCGCATTCAGCGCCAGCAGATTGGTTTGCTCGGCGATCGTCTGGATCAGATTGAGCACACCATCGATACGCTGGGTCGCTGCCGCAAGACTTTCGATTTCGGCGATCGACCTTTCGGTCCGAAGGCCAGCCTGCTCGACGACGCCTGCCGATTGACGGACCTGTCGGCCGATCTCCTCGACCGAAGTCGATAGCTCTTCGGCGGCACTGGCGACGGCGTAAACGTTGCTGGAGGCCTGTTCGGTAGCCCCGGCAGCGGCCACCGCGCGTCCATTTGCATCCGATGCTGCATTGCTGATCGACTCCGCGGTATCGCGCATCGCCGACGCGTTATCGTTGACCGCGCGCAGCACATCTACGATCGCGCCC
>Ga0209438_1000540_pt1 | contig 11766 bp, 11 predicted proteins | sample GraSoi_2013_20cm_FD_185825 | JGI IMG/M metagenome (GOLD analysis project Ga0209438, IMG submission 185825) | Grasslands soil microbial communities from the Angelo Coastal Reserve, California, USA - Sample 9_17_2013_20cm (SPAdes) (version 2) | ecosystem: Environmental > Terrestrial > Soil >...
TTAAAGCCCGATAAATTCGTTCAACCCCGCAGTCCTAGCGGGCCCTCAGCTTGTTGCGGTGGACCGGTTCGGCCGGAATCTCCGTTGTGTTGATCCGCTCGGCCTCGTCACGCGGCAGGCCCGCCTTCTCCAGCGCGACGATGAGCGCCTGCGTCGGATCGACGGCGATGTCCGGCGCGACTCCAACGCCCTCCCAGTCCTTGCCAGTCTTGATGTCGTAGGTGCGCCCGACCGGCATCCACACCGCGAAATGCTCGTTAAGCGGCATCGGCCCTCCGAAGTGGTTGGCGCCCGCCGTCGCCTCACCGATCAGCGTCGCCCGCCCAGTCGATTTGAATGCCAGGCTGAAATGTTCAGCGGCCGAGCCCGTGACGTTGGAAACCAGCAAATAGACCTTGGCATCGCGCAGCGACGTCGTTTCGTTGGGAATGGCGAAATGGGTCGTGCGGACGTACTGATTGTCCTTCACGACTTCCATTGTCGGACCTCCGCCCGGTGCTGAGCGCTGACCGAATGGCGATCCGCGCCGGTCGAAGGTCGAACGCGGCATTTCCAGCGTTACCAGCGGAGTTTTTGAAGCAAACAGGAAGGGGAAGATTTCGTCCATCTCGGCTGGGCCTCCGCCATGATGATTGCGCAGGTCGAAGATGATCGTCTTTGCCACCTTGTTGTCCGCCATGAACTTACGGACGGCAGCCACTTCCTCGTCGCTGCCCAGGAAGGCCGTGAAGCGGATGTAGGCGATGCCCGGCGCAATCTCTTTCGCTGCCTGGATCAGCGGCGGCGCGCCCGGCGGCGGACCGGCGTTGCGGCCCCCGGGTCCCTCCTGCTGTGGCCCAGCGACCAGGACGCGCAAGTGCCCGTCCTTCTGAATTGCCTGGAGGTCATAAGTCAGTCGCTCGGCAAGTTCCTGACGCGTACCGTGATCATAGCGGCCGGCAGCGGTGTTGGAGCGAAGCATGGTAGCGTAACGTTTGCCCTGCTCGGGATAGACGAAATTGTCGGTGAGTTCCGCTGCGAGTTTCTCGGCTACTCCGCGGCCTTCTCCCTGATCGAGTGGTTCGAGCGCGCCCGCCGGAAGTGGATGCACGCTGGGGACGGCTGGCGCCGGAGCCGGAACTGCAGTCTGAGCCTGGGCAAGTGACGCGCCGGCGAGGACGGCAACGGCCGTTCCAATCAGGAAAGCTTTGCGACTCATGTAAGCAAACTCCACTGCATCATGCTCGTCCACTACGGTTAGGAAATCCGCCGCGCCAAATCTCGGCTAACGGGAAGCCTGTCGCGCCAATTTCTTGAGGCCTTAGGTCCAACAAAGACAGGTCGGCGTCGGATTGCTCCCGCGATAGATTCTGCCAAGGTTCGGCGGATGTTTGACCGTTTCGATCTTAAGCTCCTCAACGCTATGCAGGAAGATGCCGACCGCACGGCCGAGCAGCTGTCCGAGGTCATTGCCCTGTCGCCCTCGGCGATTGCGCGGCGGCTACGCCGGCTTCGCAATGACGGCGCTATCGCCCGAACTGTTTCGATCCTGCACGCCGATCTGGTGGGAACGCGATTGCGAGCAATGGTTCGATTGCAGCTGCAGGACCACGCCGAAAAGTCGGGGCTCGCTGAGCTCCGCACCCGGCCGCAAGCGCTCGATGAGGTCCAATTCTGCTTCGAGGTCGGTGGCAGCGATGATCTCATCATGCTCGTCGCCTGCCGTGACATGGCGGCCTTTAATGCCTTCGCCGATGCGGAGCTCGCCCAGAACGCCATTGTCCGGCGGTACGAGACGAGCTTCGTCAAGAAGGAAGTCAAGAACGGGCCGATGGTCCGATTGGACGAACGAGACGCGCAGGGCTGAACCTGCGCGCCATCTTCTACCTCCTCACTTCTTGGCCGCGATCCAGCGGTCGATCTTTTCTTCGAGTATCTTCATCGGCAGCGCTCCCGAATCGAGCACCTGCGCGTGGAACTCGCGGATGTCGAATTTCGGCCCGAGCTGGTCCTGCGCTTTCTTGCGCAGGCGCTGGATGGTCAGCGCGCCGATCTTGTAGGCCGTCGCCTGCGAGGGAATCGCGATGTAGCGCTCGACCTCGGCGGTGGCGTCGGTCTTCGACATGCCCGAGTGCGACAGCATGTAGGCAATCGACTGATCGCGCGTCCAACCCTTGGCGTGGATGCCGGTGTCGACCACCAGCCGCATCGCGCGCAGCATCTCGTCGTTGAGCGTCCCGAACCGCGCGTTGGGGTCCTTGTAGAAGCCCATGTCGTAGCCGAGCGTTTCCGCATAGAGCGCCCACCCTTCGGCATAAGCCGTATTCCCGCCGAAGCGCATGAACGACGGCAGCGCGCTATTCTCCTGCGCGATGCTGATCTGGAAGTGGTGGCCCGGTTCGCCTTCGTGCAGGAACAGCGTCGTTTCTTCCCACGTGCTGCGCGACGGCAAATCATAGGCGTTGAAGAAGAAGGTGCCCGGGCGAGAGCCGTCCGGTGTTCCCGGCTCGTACGAACCACCGGCCTCGAACTTCTCGCGGAACGGCTCGTAGGGCTGGATCTTGAGCGGAGTCTTGGGGACCAGCGAGAAGAACCGCGGAACCTCCGCCTCGACCTTCTTTTGCAGCCCGTAAAAATCCGCGGTGAGTTGGTCGCGGCTCTTCGGCTGGAACTTGGGGCTGGTCCGCATGTAATCGAAGAATTGCGGCAGCGTGCCCTTGAATCCCACCTCACGCCGGACCTTGTCGAACTCCCGCGTAATCCGCGCGACCTCGCTCAGGCCGAGCTGGTGGATCTGCTCGGGAGTCATGTCGGTCGTCGTCGTCGACCGGACGAGGTAGGCGTAGAGCTTGTCGCCGCCGGGCATGTATTTGAGCCCGACACCCGCGCGCGCGCGCGCCAGATATTCGGTCTGGAAGAAGTCGCGCAGGCGAGTCAGCGCGGGGTAGATTTCGTCGGTGATCGCCGCGCGATATTCACTCGTCAGCCGCGCCTTGTCGGCGTCGCTGATCCCCGCCGGGAAGTCCTTGACCGGGCCGTAGTAGGGCGAGTCTTCTGGCTTCATTTTGAGCTGGCTGTCGAGCTGTTCGATCATGTTGCGCACCGTCAGCTTGGTCTCGACCACGCCGCTCTTCTCGCCCTCGCGGAAGCGGCCGATCGCGCGGTCGATGAAGGTCACGAAATCCTTGTGGCGCTTGAGGTTATTTTCATAATCCGCGAGCGTCTTGAACGGCGCCGCGCCCTTGCCGCTGGCAAAGGTCGGATAGAATGTGTGGATGCCGAAGAAGTGGTTGATCGGCCGCACCGCGGTCAGTGCGAGCATGTCGGGCTGAAGCCCGCGCAGCGTATCCTTGGTCGAAAATTCGAAGGTGTCGTAGGCCAGCTGGTCGGTCTCGTTGAGCTGGTCGCGCGGGATCGCATGCAGCGCGGCGAGGTCGTGCTCCGCCGCCGCGCGCTCCCCGGTGTAATAGGCATCGGTGATGTTGTCGCCGAGCCGGTCGGCGTAGCGTTGGTCGCCGCGGAACAAGGCGTTCAGCGGGTTGCGCTTGAGATTGGCCTCGTCGCTGTCCTGGAACAACTGGAACAGGCGGTCGTGCGCGCTTGGCTGCGCGACGGGCGGAATCTTCGCCGCTTCCGCCGGGGTCAGTTCCTGAGCCTGCGTAACCTGCGGCTCCCAAGGCGGAGCCTGGGTCGCCTGAGCCGCAAGAGGGGCGGCGAAAGCGAACAGAGGCGTGGATAGCATCAGGCGGGCGACGACAGTCATTGGGAATCCCATTCGAGCGCTATAAAGGTGTATTATGGCGCTAACGCAGAAGGGGCGCGGCGGCAATGCCGCAACGCCCCTTCGATCAACGGGTTGGGAGAATCTACCAGAAGAAGTTGCGGATCACGTCCACGGCTTCGCCAGTGAAGGTGTCGACCAGGATCGCGTCGTCCCAATAGCGAATCCAGCGATAGCCGGGCGGCGCATAGGGCAAGCGGTAGTCGAACGGATCGTTGATCCAGTAGCGGCTGCTGTAATAGTTCGGCCACAGCCGCCAACCGATCTGCCAGGGCTGATAGCCCCAGCCGAACGGATCGAAATAGAGGCCAAGGTGGAAGTGCGACCGATGGTGGCGCCGCCAGTCCTGCCAATCATAGCGGTTGTTGTCGCGCCACCGCGTGTCCCAATGATGATTGCGGTCGCGTGAGCGGCCGTCGGCGCGGAGCGGTGGCTGGGTGCCTTCGTGGGGCACGTTGCTGACGATCGGCACGCGATTGCGCAGCACGTTCGGGAGCGGCCGGCGCTGGTCGCGCAGGGTGGCGCGATCGTCGGTCGTGACGCGAGTCGGCTCGACGATCTTCGGCCCGCGCCAGCTGCGCACCGTATCCGTGCCGTCGTTGCGGCCCGAGGGCTCGATCGCCCGCGGCTCGTCGCCGCCGCTGACGCGGTTGCGGAAACCGTTGAATTGGCGATGATCGCGGGCATTGCCGCCGCTGTTGTTCGACTCGACCTGCGTCGCCGGCTGCGCCTGACCGTTGTGCCCGTCGCTGGGCGATTCGACGTGCATCACCGCGCGCGGATGATCTCGCTGCTGCTGCTGCTGCGGCGGCGGCGGCGACGGCGCGTCATTGGCGCTCCCGTTGCCGCGATTGCCGCGATCGGAACGCTGGCGGCTGCCGCCATCGGAGCGATTGTCGTTGCTGTCGGAGGTGGACTGCTGGCCGGAACGCGATTGCCAGCCGTGGCGGTCGCCGGGATCGGCCGCGGCGAGGGCAGGAGTCGCGGCGCCGAGAAGCAGGAGAGCGATGATCGTACGCATGGGATGTTCCCCAAATGAGGTTACAACGTTACGTCGGTTTTTGCTCCTCGTCAGATGAAGTGCTGCTGAATGACTGTTTCGGCTGCGGTACAGGTTTCGAGGCTGCGGCGGCGCGCGCGATCGCGGCGCGGATGCGGGGGTAGGCGCCGCACCGGCAGAGGTTGGGCAAAGCGGCAATCGCCTCAGCGTTTGGCGTCGGGTTGGCCTCAAGCATCGCGGCAATGGCCATGATGAAGCCCGGCTCGCAATAGCCGCACATCGTCACCTGCTCGGCGATCCAGGCTTGCTGGACGGGGTGCGAACGGTCGGCCGACAGCCCTTCGATGGTGGTGATGGTGGCGCCTTCGAGGTCCTTGATCGCCACGCTGCAGCTGAGTTGGGCGCGGCCGTCGACGATCACTGTGCACGCGCCGCAATCGCGGCTGTCGCAGCCATATTTGGTCCCGGTCAGGTTGGACGCGTCGCGCAGCGCCCACAGCAAGGGCGTCTCCGGGTCGAGCGTATAATGCACCGCCTCGCCATTGACCGTCATCCGCGTCATGCGCCCGACGCTAGCGCGGCGGAAGCCACGGTGCCAAGATATAGCGATGGGACGGACACCAACCAGCCTCGGCTATTCTATCGGTTTTGAGGAAGCCGGCAGCGGAGACGCGATGCCGATCGTCTTCCTCCACGGGGTCGGTTCGGACAAATCGGTGTGGCGGCCGCAGCTCGCGCATTTCGGAGCCGAGCGGCGCGCGGTCGCGTTCGATTATCCGAGCTATGGCGACAGCGATCCGGCGCCCGAGGGCACGTCGCGCGACGACTATGCCGCCGCGATCCTGTCGGCGATGACTGAACTCGGGATTGGCCACGCGCACGTCTGCGGCTTGTCGCTCGGCGGAGTCGTGGCGATCGCCATGCATTCGGTCGCGCCCGAATGCTGCGCGTCGCTGATCCTCGCCGACACCTTCGCCGTCCATCCCGATGGTCAGGCGATTTACGACCGTTCCCTCGCCGCGACCGACCTGCGCGCGATGGCCGAAGCGCGAGTCGACGTGCTGCTCGCCCAGCCGGCCGACCCCGCGGTTCGCGCGGAAGTGGTCGAGACGATGGCCCGGATCGACCCCGCCGCCTACCGCATCGGCGCGGCTGCGGTGTGGCTCGCCGACCAGCGCGAGCGCGCCGAGGAAATCCGCTTGCCGACCCTGGTGATTTGCGGCTTCGAAGACAAAGTGACGCCGCCGGCGCTGTCGCGTGAGCTCGCCCGTCTGATCCCGGGCGCGCAATATGAACCAATCGAAGGCGCCGGGCATTTGACCAATTTCGAGCGGCCGGTCGAGTTCAACACGTTGGTCGGCGCGTTCGTCCGCGGCGTGGACTCACGATCGTCCTAGGGTCCGCTTTCGACCCATTGCGGTCATTAGCCCGAGCGGGCATGTCGCGCATGAATGGCTTCAGAAAGCAGTAGTGCGTGACAACTTTATTGAGCGCGTTGACGGTGATTGCAGGTGTTGTGGCAACCCCCTCGGCCGCAGCCGATATGGTCACGATGTGTTTCTCCGCGAGGCGGTTGGGAGCAAGGTTGACCCCCGTACCGGGGATGTCGTGACCAAAGGTGACCATCGATTGCTTGTGATGCAATTTCCGGTGCAACCCGGAAGGCATGAAACTCCTACAGCGAAGGATCATGACCCAACCAACATGCTGCTGGGGCGGCCGATCCAGGCTGTTATCATTGACGCTAAAGCAATGGGCATAGAGACCAAGGGGACTGCTGAGGATGCAGTTACCATTGCGATGGGCCCACCATTGGGGCCGAAGATGATTTCTACGGCCATTCTTACGCATGGTGGCAAACTGGTGAAGGCTCCAACGAGCTATGTTGGATCCTGCAAACCGCTCATGGTTTCGAACCCCGACGAGGCTTACAGTTCGTTCCTGACGCTACCCGCGACCCGTAAGCCGTAAGGGTAGCTTTCCACCCAAAGCAGACATAACACTGTCCTACAGGCGTATTGCTGTGCCATGCTGCGACGGTGCGGCTCCGAACTACCAACCTGAACTTTGTAGCGACATTAGCGCTCCCGCGCGCACGCGCGCGGGTTGCCGCGTTTCGAGGCCGAGCCTCGCGCGCGCGCGCGTTGAGGAGCGAACTTAGCGAACTTTCGCGGGTGTTTTCGTGAGAATCGCCTGCATCGGCGGTGGGCCCGCGGGGCTCTATTTCGCGATTTCGATGAAGCTGCGCGATCCGGCGCACGAGATCGAGGTGTTCGAGCGCAATGCGCCGGGAGTAACCTTCGGCTGGGGCGTGGTCTTCTCCGACCAGACGGTCGAGAATTTGCAAGCCAATGACCCGACGTCCGCCGCGATCATCGCGAGCGAATTCGCCCATTGGGACGACATCGACGTCCATATCCGGAGCGAGACGATCACCTCGGGTGGGCATGGCTTTATCGGCATCGGGCGCAAGCGGATGCTCGAAATCCTGCAGGACCGCGCCCGCGAGCTCGGGGTCGTCCTGACGTTCGAAGCCGAGTGCGACCCGGCTGATCCCAAGTGGAAGACCTATGATCTGGTGATTGCTTCGGACGGCGCCAATTCGCGCTTCCGCGATGCCAACCAGCAAGCGTTCGGCGTCGACGTCGACGTTCGCCGCAACAAATTCGTGTGGCTCGGCACGTCGAAAGTGTTCGACGCGTTCACCTTCGCGTTCGAGGAAACCGAGGCCGGCTGGATCTGGGCGCACGCTTACCGGTTCGCGCCCGACGCATCGACCTTCATCGTTGAATGTTCGGAGGACACCTGGGAGAAATTCGGGTTCGACCGGATGAGCCAGGATGAGAGCATCGCCGCGTGCGAAGCGTTGTTCGCCAAGTATCTCGACGGGCATCGCCTGCAGTCGAACGCCTCGCATCTCGTCGGCTCGGCGGCGTGGCTCAACTTCCGGCGGATCAAGTGCGAGCGCTGGAATGCGGGCAACGTCATCCTGCTCGGAGACGCCGCGCACACCGCGCATTTTTCGATCGGATCGGGGACCAAGCTCGCGCTCGAGGATGCGATCAAACTGGCGCAGGTTTTGAACCGTGACGGGCTCAGCCTTGAGGCGGCGATGGACGAATATGTCGCGGAGCGGAACCTCGAGGTGCTCAAGCTGCAGAACAGCGCGCGCAACTCGACCGAATGGTTCGAGACGCTCGAGCGTTATCTGCATTTCGAGCCACTGCAGTTCGCGTATTCGCTGCTGACCCGCAGCCAGCGCATCAGCCACGAGAACCTCCGCCTGCGCGACCGGGAGTGGCTCGAAGGCGTCGAGCGCTGGTTCTGGAAGCGCGCCACCGACGGCCGGTCGAACAAGACCGCGCCGCCGATGTTCGCGCCGTTGAAGTTGCGTGAGATGACGGTCGAGAACCGCATCACCGTGTCGCCGATGGCGATGTATTCGGCGCTCGACGGCGTGCCCAACGACTTCCACTTCGTCCATCTGGGCGAGCGCGCGTTGGGCGGCGCGGGTCTGGTGTTCACCGAGATGACCTGTGTGTCGCCAGAGGGGCGGATCAGCCCGGGCTGCACCGGTTTGTGGAACCAGGATCAGGTCGCCGCGTGGAAGCGGATCGTCGATTTCGTGCACGCCAATTCGAAGGCCAAGATCTGCCTGCAGCTCGGTCATTCGGGCGCCAAGGGCTCGACCAAATTGGGGTGGGAGGGGAATGACGTCCCGCTCGACGACGGCAATTGGCCGGTGATGTCGGCAAGCGACATGCAATGGTCGCCGGTCAATCAGGTGCCGCGCGCGATGACCCGCGCCGACATGGACGCGGTCCGCGACGAGTTCGTCGCTGCGACGCGCATGGCGATCGAGTGCGGGTTTGACATGGTCGAATTGCACGCGGCGCACGGCTATCTGCTGTCGAGCTTCATCACCCCGCTGCAGAACCGGCGGACCGACGACTATGGCGGAAGCCTCGCGAACCGGCTGCGCTATCCGCTCGAAGTCTTCGCGGCGATGCGCGCGGCGTGGCCGTCGGATCGGCCGATGTCGGTGCGCATTTCGGCGACCGACTGGGCGGGCGAGACCGGCGTCACGCCGGGCGAGGCGGTTGAGATCGGCGAGGCATTCGCGCGCGAAGGCGCGGATTTGATCGACGTCTCGGCGGGCCAGACCTGGGCCGAACAGCAGCCCGTCTATGGCCGCATGTTCCAGACGCCGTTCAGCGACCGAATCCGCAACGAGGGGCGGCTGGCGACGATGGCGGTCGGCAACATTTACGAACCCGACCATGCCAATTCGATCCTCGCCGCCGGCCGCGCCGATCTGGTCGCGCTGGCCCGCCCGCACTTGGTCGATCCGATGTGGACGCTGCGCGCCGCAGCGCAGCTCGATTACCGCGACATCCACATCCCGCCGCAATATCTGAATGGAATGTCGCAACTCGCCCGCAACCTGAAGCGCGAGGCCGAAGCCGCGGCGGCGTTCAGGGTCTAGCTGTCGAGCGCGGACGCCAGGCGATTGCGGAGTTCGATCAGTCGGAACACGTCGACGCCGGCAACTGGCTCCTGCTCAATCGGCGGCGCGGACGTGATCGCCGCCGCGGTCGCAACCTCAACCGCTTGCGCGCCCTTGTCGCGTAGCAATTTCTGGACACCGCGAACGGTATAACCTTCGTCGCTCAGCAGGCGGTGGATGCGGTGGGCGAGTTCGACGTCGGCGGGGCGATAATAACGGCGGTTGCCGGCGCGTTGCATCGGTCGCAGCTGCGGGAATTTGGTCTCCCAATAGCGCAAGATGTGCTGCGCGACGCCGAGCTCCTCAGAGAGTTCGCCGATCGTCTTGAGTGCGCCGGGGTCCTTATTTCCGGCGGTCGCCAAGCTCAGCCCTTCGCGATCCGGTCGCGCATGATCTGGCTGGCGCGGAAGGTCATCACCCGGCGCGGCGCGATCGGCACTTCGACGCCGGTCTTCGGGTTGCGGCCGACGCGCTGGCCCTTGTCGCGCAGGATGAAGGTGCCGAAGCCAGAGACCTTGACGTTCGTGCCCTTCGCCAGCGCGTGGCACATGTGGTGCAGCACGCGCTCGACGAGATTAGCCGATTCGGCGCGCGACAGGCCGAGTTTGCGGTGGACGACGTCGGACAGGTCCGCGCGCGTCAGCGTGCCGTTGGCTCCAGCTTCATCGTTGAGCCGCGCGATCCCGAGATCCGCCATATTCGTCTCCAGTCTATGACGGCTCCCCCCGCCGTTCGATTACACTTACGTAACGGAAACCCTCCGCGTCGGCAATTCGACATTTTCACGGATTGCCGATATTTTTCAATACCTGAGCGCTGCCGCGCCCCATGTAAAGCCACCGCCCATCGCTTCCAGCACGACGATATCGCCGCGCTTGATTCGCCCATCCTTGACGGCAGTATCAAATGCCAGAGGAACCGACGCCGCGGAGGTGTTGGCGTGCTCGTCGACAGTGACGACGACCTTCTCCGCCGGCAAGCCGAGTTTTCGCGCCGTCGCGTCGAGGATTCGCGCATTGGCCTGATGCGGCACGACCCAGTCGACGTCGTCCGCGGTCAGGCTCGCCGCGTCGAGCACTTCGTTGAGGACCGCGGCGAGGTTGACCACAGCATGGCGAAATACTTCGCGGCCCTTCATCCGGAGCTTGCCGACAGTGCCGGTGGTCGAGGGACCGCCATCGACGAACAACAGATCGTTATGACGACCGTCGGCATGCAGCCTGGTCGCGAGGATGCCGCTTTCGGTTTCCTCGGCGGCGAGTACGAGCGCGCCGGCGCCATCGCCGAACAACACGCACGTGCCGCGATCGTCCCAGTCGAGAATCCGGCTGAAGGTCTCGGCGCCGATCACCAGCGCCTTTTTCGCGCTGCCCGAGCGGAGCATCGAATCGGCGACCGATAGTGCATAAAGGAAACCGGTGCAGACGGCGTGGACGTCGAAGGCGATGCAATCGTCGATCCCGAGCGCCGCCTGAACCTTGGTCGCAGACGACGGAAAGGTCTGGTCGGGCGTGGCGGTGGCAAGGACGATCAGGCCGATGTCGGTGGCCGCGATGCCGGCATGGTCGAGTGCCTTGCGCGCGGCATCCGTAGCGAGGCTGGCGGTGGTCTCGCCTTCACCGGCGACATAGCGGCTGTGGATGCCGGTGCGCTCGACGATCCATGCGTCGGTGGTGTCAACGGTCTGCGCCAGTTCGTCATTGGTCACTCTGCGCCGGGGCAGCGCGGAGCCCAGTCCGAGAACGACCGAACGGACGGTCATTGCGCAGCCCCATTGGCGAACGCGTGCGCGCGGAACGTGTCGAGATCTTCGCCGATCTTCCGGGTGATGTCGTTGCGGACCATGCTCGCGGCGACGCGGATGGCGTTGGCGACACCCTTGGGCGTGGCGCCGCCATGGCTTTTCACGACCAGGCCGTTCAAGCCGAGAAACACCGCGCCATTGTGGTTATTGGGGTCGAGATGGACCTTCAACAGGTTGAGAGCCGGCCGCGACAACGCGAACCCCGCCTTCGACCGCAACGAGCTCTTGAACGCGCGGCGCAATAAGTCGGTGACGAAGCGCGCGGTGCCTTCCGCGGTTTTGAGCGCGATATTGCCGGAGAAACCGTCGGTGACGACGACATCGACCGCGCCGCGCGACAGCTGATCGCCCTCGGTGAAGCCGTCGAATTTGAACGGGAGATAATCGGCCTCGCGCAGCAAGGCCGCGGCCTCCTTGAGCTCGTCGGTGCCCTTCAATTCCTCGGTCCCGATGTTGAGCAGTTTCACTCGAGGCTTGGAAATGCCGAGCACGGTTCGAGCATAAGCCGCGCCCATGACCGAGAACTGAACCAAATTCTGGGCATCGCATTCGGTATTGGCGCCGAGATCGAGCATGATCACATCGGTTTCGCCGAGCGTCGGGAGCAAAGCGGCGAGGGCCGGGCGATCGATCCCCGGCATGGTGCGCAGCGCGAGCTTGGACATCGCCATCATCGCGCCGGGGTTGCCGGCGGA
>Ga0209438_1000541_pt1 | contig 11762 bp, 13 predicted proteins | sample GraSoi_2013_20cm_FD_185825 | JGI IMG/M metagenome (GOLD analysis project Ga0209438, IMG submission 185825) | Grasslands soil microbial communities from the Angelo Coastal Reserve, California, USA - Sample 9_17_2013_20cm (SPAdes) (version 2) | ecosystem: Environmental > Terrestrial > Soil >...
GATCGCCTGCATGTCCTTCAAGGGCAGCTCGTGCAGCGGCACGCCCGCTTTCGACGCCATGGCGACGATGCGCCCGGTGACGTGATGGGCATCGCGGAACGGCATTTTCAGCGTTCGCACCAGCCAGTCCGCCAGATCGGTGGCGGTGGCGTAGCCCTCGCCGGCGGCAGCCTTCATCCGCGCCTGGTCCGGCATGATGTCGGCGACCATTCCGGCCATCGCGCGAATCGCCAGCGAGAGCGCGGCGAACGCCTCCATGGCGCCCTGCTTGTCTTCCTGCATGTCCTTTTGATAGGCCAGCGGCAGGCCCTTCATCACGATCAGCAAAGCGGTGAGCGCGCCGATGACCCGGCCGGTCTTGGCGCGGACCAGTTCGGCGGCATCGGGGTTGCGCTTCTGCGGCATGATCGAAGAGCCCGACGTGAATTTGTCGCTCAGTCGCACCAGCCCGACCAGCGGGGAAGTCCAGATCACGATTTCCTCGGCAAAACGCGACAGATGCACCGACGCGATCGCCGCCGCCGACAATGTCTCGAGCACGAAGTCGCGATCCGAAACCGCATCGAGCGAATTGGCCATCGGCCGGTCGAAGCCGAGCGTCTTGGCGGTGGCATCGCGATCGATCGGGAACGATGTGCCGGCCAGCGCCGCGGCACCGAGAGGGGATTCATTCAGACGTCTGCGCGCATCGGCTAAGCGGCCGCGGTCGCGCGCCGCCATCTCGACATAGGCCAGCAGATGGTGCCCGAACGTCACCGGCTGCGCGGTCTGCAGATGCGTGAAGCCCGGCATCACCGTGCCGGCATGTTCCAGCGCCCGCTCCACCAGCGCATGCTGAAAAGCGGCCAACGCCGCATCGGTCTCGTCGATGGTATCGCGGACATACAGCCGGAAATCGGTTGCGACCTGATCGTTGCGCGAACGCGCGGTGTGCAGCCGCCCCGCGGCGGGCCCGATCAACTCGCCAAGCCTGCTCTCGACATTCATGTGAATGTCCTCGAGCGCGCGCTTGAAGTCGAAGGATCCCTTGCCGATCTCTGACAAAATCGTGTCTAGACCCTTGGCGATATTTTTCGCATCGTTCGCGGAAATAATGCCTTGCGCGGCGAGCATCGCAGCGTGCGCCTTGGACGCGGCGATGTCCTGGGCATAGAGGTGACGATCGACGTCGATGGAGACGTTGATTTCCTCCATGATCGCATCGGGGCGATCGGTGAACCGGCCGCCCCACATCTTGTTGCTCATGACTTGTTACTCATGACCTGTCATTCATCGTCCCGCCTGCGAACCGAACGCGCTGGGCCATCAGTGGCTCAGCCGACTGTGATACAGGCTCTGCATAGCCGTATCTGATACAGGATGACAAACGATATGCCCGACCGCCCCTCGCCTCGCCCGGCTGCCACGCGCCGGATACCCCTCGCGATCGGGGCGGTGCTGATCGGGGCAGTGATTGGATTTGCCGGGGTATACGGGATCGGCGGGCTGAAGCGCGATGCAGGCGGCGATTCGGCCTGCCGCCCGGCGGTCGACCTTGCCCGCAAGCTCGCGCCGCTGGCGCATGGCGAGGTTGCCGCGCTGACGATGGCAACCGTGCCGCTGCGGCTGCCGGACCTCGCCTTCGAGGATGCCGACGGCAAACCGAAAAAGCTCTCCGACTGGCGCGGGCGAACCGTGCTGGTGAACCTGTGGGCCACCTGGTGCGTGCCCTGCCGCAAGGAGATGCCCGCGCTGGAGAGCCTGCAAACCAGGCTGGGCGGAGCCGATTTCGAGGTGGTCGCTATCAACATCGACACCCGCGATCCCGAAAAGCCGAAGAACTTCCTCAAGGGCGCCAATCTGACCCGGCTTGGCTATTTCAGCGATCAGAAAGCCAAGGTTTTTCAAGATCTTAAAGCTATCGGACGGGCAGTGGGGATGCCGACCTCGGTGCTGGTCGATGGTCAAGGCTGCGAGATCGCCACCATCGCCGGACCCGCGGAATGGGCCAGTGACGACGCCGTCAAGCTGATTACGGCGGCGATGAAACCTCCCGGTTAGCCTCGTCATTCCGGGGAGCCACGGTCGATGAAGATGGGCAATATTGCTCCACCGTGCCGCTATGATGTGATCCGTTGAGACGCGACGGAATCCGAACCACTACGCTGCTGTTTCCGCCAGCAAGCGCCGCATGACTTCCGGGTCACGTTCGATTGCTAACAACAGCGCCCGCGCCGGTGCATCGGGCGTGCTTCGATGTTGCTCCCAATCGCGCAGCGTGGTGATCGGCAGGTGAAATGCGTCAGCAAATTGCATCTGCGTCATGCCGAGGCGTTGCCGCAGCACCTTTACGCGCGACACCCGGCGCATCTTAGACAGTTGTTCCGGAGTGAGCGGCTGGGCGTCGGGGTCGGATAGCGCAGCGGCCACGACCTCCTCATCGGTCATGGCATCGAGCCGTGCCCAATCGGTGTCGCCCCGAGGCAACGCATCACCAGGTTTCACGGTCACCCGCGTAGTACCGATCTTGCTCATGTCGTGTGGCCTTTCGGGCCGATATGATCCTGCAACTATCTTCGCCACGCAGTGTGACGATCACGAATAGAACGTCGCCGCGAGCCATTCCGATGACTTGCGCTCCTCGCTGTACTCGAACCGCGTGTCGATTTCTTCTAGACGGTTCGGATCTTCGACGGCAGCAATCGCATCCGCAAAATCCACGCCATGCTTGCGAAGGTTCTCGGCGGCTTTGCCATTGTCCCATTCATATTGCACACAGGCGATAGTACCGGATACCGGTAGTGCCCGCAAAGACGCCTTCACGAGGTGCTCTGGCGTGGATTGTGCGGAAACGGAACCAGTCGGCCACCGCAGCGTGCTCTGGCGAAGTGGCGCGCGAGTGAAGCAAACGAACCTCAGATGCGCAATTGCACATCTGAGGTTCGCGCCAGCGCGCACCGCGGAATGACGGAAGAAGGGGATTTAAGCTGAAATATCGAGATTGCCGCCGACGCCTGCGCCGACATTGGCCAGCGACGACGCGCCCGCGCCCAGCAGGGTCTGGGCCGCGAATTTCTCCGCGTCCGCATTCGACTTCATGATCGTGGCGGCGACCTGCATCTGCACACCGCCCGATTTGGCGGCGAGAAGACTGGTGACCATGGCCATCATATCCATGCGCAACACTCCCAACACCGGCACCCTAGCCCGGCGGTAGTTAACGAATGCTGGAGATTGAGCCTCGGCGGATCGGAACCGGCGGCGCGGGAATCAAAAAAATCCATGCTGGCGTGCTGCGGCCGCGCCGATAGCCTTCGCTCATGATCGCCAACTGCACATTTCGGCGGCAACCGTAACGTCGGTTACCGGCAGCCGAATACGATCAGCGGATGCTTGAAAGGCCGAGGAATAGATTTTACGGCTGGCGCGTTGTAGCCGCGGCTTTCGCCCTGGCCGTTTTCGGCATGGGATTGGGTTTCCACGGCCCCGCCGTCTATTTGCACGCGGTCCACGAGAGGACAGGCTGGCCGCTGGCCCTGGTCTCGACGGCCGTTACCGTGCATTTCCTGATCGGCGCGATGGTGGTGGCCAATCTGCCGGCGCTCTACCGGCGTTTTGGCATCCCGACGGTGACAAAAGCCGGCGCAATCCTTCTCGCAATCGGCGTGTTCGGCTGGGCCATCGCCGCGGCGCCCTGGCAACTGTTCGGCGCAACGCTACTGAGCGGCGCGGGTTGGGTTACCATGGGTGTGGCTGCGATCAATGCGATCGTGGCGCCCTGGTTCATACGCGATCGCCCCGCCGCGCTCGCCATGGCGTACAACGGCGGCAACATTGGCGGTGTGGTTTTTTCGCCGCTCTGGGCCGCGGCGATCAGCGCGGTTGGATTTCCGGCCGCCGCCGCCGCGATCGGCTTCATCATGGCCGTCACGATGTGGCTTCTTGCCGACCTGGTGTTTTCGCGGACGCCGCAACAAATGAGATTGATACAAGATGGCGACGGGCCCGGAGGGAGTGCCGTTGCCGTTACTTCATCGGCCGTGAAACCATTGCCGGGATTGCTGCTATGGCGCGACCTCAAATTCTTGACTATTTCCGCGGGCATGGCGCTGGGGTTGTTCGCGCAGATCGGCGATGGGACTGGTAACATTTATGGCCATTATTGGCCGCACGCTGATTGGCTGGGTCATGCCTGCGGGCATCGATAGAAGGTTGATGGCGTGTGCCAGCTACGGGGTGCAGATGGCAGGTTGCGCTGTGCTCGTTGCCGCGGCCGGCACGAGCATACCGCTGTTGCTTCTTGGGGTTGTCCTGTTTGGTCTCGGATTCGGCAACGGAACCTGGTTGCCGCCTTTGATTGCTCAGGTTGAATTCGTTGGGGACGATGTGCCGCGGGTGGTCGCCCTCATTGTTGCGATCTCACAAGGCACTTACGCATTCGCGCCTGGCGTCTTTGGCATGATCAGAGAATTCGCACCGCCAGCAGCAGGGCTGGCCTCTGGGGCAGCGCCAAACCTCTTTGTTGCTGCCGGAATTGTGCAAGGGCTGGCTATTTGTGCATTTCTGGCGGGTCGGCGCCGAAGCGTGCCCACCTGATCGCCGCAAACCGTTCGGTCCGGCCGTGATGTGGTGGGCACGGCGCAAGACCGCCTTTGCCCACAATAGGTCAGCGCGTCGGGATCGGCTTGTCGCCGCGATAGTCGTAGAAGCCGCGCTGGGTCTTGCGGCCGAGCCAGCCGGCCTCGACATATTTCACCAGCAGCGGGCACGGCCGGTACTTGGAGTCCGCCAGACCCTCATGCAGGACCTGCATGATCGAGAGGCACGTATCGAGACCGATGAAATCGGCCAGTTCCAGCGGCCCCATCGGATGGTGCGCGCCGAGCTTCATCGCAGCGTCGATGGCCTCGACGTTTCCGACCCCTTCATACAGCGTATAGATCGCCTCGTTGATCATCGGCAGCAGGATGCGGTTGACGATAAAGGCCGGAAAATCCTCCGAGACCGCGATATACTTGCCGAGCCGGGTGACGAATTCCTTCGACGCCTCGAAGGTCGCGTCGTCGGTGGCAATGCCGCGGATCAGTTCGACCAGTTCCATCAGCGGTACCGGATTCATGAAGTGAATGCCGATAAAGCGCTCGGGCCGGTCGGTGGATGCGGCCAGCCGCGTGATCGAGATCGAGGAGGTGTTGGAAGCGACGATGGCCTCCGGCTTCAGGACCGCGCAGACATCGTGAAAAATCTTGCGCTTGATCTCTTCCTTTTCGACCGCGGTCTCGATCACGATATCGCAATCGGCGAGCCCATCCATGCTCTCGGCCAATACAATCCGGTCCAGCGCCTGTTTGCGGGCATCCTCGGTGATGATTTTCTTGGAGACCTGCCGCGACAGATTGCCGTTGATGGTTGCCATCCCCGACTTCAGGCGATCGACGGACACATCGTTAAGCACCACGTCGAACCCGGCCAGCGCCGCCACATGCGCGATGCCATTGCCCATCTGGCCCGAGCCGATCACACCGACCTTCTTGATCATAGCCGCCATCTTGTCATCTCACCGGAGCGACGCGCGATCCGCGTCTGCCCATTCCCTTGTATAACACCGGCCGAAGTTCGCTCATCCGATTGTTTGGATCATCGTTACTTTCCGAGCTTGCCCAACTCTTCGGTCAATTCGGGAACCGCCTGATAGAGGTCCGCGACCAGGCCGTAATCGGCGACCTGGAAAATCGGCGCATCCTCATCCTTGTTGATCGCGACGATAACCTTGGAATCCTTCATGCCGGCAAGATGCTGAATGGCGCCTGAAATGCCGATGGCGATATAAAGTTCCGGCGCCACCACCTTGCCGGTCTGGCCAACCTGCCAGTCGTTCGGCGCATATCCGGCATCGACCGCGGCGCGCGAGGCGCCGACGCCGGCGCCGAGCTTGTCGGCAAGCGGCTCGATATATTTGGCAAAATTCTCGCGGCTCTGCATGGCGCGTCCGCCCGAGACGATGATCTTGGCCGATGTCAGTTCGGGACGATCGCTCTTGGCAACTTCCTCGCCGACAAAACTGGACAGACCAGGATCGGCTGCCGACGCGGCATTTTCTACCGCTGCGCTGCCGCCGTCTCCGGCCGCGGCGAAGGTCGAGGTGCGGACGGTAATGACCTTCTTGGCATCCTTCGATTTCACCGTCTGGATCGCATTGCCGGCATAGATCGGCCGCTCGAATGTGTCGGGCGAAATCACCTTGATGATTTCCGACACCTGCATCACGTCGAGCAGGGCGGCGACCCGCGGCATGACGTTCTTGAAGCGCGAGGTGGCGGGCGCAACGAAGGCGTCATAGGACGGCGCCAGCGCCACGATCAGGGCCGCCAGCGGCTCGGCGAGATCGTGGGCATAGGCGTCGCCTTCGGCGAGCAGAACCTTGGTTACGCCGGCAAGTTTGGCCGCGGCCTCGGCCGCGGCCTTGGTGCCCTCGCCGCCTCCGGCGACCAGAACGTGAACCTCGGCGCCGAGCTGGGTGGCCGCGGTCAGCGCCTTGTTGGTGGAGTCCTTCAGGGTGGCGTGTTCGTGTTCGGCAATCAACAGCGTGGTCATCTAGAGAACCCCGGCTTCGTTCTTGAGCTTCGACACCAGCTCGGCGACGTCCTTGACCTTGACGCCCCCCTTGCGGCCCGGCGGTTCGGATGTCTTGAGGATCTCAAGATGGGCGGTGAGATCCACGCCGTAATCGGAGGCGCTCTTGTCGGCAATCGGCTTCTTCTTGGCCTTCATGATATTGGGCAGGCTGGCGTAGCGCGGCTCGTTCAGCCGCAGATCAGTAGTTACGATCGCCGGTCCCTTAAGTTTCAGCGTCTGCAAGCCGCCGTCGACCTCGCGCGTCACCTTGAAATCGGAGCCGTCGACTTCGACCTTGGACGCAAAGGTCGCCTGCGACCACCCAAGCAGCGCAGCCAGCATCTGGCCGGTCTGGTTACTGTCATCGTCGATCGCCTGCTTGCCGAGGATAATCAGGCCGGGTTTCTCTTCGTCGGCGATCGCTTTCAGAATTTTCGCCACCGCCAGCGGTTCGACATTGCCTTCCGCCTTGACCAAAATACCGCGGTCGGCGCCCATGGCGAGACCGGTGCGGATGGTTTCCGCCGCCTGCGCCGGACCGATCGATACCACCACGACTTCGGTCGCCTTGCCGGCCTCTCGCAGGCGCAAAGCTTCCTCGACGGCGATTTCATCGAACGGATTCATCGACATCTTGACGTTGGACAGTTCGACGCCCGATCCGTCGCTCTTGACGCGAACCTTGACGTTGTAATCGACCACCCGCTTTACCGGCACCAGAACCTTCATCGATCCTCTTTCGCTTGAATTCAGGTTTGATCAGCCTGCGCGCGGAACCTAAAGCTCCCGCCAACCCCGGTCAACGCGCGAAGGCCAAAAATCGCCCCCGACATACGCACTTAACGGCGCTTAGCGGTTCTGGCCAGGCACCCACAGCACGTCGCCAGCACCGTTATCGTTCACGGAACGGCTGGCGACAAACAAAAAATCCGACAAGCGGTTCATATACTGAATCGCGGCATCGCTGACCGGTTCGTCGGGCTTTGCCGCGAGTTCCACCATCATCCGTTCCGCCCTGCGGCATATCGTACGGGCGAGATGCAGGTACGCTGCGGCCGGCGTGCCTCCGGGCAACACAAACGACGTCAACGGCGCCAGCCGCGCGTTCAACGTGTCGATATCGTGCTCAAGGCGTTCGACCTGGCTCGACAGCATCCTCAAGCGTTCCGCCTTGCCCTCGCGCTGGGGCACCGCGAGGTCGGCGCCGAGGTCAAACAAATCGTTCTGGATCAGACCCAGCATCGCATCGAGATCGCGCGCATCCGACAGATGCAGCCGCACAATGCCAATGGCGGCGTTGGTCTCGTCGACGGTTCCATAGGCGCCGATGCGCAGGTCGTGTTTCGGGCGGCGCTCGCCGCTGCCAAGTGCCGTGGTACCGTCGTCGCCGGTCCGGGTGTAGATTCGATTGAGGACGACCATTGTCTGTCTCCCTTCAGCGGCCCATCGCCAACAGCGCGAGCATGGTGATGACAATCGCGACGAATTGCAGCAATACCCGCAACTGCATCAGTTTCTGGGACCGGTTGGGCGATCCGCCCCGCATCATGTTGAGGAGACCAAGCAGCAGCACCAGCGCGACGGCGGCAACCGCGATTGGAAGAAGAATCGAGCTCAGGAATGATGCCATTGGCGGTACATAACACCGCGCAAGGCGGTCCGCCATCGCCCGCGTCGAGCGCAGCAAAGGTGCAACGATCTGGCTTTTAACTCAATTATATCAGAAGGTCGCCCGGTTCGCCGATCGAACGCATCTTCCACGGGTCAAGGTGAAATGTGAGGCAGGTTCGCTACATCTTTCATGTCGGCATCGACGCGTTCTATACGTTTCTGGCCGATGACGGCTGGGCGATCGCAAGCCATATCGCGCTGTCGACGCTGATGGCGCTGTTTCCGTTTCTGATCGTGCTGACTTCGCTCGCCGGTTTCTTCGGGTCGAAGGAACTCGCCGATCAGGCCGCGGGGCTGATGCTGCAGATCTGGCCGCAGCAGGTCGCCGACTCGCTGTCAGGCGAGATTCACGACGTGCTGACCACAACCCGTGGCGACGCGCTGACCATCGGCCTCGTGCTCGCCGTATATTTCGCGTCGAATGGCGTCGAAAGCCTGCGCGTTGCGCTCAACCGCGCCTATGCGGTGATCGAACCGCGGAGATGGTACTGGCTGCGGCTGGAATCGATCGGCTACACGCTGATCGCGGCATTCACGTCGCTGGCGATGGCCTTCATGATCGTGCTCGGGCCCCTGATTCTGGAGGCGGCACGCCGACACATTCCGCTGATCGTCGAAACCAACGAGAATTTCCTCAACCTTTCGCGCTACGGCATCGCCATCGCGGCGCTGGTCGTCGCGCTCTTTATCCTCCACGCCTGGCTTCCGGCGGGCCGCCGCGGGTTTCTGCAGATCCTGCCGGGAATCATCTTCACCTTGGTGGCGTCACTGCTGTCAGGCATCGTGTTCGGACAGTATCTCGCGCGCTTCGCCAACAACTATGTCACGATGTATGCCGGCCTCGCATCGGTCATCATCGCGCTGGTGTTTCTGTATTTCATCGCCGCGATCTTCGTGTATGGCGGCGAACTGAATGCGGCGATCATCAAGTCGCGGTTGCCGCACGGCGTGTCGCTTCAAGCAGCGCAGTCGCTAAAGCCCTTGGACTCACAGGCTTGACCAGAAAGGCATCTGCACCGGCCTCGCGCGATGCGGTTTCGTCATCGCCGCGGCCGGACACCCCGATGATCGCAATGCCGCCAAGCGGCGGGTTCAGCCCACGAATTCGCCTGATGGCCTCGATGCCGTTGATGCCCGGCAATACCATGTCCATCAGCACCGCGTCGAAACCGCCTTGCGCGATCCGCTCCGCGGCGGCCTCGCCGCGCCCGATGAATTCAGCCTGATGACCGAGTTCGGTGAGTACCGCATTGAGCACCACGCGGCCGAACGGATTGTCTTCGACGCTGAGAACGCGCAGCGTCCGCCCCGGCTCCGACGATACGTCGGTTTCGGTATCCGAACCGGCCGCTTTCGATGCTTTGGCGCGGGTCAAGGTCACCGTCAGCGTGAATGTGGCTCCGCCATTGCGCCGTTGCGTAACGACGATGTCGCCACCCATGGCGCGCGCGAGCTGTTTGACCGACGATAGTCCGAGCCCGGCGCCTCCGAAGCGGGACGCGATGGTGACATTGGCCTGCGAGAACGGGCGGAACAGGCGTTTGATCTCGCCAAGCGTCAGCCCGATACCGCTGTCGGAAACCGCGAAGGCAACGCCCACCTTGCCTTTCGGGCCGCGGATCGGCTTGACTGTCAGCGCGACGCCGCCGGTTTCCGTGAACTTCACCGCATTGTCGATCAGGTTTTCCAGTGCGGCGCGAAGCCGGACTGGATCGCCCACCACCGGCGCTGGAAGTTTCGCCGCAATATCGACCGACGATTGCAGGCCTTTCGCCGCCGCCCTGCCGGCCAGCGAATCTCCGATGCTGCGTGCCAGCACCCGCAGATCGAACAGATCCTGCCGTACACCGAGCCCGGAACCGCCGCTGCTCGCGGCATCGACAAACAAGGTCGCAAGGCTGGCAAGATGTTCTGCGCCGGCCTTGATGGTATCGACCCAGCGCCGCTCGCGCTCGTCGAGGTCGGAGGTCGCCAGCAGGTTGCTGATGGCCAGAATTCCGGTCAGCGGCGTGCGGACTTCGTGCGCGAACGCCGCGAGCGCGGCTTCGACCATACCCGGGGCAGCAATCGCGGCGGCGCGCTTGCTGCGCGCCTTGCCCGCGGCAACGCCTGGAGCGCTTTTTTTAAGCGGCCGCCTTTTTGACGGCCGCCTAATGCGCAGTGAGCGCGATTTCGGCGGCATGAATCCCCACCCTGGCCAATCTCACCATGCCACGGCCGGGCTGCGGAAGTCACGCATGAGGAATTTTTCAACTTGGGACCGTTCTGCCGCAATTAAGGCAGACCCACGAGGCGGCGGATGTCGGTCGGCGCCGCGCCCGCGGCGCGCAGTTCGCGCAGGCCCGTGGCGAGGGTCGACTTCGAGAGTTTTCGCCCTTCATCATCGAGGACGAGACGGTGGTGCCGATAGGCGGATGGCGGCAAACCGAGCAGTTGTTGCAGGAGCCGATGGACGCTGGTCGACCAGAACAGGTCCTCCCCCCGCACCGCTTCTGTGACGCCCTGCAGCGCATCGTCGACCACCACCGAGAGGTGATAGCTGGTCGGCGTCTCCCGGCGCGCGAGGATGACGTCGCCCCAGGCCTGCGGCCGGGCGGCCACCGTGCCGGTCTCGCCATCGGGACCGGCGCCGCGCTCGATCCAGCCGAGATCGCCGGCGCGCTCAGATGCCGCCGCCATGTCGAGCCGCAGCGCATAGGGCACGCCCGATTCAAGCCATCGCGCGCGCTCATCGGCCGGGAGCGATTTCGCCGTGCCGGGATAGAGCGGTGCGCCGTCGGGATCGCGCGGCCAAGGCGCCTTGGCCTCCTGCAGCGCTACCAGCCGCGCAATCTCGGCACGGCTCTCGAAACTCGGATAAACCAGGCCCTGGGCGATGAGTTTATCGACCGCATCGCGATATTCAGAAAGGTGTTCCGACTGCCGCCGCACCGGCTGCTCCCACCCGATGCCGAGCCAGCCGAGGTCCTCATAAATCGCGGTCTCGAATTCCGGCTTGCAGCGGGTGGCGTCGATATCCTCGATGCGAAGCAAAAATCGCCCGCCGGTCCGGCACGCGAGATCGAAATTCAGCAACGCCGAATAAGCGTGGCCGAGATGCAGATGGCCGTTCGGGCTCGGCGCAAAGCGGAAGACAGGCGGCGGCATGGAGTTCTCAACACTTGTCATTGCCGGACATCGTAGTCTGCCTTGGTAGTCTGCCTTGGTAGTCTGCCTTGCACAGACGACGTAAACTTGTCTGCGCTTCCGGCAATCCACCCTTTGGGAGTCTGTTACGATATGAGATGGATGCGCGGGTCAAGCCCGCGCTTGACGACCGAGTGAGTTGATATCCCCGCAATGATCCTCCACCTCAACACCCAGGCCGACCTTGAAAGCGCCATCCACGTGCTGCTCGAGCAGGACCCGCGGCTTAAACCCATATTTGAGCTGGCGGGCATGCCGGCGCTGCGGCGGCGCGACCCCGGCTTTGCCGGCCTGGCTGCGATCGTCTGCGG
>Ga0209438_1000542_pt1 | contig 11759 bp, 10 predicted proteins | sample GraSoi_2013_20cm_FD_185825 | JGI IMG/M metagenome (GOLD analysis project Ga0209438, IMG submission 185825) | Grasslands soil microbial communities from the Angelo Coastal Reserve, California, USA - Sample 9_17_2013_20cm (SPAdes) (version 2) | ecosystem: Environmental > Terrestrial > Soil >...
CCCTTAGACGCACTTCGGCTCGCCCTCTTTGTTGGCCGGAGCAAGCGACGTCGACCCGACGTACACAGCGCACGTCTTGGTGGTCGTGGTATGCGACACCGTCGCGGTGAAACCGTCAGCCGTCACCGCGATGGTGGGGCCGACAACGCCGCTCGTCACGTTATACGCCGTGCCGAGGTTGCTCGTGTACTTCACCGAGTCGGCGAAATACGCCTCTTCGGCCGTAATCAGATTGCGCAGATCCGACTTCATCGAAGCCAGATAGGCCTTTTCCTTCGTGTTCGCGAACTTCGGAATCGCGATCGCGGCCAAGATGCCGATGATCACGACCACGATCAGAAGCTCGATCAGTGTGAAACCCTTGCGGTTCATCAGGACAAACCTCCCCTGTAGGAAATCAGATTTGGGCGACACTATTATCCCGCCCTGTTCCAAGCAGGAATCATGCCCCATTCGAGAAAACGCGATATAAAATCAAGGTGACTAATGACTTAGGTGCCCAGGTAAGCGTTTACCGGCCGTCGAAAATAGCCTTGGAAACTCAGGCTTTTTGCAAGTCGCGACGCCGGACGCAACGATAGCGTAAGTCATTGTTGATAAGGAAGATACCACCTTTGCTCTCCAGCGAACCGGCGGGCCGCCGAGTCGGCAATTGCGTGGGCCTGAGCCGAGTGCCGGCGGGCCAGCTCCAGCAGAAATTGCGCGCGCAGGGTCATACGCTCACCGACGCGCGCCCCCGCTCGCCGCTCGATCAGCGGAACGGCAGCCGTCGTATCGCCGATGCCGATCAGGAAGATCGCATGGGCGCCATCGAGATATGGATCGCCCGAAAACAACGAATCCGCTGCGCGATACTCGCGCCGTGCGCCGGCGGTGTCATGCAGACCGGCGAGAACAGCAGCAGCGGAAGCATGGGCCCGATACGACTCCGGGTGATCACTGAGGAGCGTGAGCAGCTGCGTGCGATTGTCCTGCCAAGCGGGCAAGCGCGCGAACGATCGCCAGCCGCACACGGCGACCAGGATCGCAGTCGCGACTGCAGCGGAACGCAAACCGCGCCGAGCCGCGAGCCAGGTTGCGCCCCACCCGACGACTGCCGCCGGCAGCGCCACGGCGAGATAGAGGTTGCGCTCGGCAAGCACCACGCCCGAAGCGAAGAAAAGGTTGGACGCCGGCAGATATGAAAGCGCCGCCATACCCGCCGTGAAAGCGATCGCCGGCGCGCGGCGGCGGCACCACCACGCGAGCGCCGGAACGCCGACGGCCATGCCGAGCCCAACCAACGCGGCGAGCGAAGGGCCCAGGCGCACCGGAATGACCTGCGGGCTGTAATCGACCGAGAGTGACGCCGGCCACACGAGCAGCATCACGGCGCGCAGCGCTGCCGGGAGTGCGATCGCCAGCCGGCTCCATATTCCCGTGCCGTAGAATACGCCCGCCGCATCATTCTCTCCGACCCAGCCAATCGAGAGCCACGCACCCAGAAACCCGAGAGTCACGACGCCGAGCGCGATCCAGAAACTCGTCGGGTAGCCCTCACCCCCTGTCCCCCTCTCCCTTCGAGAGAGGGGGGACGAAGCATCAGAACACAGCCATCTATCCAGCAGTATGACGACACCCACAATGACACCGTTCTCTTTGCTCAGCATCGCCAAGGCAGCGCACAGCACGGCGAGCACCCACTGACCGCGGCGCGCCGCCAGGACCGCCCCGAGAATTCCCACCGCCACGAGCAGCTCGGCGCGGCCGACCAAGCTCGCGACCGCCTCGACATGCACTGGATGCCAGGCGAAAGCCAAACCGGCTGCCGTTGCGCTGAATGGCGGCAGCCAGCGAGCGAGCAACGCGACGAGCAGCACCGTCGCCAGACCGTGCCAGAGCGCGTTCATGACATGGAGCCAACCAGGCCTGCCACCGAACAGCGTCCAGTCGAGCGCGTAGCTCAGGATCGTGACCGGCCGGTAGAGTCCGGCGCCGGTCTCGCGCGGCCAGTAGGGGTCGTCGAAGGCCGCGAGCCCGGCGCCGATCGAATGCGCAGCTGGGTTCGAGACGATGATGGCACGATCGTCCTGCACAAAGCCGTAACGGATCGTTGGGAGATACAAGGCCACCGCGGCAACGAAGGCGAAGAGCAGAGCGCCTTTCATCGAGGTAGAGGCTGAACGTGTCCGAGGAGGAATCGTGCGGCTGCCGTATCTCCACGTAGCTGCGCCGCGCTCGCCTGGTTGCGATAGGCCGTCGGGCAACGACGGCAGACTGAATCGGCGCGAGCGAGCAGCGAGTCGGCCAGCGCGATACGCCCGCTGACGTACGCCATGTGCGCGGCGGCGAGATGCATTCTCGCGTCACCAGGATAGATCGATCCGGCGCGACGGAACGATTCCAAGGCCCGCTCGTCACGCCTCGCCCAGACGTACTCCCAACCGAGATAGTCCCAGGAGCGGTACGACAGCGGCGCGTCGCGGATCATCGCCAACGCTGCCGTCCGGTTATCGCGCCAGACGGGCACGCGAAGGGCGCTGCGTATCGCCCCTGCCGTGACGAGCACGACCAGCGCAATCGCCAATCTTTGGCGCGGCAGCCGGTCGAGCGCGGCCGCGGCGGCGAGCGCGAGTCCCACCGACGGTAGATACAGCAGTCGCTCGGCCATCACGACGCCGTGGGGCACGATCAGATTCGAGATCGGGAGATACGCGATCGCGATCCAACCAAGCCCGTACGCCTCCACGCGCCAGGCACGACGCCAGGTGAATGCGAACAGCACAACCCAAAGTGCGAGGCAGAGCAATCCGAGCAGGAACGCCGGGCCGAGTGGTGTCGTGACGGCCACGCGTTCCATGGGCGAATAGTCGGCCTGCAGGTGGAGGGGGAAGAAGAGCAGACGGACGACATCCACGAACTCGGCGACGGCGGTGTAACGGATCGCGAGCGGCGACAGTCCCACGAACTGCGGCGCGAGGTTGGGGAATCCTTCGTAGGGACGGAGCACGATCCAACGCAGCAGAACGTACAGAACGCCGATCACGACCCAGCTCGCACCGTACGCGATCATGCGCCGACGGGGCGGCCGCGCGAGCCCGACAATCCAGGCGAGGCCGATCAACGCGGGCGTCGCCGCGGCACTTTCCTTACTCAGGATGCCGAACGCGAGAAATGCCGCGCTCCAAACCACGTTGTCAGAGACCACCGCCGCATACACCGCGAGGCAGGTGCCGAGCGTCGCCATGAGGTCGGCGCGGCCGACGATACTCGCGACCACTTCGACGTGTACGGGATGGACGGCGAAGATCAGCCCGGCCGCCATAGCCGCCGTCGCGCTCGCCCAGCGTCGCGCCAGCATTGTGACAGCGACGGCGACACCAGCATGAAGCACCAGGTTTACGGCATGAAACCAGGCCGCCGAGTGCAGCTGCGTGTCGATCGCGTAGGAGGCAATTGGAAGCGGGCGGTAGACGAGGCCGCCAAGATTGGCAGGCCAATACGGCGCGCCGAATGCGCCCCACACTCCGGACAGCGACTGCACCATCGGATTGAAGAGGACGATGAGCCGGTCGTCCAAGGCGAACTGATTCCACAGCGCGCCGAGGTGGACGACGACGGCAACGAGCGCCACGGCGAGATAGATCCGTGAGGGTTTCAAGGCAGCCGTTTGAGAAGCGAGTCGGCGACGGCCGAATCCCCGCGAGAGCGGGCGGCGAGCGCCTGGGTGCGGTAATAGCCGGGGCAATGATAACAAAGCTGCTCGGCCCGCATGAGCAACGTGTCGGCAAGACGCGGCCGCCCGAGCGTAAGCGCGGCATCGGCGGCGGCCACGAACACGGAGGGATCGCGGTCGTAGATCTTCGCGGCTTCACGGAGCGCCGCGAGTGCCTGCGCAGGCTGGCGATGGCTCTGATAGATCGCGGCCATGCGCGCCGGACCACGATAGGAGTCGGGCGAATCTTCCAGAATGCTTTGCGTCACGCTGAAATCGTCGTGCCACACAGGCGTCCTGAGTCCCGAGCGAATGCCGCCGGCGAGGACCAGCAGCACCAGTACGGCGCGAAGCCGCTGAGGCGGCAGGCGTGCGGCCCACGTCCCCGCGGCGAGCGCCAGACCGACCGATGGCAGATACAGTGTTCGCTCGGCCAACAGAATGCCGGTCGAGAACAGCAGGTTCGACACCGGCAAGAACGTAATCGCCACCCAGCCCAGTCCGAAGGCTTCGAATCGCCGCTGGCGCCGCCAGGCGAGCATGAGCAGCGCCGCCCACACTGCAAGGCAAGCCAACCCGATGGCGAATCGCCCATCGGTGATGGACTGCACGATCGTACGCTCGGCGGGCGCGTAGTCGACACGGAGCGTCAGCGGAAAGACCAGCAGCCGCATCACGTCGCCAAGCGCCGCTACCGCGGTGAGCCGGCCGGCGAAGGCGCTCTCGCCCAGAAAGACCGGAGCGGTCGCGTGCAGGCGAGCATAGGGATGGAGCACAGTGGCTCGCACCGCGAGGTACGCGCCCGCAATCACCACCCAGCTTGCCACGAACATGAGCACGCCGCGGCGAGCGGGCCGGAGCACGAGCGGAGGCCCCACGATCCAGGCCCACACGATCAGCGCGGGCGCGACGACCGCATTCTCCTTGCTGAGGAGCGCGAGCAAAAGCGCCGCGCCGCTCCACCACACGCTCTGGCGTACGAGCGCCGCGTAGACGGCGAGGCAAACACCGACGGCCGCCATCAGCTCGCCGAGTCCGATGACGTTCGCGACGGCCTCGACGTGCACGGGATGCACGGCGAAGATCACTCCCGCCACGAGCGCAGCGGTCCAGTCACCCAGGCGACGCGCGAGCGCCGTGACCGCGATCGCCGCACCGGTGTGCCAGAGCAGGTTCATCGCGTGGAAGAGCGCGGGGTGGCCCCGCGCGACGCTCCAGTCCACGGCAAACGTGGCGAGCGGGAGCGGCCGATACATCTGCCCGCCCAAATCGGGCGGCCAATATGGCCCACCGAATGCCCGCCAGGCCCCGTGCAGCGAATGCACGAGAGGATTCCAGACGATGATGTAGAGATCGTCCATCGCGAAGCCGTTCCAGAGCGCGGGGAGGTAGGGTACGAGCGCGCAGGCAGCGACGACGAGGTAGAGGCGGCGGTCCTTACTGTCCACGGTTCACGGCAAAGAGCCAGCGTCCGTCCGGCCAGCGGTAGATCGCGGTAAACAGGGACGGGTAGGCGCCGAGTAATCCGCGAACCTCGATGGCCGTCGGCGACGTCGCGCTGGCGAGCAGGACATGCGTCACGCCCATGCGCTCGAGATAGGCGCGGTGCTCGGCGGGAGTCGGTCTGATCAACTCGCGTCCGCGAAAGCTTTCGAGGTAAAACGGCACGGCGCGGCGCCGGCTGTACAGCGAGACGAGCGCTTCATCGTCCGTTGCGACGACGGCTGAGTCGGGCAGGTTTTGGACGACGGGAAGCAGCTCAGCGAAGTTGGCCGAGATGTCGCGCGCCTGGGCGTCCCACCAGTGCTCTTTGAATCCACGAAACTCGTATTGCACGTACCCGCCGGCGACAAACAGGGCGAAGATCGCGGCGGGAATGCGCAGCCTGGGCCACAGGCGTGAGAGCTGGAGGATTCCCGCGAACCAGGCCAGGGCCAGCCAGGGAAGGATCCCCCAGAGGAATCGATCCGGCGAATACGGCCAAATCACCAGGACGACCAGGTAGAGAGCAAGTACCAAACCAACGGATGAGCGCCGCGACAGCACGAACAGGCCGTACAGACCGATCCCGATCGAGACCATCGCGACGATGACATACAACCACATCACGGGAATCCAGCTGAAGGTCAGTCCCTCGAGCGGCCGCCAAATGTCGCGAGCGTTGACGGGCACCGCTGACAACCCCGCCTGGCTGAGATGGGCGAAATAGGTTCCGTAGCCGAGCGCGAGTGCCGGGTCGATTTGGCGGGCGTGCGTCGCGACCCAGACTCCCCAGAGTAGCGCCGCGACCAATCCTGGCAACGCGACCGCTGTGATGACCCGGCGCGGCGCGCGCCGCAGCATGAGAAAACAGACCATCCCGGCGATGACCGCGATCCCAACCGAGCGCGTCAACAACGCAAGCGCGCCGGCCGCTCCAGCCAGCCAGATCCTCACCCCCTGTCCCCCTCTCCACGATGTGGAGAGGGGGGACCCCGTGAGCGAATCGGCTGCCACCACCGCGATGACGAGCAGCAGGCTGAACAGCGGTTCCGCAAAGAGCACGCCCTGGGTCGCGAGGGCGGGGATCGCGACGGCGCCGGCAAACACGATTGCCGCCGGGACCCAGCGGGGAACGCCCGAGCCGAGCAGCTCAGTCTTTGTCACGTGCCAGGTGATCAGCCCGGCCGCGCCGGCACTCAACAGCGCATTGAGGGCTTTCCCGGCGATCGCGGCGGCTTTGAGCGAAAGCATCCCAAAGAAGGGCGTCAGGAGCGCGGGATAAAGCGGCGGATAATGGACCGCGCCCGGCATGCCGGGAAGATTGGGATGGACGTAGCCGTGCCCGCCCGCCAGCGCGATGGCGAGTCCGGCATAGATGCCATCGTCGTAGAAGACGCCGACGAGCGCCTGATTCAGGGTGAGCAGACCGACGGCCAGCGTGGCGGCCGCGGTGACGAGTCCAGCTTTTACTTCGCTGGTAAGCGCCAAGCGTCGACGTTGCGCGGGACGAAGAGGTTGTACCGCAGAATGTGGAACAGCGCCGCCAGTCCGTCGCGCCAGGTGATTTTCTTGCCTTCGGCGTACGTGCGGCCGCTGTAGGAGATGGGTATCTCCCAGATTCTGGCGCGCGCCTGCGAGAGCCGCGCCGTGATCTCGACCTCGAAGCCGAAGCGATTCGACGAGAGCGGCAGCCGCTTGATGAGATCGGTCCGCACCACTTTGTAGCAGGTCTCGAGATCGGTCAGGTTCATGTTCGTGAGCATGTTCGACAAGAGCGTCAGGAAGCGGTTGCCCACGGTGTGCCAGAAGTACAGCACGCGACGCGGCCCGCCCTGGAACCGGGATCCGTAGACCGCATCGGCCTGGCGCCCCCGGATGGGCAGGAGCAGCGCCGGCAGGTCCGCGGGATCGTACTCCAGGTCGGCGTCCTGCACGACGACGACGTCGCCGGTTGCCGCCGCGATGCCGCTGCGGATGGCGGCGCCCTTCCCCTGGTTCTTGTCGTGGTGGATCACGCGGTCCACGAGTCCCTGTTTCGCCAGGCCATCGAGGACTTCGCGGGTGCCGTCGGTGGAGGCGTCGTTGACGACGATGATCTCGAGCCGCAAGGGGACCGCGCGGACGCGGCGCAGCGCGACTTCGACGGTCGCGAATTCGTTGTACGCCGGCACGATCACCGTGAGCAGCAGGTTGGGGGAACGCCTGTCCGATCGCGATCAGCGACTGCCCCACGCGCCAGGGGAGCAGCCGCTCGAGCCGGAACAGCGGCACCAGCGCGTCGTAGAGCTTGAGCGAGCCCGCGGGAATCATCTCGCGCTTGAGCACGCGTCCGGCGAACCACCATCCCGGCACGCCGGCGAGATTGAAGTACTCGATATGCGCCACGCTGAACCCGGCCCGTTCGAGCAGGGACGCCAGGCCGGCGCGCGTATAGCGCCGGTGATGGCCCAGGGCCCGGTCCATCGTACCGTACAGCGCGGGCAACGCGGGGACGAGCAGGACGAGCCGACCCGCGGGGGCCAGCATGCCGCGGATCGCGACCAGCGATCCACTGTCGTCCTCGACGTGTTCGAGGACATTGAGGCAGATGATGGTGTCGAAGCGCTGTCCGGCCAGGTGGCCGTGCTCGTTCGGCAAGTAGAGGCGCTCCACCGCGATGTTCGGATGCCCCGCAAACCGCGTCCGCAACCGGCCCAGGTACTCCTCCCGGGTGTCGGTGAGCACCAGCCGTTCTGAGCCCACAAGGAACGCCGACAGGTTGCCGATGCCGGACCCGATCTCGAGGACGCGGCGGCCCACCCAGCGGCGCAGGCGATCGAACATCCAGCGATTGTAGCGCTCGGCGCCGGACAGCTGCTCGAGCGTATCCGCGCCAACCGGGTCACTCGGCGCCGGGTTCGGAGTCATTTTTCTTCTCGCTGCCGTCGTAGCGGCTCAGCTTGCGGTACAGGGTCGAGGGATCGATCCCCAGGACCTCGGCGGCGCGGGTCTTGTTCCCTCCTTCGCTCTCCAGCACCCACGTGATGTACGCCTGCTCGATCACGTCGAGGGATGGGTTCTTGTGCGCCCGCTCGGCGACGAGCGGCTCGGCTTTGCGCTCGGTGATCCGGTCCGGAATCGCCGTACGCGGGATGAGGTCGCCCTTGGTCAGGGTGACGGCGCGCTCCAGCGCATTCTCGAGCTCGCGCACGTTCCCGGGCCAGTCGTACGCCATGATGACTTCTTCCGTCTCGGGCGCCAGCACTTTCGTCCCTTCCCCCCGCTCTCCCGCGATGTGGCCGAGGAATTCCTTCACAAAGATCGGAATGTCCTCGCGCCGGTCACGGAGCGGCGGGAGATGGATGTTGATGACGTTGAGGCGGTAATAGAGGTCGGTCCGGAAACGGCCGCGCTTGATGTCGTCCTCGAGATCGCGGTTCGTCGCGGCGACGACGCGCACGTCCACCGGGATCGCTTCGGTGCCGCCGACGGGAATCGCTTCGCGCTCCTGGAGCACACGCAGCAGCTTCACCTGCGTTGCCGGCGACATCTCGCCGATTTCGTCGAGGAAGAACGTGCCGCCGCGCGCGGCAGCGAACAGCCCCTGTTTGTCGCGCACCGCACCCGTGAACGATCCCTTCACATGCCCGAACAGCTCGGACTCGAGCAGGCTCTCGGGCAGCGCGCCGCAGTTGAGCGACAGGAACAGTCCTTCGGCCCGGGCGGACAGCTCGTGGAGGTAGCGGGCGATGACCTCTTTCCCGGTGCCCGACTCGCCCTGGATGAGGACCGTGCTCTCGGTCGGTGCAACCTGTTCGGCCAGCCGCATGACCTCGCTGAAGATGCGCGACTTGCCGAGCGGCTTGACCTGGCCCGAGCGCTCGCGGCGCCGGATCTCCTGCTTGAGCTGCTTGTTCTCCGCGCGGAGGCGGCGGTGCTCGGCGGCGCGGCGGCAGATCGCCACCATGTCGTCGTTCGAGAACGGCTTCTGGATATAGTAGAAAGCGCCTTCGTTCACGGCCTGAATCGCCGTCTGCAGCGACGCCTGGGCCGTCATGAGGATCACCGGAGTCTCCGGATCCTGCCCCCGTACCGCCGAGAGAATCTCGATCCCCGTCACGCCGGGCATCTTCAGATCGGTGAGGACGATGTCGGGCGCCGAGTTCTTGAGCTGCTCGAGGCCCGCCTTGCCCCCCTGTGCGGTCGTGATGTCGAAGCCCTCGTTCTTCAGCAGGATGCGGAGCGTTTCCAGAATGCCCTGCTCGTCATCTATGACCAGTATGGATGGAGCCGTAGCCATTATGCCGCCTCCTCTTTGCGACGAGCAGCCGGGAAGTAGACGCTGAACGTCGTTCCCCCACCGGCCTTCGTGTCCACCAGTACAAGGCCGCGATGCGCTTCCACGGCACGCTGCACGATGGCGAGTCCGAGCCCCGTGCCGCCGACGCGTCCGGTGGCGAAGGGCTCGAACAGACGTTCCTGCAGTTCGGCCGGGATGCCTGGGCCGTTGTCGCTGACGCGCAGCGCCACCGGGTTCTCGATGCCGGCAGCGCCCGGCAGCTCATTCGCCCCGGCGAGTCCGGTGCGCACGTTCACCGCCGCCCGCGCGCCCGCGGCCTGCACGGCATTGAGCACCAGGTTCGAGACGACGCGGTGCAGCAGGTCTTCGTCGCCCTCCATCGGCGTGGGTCCGCCCTCGAGCGTGATCTTCACGCCGGCGGCGCAATCGGGGTGCTCGCGCACCAGCCGGATGGCCGCTTCCGCGACCTGGTGCAGATCCATCGGGCGGCATTCGGTGACGCGCACGCGCGAGAAGTCGAGAAACTCCGAGAGCAAGCGCGACAGCCGGTCGCTTTCGCGCACGATCAGATTGGCCAGGAACTTCTCGTCCGGGTTCGCGCGGGACGATTTGCCCAGCTGCTCGACCGAGCTTCGAATGGAGGCCAGCGGATTCTTGATCTCGTGCGCCAGGCTCGAGGACAGCTCGGCCACCGCTTCGAGCCGCTCGGCGCGGAGGTGCAGCTCCTCGAGGCGCTTGGAGTCGGAGATGTCCGTAAAGATTGCGGACACGCGGGGCCGCGCGCCCACGGGTCCGTCCAGCGTCGTGGTGGTGACGCCGATCGGGAAGCTGTGATCGGGGCGGTGGACCGTCGCTTCGACCCGCATCAAGCGCACGCCCCGGCGTGCCGTGGACGTGACGGCGGCCCAGAATTCCGGGGCCAGCCGCGCAAACTCCGGCATCACCGGGCGCCCGAGCCACTCCCGGGCCTTGAATCCCAGGATCTCCTCCGACGCCGGATTCGCATAGAGCAGGTGTCCGTCGGCGTCCACGGTGATCACACCCGTGCGGATGTTGCGGAGCACGTCGTCGGCTTCGAGTTGGACCTGGCGCACTTCGGCCGCGAGGGCCTCGCGGGCGGCGCCGAGGACGTTGACGCGGCTGGCGACGTACGCCATCACTGCCGCGACCAGCACAAAGACGACCAGCTGAATCCAGATCCCCGCTGAGAATCCACCCGGGTGGCCCCAGAAGACGTCCGCGAAGTACACGAGGCCGGCGAACAGCGTGACGAGACCGGCGTTCGCGGGGGGCATCAGCAACGCCGTGACCGCCACGAGGATGACGTACAGGCTGGCGAGATCACTGTCGGCGCCGCCCGTCATGTGCACCGCGGCGGTGATCAGGAAGACATCAAACACCGCCTGCAGGTAGAGGAACGTCGGGCCAGGGATCCGGCGCCGGATATGGGTGTGCCAATACGAGGCCAGGGTGACGGCCGCGGCGGTGACCAGCATGAGCGAACTGACCAGGATATCGATCGGGGCAGCGACCCGAACCTTCAGCGCGGCCGTGACATAGATGGCGGCGCCCAGGCACATTCGCCCGACATAGACGAGGCGGAGAAGCTCGAAGGTAGTGGGGACCGAGCCTTGCGATTTGACGCCTAACCAACGCATGGGGGCACACTATTGGCTGGACTCTGGCAAAATGCAAGAGCAACGAGATGCGGTCACCTACCTCATCGGCCCTCCACGCCCATTACGTAGACCGGATCACCATCATGCGCGAACAGCACGGCGCTCTGCGTCGGCTTCAGCGCGATGGACCGGATGAGCGGGTTGAAATGGAGCGGATCGTCTGTGTGGCCGGCGACTCGGTAGCCATGGATGTCGAAAAAATCGACAACCCTGGAGGACGGCGTGTTCATGACGCACAAGACCTGCCACCCCTTCATGCATGCCTGTTGCAGCTCCGGCTTGGCGCGAACAGCGTCCGGCAGCCCGGCGACCACATTCTCAGGGCCACCCTTGCCCGCAGGCTCGAGCCAGATAATTCGGACGAAGGTGCCTGCGTGCAGGAAGAGGTCGAGGAATCGTGCGACCGAGAGAGCCGCCCCCAGGTACGGGAGACCTTGGGTGTCTGTGTCCGTATAGGGGAGCAAATGCAGTTCAATGGTTCGCAGCGTGGCGGGCACCACGTCAATCGACTGCGCCGCGCGAGAACGTCAAGGAAAAGCGCGCGAAACGTCATAACGGATGGTCGGATCGGCTGATGGGCGGATGGGCCGTAGAAGCAAAGGCGGCCCCTACCCGGGACCGCCTT
>Ga0209438_1000544_pt1 | contig 11753 bp, 10 predicted proteins | sample GraSoi_2013_20cm_FD_185825 | JGI IMG/M metagenome (GOLD analysis project Ga0209438, IMG submission 185825) | Grasslands soil microbial communities from the Angelo Coastal Reserve, California, USA - Sample 9_17_2013_20cm (SPAdes) (version 2) | ecosystem: Environmental > Terrestrial > Soil >...
TCAACGCGCGAGATATGCGGCGACGCCGCCGGCGCTGAGAGCGATGGTGAGGACGACAATACGTGCGGTATACATACGCTTTTACGATCTACCTTTACGCCGGGCTGCTTGAACTGCATGGTGGTGACAGCCTTTCCCCTGAGCATCACTAGGCGGTAAAAGTATAAGCCAACTTGAGGTAGCACCCCGGAATCCCGGGATTTGCTCTCATGGTGAACGGAGTATTTATCGTTCGAACAATGAACCCATAAAAATGCTGCTGATTTGCCCTGGTAGGACGTCTGCCGGCGCTGATATTGCCTGCAAACTTGCCCGCGGCGGCTCGCGCCGACGCGGCGATCGAACGAAACCAGCGACTTTCCGGATTTGAGCAGAACCGTCTCTCCGCGGCCGAAGTGTCCGCCGCCTTGGCAATCGCGGACATAGAGCGGGAGAGTCTCAGAGTTCAGGTCCTAAGCAGCGTTGAAGGCCTCGAACCCTCGTTCCAGATCGGACTTGAGATCCTCGACATTCTCCAACCCGATGTGGAGCCGCAATGTCGGACCACCCGGCGCCCATTTGGTGGCCGAGCGGTAGGGCGCGCAGTCAAACGGGATGACGAGGCTTTCGAAGCCGCCCCATGAGAAGCCCATGCCAAATAACGTTACCGCATCGAGCAGCGCATCGACCGCCTTCTGCGGCGCGGGCTTAAGGACAATACTGAACAGGCCGGACGCGCCGGTAAAATCCCGTTTCCAGATCGTGTGCCCCGGATCGCTTTCGAGAGCCGGGTGTAACACCCTGACAACCTCGGGCCGCGTCGCGAGCCATCGCGCCATCTCGAGCCCGGATCGATGATGCTGCGCAAGCCGGACCGCGAGCGTGCGTAAACCACGCAGCGCGAGAAACACATCGTCCGGCCCGGCGCAGACGCCGAGCAGCCGGATCGTCTCGGCAATCAGCGGCCAGGCTTTCAGATTTGCTGAAATGGTCCCGAACATGATGTCGGAATGTCCGCCGATATATTTGGTCGCCGCCTGCATGCTGATATCGACGCCTTGGTCCAGCGAGCGGTGAAACAAGGGTGTCGCCCATGTATTGTCGTCGACCACCAGCGCGCCCCGCCCATGCGCGACAGCTGCGATGGCGGGAATGTCGGGCATTTCGAAGGATTGCGAACCAGGCGCCTCGAGCAGGATCGCTTTGGTATTCGGCTTGAACAATTCGCCGACACCGGCGCCGATCAAGGGATCGAAATAGGTCGTCTCGACACCATAGCCGGCGAGCAACCCGTCGCAGAAATTTCGCGTCGGGCGGTAGGCGTTGTCGCAGACCAGCAGATGATCGCCGGCCTTCAGCACTGCCAGCAGGGTGGTGGTGATGGCCGACAGGCCCGAGGGCGCAATCCCAACGCCCGCGCATTGCGGGCCTTCGAGAGCCATCAGCGCTTCCTGCAGCGCCTTCGTGGTCGGCGTTCCGCGGCGGCCATACTGGTACTCGCCGCGGTGGGCATGCAGATCTTCCGCCGTCGGATAAAGCACGGTGGAGCCGTGGACCACGGGGGGATTGACGAACCCCTTTTGCGCCTTGGTGTCGCGTCCCGCGGTCACCAGCGTGGTTTCTGCCTTCTGCGGATTCGACTGTCCGGGGCCTCTTGAAGAATTCATGCGTCCGCCGCCACCAAAAAGACTTTTTGCCGCAGCCGCGATGACCCCTTAAAAGCCCGCCGGCCTGCGGGTTCGGGCTGGGTTTGTTAATAACAGGACACAGAAGACGGCCGTCAACCCCTTGACCCGGATCGCCAGTCGTTCTGTGATGCGCGGGAGCTATTCAGTCGCAGCACGTTGAGGGGCCTGCCGCGACCTTTGATCCATTGTTGAGCAGACTGCACGCCAAACTGCCTGTCAGGCGGCATTTGCAGCAGTGGATCGCCAGGGTGGGCCCATCGGCGTGCGCGATGATAAGCAAACGTTGCCGGAAAGACCCTTGAAAGGCTTTGTCATGAAACGTGTATCTCTGGTTGTTGCCCTTGCTCTCGCCGCCGGTCTTTCGACCCAGGCCGCCACCGCGCAAACGCTGAAGACGGTCAAGGACCGCGGCATGTTATCCTGCGGTGTGAGCCAGGGTTTACCGGGCTTTTCATCACCCGACGACAAGGGCAACTGGACCGGCCTCGACGTCGATATCTGCCGCGCGGTCGCGGCCGCCATCTTCAACGACCCGACCAAGATCAAGTTCGTGCCGCTGTCGGCCAAGGATCGCTTCACGGCGCTGCAGTCCGGCGAAATTGATGTACTTTCGCGCAATACAACCTGGACGCTTTCTCGCGACACCACGCTCGGCGCCAACTTCACCGGGGTGACCTATTATGACGGTCAGGGCTTCCTGGTCAAAAAATCCCTTAAAGTGAATTCCGCGCTGGAGCTGAACAGCGCATCGGTCTGCGTGCAAACCGGCACGACGACCGAGCAGAATCTCGCCGACTACTTCAAGGGCAACAATATGAAGTATGAGGTGATCGCGTTCGGTACCGCGGACGAAGCCGTCAAAGCCTACGAGTCAGGACGCTGTGATGTCTTCACCACGGACGTGTCAGGGCTCTATGCCGAACGTTTGAAGCTTTCAAATCCGGCCGACCATGCGGTGCTTCCGGAGGTGATCTCGAAAGAGCCGCTCGGCCCGATGGTGCGTCATGGCGATGACCAATGGTTCGATATCGTGAAATGGGTGCTGTTTGCGATGGTTGCCGCTGAAGAACTCGGCGTCACCCAAAAGAACGTCGACGACATGGCCAAATCGGACAAGCCCGAACTCAAGCGGGCGTTCGGCACCGACGGCAATCTCGGCGAACAGCTCGGCCTTACCAAGGACTGGGTGTCGCGGATCGTGAAGGCGGTCGGCAATTACGGCGAATCTTTCGATCGTAACGTTGGCGCCGGGTCGAAGCTCGGGATTGCCCGTGGACTCAACCAGCTCTGGAACAAGGGCGGAATTCAGTACGCGCCGCCGATCCGCTGATCGCAGCAACCGGTTGCGGCGATGAGCATCGAGCCCCGATCACCACCGCCGCAGCTGGCCGCCAAACTGCAGCGTGCGTTCGGCGGACGGGCAGGGTGGGGGGGATTTGTCCTCCAGATATTGTTCGTCGCCGCGCTGGCCTGGATTTGCTATGAGATCGTCGCCAATGCCCGCGCCAATCTGCAGGCGCAGCGGATCACGGCCGGCTTCGGGTTCTTGGCGAATACGGCAGGTTTTGACGTCAGCCAAAACCTGATTCCGTATTCCGGATCCGACCCTTATACCCGCGTGTTTCTCGTGGGTTTGCTCAACACGCTGCTGGTCTCGATCATCGGCATCTTCTTCGCCACCGTGATCGGATTTCTCGTTGCACTGGGCCGTCTGTCGCCGAACTGGCTGCTGTCGCGCATCTCCGGCGGCTATGTCGAACTGGTCCGCAATCTGCCGGTGCTGTTCCAGATCCTGTTCTGGTATCTCGCCGTGCTGGCCGCGCTGCCCAATCCGCGGCAAAGCATTTCGGTGTTCGGCAGCTTCTTTCTTTCCAACCGCGGTTTCGTGATCCCGAAGCCGATCGGCAATCCCGGTTTCGAGCCTTTCGTGCTTGCGATCGTCATTGCGGTCGTTGGCTCGCTGCTGCTGCAGCGTTATGCCCGCAAACAGCTGTTCGACCACGGCCGGATGATCCGGATCTGGCCTTATGTGCTCGGCATGCTGGTCGGCCTGCCGCTGCTGAGCTCGCTGGTATTCGGCGCCCCCGTCAAGTTCGAAATCCCCGAGCTCAAGGGGTTCAACTTTTCCGGGGGCTCGCGTGTCATTCCGGAATTCGTGGCGCTGACGCTGGCGCTGTCGACCTATACCGCGGCCTTCATCGCCGAGATCGTGCGCGCCGGTATCCAGTCGGTTCACAAGGGCCAGATGGAAGCCGGGGCTTCGCTGGGTCTCGCGCGCGGTTCGACATTGCGGCTGATCGTGGTGCCGCAGGCGATGCGGGTGATACTTCCGCCTCTGACAAATCAATATCTTAATCTCACAAAAAACTCGTCGCTGGCGGTGGGGATCGGATATCCCGATCTGTTCTCGGTATTCGCCGGAACGACGCTCAGCCAGACCGGCCAGGCGATCGAAATCATCGGCATCACCATGGGCGTCTATCTCTTGATTTCACTGGTGACGAGCGCGATCATGAGTTTTTACGGTTGGCGGATCAGCCGGAGCCTCGGCTGATGAGTAATCTCGTCGCATCGACTTTCGTTCGGCAGGAGCTCGTCCCCGAGCGTCCCGCGCCGATCAAGACCACCGGTTTTGTCGGTTTCCTGCGCACGCGGCTGGTTAATTCGCCGACCAACATCCTGCTCACCCTGGCGAGCATCTTGTTGCTGTGGTTCACCGTCGTTCCGGCGGTGAAATTCCTGCTGGTCGATGCGGTCTGGCACGGCACCGATCGCAATGCATGTCTTGCCGAGAATGCGGGGCACGTGGTCGGCGCCTGCTGGCCTTTCGTGGAGGCGAAATTCGCGCAATTCATCTACGGCTTCTACCCGGAGTCCGAGCGATGGCGGGTCAATCTGACTTTCCTGCTCGCCGCTTTGCTGTTGTTGCCGCTGTTGATGCCGCGCCTTCCGGCCAAGGGCCTGAGCGCCGGTCTGTTCTTCATCGCGTTTCCCGTGGTCGCGTTTTTTCTGCTGCATGGTGGCGGCTTAGGTGGCTTCGGCGTCAGCTGGACGGCTGATTTTCTGTCCGGACTTGCCGACAGCATCGGCGACGCCGGCCGCAAGCTGACAAGCCTCGGCGAGGCAACCGCGGTCGTCGGACTGCTGCTGGCATGGCTGGGGAGGCTTGTCGTCCTGCTCAGCGTCGCCGTCAGCTATCTGATCTGGCCGCTGACCTGGCTGCGCGATCAAATCCAGGCCGCTGATCGCCCGGTTTGGGCCGACTTCGCCGCCACCGCGGCCATCGTTTCAATCCTGCTGTTCGTCTTGAGTGGCGGCATTCGCACCGGATGGCGCTCCCTCATCGTAAGCCTTGCGGTCTTTGCCGGCATCGGCGTCGTGATATTAATCATGGGCCTCGACCACGGCGGATTGCCAATTGTCGATACCAGGCTCTGGGGCGGTCTTCTGGTGACGCTCGTGGTGTCGGTCACCGGCATCGTCACGTCGATGCCGGTCGGTATCGCCTTGGCGTTGGGCCGGCGCTCGACGATTCCGTTGATCCGGATCTTTTCCGTGATGTTCATCGAATTCTGGCGCGGTGTCCCGCTGATCACGGTGCTGTTTTTCGCGACCTACATGCTGCCACTGTTCCTTCCGGCAGGTTTTACGGTTGACGGACTGGTGCGTGCCCTGATCGGCATCGCGGTGTTCTCTGGCGCCTATATTGCGGAAGTGATCAGAGGCGGCCTGCAGGCGATCCCGCGCGGGCAGGGCGAGGCCGCGAGCGCGCTGGGACTGTCCTGGTGGAAGACCACCGCGCTGATCGTGATGCCGCAAGCCTTGCGGCATGTCATTCCCGGCCTCGTCAACAGTTTCATCGCGCTGTTCAAGGACACTTCGCTGGTCTCGATCGTGGCGCTGTTCGATTTGCTCGGGAGTTTACGGGCTTCGTTTTCCGATCCGGTTTGGGCGACTCCGACCACGTTGTTTACCGGCTTTGCCTTCATCGGAATGATCTACTTCGTCTTTTGTTTTGGAATGTCGCGCTACTCCCTGTTCGTCGAGAACAGGCTGAACGCACATCGGCGTAATTGAGCAAATGACCATGACCCCAAACTCGATTGTCAGCATTATCGGCCTCAACAAGTGGTACGGCGATTTTCATGTGCTGCGCGACATCAACCTCGACGTCGCCAAGGGCGAGCGCATCGTGATCTGCGGTCCTTCGGGCTCCGGCAAATCCACGCTGATCCGCTGCATCAATGCGCTCGAGGAATTTCAGGAGGGCCAGATCGTCGTCGACGGCATCGAGCTCGGCCCGAATTTGCGGCGGGTGGATGAAGTCAGGCGCGAAGTCGGCATGGTGTTCCAAAGCTTCAATCTGTTTCCGCATTTGACGGTGCTGGAGAACTGCGCGCTGGCGCCGATCTGGGTGCGCAATATTCCGAAAAAGGATGCCGAAGCGGCGGCGATGAAATACCTGGAGCGGGTGAAAATTCCGCATCAGGCCAATAAGTTTCCGGGCCAGATGTCCGGCGGTCAGCAACAGCGCGTCGCGATCGCGCGTGCCCTGACCATGAACCCGAAAGTCATGCTGTTCGATGAGCCGACCTCGGCGCTGGATCCCGAAATGGTCAAGGAAGTGCTCGACACCATGGTTGATCTTGCCAATGAAGGCATGACCATGCTCGTCGTCACCCACGAAATGGGATTTGCCAGGGAAGTGGCGAACCGCATCGTCTTCATGGACGCCGGGCAAATTATCGAGGCCAACACGCCGGCGAACTTCTTCGCCAATCCGCAGCACGCGCGGACCAAGCTGTTTCTCAGTCAGATCCTGCGGTGAGAGTCATTCGTCTAAAAGCGAATGACCGGACAGCTTGAGCCTGCGTTTAAGCTCGTTTTTAAAGCTTCCGAAAATCGATTGGAAACCATACGCCACGGGGAGCGGAGCCCGTTCATCACCCGGAAAGCAGTTTGTGAGCAGTTGGCGTAAAAGGATGCGCCAATGCTGGGTTTCCTCTTCGGTTTCAATGCCCGGCTCGGCCGGATGCATTACTTCCTGAGCACGATTGGCTTGGCCGTCGTGATGACCGCAGTCTGCTTCGCCATTGCGGGCTACGCTATTCAATCCACTCCGGGCGGAATGCCTATGTCCTTGGGCCTGATGGCATGGCCGCCGTCATTGTATTCTCATGGATGACCTTCACACTGCAGTCGATGCGCATCAGGGATATCGGGTGGGACCCGGTCTGCGTCATTCCGTCGTGGATCGCGATCCTCATCGTCGACAAGCTTATCGCCGGCAAGATCCCGGCCTGGTCGCTTGGGCCTGAGCAACACGGGACGATCGTCGGCGCGCTGATCAACCTGGCACTTTTCCTGGCTCTGCTGTTTTGGCCCGGTGGCGATCACGAACACCCGATGCCAACCTTGGGCGACACGCGACGAAAACCCGATGAGCCGTCGCATCGGCCGGACACGGCGTCAGCGCCTGCGGCGCGCATCGCGCGGGCAGGAGCAAGATTCGGTCGCCGCGCATTTTGAAGTCCGCGGCGATAGCGATTGATCGCACCGCGCTGATGCGCGATCACACCTTCTCGAACGGCACGCTGATCGCGGTTTCACGCTCGAGCCATTCCGGCACCGGCAGGTTCTTGGAGCGCATGAACTCCGGATTGAAAAGCTTTGATTGATAACGGTTTCCGGAATCGCAGAGGATTGTCACGATGGTATGGCCCGGTCCCAATTGGCGGGCGAGCCGGATCGCGCCTGCGACATTGATGCCGGTGGAGCCGCCGAGGCAAAGGCCCTCGTGCTCGAGCAGTTCGTAAATGATCGGCACGGCTTCCTCGTCCGGAATGAGGTAGGCGTCATCGACTTTGGCGGTCTCGATCACAGGTGTGACACGCCCCAGTCCGATGCCTTCGGTGATCGATCCGCCCGGCGTCGATTTGGCCTGGCCGTGCTTGAACAATTCATACATCGCAGCCCCGTGCGGATCGGCGCAGCCGATGACGATGCCTTTGTTCTTTTCCTTCAAGTATCGGCTGATGCCCGCCAGCGTACCGCCGGTGCCGACCGAGCAGATGAACCCGTCGACCTTGCCGCCGGTCTGCTCCCAAATTTCGGGGCCGGTCGAATCGTAATGCGCCTTCGCGTTATCCAGATTGTTCCACTGATCTGCGAACAGCACGCCGTGCGGCTCGCTCTTGCGCAACTGAGCGGCCAGCCTTTTTCCGACATGCTGGTAATTGTTCGGATTGGAGTAGGGAAGCGCCGGCACCTCGACCAGTTCGGCGCCGCACAGCCGCAGCATGTCCTTCTTTTCCTGGCTCTGGGTGTCCGGAATGACGATCAGCGTCCGATAGCCGAGCGCGCTCGCGACCACGGCAAGACCGATTCCGGTATTGCCCGCGGTCGCTTCCACCACCAGCCCGCCGGGCTTGAGATCGCCGCGTTTTTCAGCCTCGAGGATCATCCACTTTCCCGCGCGATCCTTTACCGATTGGCCGGGGTTCATGAACTCGGCCTTGCCGAGAATGGTGCAGCCGGTCAGCTCAGAGGCTCGCTTCAGTTTGATGAGGGGCGTATTGCCGATCGCTTCGACGACGTCGTTGTGAATGGTCATGTGAAGGAATCTTTGCCGGTCTGTTGTAAATTGAGACGGACCCTAGAGCGCGCTTGGTCAAAGTGGAAGCGTTTTGCGCGCGCTTGGTGCGGCGCAAACTATTTCGCCTTCACGATGGCATCAGGTGCGGCCAGGCCGCGCCGAAATTGCTTCGCCACATTGGCAGTGTCTTGGCATAATCTTGCCCGAAAATGCGCTCGCGAATGACGGGAACACCGAACCGCCGAAACTAATCTGATGTCGCGATGCAAGTAAATTGTGTTGGTGGCATAGCCAATGGCGCCGAGGATGGCACGTTCCCGATCGTCGGCGTCAGATGGCATCGCCTGCAGCTGATCGCTGTGCGAAGCGATCACGACATGATCGTAACTATCGCTTCCACCGTGACTGTCGTTGACGACGACACCGCGCGGCGTCCGTTCGATCGATGTCACGGCGCAGCCCAATCGAAGCTGATCCCTGCGATGCGCATCTCTGGCCCTTCACCGTTCTCGCTCGCTATAGCGAGGTTTCGACCCGTTAGGCACGTCATTCGGATCGAACCCTGGGGTGACCGTTCGCAAGATGAAATCTTGGTAAGATTGCCGCGTGCCCGAATCACGGCAATCTGCAAGAAACCCCGGTGGAATAAGGCAAACTTTGCAAGTCCTGTCGCCTGCCGGCGCCATCAATTCAAAGGTATGGCCGGGCGTGGAACAGGCAACAGGGCTGTCCGCGCCATGATCCCACGGGTAGTATGGCAATCAGGTACCAGAGGAAGCATCACACCGGTGAACGTCTCACAGGCCGTCTCCACAAGAGCAATCCGCGAATCGGTCTGGCGGTTCTCGCAACGGCTGATGCCGGGCATCACGCCCGGCGGAGGGCGGATGTGACACGCAGACTCCCGGCTATTGCCGTCGATGGCGCGCTGGCGGGCATGCCTTGCCTGGATCGCGCGGCGAGGTGGTTTGCGGCGCTTTGTGTGGCCGCCAGTTCTGCCGGCTGCATCCTGACCAAGGATCTGCCCGATCCGGCCCTCGACATTCCCACGGGCTACAAGGCAGCGCGGTTGAGCTCCGCCTCGGACGCGCCGCCAACACTGGACTGGTGGCGCGGGTTTCGTTCGCGCGAATTGACGACGCTGATGGAGGAAGCCCAGACGGTCAATCTCGACATCGCGGCGGCCACCGCGCGCTTCATTCAGGCCGACGCGCAGGCGCGTATCGCCGGCGCGGCGCTGCTGCCGAGCCTCAGCGGTACCGGCCAGGAGACTTACTCCCGGACGTCAGGCTCGAGCGCCAGCGGATTGAGCAATGGCGGACGCGAGGTGGTGAATTATTCGAGTTCGCTCAGCGCCAGCTATGAACTCGATTTCTGGGGCAAGAACCGCGAGGCCACGCAGGCGGCGGAGGAGACGGCCGTCGCGAACCGTTTCGACCGTGACGTGGTGGCGCTTACCACCCTCACCAGCGTCGCCAATGCCTATTTTCAGGTGCTTGCCTCACAGGACCGGATTCGCACCGCCGAGCAAAACATCGCCAGCGCGCAACGCATTCTCGACGCCATCAAGCAGCGCTTCCGGGCCGGCACGGGAACGGACCTCGACGTCGCCCAGCAGGAAGCCGTTCTCGCCAATCAGCGGGCCTCCGTGCCGCCGCTGCGGCAGACGCTGGCGCAGAACGTCAATGCGCTGGCAACGCTGGTGTCGCGGCCGCCGGAAAGCGTGCGCGTCAGCGGCGGCTCGCTCAATCAGATCGCATCGCCGCGGGTGACCCCGGGTCTGCCTTCGGAATTGCTGACGCAGCGTCCGGATATCAGGCGTCAGGAGGCGCAGCTCGCGTCCGCCACCGCCAATGTCGGCAACGCCCGCGCGCAGTTTTTCCCGAGCATCCAGTTGACCGGGCAGGGCGGCTACCAAAGCTCGGCGCTGGTGTCGCTGTTTCAGCCCCACGCCGCATTCTTCAGCGTGGTCGGCAGCCTGACGCAGCCGATCTTCGATGGCGGCCGGATCCTCGGCAATTTCGAGTTCACCAAGGCGAGGCAGGATGAACTGCTGCAAACCTACCGCAAGACGGTGGTCTCGGCGTTTGCCGATGTCGACAACGCATTGGTGTCGATTCGTCAGACCTCCGAGAAGCTGCGCCTGCAGCGCGAGGTGCTTGCGGCGTCGCGGCGGGCATTTCAATTGTCCGAACAGCAGCTTCGGGCCGGAACCGCGGACATTGTAACTGTGCTAAATACGCAATTGACGTTATTCCAGGCGGAAGATGCGCTGTGGCAGGCGCAACTTGCGCGCCTGCTCGCGATCGTCAGCCTGTACCAGGCGCTGGGGGGCGGTTGGGAGCCGAGGATGGAGAGGCCGGTCGATGCTCTTTAAGCCGGAATTGAATGAAACCGCGAAGGCAGCCGGCGAGCGTGTTGCCCGCGTGGCCTCGCGTGCGCGCCGCCGAACCGTCTCGATTACGATTACGCTGCTGATCCTGGGCGGGCTCGGCTACATCGCCTGGACAGCGATGCAGCAGAAGCAGGCCGCCAACCGCAACGCGCGTCCCGATCTGCCGGTGCCGGTGCTGGCCGCGATGCCGCGCGTCCAGGACGTGCCGGTCTATCTCGATGGCGTCGGTTCGGTCCGTGCGCTCAACAATGTGTTGGTGCGTTCCCAGGTCGACGGAAAATTGATCGCGGTCAATTTCACCGAAGGACAGGACGTCAAGAAGGGCGATGTGCTCGGCGAAATCGATCCTGTGCTCTACAAGGCCCAGCTCGATCAGGCCGTCGCCAAGAAGGCGCAGGATGAAGCGCTGCTCGCAAATCAGCGCCTCGACCTGGCACGCTATCAGCAGCTTGCCGCGTCCAATGCCGGCTCCAAGCAGCAGGCCGATACCCAACGCGCCACTGTCGCCCAGACCGAGGCGCTGGTGAATTCCGATCAGGCGGCGATCGACAACGCGCAGGCGATGCTCGGCTATACCAAGATCATTGCGCCGCTGTCGGGCCGCGCCGGTTTGCGGCAGGTCGATCAGGGCAACATCATTCATGCTTCGGACGTCACCGGTCTTGTGATCATTACCCAACTGCAGCCGATCGCGGTGCAGTTCAGCCTGCCGCAGCAGCAGATCGTCCGGGTCAATGCGGCCTCCGCCAAGGGTGCGCTGACCGTCGATGTGTTCGGCAATGACGGCATCACGGTGGTCGATAGTGGCAAGCTGACCGGCATCGACAACCAGGTCGATCCGACCACCGGGACGCTCAAGCTCAAGGCCGAATTTCCCAATGCCAGTTTCCAGCTTTGGCCGGGCCAATTCGTCAATGTGCGGCTCAAGGTCGAAACCATCGCAAAGGCGGTGGTTGTGCCGAGCTCAGCCGTGCAGCGCGGTCCTGCGGGGACCTTCAGCTACGTCATCGGCGAGGGCGATATTGTAACGGCAAAGCCGGTGGTGGTGACGCAGCAGAACGAAACGGATGCCGTCATCGCGAGCGGCTTGTCGGCC
>Ga0209438_1000545_pt1 | contig 11727 bp, 8 predicted proteins | sample GraSoi_2013_20cm_FD_185825 | JGI IMG/M metagenome (GOLD analysis project Ga0209438, IMG submission 185825) | Grasslands soil microbial communities from the Angelo Coastal Reserve, California, USA - Sample 9_17_2013_20cm (SPAdes) (version 2) | ecosystem: Environmental > Terrestrial > Soil >...
GCGCCCGCCGAAAGCAGGACGATGGCAACGAGGGCGCTCCCAAGATGGCTCCCGGGTGGGAAGAGCTGCCCGGCCACCGCGTACCACAGCACCGCGTTCAGGGTCTTTCCCGGAACCGGGTGAACCTGGTACAGCAGATACCCGAACAGGATTCCCCCGGCGATGAACGCGAGCGAGAACGCCATGTACCGCATCGTCGCTTTCGCCGTCTCGACCTTCGGCTCGCGCAGCATCGGCACGCCGTTGCTCACCGCCTCGATCCCGGTGTAGGTGCCGCCGCCCAGCGTGAAGGCTCGGAAAAGCAGCATGAGGAGCGCGATCCACCCGGTCTCTTGCACCGCCCGGCTGGATTGCTCCCGCAGATGATTCACCTCGACGGGGATCTGGTGGAGGTTCAAGACGACCGCGGCCACGATCGCCCCCACGTGGCTCACGATGAAGATCAGGAAGATGGGGGAGATGACGGCGACCGACTCGCGGACGCCCCGCAAGTTCAGCAGGGTGAGCGCCCCGAGAAGGAGAAACGTGAACGGGATCCTGAGCGCCTGCAGCGAGGGCGGAAACAAGCTGAAGATCGACTCGGAGCAGCTCGCGAGCGAGATCGCGATCGTGAGCACGTAATCGACGAGGAGGGCGGTCCCGGACATGAGGCCGGCCCCCGGGCCGAGAAGCTTCGTCGCGACGACGTATCCGCCGCCTCCCGCGGGAAAGCGCTCGATGATCCGCATGTAGCTGACCGCGATGACAACGACCGTGAAGGCGGTGAGGATCGAGAGCGGGATCGCGAGAAACGTGTTTTCCCCTAGCGCGCGGAACGCGGCTTCGGGACCGTAGGCCGACGATGAGAGTCCGTCCGCGCCCAAACCGACCCAAGCTAGAAACGCCGCGAGCGAGATTTTATGGAATAGTTGGGGATCCGTGATCCGGCGCGCGGGCCCTACGACGATCTCGAACGCGCGCTGGAGGAACCGCGTCACGCGGGAGACCTGGACCGGCCCTCCCTGGTCGGGAGGTAGCTCGGGGATGCTGGGCGTGGGTCCTTCCGGCAGGTGCTCAGCCATGCAAGGCCTGGACTATATAGGGAAAGGTGGATCCGGGCCACAGCCGGAAATAGTTCGCCCCGGCGAAGGTGCGCGCCGGGGCGGCATTCTATCGATGAATGGGACGGCTTTACACCGTCGTCACGTTGGCTGCTTGTTTGCCCTTCGGGCCCTCGACGATCTCAAACTCCACCGCCTGCCCCTCCGCGAGGGTCTTGAAGCCCTCGCCCTGGATGGCCGAGTAGTGTACGAACACGTCCTCGCCGCCCGGCTGCTGGATGAAGCCAAATCCCTTCGACTCATTGAACCACTTCACGCATTGAATCTTCACCTCCTCCCGATTGCGGCTGCTTCGAGCTGAGACACAAGCCGATGGAGAGGCCCCGGGCCGATGCCCATTCGCGCGCGTGTGGGCCGCTCCGCATCGTGAGGCTCCGGCACCCTCGTCATTCGTCTTTTTCTAGGGGATTGCTTCAGCGTATCGACACCGATCGATGCTTTGAACCTTGCCGCGTGCCAGCGCTGTAAGCCGAGATCCTAATGCGAGGCAACACCATTGCAGGTTTCCAAAGCGAGCATTGACTGGCCGTTCTTGCCGGCCCGAAGACGCGGGTACGTTAGCCTCGTAACGGTAGCGTGTCAACGTAAACTTGGCTCGACCGTCGCCCAGCGGTGTCCTATTAGGACACCGCCCGTCGCCCGCGATTCTTGACCGCGCCACGCCAGCGCCGTAACGTGCGTCTCATACGAGAGAAACACCCCAATACGAGAGAAACACCCCAACCGGTAACGCACCAGGAGGTCGAATGGCCGGGTTCCGGCAGATCGTTCCCACCCTCCTATCGATGCTCCTTATGGCGCTTCCCAACGCGGCGCACGCAGTGTTGGCCCAACGCGCGCCCGGCCGGGCGGAGCTCGTCATCTACAACAACGACCTCGCCCTCGTGCGCGAGCCCTACGCACTGAAGCTCTCGCGCGGCCGAAACGAGGTGACGCTCGAGGGTGTGCCTCGCCGGATCGATTCAACCTCCGTGCGGCTCGAAGGGGACGGATTTCGGGTTCTGAGGCAGAGCTTCGATTACGACCTCTGGAGCGGTGACCGCGCCTTCCGCCGCTTCCTCGGCGACTCGATTGGGTACCGATATGGCGGCAGGACGTACCGCGGACGCCTCGTGGGAATCGAGGGAGACGATCTCTTCATCGAACGCCGCGATTCGGTCGGGGTCCTCACCATGATGAACCGGCGCTCGCTCAGCGAGCTCGAGTTCCGGTCCAGCCCTGGCCTGGCCACCCGCCCCTCGCTTCGATGGCAGGTAGAGAGCGCCAAAGGCGGGGCTCTGCCCGCAATGCTCTCCTATCTGACCTCGGGGATCGAGTGGACGGCGGAGTACTCCGCGGAGATCGATCCGGGGGAGAAGGAAGTCGAGCTGTCAGGCTGGGCCACCATCGTGAACCGCACCGGGACGACCTACGAGGATGCCAAGGTGGCCCTGGTCGCCGGGGAGCTCCATCGCGCGGGGGAGACCCCCGACCGCGGTCCGGCCGCGGAGGAGGCAACCCCGGGGGCGCAGGCACCGGGCGCCCAGGATCTCTTTGCGTACCACTTTTACCCTGTCGCGGGCGCCATGGACCTTCCCTACCTCGAGACGACGCAGGTTCCCCTCGTGGGGCCGATACGCGTCCCCGCACGTCGAGCCTACGTCTATGACGCGGCGCGCGATGGATCGCGCGTTCGCGTGCGTCTCGAGCTCGGAAACGAGAAGTCGCAGGGTCTGGGAGTGACGCTCCCGGCGGGGCGCGTGCGCGTGTACGAGGCGGGCCCGGGCGGGATGCGCGCGCTGGTCGGCGAGGACGCGATCGGCCACACCCCGGCCGGGGAGAAGGTCAAGATCCTGGCCGGTACCGCGTTCGATCTCGTGGGGGATAGAACCCGCCTATCGCACTCCCGCGTCTCGCGTGACCGAGGACGCGTACAAGATCACGATTCGAAACCGCGGCGAGAAGGCCGCGACCGTCACGGTCATGGAAACGCTGTACGGGAACTGGGAGATCACCGCGAAATCCTCCGAGTACAGAAAGAAAGACGCCGATACGATCGAGTTCGACGTCGCGGTGGCCCCCGGCCAGTCGGCGGCCCTGACCTACACGGTTCGATTCACCTACTAGAGGAAACCGTTGGTGCCTTCCCCGCGCGCTTGGTGGAACGTGGCCCGGCTTCCCGCGGCGCTCGTCGCGTGCGCGGTCGTGGCCTTCGCAATCTCGACGCGAGCGCGAGCCAGCATGATCACGCCGGTCCCCGTGGCGCCGGCCTCCGACGCGGCACAACCGAGCTGGGTCTTCTTCCGTGATCGCGGCGGCCTGGCGAAGCCGGGACCCGCGCGCGAGGCGGCGCTCGCCGAGGCTTCACGGCGCATCACCCCGCGCGCGGCCGCGCGCCGGGCGAAGGCGGCCCACGAGCGGAATCGACTTGCCTCGCGCCGAGTCGCCGCGCGAGCAGAACCTGTCCTGCTCCCCGACGACCAGGACCTCCCGCCCGATCCCACCTACGTTGCCGCCGTCTCCGCCCGCGGAGGCGTGATCCGTACGCGCTCGCGCTGGCTCAATGCCGTAAGCGTCGACGCATCGTCCGAAGCGCTCGAGCGGATCGGCGCGCTTCCATTCGTCGCGGGGATCCGTCCGGTCGCGTGCGAGTCGCGCGATGAGGCCGCCGCGACCGAGGCCGAGTTCAACGCCGGTCCTTCCTACCTTCAGATCGACATGCTCCACGTGCCCGAGGTCCATGCGATGGGCCTTCACGGAGAGGGGATCCTCGTGTGCGTGCTCGATTCGGGATTCGAGCTCGACCACGAATCGCTGCGGCAGCTCGAAGTCCGCGGGGTCCGCGATTTCGTGAACGGAGACAACGACCCGTCCTACGATCCGCGCACGGACCTGCCGACCCAGTCGGTCCACGGCACCGCGGTTCTCTCCACGATCGGGGGTTACGCGCCGGGGAAGCTGATCGGCCCCGCGTACCGCGCCGACTATCTGCTGGGGATGACGGAGCGCGTTGGTTCGGAGCGTCCGGTCGAGGAAGACTTCTGGTGTGCGGGGGTGGAGTGGGCCGAGGCCGAGGGGGCGGACCTCCTCACGAGCTCGCTCACCTACCACGCGTGGTATCGGTGGCGCGATCTCGACGGCGGCACGGCGGTGTCGACGCGCGCCGCGAACCTCGCGCTTTCCAACGGGCTCCTCATCGTGAACGCGATCGGGAACGAAGGGCAACGGGAGGGGAGCATCGGCGCGCCCGCCGACGCCCCGGGCGCCATCTCGGTGGGCGCGGTGAACGGGATCGGCAATCTGGCCGGGTTCAGCTCGGTGGGCCCAACCTACGACCGCCGGGTGAAGCCCGACGTGGTCGCGCCAGGGGTGGCCGTGCTGACCGCGGTGGGGCGAACCAGGGACGCCTACGCGCGCGTGAACGGCACGTCCTTCTCGACGCCGCTCGTGGCCGGCTGCGTGGCGCTCATCATGGAGCGACATCCCGATTGGGGCCCGGAGATGGTGCGCGACGCGCTCACGATGAGCGCAAGCCGCGCCGAGAGGCCGGACACTCGATTCGGCTGGGGCGTCGTGAACGCCCGCGAGGCGGTCCTCTATCCCCTGATCGAGGGGGTGGTCACGGACTTCCACACCCGCGAGCCGCTTGAGGGAGCGACCGTGCGATGGGAGCCCGCGGGAAGCGTCGACTCGCTCGACGCCGCGGCCAGCGATTCGCCTCCGCGGGGCTCGGTCGAGACCGATTCCGCCGGCGCCTACGTCATTCCGAGCCTCCCGCGCGGATCCTTCAGGATCACGATCTCGAAGACGGGATACTTCGACGCTGACGCCGGACCCTACGACGTGCCTCCGAATCTAGGCGACGCGAACGTCGCGCTCCGCTACCGGGAGAAGTGAAGCAGATCGCGCGTCGGGAACGAACCTTCCCACCGGATCCGGCCGCGCTTCTTGAATTCGTAACCGGGGTGTTTGCGAAGGAAGTCGATGGCGGCGTCCCGCGTGAAGATCCCGGTATCCTCGGCCGATCCCGCCTTCTCGAACATCGTATAGCCGTCGCCGCCCCCGTACAGGAAATCGATCGTCGCGACGCGGTACACGCGATCGCTCTCCAGAATGGTGCCCCCCACGCGAATCTCCGCCGCCCGCCCGCGGCGGATCACGAACTGCACACCCGAGACCTGGGCGAATCCCCGCTTGCCCAGCCGGACCGCGATGAAATCGAGGAGCTCCCGCACCTGCCACCCCTTCATGGGGACGGTCACGATCGTGTTATCGAACGGGAGCACGGTGTAGATGTCGCCCACGGTCACGGGGCCCTGGGGCAGGGGCGCGCGGATCCCGCCGGAGTTCATGATCGCGAGGTCCGCACGCGAGGTCTCGAGGATGACGTCCGCGACAAAGTCCCCGAGGGGGGTTTCCCCTCGCCCGAGCCCGGACATGCTCACCGGGGCCGGGCTCCGGAAGACCGGCTTGTCCATAGCGGTCGCGATCGAATTCCGGAAGGGCTGGAGCATCGTCGCCACCTGGCGGTCTTCCCCATCGCCTGGACGGACGGGGATGAGCGCGCCGGTCAGGCCGCCGATTCCGCCCGGGCCGATCGCGAGCACGACACGCCCTACCCGCTCTCCCCAGCGGCCGGCCTGCACGATCGGGGTGCTCCGGGCCCCATTCGGATCTCGATGGGAAACGAACACGGGCTGCCAGAGAAATGTATGGCTGTGTCCTCCGACGATGAGATCGATCCCCGGGACGCGCGAGGCCAGGGCACGGTCCACCTCGACTCCGACGTGGGTCAGGGCAATCACGAGGTCTGCTTTGGCCCTGAGCTCCGGGACGAGCGCCGACGCGACCTGAATCGGGTCGGATACCGCGACGCCATGATTCCGGGCGCGGCTCACGATCGATACGATCTCGCTCGTCGTGAGGCCCAGGATCGCGATCTTCACGCCTCCTACCTCGCGCACAACGTAGGGCGTCGCGAGGTAACGGAGGGAGGCATCGTCGGGGACCGGCGCCCCGCCGATCCACCGTGCGCCCCGGCGGACCCCCACCTGCACGTGGGCAAGCCCTTTAGCCCACGCGCTGTCCCCCGCGACGAATACGTTGGCGCTGAGGATCGGGAATGCCGCCTCGGAACGGGTGCGAAGCCAGGCCGAGGGCCCGTCGTCCAGCTCGTGATTGCCAAGCGCGCCCGCGTCGTAGCGCATGAGGGTCATCGAGCGATAATCTGGGACTCCCCTGAAGAAGTTGTAGAGAGGAGTGCCCTGGAACACATCTCCGGCGTCCAGAAGCAGCGATCTCCGGCTTGGGACACGCATCCGCTCGATCAGCGCGGCCCGCGCCGCCGCTCCGCCCACGACCGCCCCCTTCGAATCGTCGAAGGGAAGCAAATGCGCGTGGATGTCGTTCGTGTGAAGGATTACGAGTGAATCCGGATGGTCCGGCCAGGCCGCGAATGAATCCGGCCCGCGGGATGCCTGGAGGAGGAAGAGGGCCGCGAGAGTGGCGACGACTCGATACACGCGCCCGAGTGGGCGTGCGGAGAGCGCTCCAATTTGGCGGCAGGTCGAGGGTTCCGGATGGGGGTGGCGCAAATCCCTTGACACAAGTACCTGGAATTCTATATAGTTACCATGTGTGTCGCCAAACCTCCGCGAGGCGGAGGCGTCTCCCGTAGCAACGAGCGGAACCCAGTGTATCCTCTCTACCCCGATTCAACCTTTCCCGCATCGTCCCAACGAGCCTTTCGTTTGCTGCATCTTTGCCCCTGGCGTTACTCGCCCGCCGGGGGTTTCGTGTTTTCAAAGGCGAGGACGTCTCGGAGGCTTCATGCTGGAGAACGATAAGGTAATCAAGTGTAGGGACTGTGGGGAGGAGTTCGTATTCACTGCGGGGGAGCAGGCCTTCTACAAGGAGCGCGGGTTCCAGCATGAGCCGACCCGCTGCCGGCGCTGCCGCGACGAAAAGAAGCGGCAGGGCGTGGGTGCGGTGGCGGGAGGACTCAGCGCGTCCCCGATGTCGGGTGGGACGTCCTCGCGTGAGTTTCACGAGGCGGTCTGCTCCTCGTGTGGTGTGACAACGCAGGTTCCGTTCAAACCGACGGCAGGCAAACCGGTCTACTGTCGGGACTGTTTCCAGTCTGTGCGTGCGGGAAGGGGGGTTGGAGCCTCGTAGAGCCATCGAAGGTCCAATCGTACCAGTCCGAAAGGAGGGGCCCTGGAATTGAAGCACCACGGCTCGGTCAAGTGGTTCAACGAGACCAAGGGATATGGGTTCATCCGTGAAGATTCCGGTGAGGAGTTCTTCGTTCATCACTCCGCGATTCAATGTGAGGGCTTTCGAACGCTCGCGGAAGGGGAGGTCGTCGAATTCGAATCGGTGGAGGGCCAGAACGAGAAGCAGGCCGCCAACGTCGTGAAGGTCCGGTCCTAGCCCGGACGGGACCAAAATCTGCGACCCCGACGGGAATCCCCTCCGTCGGGGTTCGTTTTTTTCGGCCAATGCGATAGAGTTCCTGGATCCATGACCACACGCCCGCTCGCGCTCTCGGAGGTCGTTCATCGAATGCGTCCCAACCCAGCGTTGCTCCTCCTTGCTCTGCTCCTTTGCCCGGCCCACGAGGCCGCCGCCCTGCCCGATCTCGTTCGGACACTCCCCAACAAGATCACGGTCGTCGTGCGCGAGGTTCACACCCGCCGGATCGTCTCGATCCAGGCATGGGTTCGCGCCGGAACGCGCGACGAGGCGCCGAAGGACCGCGGTCTGGCGGTCGGGACCTCGCAGTGCATGATGCAGGCGACCGCGGACCGCGATCCAGGAGCGATGCAGAAGGAGGTCTATGCGCTCGCGGGCACCTACGCGAGCGAGGCGGGCTACGATTATTCCTACTTTGACCTCACGGTTCCGGCGCCCTCCTTTGCAAAGGGACTCAAGCTTCTCGCCGAGGGCCTGATTCACCCGCGCCTGGACGCGCCGGTCGTGGATTTGGCCTTCGGCAGGGCGAAGAGCCTGGCGCGCACGGTCCTCGCCCAAGCGGATCAGGCAGCGGTGAACGTTGTGCGCGCGCAACTGCACGACGGAACGCCGCTCGTCTCACCCCTTGCGATCCACGAGCACGAGTTTTCCGGGACGACCCCGACCCTCATCCAGCGGTTCCATCACGACTACTACGTCGCCGAGAATTTGACGCTCGTGGTCACCGGAGACGTGGATGCGGAGGAGGTGGTCACGAAGGTAGCGGCGGCGTTCAGTGAGATGCCGCATGGGAAGGCCTCATCGCGCTCGCGTTTCAACGAGCGAGCGTTCGACGGCCCGCGCGCCGTTCTCGCACACAATCCCCAGGATACGAACGGGGCGGCGGTCACCATCGGCTTCCGGGCTCCCACCTGGGGAAGCGCCGACGCGCTCGCGCTCGACGTTCTCATGGCCGTGCTGGTGGACAGCCCGTCCTCACCGGCTCAAAAGCGGCTCGATTCCGGGAATGCCGAGTTCCTTCGCGCCTCGGCCATTCGACAATACGAGACGGACGGCGGCACGGTCGTGCTCTCGCTCGCGGCCGATGCCGACAGCTTGCAGGATGCGGAGGGGGCGATCTTGACCATGGTCGAGCAGGCGCGCTCGACGCCGATCACCCCAGAGGAGCTCGAGGCCGCCGTCAGGTCCGTGTTGATGCGCGACATATTTGCGCGCATCGATCTGAGCGGGGTCGGACGCGCCACAGCGCTTGCCTTCCTGCGCGGCGCCCCCGGTTCGGAAGACGTCTACGTGCAACGTCTGAAGGCGCTCCGTTCCGCGGATCTGATCGCGGCCGCCCGAAAGTACCTCGACATGAAAGGGGCGGTGGTGGTGGAGATGGGCCCCGCCGACGTCATCGGCAAGACGAAGCAGAGCGATTTCGAGCGACGGGTTCGCGAGAAGCAAGCCGTGTATACGGCCGCCTACCGCAGCGGGCCCCAGGTGACGGCGAGCGGAGAAGCCGAGCGCCAAGCACGCGTCGACGCGCCGCTCAAGCAGATCCCCACAAAGCCGGAGAGCGCGGGACGCGGCCGCGTCGTGCGAACGGCCCTTTCGGGAGGGGTCAGGCTCCTCACCGGCGAAGATCACAGCGCGCCGCTGGTCACGGTGGGGGTCTATCTCCTGGGAGGGGTGCGGTACGAGAACGACAAGTCAAACGGGATCACGGCGCTCGTGCGCGAGACGCTTCTCAACTCCAACGATCCACAAGGCAAGGGGCGTAGCTACCGCCAGACGCTCGGAGCGATGGGGAAGCTGGTCTCCTACCAGGACAAGGACATGTGGGGTTGCGCGATCACGCTGCCTTCCGATTCCTGGCAGGATGCGCTCAGTCGAATGGGCACGATGTTCGCTCACCCCGATCTCGATACGGTGACCGTGGACGCGACCCGGATCTACGTCCTCGACGAGCTCGACAACTGGCTCCACGACGACGAGGCGCAGCGCGAACGGCTCATTTTTTCGACCAAGTATCTCGTCAGCGGCTATCGGCTGCCGGCGTTGGGCTCGCACCGGACGCTCGTGAGTATCCAGCACTCGGAGATCGAGAACTACTACCGCAAATTCGTGGTCCAGCCGAACATGGTGGTCTGCGTCTTCGGGGACATCAACCCTTCCTCGACCCCGTCTTCTGTAGAAGCAGCGATCCGCGACGTGTCGGCGAAGCCGTTCCAACCGGGAACCGTGGCCCAAGAGGGCGATTTCGATGGATTCCGCGAGAAGTGGGAGCTGGGACAGGGCCCGAACTCGACCGTGACGCTCGCATTTGCCGGACCGCCGGCTCGAAGCCCGGATGTCCCGGCTCTCTGCGTCTTCGCCTCACTGCTGTCCGGCCCCAAGGGATGGTTCGAGCAATACATCACCAAGACGGGTGGTTCCAAGGGCACGAACGCCATCCTGTCGCAAGCCGTGGACGAGTGCCCCGTCATCGCGACCTTGACGGTGGGAGGCCCTCTTCAAGAAGAGGACATGGTCAAGCTCCTGTTCCGGCAGTTCAAGAAAGCCGCGCTCCTCCCGCTTCACGGAGACTTCGCGCCCGACCTCGTGAACGCGAAAATACTGGCCTCCGGCGGCTACCTGATGATCCTCGATTCCAACCCGACCCGCGCCCTCCAGTTCGCACGGTCGGAGCTCTTTGGGTTGGGGATCGATTATCCGATCCTCCTGCCGGCGAAGATTGGCGGCACGACCAGCGACGATATGCTTCGCATCGGGTCCAGGTATTTCCAAAAGAGTCAGTGGGATCGGGCGTCGTACGCGATTTGCGAGACGCGCCCCGGCGGCTGGTAGCGAGCGGATTCGCGTCTTGACCGCCCACTGATTTGGAGCCGGTCACCGTCATCGCCACCGTCCGAAACGAAGCCGCGTCGATCGGCGCTCTCCTCGATTCGATCCTCTCGGGTACCCGCCTTCCGGACGAGATCGTCGTGGCGGATGGCGGATCCACCGATCGAACCCTGGAGCTGCTCCGTTCCCGCGCCGCCGCGGATCCGCGGATTCACGCGGTTTCCGCTCCCGGCAACCGCTCGGTCGGCCGGAACGCCGCGGTCAGGGCTTCACGCTCCCCGATCATCGCCTGTACCGACGCCGGCGTGCAGGTCGAGCCGGAGTGGCTGGAGCGGATCACCCAACCGTTCGACGCCGACCCGGGAACCGACGTGGTCGCGGGTTTCTATTCCCCGGTGGGGACGACCTGGTTCGAGCGCGCCGCGGGCGTGATCTCCGCCCCTCGTGTCGAGGAGATCGACCCCGCGAGATTTCTCCCCTCGACGCGCTCCATCGCGTTTCGCCGCTCGGCGTGGGAGCGGGTACACGGATTCGACGAATCGCTCGCTCACAACGAGGACACCCCGTTCGCGCTCGCGCTCAAGCGCTCGGGGGCGCGCTTTCACTTCGAGTCCAGCGCTCGGGTCCGCTGGCGTCCGCGCGGCGACGTGGGGTCCTTTTTCCGCCAACACAAGCGATTCGGTTTCGGGGACGGCGAGTCCCGCGTGCAGGGCTGGTTTTATGCGACGCTGGCCGCGAAGTACGTCCTGGGTGCGACTCTGTTCCTGGCCGGATTTCGATTCCGCGCGGCGTGGTGGCTGCTCGGACTCGGCGTGCTCCTGTTCGCGGCGGGCCAGGCGCGGCGGGGGACGGGAAGGGTAGGAATTCTGGTGTCAGCGCTGGTCGTGCCGTCCTTGAAGGTGGTCTACGACGCGGCCTATTTGATCGGGTACGTGCGCGGAAGGTTGAAGCCCCGGCCACCCGGCTAGGCGGCTGGGCCGGGCGAAAGAGTGCCCTCGGCGGGCGAAGGTCCGCCTACCCTTAACCTTCTTGTCCGACCTCTTCCGGGCCCGGACTTTCCTCGGGCCTCGGGTTGAAGATCCCGGCGAGCTCGCTTCGAAGCTGTCCCGAGTCGAGCTTCCACTTCAGCTCCCCTTTGTACGCGATCGAGATCGCCCCGGTCTCCTCCGACACGACGATGACGACCGCGTCGGTCTCCTCGGCCAGGCCCAACGCGGCGCGATGCCGGGTGCCGAGAAGGGGCGAGAGCCCGCGCGTCTGGCTCAGGGGTAGGATGCAGCCGGCCGCCACGATTTGATCGCCGCGGATGATGGCCGCGCCGTCGTGGAGGGGGGAGTGCGGCGTGAAG
>Ga0209438_1000548_pt1 | contig 11705 bp, 9 predicted proteins | sample GraSoi_2013_20cm_FD_185825 | JGI IMG/M metagenome (GOLD analysis project Ga0209438, IMG submission 185825) | Grasslands soil microbial communities from the Angelo Coastal Reserve, California, USA - Sample 9_17_2013_20cm (SPAdes) (version 2) | ecosystem: Environmental > Terrestrial > Soil >...
GTGCCGCGCGTGGTGATGTCCCAGATCTCGAACTTGAAATTCTTGCCCGTGTCCCAGCTGCGAATCAGGTAGTCGTGACCGGCGGGGTCCGAATTGAAGCCGTAGTCGTACACGACCGACACCGAGCGCGAGTTGACGTGCGCTTCCTGGTTCGGGATGTGCCACACGAACTTCGGGTTCGCCGGGTCGTCGATGTTCAGGATGGCCGTGCCGTTCCACTCCATCTTTCCCGTGATCGGGTTGAGGATCGGCTCGTCGTTCGCCTCGCCGTCGTCGGACGCCTGCGGATCGTTGCGGTCGTTCGGCGTGAGTCCGACGTACACCCAGTTGCCATTGGCGGGGTCGGACTTCGCGGTCAGCTGGAGTCCCTGGCGCCCCTGCATGTCGTTGTAGCCGACCAGGCGCACGTTCTCGGCCGCATCGGCGCGCGGGTCCGCCCCCGCGGGCTGCGGCGCTGTATTCGACGCGGGAGCCTGCGGCGACGAGCAGGCCGCAAGAGCCGACAGGAGTCCAAGGCAGGCCCACTTCTTCATCGTCATCGCGAATCTCCTGAGTTTTCTTCGTGCCCTTCGTGATTGCGCGCGACGCGCGCCATCGTGGTTCGCGACGCGCGCCTTCGTGGTTCGGGTTGCGGGGATTATAGGCCCATGGCACACTGCGCATGCTCTTTTCGGGAGGGACTCATGGTGCGAAGGCTGTTGATCCTCGTTGTCGTCCTCGGGCTGCCGGCCGCGACCGCCTCCGCGCAGGACGCGCTCGCCGTCCTGCAGGCGTCGCTCAGGGCGATGGGCGGCGAAAACCTCAAGACCATCCAGATCTCCGGCGCCGGCTGGTCGTCGCAAATCGGCCAGACCTACGGGCTCGACGGGGACTGGCCGCACTTCGAGGTCGCCGACTACACGCGCGTCATCGACTACGACGCGAAGTGGTCGCGCGAGGACTATACGCGCCGGCAGGGGAGCTATCCGACCTTCGGCCGGGTGCCGATGCCGGAGACGCACGTGACCTCGATCCTCGGCGGCGGGTACGCATGGGACATGAACGGGGCCTCGCCGGTGCCGTTCACGCGCATGTATCTCGACGGGGTGCCGTACCACATTCTTCGCCAGCTCGAGCTCGCGCTGACGCCGCACGGGGCGCTCAAGGCGGGCCTCGCGGCGACCGACGCCACCGCGATCACGACGCCCATCGTCGGCCCGTCGGACTTCGGCCTGTCGCAGTTCGGCCGCAAGGTGACGATCGTGTCGTTCAGCATCCCGATTGCGAATCCCGGATCCCGGCTCCCGGCCCGCAGCTACAAGATGAACGTCACCGTGAACGATCAGAATCTCGTGGAGCTCGTCGACACCTGGTTCCCGAACCCGGTGTACGGCGACATGGACTACGAGATGCGCTACACGCAGTACAAGGACTTCAACGGCATCAAGTTTCCGCAGCTCGTGCACGTCCACCAGGGCGACCCGCGGCTCAACCCCGCGCACAACTACTACGAGTTCAAGATCGCTGACGTGAAGGGCAACGTGCCGGTCACCACGATGCCGGTGCCGGAGGCGGTGCGCAACGCGACGATCGCGCCGGTGCGGGTGGACGCGCAGAAGCTGGCTGACGGCGTATGGGCACTCACCGGCGGCACGCACAACAGCATGGTCGTCGAGTTCAGCACCTTCGTCGCCGCCGTCGAGGCGCCGAACAACGAGGCACGGTCACTCGCGGTGATCGCGGAGGCGAACCGCCTCGTGCCGAACAAGCCGATCCGCTACCTCGTGAACACGCATCATCATTTCGATCACGCCGGCGGCCTTCGCACGTTCCTGTCGCAGGGGACGACGATTGTCACGCACGAGACCAACAAGGAGTACTACCTCGACATCATGTTCTACCCGGCGCCGCGGACGCTGGATCCCGATCGCCTCGCCGTCTATTCGCCGATGTACATGATCAGCAGGCGGCCGGCGCCGATCGAGACGGTCGGCGGCGACACGCGCGGCACGGCGCCCTACGTCGTGACCGACGGCGTGCGGATGCTCGAGGTGTTCCACGTGCAGGACATGGCGTACGAGCTAGGCGACCCGTCGCTGCGGCAGGGGAACCACAGCCAGGACATGCTGATGGCGTATCTGCCGAAGGAGAAGATCCTCTACAACGCGGATCTCTACTCACCGCCGGCGCAGGGCGCGGCCGTGCCCCCGCCGACGGCGGCGGCCAGGACGCTGTATCAGAACATCGTGAAGCTGAAGCTCGACGTCGCGCAGCACGTGCCGACGCACGGGCGCGTCGGCGCCAACGACGAGTTCATGAAGATGTTCGCGAAGGGAACGAACTAAGCGCGCTCGCTGACCGACAGCGAGTAGCCGTGCTCCTGCGCGCGGTTGACCGCGAGGATGCCGACCGGCACCAACCGCGCGTTGGGAAGCAGGTTCGCCTTCAACTCTTCGAACACCGCCTCCTGCGTCTGACTAGTAGCCATGGCGATGGCGCCCGCGTTGCCGCGCGTCGCCTGCTGGCACACGGCGATCTGCAGCCCACGCTTGATCAGCGTGTCGAGGCGATCCTTGTACATGTTGGCCATCGGCGGCTGTTTCGTCTTGGGATCGACGAGGTTGATACGGTCCGCGATCGGCTTGCCGTATTTCGCCCAGACGGCATCGCTGTAGCCGAACATCGTTGACTGATGCCGCGCGACGAGAATGACCGCGAGGTCGCTGTCCTTCAGACCGTACTCGCTGACGTTCAGGTTGTAGTAGTTGTTGATGAACTGCAGCGCGCTGGAGATCCCGTCAGGATACGGCGCGTCGAAGAGGAAGCGATGCTTGCCGGGCACCTGGCCGTACCAGTCGTCCTGCGCGTGGCGCGCAGGCTGGAAGCCTTCTGACGACGACTGCGACTGCGCCTGCGCCGGCGAACCGGCCGCGCCAACCGCGGCGCCTCCGGCGAGGCCGAGGCCAAGTTTCGAGAAGAACGACCGGCGGGCGAGCATGCGGGCGGAATCGTGTGTCGGCATGGCCCGGATGGTACACGAAGTCGCGTCGAGCTCGGCGATGAGCTCAGGTACGAAAATCGTCCGCCGGGATCTTCGGCAAACGCGGAAATCCGGTGCTCAATTTGAGGATGGCAAAGTACTCACGTGGTGGTCGGCGGCTGGTCGGGAACGCGCGTCCACACGCCATCGCGCACCTTGTGCACGAGTCCGGCGTTGACCAGGCTTGACACGATCCGCCCCGCCGCGTCTTGTGGAATATGGAGGAAGTCCTGCAATCCTTCGAGGGTCACAGTGCCTTCCGCCTTGTGAACGACGTGATCCACGACGGCCTTCACGACCTCCGCACGTCGTCCTTTTTCGCGGCGCTCGATGCCCATCGATTCCTCCGACCAAGTGCACGCGCAAGGTTGGTACCTGAATCCCGTTCAGGTCGAAGGAATCGATGGGCCGAGGTGACGCGCAGCTCCGCGTAGGTTCGTGTCCTACGTCGCTTTCCTCTTCGTGATCTCCGCGTACACCGCATCGACGAACCCCGGTGCCGGCCCGCGTCCCGCTGCGGGGGCCGCGGCGGCCGGCGGGGCTGCGGCACGGGCGCCGGGCGCAGGCGCGTCGGGCAGAGCCGCCTTGATCTCCTCGAGCGATTTCCCCTGTTTGACCATCGCGGCGATCTTGTTTCGCCGCTCGGTCACTGCCGCCAGCTTCCGCTGGAGATCGGCTTTGGCGAGGATGTCGCCGTGGCCCGTGACGTACGTGTCCGCGTTGAGGCCGATCATCCCCTTCACGTTCGCCATCCATCCTTCCACCGAACCGTTCTTGTCCATGTGGATGTTCGGATTGTCGTCGGCGCGGTTGGTGACGACGATATCGCCGGTCGAGACGATCTTGTTCTCCGGCGAGTAGACGATCAGATCGCCGCTCGTGTGCGCCGGCGCCCAGTGATAGAGCTCCAGCTTCACGCCGTCAACCGTCATCGTCTCCTTCTGTTTCGTGGTGACCTGCGAGGGCAGGCGATCGGGTGGTGGCGCACCGCGGCCGCCGGCCGCAATGGCCGCCTGCTGCTCTTTCTTGTTGTTCTCGTGAGCGATCACCTTGACGCCGGCGGGATACGCGACGAGGCCGTTCACGTGATCGCCGTCGCTGTGCGTGAGGAACACGGTCGTCACCGGCTTCGGCGTGATCTTCCCGATCTCGGCGAGCAGATCCTTGGCGCCCGCCTCGGTCTGCTTCGCGTCGACGACGATGACGCTCGTCTTGCCGATGTAGATCGTGCTGTTGCCGCCCGAGCCGCCGAGGCCCGCCCAGACATCGGGCTTCAACTGCTTCATCATGACCGGCTGAATCGGCGCCTGTGCGAAGACCGACGCCGCGCAGAGCAGGATGGCCGTCGAGAGAAGAGGTATGTGGAATCTTTTCATGGCGCGTGTCCTTTCGGCGGCAACTATCGTCGGAACGCGCCTGTTTGTCCAGCCCGGCGGCGGGTCCGCGACGCCGTGGCCCGAGAGCCGCCGCGGGACCCGCCCCACGTACGGTTCATGGCCGCGGGTGTAACATGCGGTGCGCGAAGGAGAAGGCCGTCATGCGTCATTTCAATCTGTCAGTCGTCGTCATCGGCATGCTGTTGGCGCCGCTTGCTGCCTCTGCGGGGCAGGCGCGCGCGGGCGGCGCGGCTCGCTTCGAGGTCACGAGCCTGCGCGCCGTGCGGCCGATACTCGCGAAAACGATCGCGGACCTGGAGAAGAAGAACGCGGCGGCCGCGAAGGCCGACATGGGGGACTACGACTCCGCGTGGAACGGCGTCGAAGTGTATGTCAGCACGCGAAGCATGGACCTCTACAACGAGATCGAGCATCACTACCAGACCGCCGTCACCGACGCGCTCAACAAGCCGAACCCTGACACGACCGCGATCCTGGCCGACGCGAAGGCGATGCTGGCGAAGTACGACGAGATGCTGGCGTTTGTCGAGAAGGCGATGCCGCTCAATCGCCTCTACGACGACGTGGCGCGGCTGCGGATCGAACGGGCGCACCTGCGCGAGGTGACGCCGGCGCTGAAGGCGGGGAACCTCGCGAAGGCAAAGACGTCGTTCGACGCGTTCAATGACAACTGGGACAACATCGAGGCCCTCGTCAAGGAGCGCTCGCGCGAGTCATACGACGCGATCGAGAAGGGGATGGTCACGATCGAGCGCCAGCTGATGCCGGCCAAACCCGACACCGACGCGGTCACGGCCACGGTGACGGAGGTCATGACCGAATACAACAAGATCGTGACGCAGATCACGCGCGAGGCGCGCGATGCGAAGTAAATACACCTGGCTGATTGTCGCGGCGCTGCTGCTCGGTGCCCCCGCCGCGTTCGACGCGCAGAGCTATCACGTCGTCAAGCAGACGCTGCTTGGCGGTGAGGGCGGATGGGATTACGTCACCGTGGACCCTGACGCGCACCGCATCTACGTTCCGCGGGGCACGCACGTCATGGTGCTCGATGAATCGACGCACAAGGTCGTCGCCGACATCCCGGGTATGAAGGGGATCCACGGCGTCGCGATTGCCCCGGACGCGAATCGCGGCTTCGTGACCGGCAACGATCCGAAGGGGGTCATCTACGTCTTCGACGTGAAGACCAACCAGATGACGTTGAAGATCCCCACGAATGAGGAAGATTGCGACGGGATCATGTATGACCCGGCCACCAGGCGGATCTACGTCAACAACGCGGATGCGATGACGACGACCGTCATCGATCCGGCGACGGCAAAGGTCGTCGGCACGATCAAGGCACCGGGCCCGCTGGAGGCCGGCGTGTCCGACGGCAAAGGGACGCTCTTCGAGAACCTCGTCGACAGCGGAGAAGTCGCGCAGGTCGATGCGAAGACGATGACGGTGAAGGCAACCTGGTCGGCCAAGCCGTGTGAACGCGGCTACGGCGCCGCGTTCGACGCGGCGCATCGGCGGCTGTTCCTCGCGTGCCAGGGCGCGATGCCGGTCGGCGTGGTCGTCAATGTCGATACGGGCAAGGTCGTCGCATCGATGCCGATCGGCGGCGGGTCTGACGGCGTTGCCTACGACCCGGGGACGGGCGACGTGTTCTTCACCTGCCGCGACGGCGGCGACGGCATGGGCGTCGTCAACATCTTCCACGAGGAGTCACCGGACAAGTACGCGAAGGTGGCCGACGTGAAGTACATGTACGGCGCGCGCACCGTGGCGCTCGATCCGAAGACGCATCACATCTTTTCGATTGGCGCAACGAAGAACGATCCCGTGGCCCCGACGGCGCAGAACAGAAACCCCCGCCCGCGCCCGGACCTCGCGACGTTCTCGATTGTTGAAGTCGGAAAGTAGACCCGCCTCATTTGATCGAATCGAATTCGTCGGGATGGGGCGCGCGCAGGCGCGCCTCGTTCCGATCGATCGCCCCCGTCTCCACCAGCTTTCCCAGCGATTCCTCGAACGTAAACGATCCCGCTTTGCGCGTGATCGTGATCTCCTGGTGGAGGTGCTGAAGCGCGTTCTTGCGAATGTGCTGGCGGGCGCCGTAGCTCACCACCAGCAGCTCCGCCGCCGGGACCATCGCGCCGGCGGCCGTCGCAATCAGCGTCTGCGTCAGCACCGCGGAGAGCGCCATCGCCAGCTCCTGGCGCACCGCGTTCTGGCGCTCCGCCGGGAAGCCGTCGGCGATCCTGGCCACCGCCGCGGCGACGTCCGTCGCGTGCACCGTCGCGAACACGAGGTGGCCCGTTTCCGCCGCGGCGAGCGCGATGCGCATCGTCTCCGGATCGCGCATCTCGCCGACGACGATCACGTCGGGCGCCTGCCGCAGCGTCGACCGCAGCGCGGTGGGGAAGTCGGGCGCGTCGACGCCGATCTCGATCTGCTCGACCACGCTGCGCTGGTGGGCGTGGTCGTACTCGATCGGGTCCTCCACCGTGACGATGTGACGCGCGTCGCGCGCGTTGATCTCCGCGACGAGCGCCGCCAGGGTCGTGGTCTTGCCCGAGCCGGTGGGGCCGGCGATCAGCACGAGGCCGCGCGGCAGCGTCGACAGCAGGCCGATCTCGTGCGTGAAGTGCAGGTCCGCGAGTCTCGGAATGCGCAGCGGCAGCGCGCGAATGGCGGCCGCGGCACGGCCGCGCTCGCGGTGATAGTTCATGCGGAACCGTCCGAGGCCGCGGACGGTGAACGCGAGGTCGATGGCCGCGCCGCGCTGATACGCGTCGTGCAGCCGCGACGAGACGAGCGGCGCGACCGCCGCGGTGATGTCGTCATTGCCGAGCACGAGCTCCGATGTCGGCAGCAGCCGGCCCTGCGCGCGCACGACCGGCGGCGCGCCGGCGACGAGCAGGAGGTCGCTCCCCTGGAGCTCGCGCAGCCGGCGGAGCCACGATTCGATCGACCGGTGGGTGCCGGGCGCTTCGGCGGTGCGCTGCGGCGCGACGAGGTTCAGTTCGGACGCAAGATGATCGAGGTCATCGTCGAAATCGCCCACGGAGAAATTATCGGTCCGGTGTCACTTCGCCTGCAGATAGAACTCCACCACCTTTTCGACCTCGATAGGCTGGCCGTTCCGCGTCGCCGGCTTGTAGACCCAGGTCCGGGCGGCCTCGAGCAGCAGCTTGTCGTAGTCGGGATGCGTCGGCGTGCCCATTGACGCGTCGACGACATGGCCGTCGGCGCCGATGCGCAGCCTGACGGCGCCATGGAACGTCCGCATCGCGCTGACGCGATCGGGGGCGACCCATTTCGGCATCGCCTGGCGGATGGGCACCGGCGGCTCGACCGGCGCGAGCGCCGCGACGGTCGACGCGGGCGGGATGGCCTTCGGCCCGGCCGGCGCGGCGGCGGACGGCGCGACGGCGGCTGGCGCGGCCGGCGGCGGTGGCTCGGCCGCCGCTTTCGGCGCGGGCGCGGAGGCGCCATCGATCAGCTCGAGAAAGCCGGACGCGAGCGTCCGCAGGTCCTCGGCTTCAGCGGTGTCACGCCATACGCGATCGCCGGCGAGCGTCATCACCTCCTGGAACGCATGCCGGGCGTCCGCGCCCTTCTTCGATCGGTACTGATCGCGAGCGTCGGCAAGCAGGCGCTTCGCGATCGCCGGCACGATGCGCCGCCGCGTGTCGGTCAGCAGCTCGGCGAACCGCGGCGACAGGTCGCCGTCGGCCGGCGCAAACGTCGGGACCGTGGTCACGAGCGTTTCGGTGATTTTCTGCGCGTCGGCCGATCGGCCGAGCGCGAGCAGGCAGAGCGCCTTGTATTCGAGCGCTTCCGGCTGGGCGGCGTTTGCCGCGTCGAGCCGTTCGAGCGCCGCAAGGGCGCCGTCGAACGACGCGGCCGCGAACAGCGCCTTCGCGTCGGAGAGCGGTTCGTCGGCGGCGAGGGCGATCGACGCCGACGAGATCGAAGCGACGATCGTGAGCAACGCAATGCGGCTTTTCATCGTCATCACCGTTTCGTCATGTCGATTGCGACGCGCGCCGGCTCTTTGAGCGTCAACAGCGCCGTCAGGCGCCGTTCGCCGAGCTGCGGATGGCGGAAGATCACTTCGTGGGGGCCGATGGTCGTCTTGAAATCGCCAATCGGCGTCGCGCCGAGCGCCTGGCCGTCCACCCACACCTGCGCCCATGGGGCCGCGTTCAGGCTGACCGTCACCTGCGGCATCGGCAGCGTGACCGACGAGGTCTGGCCCGCGCCGATGCTCACGGTGCGCGTCGCGGAGAAGCCGAGCGCGTCGCTGCTGAACTCGAAGGTGTGCTCGCCGGCCGGCAGCATGATCCGATCGCTCTCGGTGCTGCCCACCAGCCTGCCCGACTCGAAAATCCGGAGCGGCGCCGACGTGGTGGCCGACAGCCAGCCTGACGGCGTGCCGCTCTCGACGCCCGACATGACGAGCGACGTCGTCGTGTTCGCGTCGACCTGCAGCGTCCGCCGCTGAATCTTTCCGCCGCTCCGGACGACGACGTCGTGCTGGCCGACGCTCAGCCCCGCGACGGTGAGCGGCGTCGAGCCACGATCGATCGAGTCAATCGTGACGGTCGCCGCCGACGGTTCGCTGACGATGCGCAGGCTGCCCGTGGCGGTTGCGGCGAGCGCGGCGGCCTCGCTCTCCGCGGGCCAGGTGACGTGGTGCACGACCGTCGCATCCGGCTTGATGGCCAGCGGAATCTCCTGCGTGCGGGTCCCCTCCTGGAGCCGGAGCTGATGCTTCCCCTCGATCAGCGCGATGGTGATCGGCGTCATGCCGCGCGGGCTTCCGTCCACGAACACGCGCGCGCCGGACGGCTCCGATTCGACGGTCAACGAGCCGGTCGCGGGGGCCGCGGCGCTCGCGTGGGCGTTCAGCCAGAACGCGGCCCCGATCGCGGCGGCGACGCCCGCGGTCGCTCCGCCGATGAGGGCCACCGACGCGAGCTTCGATCGCCCCCTGTTCTTCTCCGGAGATTCAGTCGGAAAGATGTTCAGCGCTGCATCGCCTGACCCTTGAATCGGCACGACTTTCAGCTGCGCGTTGTTCTCCATAAGCCACTTCTATGTCCTTGGGGGGAACCGGCGGAAGCGCGTCAGCGGGGCGAGGAGCGTGCCAGGGGAGTAGGCGCGTGGTGATTGGATCTCGCAGGCGGCGTGGATATTGATCGCCGCCGGGGCAGACTTTTGTCGCCGCCCGGTAGGTATCAGGTTGCAGGTATCAGGTGTCAGGCGAGGTCCAGGTGTCAGGCAAGGTGGGTGTCAGGCTGATACCTAGACCATGCCTGACACCTGATACCTGTTACCCGATACCTTCCGGTCGCTACCAAGCGAAGCGCAGAGCGACTTCCCCCTGCTGGCGCGGTTGCGCGGTGAGAATCTGGCCGAACGTCGCGGCGCGCGCGTTGGTCTGGTACTGGCTGCCGACGCCGCCGAGATTGGTGCGGCCGAACACGTTGAACACCTGTCCGATCAACTCCACCTTGCGTCCGCCGCCCAGGTTGATCGCCTTGCTCCCGCGGATGTCGAACCGATAGAGCGTGTTGGTGTCGATCTGGCTGACGGGCAGCGCGGCCATGCCGAGCGTCGCGCGGTACGCGTTGACCGCCGCCATCATCGCGTCGTCGTCGCGGTTGCCCATGCTCTTGGTCGTGCCGGGCACGTAGTCGGTGTTGTTGCCGTCGCCGTTGAGGTCCGTGCCCGCGCGCGCGCTGAACGGCGTCGTCGTGCGGAAGTTGAAGATCGTCCCGATGACGACGTCGTACGGCAGCTGGAACGCGTCGCTGACGACGAGCGCGTGACGGCGGTCGCTCGGCAGCGGGCCGACATCGAACCGCGGGTTGTAGTAGTCGGTAATCACGCCGCCCTGGTTGATGCCGACCAGGTCCGGCGAGCCGTAATTCCCGTTCTGCTTCGCCAGCGTGTACGACACCTGGTACTGGTAGCGGTGCGACAGCCGCTTCTCGAGGCGGACGAGGAGCGCCTGATAGGTCCACGTGCCGATCGGATCGGTCGAGAGGATCTGGCCCCACTCGGGGAGCGGCCGCACGCCGTTTCTCGGCGTGTTGATGTTCTCCTGCGTGAAGTAGTCGCGCGCCTTCTGGTAGACGCCGTCCACGTTGACCGCCGTGTCGGACAGCAGCTGCTGCGAGAAGCCCGCCGTGTAGGTGTTCACCGGCGCGTTCACGAGGTCGTTGCTCAGGATGTTGATGTTCGGCGGCGCCGTCGACGCGAACGACGCGGGATCGCGGCCCTGGTACGGGTCGGGATAGCTCGGGTTGTTGATGATGATGGTGTTCTGCTTGAGCGCGGTGATCTCCGCGCCCTGCGTCGCATTGGTCACGTTGGTGTAGACCAGGCCGTAGCCGCCGCGGACGACCAGCTTGCCGGTCTTCAGCACGTCCCACGCGATGCCGGCGCGCGGCCCGATGTTGTTCGTGTCGCCGCGGGACGCGAAGTTCACGTACGGCAGCGGCCTCGGATATTCGGCCTGCGTGTGGTGCTCGTCCCAGACGCCGGTCTGGATGTCGTAGCGCAGCCCGAGGTTGAGCGTCACGCCGCCAACGGGCTTCCACTCGTCCGACACGTACGCCGCGTAGGTGTGGCTCACGATGTCGCGGTAGACGTTGGGGAAGGCCGCCTGGAACTGCGTGGGCGCCGTCAGCGAGTTGAAGTTGAAGCCCGGGTTCAGCGGGTCGAAGAACTGGTCGCGGCCGAACGTCCACGTGCCCGGGTTGCTCGCCGCCCACTCGTGCGTCGGGAAGAACTGGATGCTCCCGCCAAGCTTCCAGTTATGCGAGCCGGAGCTGATCGACAGCGTCTCCTGCGCCTCGGTGAACGTCGTCATCGTGCCGGTGCGGCACGGCCAGAGGCACTGGTTGTTGCCCCAGATCGCGCTCGGGAAGCGGTACTGCACGGTCCCGATGTACTGGCCCGCGCCGAGCGACGCCGGCATCGTCACCGGGTTTCTCAGCACGTCCGCCGGCGTGTAGTCCTTGTTCTGGTAGTTGCGGTCGGAGGCGGTCGCGCGCATGAAGTAGAACTCGTTCAGCACGCGGTTCGACAGCACCCACGTGTGGCCAATCGCGTGCATGTCGCGCGGGATCAGGTTGTCCAGGTTGCTGAACGACGAGGAGGTGCCGCCGCAGTTGCTGCAGAAGAACTCGGTGTGCTGGTTGACGTAGCGGTAGAAGAGGTTCTGCTTCGAGTTCATCTGGTAGTCGCCGCGGACGAACGCGATGTTGGTGAACGACCCGCCCTCG
>Ga0209438_1000550_pt1 | contig 11703 bp, 13 predicted proteins | sample GraSoi_2013_20cm_FD_185825 | JGI IMG/M metagenome (GOLD analysis project Ga0209438, IMG submission 185825) | Grasslands soil microbial communities from the Angelo Coastal Reserve, California, USA - Sample 9_17_2013_20cm (SPAdes) (version 2) | ecosystem: Environmental > Terrestrial > Soil >...
CGCTGGACTTCGTCAGGGTTTGCATAGTCTTCGTCTCCTGTTATGGGGTGACTCGCAATCTGAGGGGACGAACTGCACGACCAATTGAACGATGGTGTCTGTGATACGGAGGTATCAGAACACGCCCTTCCAGCGGGCCGGCTTGCGAGTGGCACGCGCTGGATCGCATAATCCGCTACCGCATGCTCGACGCATCGCAGCGATCTCCAGAGTTTCTTGACCGCTTGGGCGAGCGCGGCGCGCTAGGGCAACTCGTTACGGGCGTGCGCGCGCGCCAAAGTCAGGTGCTGGTTCTGCGCGGCGAAGCGGGTTGCGGAAAGACGGCGCTCTTGATGCAGTTGTCACAAGCCGCCGAGGGATGTCGGGTCGCCTGGGCGACGGGCGTCGAATCTGAGATGGAGCTGGCCTTCGCCGGTCTGCATTCGTTGTGCACGCCTCTCCTGGGCCGTGTCGAGAAACTGCCGCAGGCGCAGCGCGAGGCGCTGAGCACGGCGTTCGGCATGAGCGCCGGACCCCCACCGGAGCGGTTTCTCGTTGGGCTGGCGGTCCTAAGCCTCTTGGCGGACGCGGCTGAGAACCAGCCGCTGGTCTGCATCGTGGACGACGCGCAATGGCTTGACCGTGTGTCTTCGCAAACGCTCGCGTTCGTGGCGCGCCGGCTCCTGGCGGAGCGGGTCGCGCTGGTGTTCGCGGTGCGCGTGCAGGGCGGCGAGCAGGTGCTCGCGGGGTTGCCGGAGCTGGCGATCGGGGGGCTGACACCCGAGCATGCCCGATTGCTCCTGGATGCAATGATGCGGGGTCCGCTCGACGAGCAGGTGAAAGCGCGCATCCTCGACGAGGCGCGCGGCAATCCGCTCGCGCTGATCGAACTGCCGCGTGGCTTGACGCCTGCCGAGCTGGCAGGCGGGTTCGGATTCCCGGACGCACGCCAATTGACGAGTCGAATAGAGCGAAGCTTCCTCCAGCGCGTTGAGAAGCTGCCGCGCGACTCTCGGCTGCTGCTCTTGACCGCGGCGGCCGAGCCGGTGGGTGATGTGCACCTGCTTTGGCGGGCCGCGGAGCGCCTCGGGATCCGGGCAGAGGCCGGGGCGCCGGCCGAGGCTGCCGGATTGATCGAGCTCGGCATACGCGTTCGTTTCCCGCACCCGCTCGTTCGCTCGGCGATCTACGTCGCGTCGAACCCGACCGACCGTCGCGACGTGCATCGAGCCCTCGCCGACGCGACTGACCCGGTGCTCGATCCCGACCGGCGCGCCTGGCATCGCGCCCATGCGGCGGCGCAGCCGGACGAAGCGGTGGCCGCGGAAATGGTTCGCTCGGCCGGTCGCGCGCAGGGGCGTGGCGGGATGGCCGCGGCCGCCGCGTTCCTGAAACGGGCGGCTGAGTTGACGCCGGATGCACGCGTGCGCGTCGAGCGGGCACTCACCGCCGCGCAAGCGAAGCTCGACGTCGCCGACTTCACGTCGGCGTCCTCTCTCGTTGACGCGGCCGGGCTCGGACCGCTCGACGAGCTCCAGCGAGGCCGTTTGGAGCGGTTGCGCGCGGAGATCGTGTTCGCCACCCAGCGCGGACGCGATGGGCCTGCTGTGCTGCTCGAGGCGGCCAGGCGGCTGGAGCCGCTGGACGACACGCTGGCCCGCGACACGTACCTCGAGGCGATCTCCTCGGCGATGTTCGTCGGACGGCTCGGTACCGGTCAGCACGAGCGCGAGATCGCCGAACGCGCGCGTGCGTTCGCCCGGCCGACGCCCCTGAGCGTAGCCGACATGCTGCTCGAGGGCCTCGTGAAGCGGTTCACAGAGGGTTATGCGGCGTCGGTCACGCCGCTCACCCGCGCGCTGCGCTCCCTCGCTGAAGCCGACGATGTCGGAGACGATCAGCGATGGCTGTGGCTAGGGTGCCGCCTCGCGCAGGAGCTCTGGGACGAAGAGCTCTGGCAAGCACTCGCGACCCGCGGTGAGCGCATCGGACGTAAAAGCGGCAGGCTGAGCCTGCTCGCCACTTCCGCCAACCATCTCGCCGCCTTCTACGTCCATTCCGGAGCTCTTGCGACTGCAGCAGTGCTAATCGACGAGGTCGAAGCGATTGCGCAGGCCACCGGGCTCCCGCCACTGAAATACGCAGCCTGTAAGCTGATCGCAGCGCGGGGCGATCATGTTCAGATGGCTGCAGTGCTCAAGCTCGTGCGGGAGAACGCGGCCGTACGCGGCGAAGGCTCGGCCTTTGGTCTGTACTGGTGTCTTTCCGCGTTCATGCACAACGGCCAAAGCCACTATGAAAAGGCGCTCGCGGCCGCGCGGCAGGCATGCGAACACGACGAAATCATTACGTACGGTTGGGGGCTGGTCGAGTTGGTGGAGGCCGGGGTCCGAGTCGGAAAGCTGGACGAGGCGGCCGAGGCCCTCGAGCACCTGAGGGAACGCACTCGGGCCTGCGGCAGCGAGTGGGCACTCGGGGTCGAGGCGCGCTGTCGCGGGCTGCTGAACGACGACGAGGCCTCGTACCGCGAGTCGACGGAGCGACTCGCGCGCAGCCGCGCGGCGGTCGAGCTCGCGCGCAGCCAGCTCTGCTATGGTGAGTGGCTGCGCCGCGTGAACCGCCGTTCGGACGCACGCGAGCCGCTGCGCGCCGCGCACGAAAGTTTCGGCCGAATGGGTGCCGCAGCGTTCGCCGAGCGCGCTCGCCGCGAGCTCCTCGCTACCGGCGAAACGGTCCGCAAGCGTAGCGGCAAGACCGTGGAGGCCCTGACGCCCCAGGAAGTCCATGTCGCAATGATGGCCCGCGACGGGCACAGCAATCCCGAGATCGGCGCGCGGTTATTCATCAGCCCGCGCACGGTCGAGTACCACCTGCACAAGGTGTTCCGAAAGCTCGGTATCGCCCGCCGACGGGCCCTTCGTGATGCGCTCTCAGAACGGGCGAATCAAGGCGGAGTGGGCTTCAACTAGCGCGGCCGCCTGCTGATCGCCAAGATATTTGCTCGCGTGATGAATACCTCCAATGCGGCAGAGCTCACGAACCGGTGTCACCGCTTGCGGTCGCTGCACCAACCCGGCAAGCCCCTCCTGCTTCCAAACGTGTGGGACGCGGCCACAGCACGAGCCGTCGTCGCGGCCGGATTCCCCGTAGTCGCGACGACGAGCTGGGGCGTCGCCGCCGCGCTCGGCTACGAGGACCACGAAGGGGCACCCCCCGCGGAGATGTTCGCGGCCGCCGCGCGGATCTCGAGGTGCGTCGACGTCCCAGTGACGATCGACGCCGAGGCCGGCTATGGGATGGAGCCGAGAGCGCTGGTGGCTGCGCTTCGAGACGCTGGAGCCGCGGGATGCAACCTCGAGGACACCGAATATACGCCGGGCATCCCCCACGATCACGCGGCCGGCACCCTCCGCGATCGAACTCGGCACGCGAAGTGGCTCCGGTCCGTCCGCCAAGCCGCCAAGGAGCTCGACTATCCGCTGGTGATCAACGCCCGCGTCGACAACTTCCTCAGTCCTTTCATTGCGGGTGCCGAGGCCGTTACTCAACGGAAACTCGTCCCCGAAGCCCTGGAACGCGCAAGCGCCTACCTCGAAGCCGGCGCCGACTGCGTCTACCCGATCGCCCTGTGGGAGCCGGACGCCCTGGGTCGCTTCATGTCGGAGGTGCGCGGCCCGGTGAACATCAGCCGCGTGCCGCAGGTCTCCTCGGTTGCCGACCTTGCGGCGCTCGGCGTGTCACGGGTGAGCTGGGCCCTCTATCTGTACTTCGCGTCGATGGCTCACTTCGAGGCCCAACTCCGCTCACTTCAGGAATGATCCGAAGTCGCTGAGCGACCGAGCCAGTCGTCGAGCCGGATCTTGCCGAGTTTCGCTTCGTCCCCAGGTACAAGTGCGTATTCGTCGAGTAGGGCGCCGAAGTATCGTGCGTGCGAGTCGGCAATCACCTCGCGCGGATCGTTCCGTGCGCCCAGAACCCGCTCCATGAGTGCAGCCATATAGAAGGGTTCGGGTCCGCCGATTTCGACCGTGTCGTTCAACGGAGTACCCGTCGAAAACTCTGCGACCGCACGCGCGACATCGTCAGCAGCGACCGGTTGGATGCGCGCGGGCGGTACGCGAACCGCGCTCCCATGCGTAGTGGCATCGGCGATGATCGTCAGGAACTCGAAAAACTGCGTGGCTCGGACGATCGAATACGGAATCGACGAGTCCTTGATGAGCTTTTCCTGCGCAAGCTTCGAGCGGTAGTAGCCCAATTCGGGCACACGGTCGATGCCCACGATTGATAACACAACGTGATGGCCGACACCCGCAGCGGCCTCGGCAGCGAGCAGGTTACGCGTCGAGGTGGTGAAGAAGTTCATCACCGCGGCGTCTTCGAACGCGGGGGAATCCGAAACATCGACAACTACCGAGGCCCCCCTCAGGGCTTCCGCCAGACCCTCGCCGGTGACGACGTCGATCCCAGAGCGGCGTGACGCGGCCACCACGTCATGACCGCCGCGGGTGAGCGTTGTGACAAGCGGAGCCCCGATGCGCCCAAGGCCACCAACCACGACCACTCTCATCTAGCCTCCATAGCGCACCTTCGTGGAATCTTCGGCGTCGGCCGACGTGGTCAAGCGGCGACTGGGGACTCGACTAGGGACTTCAACGGACGCGACCACCATGCGAAGGGCTGATCTTCGTCCTTGCTGATCACTCCTCAAGGAGCGTACGCATGGTAACGGTGTTCGTCGTCGATCCGGACCCCTCGGTCCGGCAATCGCTGGCCATCGCGATACGCCGGGCTGGCTGGAGCCCGGAGATCGGGTGGTCCCCTCGGGCGTTCGTTGCCCGGGCGCCCACCCATGTTCCGAGCTGTCTCCTGCTGGACGTGGGAAACTTCCTACCCGATCTCACCGGCTTCGAGCTGCTACGGCGGATCAGGACCGAGCGCAAGGAGATGCAGGTTGTCGCCATGTCGGGCGAGCCGAACATTCCGTTGGCGGTTCGCGCAATCCAGGCAGGAGCCCTCGAGTTCCTGATGAAGCCGCTCACCGAAGAAGTCCTCCGGGCGACGGTCCAGCGCGCTCTCGATCAAAGCCAGGCGGTGCTGCGGCAGGAGGCCGAGTCGCTGGAGCTCCGCAATCGCCACGACTCGTTGAGCGGCCGCGAGCGGGACGTCATGGTGCGCGTCGTGTCCGGCTTCTTGAACAAGCAGGTCGGCGCGGACCTCGGGATCAGTGAGATTACGGTGAAGCGGCACCGCGGCAGAGTAATGCGGACTCGCTGGCAGCGCTTGTCGGCATGGCGCTGCGGCTGCGTCTCTCGCCCGTGCTCCCCTACTCCGCGATGCGGTACAAGACCGTATGATCGCACGTGCCAATGAAGTCCTGCCCGCTTGCGAACCTCGGATACCTTCGTCTCATTGTCGCGAGCGGCCGCTCCACACATCCTTGGCCATGGCGAGCGCAGTCCGCGCTTGCCCTTCCACAAATCAAAGCGCAGGGAGCAAACCATGACCGCGACCGCAACGAGCATCGTCAGTCCCAACGTCGACCGGCGCATCGCCGACTTCCTTGACGGGTTGAACTCCAGCGGCGGCAAGCCAATGGAACAGCTGAGCCCGGGGGAGGCGCGTGCCGTGCTCGAAAATCTGCAAAAAAGCGTCACCGTTCCGCTGGCCCCAGCCGACATCTCGGAAAAGACGATCAGCGTCGACGGTCGGCCGCTCACGCTCACGATCGTCCGGCCTGCGGGCGCGAAGGGCATTCTTCCGGTCTTCATGTTCTTCCACGGCGGTGGCTGGGTATTGGGCGACTTCCCAACCCATGAACGCTTCGTCCGCGACCTGGTGGCCGCGTCGGGGGCGGTTGCGGTCTTCCCCAACTACACACGCTCGCCCGAAGCGCGCTACCCCACCGCCATCAACCAGATGTATGGCGCGACCAAGTGGGTCGCCGAGCACGCCGCCGAGATCCAAGTGGACGGCGCGCGCCTCGCCGTGGTGGGAAACAGCGTCGGCGGCAACGCGGCCGGCGTGATCCCTTTGATAGCCAAGAACAAGGGCGGGCCGGCCATCCGGTTTCAGGTCATGATGTGGCCGGTGACGGACGCAAACTTCGAGACCGACTCCTACAAGGAGCTTGCCGAGGGGCATTTCCTGACCCGGAACATGATGAAATGGTTCTGGGACAACTATGCACCCGATATCCGCCAGCGGCAGGAGATCTATGCCTCACCGCTGAGGGCCACGATCGAGCAGCTCAAGGGCTTGCCCCCAGCGCTGATCCAGGTCGCCGAGAACGATGTGCTGCGCGTCGAAGGTGAAGCCTACGCGCGGAAGCTGGACGCGGCCGGGGTCGAGGTAACCCATGTTCGCTACGACGGCCTGATCCACGATTGGGGCTTGCTGAATCCGATCAGCCAGCTGCCCGGCGTCCGCGCGTCGCTGCTGCAGGTGGGCGCAGCGCTGAAGAAGCGGCTGGGCTGACCACCCTTCAACCACACGGAGCGAACATGCATACGCCAACGACATCTACGATCGTGTTGGTGCACGGCTTCTGGGTGACGCCGCGCAGCTGGGAGCACTGGATCCGTTACTACGAGGCGAAAGGCTACCGCGTTCTCGCCCCCGCATACCCAGGGTTCGAGGTCGAGGTCGAGGCGCTCAACGCCGACCCAACGCCGATGGAGCAGCTCACGGTCCCCGCGATCATCGCGAAGCTGGAATCGATCATCGGGGCGCTCGGCGTCCCTCCGATCCTCATGGGCCACTCGGCGGGCGGTTGTTTTGTGCAGATCCTGCTCGACCACGGCTTCGGCTCTGTGGGAGTGACGTTCAACTCCGCGCCGACCGAGGGCGTCCTCGTCGCGCCGTGGTCGCAGATCCGAGCGTCCTTCCCGGTGCTCAAGAACCCGGCGAACCGGCACCGCGCGGTCGGCCTCACGTACGAGCAGTGGCGCTACACCTTCACCAACACGTTCCCCGAGGACGAGGCGCGCGCTACGTACAAGCGATATCACGTGCCCGCGTCGGGTGGCGTTTTCTGGGACAGCGTGCTCGCGAACTTCGAGCCCGGGCCGCAGGCGACGTGGGTCAACTACCGCAACGCGGCGCGGCCCCCGCTGCTGTTCATCTCCGGCGGTGAGGACCACCTGATGCCGCCGGTCGTGCAGCACTCGAACGCGGCGCACTACAAGGCGGCGGAGACGCTCACCGAGGTGAAGGTGTTCGAGGGGCGCTCGCACTTGCTCCCCGCGCAGCAGGGCTGGGAGGAGATTGCCGATTACGCGATCTCGTGGGCCGAGCGGCACGCGTTAACTGCAACGACACAATGAATCCGCTGAAGTCGATCCCCGCCGCGATCGCAAGCGGCGGGGTCCTGGCGATCATCGTTTTCGTAATCGCGCCGGGCACGGGCTTCAACGAATTGTCGCTCGCGCGCTGGTTGCACATCCTGTTGGGCAGCATCGGGTCGCCGGGCCACGGCCTGCCGTTCTGAGCCGGGACTCTATCAACAGGATCTTTGGTGTCGCGATGTCCGTCGCCCTCCTGTACTTCGCTGGCGACCTACTCACACGAGCGTTTACGCTCCCGCTGGGCGTACTTCGGGTGGGCTCGGCGCTCGTCCCATTCATCTTCGCGCCGGCGCTGCCACTGCGGTTGCTCGTCCCCGGATTGTCGCCGACGGTCTACCTGATTGTGGCATGTCTGGGTTGGGGAGTGCTCGCACAACTGTTCGTGCTGATTAGTCCCCGGCTGCTGGGAAGCCGTCGTACTGGCGCGTGAGAAGACGGTGCGCGAAATCTTACTCCGCGATCCGTTCGAACACACCGTAGAAACGCATCTGCCACGATCGCCCGGCGTCGGTCGATATCTGCCATCGCTCCACGACCGAGCCGTCACTCCTGCGGGTCCACGTCACGCGATGTAAGCGCGCGCCATCGGGCGTGTAATCCTTTCCCGTCATGACCATGACCGTGCCTTCGAGCTGTCCGTCGATCGCCAACACGAATCCGCTCTCAGCGATGAAGTCCCGATGCCAGGTCCCGCGCGCCGGCTGGTAGCCCGCAACGCCCAGACCCTCTCCGGAGTTGGCGACGCCGCGCCATTTCTCGATCAAGACACAGCCACCATACTCGCTCGTGACGGTGGTGGTGCCGATCGCATGACCTGAGGAATCACGGACGAGCCAGTTGCCGATCACAAAATCGAATTGGTGATGTTGGGGGCTCGAGCACTGTGCGTGCAGCGGCCCCGCGGCGCACAGCAGCGCCGCGGAGCCGATGACCAACGCTACGATGCGCACGATACCGATCACCGCGAGCCTGTCTGGGTGGCACCCGCGGTGTTGGCCGCGTCGATGATGACCGCGGCGACGTCCTTGGGCCGCGACAGCATCGGCACGTGACCCGAGGGCAGTCTCGTCAACTTCGCGTTCATGGTTTTGGCGATCGCCAGCTCGTAATCCGCCGGCAGGATGCGGTCGTTCACGGCGATGAACCAGGACGGCTTGGTCTTCCATGCCGGGTTTGGCACCGTCTCGGCGAGGGCTGCCGAATTCCACGGACCCTGCGTGGCGAAGACGAGCGCGCGCTCGCGGGCCGGAAGATCCGGGACGAAGTCCTCCTCGATGCCCTTCCGCGTGAGCGAGAGGTAGCCGGAGGCATCAGGGGTCATGTTTCCCAGCCCGGTGGTGGGCGGGTACGGCTTCAGCACGTCATTGGCCGACTGGCCATCAGTTGGAACGATGGCCGCAATGTACACGAGACCCACGACTTTGGGATCGTTCCCCGCTTCGCTGACCGACATCCCGCCCCAGGAATGACCGACGAGAATCACCGGCCCATCCTGCAGGGCGAGGGCACGCTTGGTGGCCGCGACGTCTTCCGCCAGCGACGAGAGGGGATTCTGGACTGCCGTGACGCGGTACCCCTGGGCCTGTAGCAGCGGAATGACTTTGGCGTAGCTCGATCCATCCGCGAAGGCTCCGTGCACCAGCACGATGTTCCGTACGTGGTTCATCGGGGCCGGGGCTGCGGTGTTCGACCTGGCCGCGCCGACTCCGAGAATCGAAGCGAGTGCGAGCGGGACGATTGAGAGTCTCTTCAGCATGGCTGTCTCCTGTGTGTGTGTGATGCCCTGAAGAACGCGAGCAGACGCAATCTCGAGGTATGGAGCACAAGACCAATGGGACGATCGTATCATCGATACGGAGACCAAGGGATCATGGCTCAGAGGGAGATGACGGCGCATCATGCTTCGACATGACTCGCGAACCGATTCGCTTTCTCCTCTTTTCGGCGTCCCTGCGTGCAGGATCGCTCAACACCCGATTGGCGAGTGTGGCCCGCACGGTAATCGCGGCTAACGGCGGCACGGTCGACGACGGCTCGATGAGTGAGTTCGACTGCCCGTCCTACGACCAGGACGAGGAGGCCAAAGCGTTCCCGCGGGGGGCCGAGGAGCTGCGGCGGCGGGTCGAGGCGAACGACGCGTTCGTGATCGCGTCGCCCGAATACAATGGCGCGATGCCGGGACTGCTCAAGAACCTGATCGATTGGGTATCGCGGTTTCGTCCTCAGCCCTTCAACGCCAAGCAAGCTCTACTGCTGTCTGCGTCGCCGTCGATGGCGGGCGGCAATCGCGGCCTGTGGGCGTTGCGAGTCCCGCTCGAGCATCTGGGCACGCGGGTGTACCCGGACATGTTTTCGTTGGCACAAGCCGACAAAGCGTTCGCGGCCGATGGGAGCCTGATGAATCAGCAGCTCGGCCAGCGCCTCGAGCAGACGATCGTGGCATTCATGGATTTCGTGGAGGCCGCGAAGCATTACCCGCGTGCCAAGAGGGCCTGGGTCGAGTTCCTCGGTGAGCATCCCAACCCGGTCATCGATCGAGTCGAGTAGCTCAGGGAGACCTGCAACGTCAAGTTGTGGTCAACCGGCGTCCTGCCACGTCACTCAACCGACCTCGGAGCGCTGGCGTCGACGGAAAACCGCGCCAGATCCAGAACGCCACCTGCGTGATGTACTTTTCCTGCCGACGTGCCCGGTCCCAAGTCCCGAACAACCGGATGCGGTAGGCACCGCCGCCCCACCGGAGCTTCACGGTCTCGAGAGAGAACTCGTGAGGCTCCATCCGTTCTAAGTAGATCCACCGCTCAGGATCGCCATCGCGCTCGCGCCACGGCACGACGACTCGGACACGCCTCCCGAGGCTCCTGACTACGTCCTCTGGATCGCGTTGCTGTTCTTCGTTGTGGCGCCGCAGGGCCTCCGGCATCGTCTCTACCGAACGTACGCGCATACGAACCTCTCCCGATATACGGGGCGAAAGCGCCTGCTCAACACAGGGCGCGCGCGTCGCGTCGCGCGACTGATGCGCGACATCGCGCATCTTTCGGGTGAGGATCAGCGCGTGCTGGCGCGCGCCGCCGAGATTATGGAGAGCCTGCGGGGTTGAGAAACGCTGCAGTTTTGGTGACTTTTGTCGGCCTGGCGCCGTAGCCAAGTGGTAAGGCAGAGGTCTGCAAAACCTCGATTCGTCGGTTCGATTCCGACCGGCGCCTCTCCCTCTAGTGAACCTTCCGTCCCGGGACGTGCTGGCCGTTCTGATGTAGCACGAGCCCGTCCGTCCTGAACGTCAGCTGGGCGTCGACCGCCTTCAAGAAGAACGTCGAATCCGATTCCGCGAAGATCGCGAACCGCGGCTGCGCGGTCGCCTGCGCGAACAGGTGTGCGGCCTCGCGCGTGATGACGAGGTGGAACGTCGGGGCCAGCTCGTATTCCCCGACATAGCGCTGTAGGATCAGCGAGTCCACCGCGACCGCGGTGTGCTGTGCCGGGGGCGGGCGCAGCGGGAGCGTCTGATCCAGCAGATTGAAGCCGATGTCGTCCATGCTTTCGTTGCCGTTGTTGCACAGGACAACGACGCCGACTCGACGCACCGGATCGAACCCGGCAAACGAGCGATATCCTCCCGTCCCGCCGTTGTGCCACACGATGCTCCCGCTGGGCCGCGCGAGAATGTGCCACGCGAGGCCGATCCGCATGGTGGGGCTGCCGGCTTCGCGGCGCGGCTTGCGGGCGTCGCGCATCGAGATTCGCCGCCAGGAACGTGAGCATGTCGTTCGCGGTGGAGCGGAGCGCACCCGCGCCCGCGAGCGTCGGCAGGTCCCAATTGGCGACGACCTTGCCTTCGGCGTCGTGTCCCCGCTGGAGCCGGCGGCGCATGGGCGGCGTCAGTGTGATGGCCGTTTCGCTCATGTGGAGCGGCATCAGTACGCGCCGCTGCACGAGGTCCTCGTAGCTCAGCCCCGCCTTCAGCGCGAGCGTGTGGCCCAGCAGGCCCATGCCGAGGTTGGAGTACTCGTAGGTCTCACCGATGTCGCGCGGCAGCTGATAGCCGGCCAGAAATGCGTACATCTGGTCGACGGAATAGTCGGCGTAGGGATTCGTCGAGTCGCGCGGTGCAAAGTTCGACGGCATCCGGGGCAGGCCGGAGACTTGAGTCGCGAGATCGAGCAGGGTAATCTGGCGTCCATTGCGCGACGGGATGTGCGCGCTGGCCGGCAGGTACCTGGCGACGGGATCATCGAGGCGCGCCTCGCCGCGGACGACCATGTCGGCGAGGGCGGTTGCCGTAAACGTCTTCGTGATCGAGCCGATCTCGAAGACGCCGTTCGAATCGACGCCGAGTGCGACGATGCGGCGGGCGCCATTCGCGTCCAGCAACCCG
>Ga0209438_1000551_pt1 | contig 11689 bp, 9 predicted proteins | sample GraSoi_2013_20cm_FD_185825 | JGI IMG/M metagenome (GOLD analysis project Ga0209438, IMG submission 185825) | Grasslands soil microbial communities from the Angelo Coastal Reserve, California, USA - Sample 9_17_2013_20cm (SPAdes) (version 2) | ecosystem: Environmental > Terrestrial > Soil >...
GCGGCGCTCTCGGCGGAGCCCAGTTCGACCCAGCTCGAACTTGCTCGCCTGAAGAAGCGCAAGCTCCGCCTCAAGGACCAGATTGCGCAAATCGCCGATTCGAACATTCCCGATATCATCGCCTGAATTCGTCCCGATCAGGGACAGATCGGACGATCCGAGGGCCGGGTGCCTTCACTTGGGCGTTTTCACTTGGGGCCAAGAATGGCACGGTGACAGGCAATGGACGAATCGGATCTTCCGCAGCCGCAAGCGCGCATCACCTCGCGCCTGATCGACTCGCTCTATACCGAGGCGATGCTGCTTGCCGACGAGGCGCGGTCCTATTTCGACGACCTTGGGCGCAACGATCGCGCGACCCTCCACCCGTTCGCCCGGGTCGGCTTCGCCTGCGAATCGCTCAAGGTCACGACGCGGATCATGCACATCGTTGCCTGGCTGCTGACGCAGCGGGCGATCGAAAGTGGCGAGATCGGGTTCATCGAGGGCCGCCGGCCGGACCGCCGGCTCGGCCACGCCCAGGACAGCGATCCGGCGGTGGTCGACCAACTCCCCGATTCTGCGCGGCGGTTGATCAACTCCAGCGCCGATCTCTACGCGCGGATCCAGCGGATCGATGAAGGCGGGCTCGATGTCGATATCCCGCAGAGCCCGGCACGGGCGCTGATGGGCCGGCTCGAACGCGGCCTCGGCGGCCAAGCTTAAATTAGCCGCGCTTTCGCGGCCGTATATTGGTCGGCGAGCCCATCAACTAACTCCGCCACCGGTTGCACCCGGTCGACCACGCCGATGCCCTGGCCGCAGCCCCAGATATCGCGCCACGCCTTGGACTTGCCCGATCCCTCGGAGCCGAATTTCATCTGGTTGGCATCGCCGAGATTGTCGGGGTCGAGCCCGGCGAGTTCGATCGACGCGCGGATGTAATTGCCGTGAACCCCGGTGAAGAAGTCGGTGTAGACGATGTCCGCCGCCCCGCTCGACACGATCGCCTCCTTGTATGCGTCGGGCGCATTGGCTTCGTCGGTCGCGATGAACGGCGAGCCGACATAGGCAAGGTCGGCGCCGGCGGCCAAAGCGGCGAGGACCGCCCCGCCATTGGCGATCGCGCCCGACAGGATCAACGTCCCGTCGAACCACAAGCGGATTTCCTGGAGCAGAGCGAACGGCGACCAGCGGCCGGCGTGACCGCCCGCACCCGCGGCGACGGCGATGATCCCGTCGGCGCCTTTTTCAATGGCTTTCCGCGCGAAGCGATCGTCGATGATGTCGTGGAGCGTGATCCCGCCCCATGAATGGACGGCGTCGTTGAGCTCGGTGCGTGCACCCAAGGAGGTGATGACGATCGGCACCCGCCATTTCGCGCACACCTCCATGTCGTGCTCGAAGCGGTCGTTGGAACGGTGGACGATCTGGTTGACCGCGAACGGCGCGGCCGGCGAGTCCGGATGGTCGCGGTCCCAGGCGGCGAGCGCCTCGGTGATTTCGTGCAGCCATTCGTCCAGCTGCGAGGCGGGCCGGGCATTCAGCGCCGGGAAGCTGCCGACGATACCCGATGTGCATTGCGCGATCACCAGCTGCGGCGTGGAGATGATGAACATCGGCGCCGCGATCACTGGCAGGCGCAGGTGCGACAGGATCGGCGGCAGGCTCATCGGCCCGAAGCTATAGCCGATGATATTCCCGATACCACTCCACGAAGCGCGGCACGCCTTGGTCGATCCGGGTCAGCGGCTTGAACCCGTGGTCGCGCTCGATCGCGCTGATGTCCGCGAAGGTGTCCTTGACGTCGCCCGGCTGCATCGGCTCGGGCGACAGCAGCGCCTTCTTGCCCGTCGCTTCCTCGAGCAGGTCGACGACGCGCATCAAATCTTCGCTGTTGCTGTTGCCGATATTGTAGACCGCGTGCGGCGCATGGCTTCCGCCGGCCTTGCTCGCGCCGTCATCGGCGGGTGGGCCGTCGAGGCAGGCGACGATCCCGCTGACGATGTCGTCGATGTAGGTGAAGTCGCGGTGCATCTCGCCGCGGTTGTAGAGTAGCAGCGGCTCGCCGGCATACAGCGCCTTGGTGAAGATCCACATCGCCATGTCCGGGCGGCCCCATGGCCCGTAGACGGTGAAGAACCGGAGGCCGGTCATCGGTAACCGGAACAGGCTCGCATAGGATTCGCTGAGCAGTTCGTCGGCCTTCTTGGTCGCGGCGTACATCGACAGCGGATGATCGACGCGGTCTTCGACCCGGAACGGCAAATTCTTGTTGCTGCCATAGACCGACGACGAGGACGCATAGACGAGATGGCTTGAGCGCCGCTGGCGCGCCAGTTCGAGCATATTGCAATGGCCGACGAGGTTGGCCTGGACGTAGGCCGCCGGATTCTCGAGGCTGTAGCGCACGCCGGCCTGCGCCCCCAAATGGACGATGCGGTCGAAGTCGTGGCTCGAGGCGAGGCGCGCGAGCGCTTCCGCATCGGAAAAATCCACGTGCTCGAAGCGGAAGCGGTTGCCGAACTGGTTCGCCAGATTGTCGATCCGCGCCTGCTTGAGCGCCGGGTCGTAATAAGCGTTGAGATTGTCGATCCCGACGACATCGTCGCCGCGGGTAAGTAGCGCGCGGGCGGTCGCCGCGCCGATGAAACCCGCGGATCCGGTGACGAGGACTGTCATGCGCGGGCCATAGGGTGAGGGCCGGGTGGCTGGAAGTGAAATGATTGTTATGTTCTAGCGCGCCGCATGGAACCGAGCTGGAGCTTCGCGATCGATCGCGGTGGAACGTTCACCGACGTCATCGCGCGCTCGTCGGACGGCCGCACGCGGATCGAGAAACTGCTGTCGGACAATCCAGGCCAATATGACGACGCCACGCTTGAGGCGATCCGCCGCGTGCTCGCCGCCGAAGGCGGAAGCGTCGGCGAAATCCGGATGGGGACGACGGTCGCCACCAACGCCTTGCTCGAGCGCAAGGGCGACCGCGTGGCGCTGGCGATCACCCGCGGCCGGAAATTTTCGCCCGCCACATCGTGCTGCCGTCGATGCTCTACGAACAAGTGGTCGAGATCGACGAACGAGTCGGCGTCGATGGCGAAATGCTGGTGCCGCTCGAAGAGGCGCAAGCTCGCGACACGCTCGGAAAGCTCCGCGCGACCGGGATCGACGCGCTGGCGATCGTCCTGATGCACGGCTGGCGCCACACAGCGCACGAGGCCCGTCTGGCCGCGATCGCGCGCGATCTCGGCTTCACCCAAATTTCGGTCAGCCACGAGGTCGCGCCGCTGATCAAGCTGATCGGCCGCGGCGACACGACCGTGGTCGACGCCTATCTGTCGCCGGTCCTGCGGCGCTATGTCGATCGCGTCGGGGCCGGGCTCGAAGCCGGCGCGCATCTCCAGTTCATGCAATCGAACGGCGGGCTGGCCGAAGCGACCGCCTTCCGCGGCAAGGACGCGATCCTGTCGGGCCCTGCCGGCGGCGTGGTCGGGATGGTCGCGGCCAGCGCGCCGCACGAAGCCAGTCATCTGATCGGCTTCGACATGGGCGGGACCTCGACCGACGTGTCGCATTACGCCGGCCAGTTCGAGCTCGCCAACGAGAGCGTGGTCGCCGGCGTCCGCATCCGCGCACCGATGATGCAGATCCATACCGTCGCGGCGGGCGGCGGATCGATCTGCCGTTTCGACGGGATGCGCTTTCGGGTTGGCCCTGAAAGCGCCGGGGCCAATCCCGGCCCGGCCTGCTATCGCAACGGCGGGCCCCTCACCGTCACCGACTGCAACCTGTTCCTAGGAAGAATCGATCCCGAGCAATTTCCCAAGGTATTCGGTCCAAGCGGTGATCTGCCTCTCGATCCCTCGGCGTCACGCGCGCGGCTGGAGGAGGTCGCGGCACAACTCGGCGGCGGCAGGAGCCTCGAGGAGATCGCCGAAGGATTCCTCGCCATCGCGGTCGACAACATGGCCGCGGCGATCCGCAAGATTTCGATCGCCCGGGGCCACGATGTCACCCGTTACACGCTGGCCTGCTTCGGCGGCGCGGGCGGGCAACATGCATGCCGCGTCGCCGACGCGCTCGGCATGGAACGCACCCTGGTCCACCCGCTCGCCGGCGTGCTGTCGGCCTATGGCATCGGCATCGCCGACGTGAAGGCGATCCGCGAAACCAGCTGGCTGAAACCGCTCGGCGAGGACTTTTGCGATGCCTTGGCGGAGCTTGAGGGGCGCGCGCGGACCGCTTTGATCGAGCAACGGGTCCAGGCTGACCAGATCGAGCTCCGCCGCCGCGTTCGGTTGCGTACCGCAGGCAGCGACACGACGCTGGAGATCGAAGTCGCAAGCCGCGAAGCCATGCACGCGACGTTCACCGACCTCCATCGCCGCCGCTTCGGTTATTGGGAGAGCGGCGCCGAAGTGATCGTCGATGCCTTGGTCGTCGAGGCAATCGGCAAATCCTCTCCGGAACGGGGAGGGGGACCACGAAGTGGTGGAGGCGGCGGCGTGCAGGTCTCCTGCCCCCCTCCGTCAGCTCCTTCGGAACCGCCACCTCCCCGTTCCGGGGAGGATTTGCTGGGGCCAGCCCTGATCTTCGACCCGACCTCGACCATCGTCGTCGAGCCCGGCTGGCGCGCGGAGCGTGCAAGCGACGGCACTCTGGTTCTAACGCGGTCCATCCCGCTCGACCGCGCCAAGGCGATCGGCACCGACGTCGACCCGGTCCGGCTCGAGATTTTCAACAATCTGTTCATGGCCATCGCCGAGGAAATGGGGGTCGCGCTGCAAGCGACGGCGACCAGCGTCAACATCAAGGAACGGCTCGATTTCTCCTGCGCGATCTTTGACGTTTCCGGAGCGCTGATCGCCAACGCGCCGCATATCCCGGTCCACCTGGGCTCGATGGGCGAGAGCATCCGCACCATCATCGATGCGCGGGGCGCGGGCAGGGATGGGCGCGGCATCCGCCGCGGCGATGCCTATGTCCTGAACGACCCCTATCGCGGCGGAACCCATCTGCCCGACATCACCGTGATCGTCCCGGTCTTCTACGGCGACGAGGCCGATCCGCCCGCGTTCGTCGCGGCGCGCGGCCACCATGCCGACATCGGCGGGATCGCGCCGGGATCGATGCCGCCCGACAGCCGGACGATCGCCGACGAAGGTGTGCTGATCGACAATCAGCTGATGGTTGACGAGGGCCATTTCCGCGACGCCGAAATGCGCGACTTGCTCGGCCAAGGCGAATGGCCGGCGCGCAACCCCGACCGCAACATCTCCGACTTGAAAGCCCAGCTTGCCGCCTGCACCCGCGGGGGCGAAGTGCTGATCCAAACGGCGCGGGACTACGGGCCCGACGTGGTCGCGGCCTACATGAACCACGTCCTCGCCAATGCCGAGGAATCGGTGCGGCGGCTGCTGGACCGGCTCGACGACGGCGCGTTCGATTATGAAATGGACAACGGTGCCCATGTCCGCGTCAAAATCACCATCGACAAACCGACCCGCTCGGCGACGTTCGATTTCACCGGCACCAGCGACCAATTGCCCGACAATTTCAACGCGCCCTTCTCGATCGTCCGCGCGGCGTCGCTCTATGTCGTGCGCACCTTGATCGACGATGCGATCCCGATGAACGACGGCTGCCTGCGCCCGATCCATTTAATCGTACCCGACGGATCGATGCTGAAGCCGAGCTATCCCGCCGCGGTTGTCGCCGGCAACGTCGAGACCAGCCAAGTCGTCACCGATGCCCTGTTCGCGGCGACCGGTCGCCTCGCGCCCAGCCAGGGGACGATGAACAACTTCACCTTCGGCAACGATCGGCACCAATATTATGAGACGATCGCCGGCGGGTCGGGCGCGGGGCCGGACCACGATGGAACCAGCGCGGTCCAGACCCACATGACCAACAGCCGCCTGACCGATCCGGAAATTCTCGAAACGCGACTACCTGTGCGGCTCGATCAATTCGCGATCCGCCGCGGATCGGGCGGGCCGGGTGCCCACCACGGCGGCGACGGCGTCATTCGGGCAATCACCTTCCTCGAGCCGATGCGCGCCAACATTCTCGCCAACCGCCGCCGCGTCCCGCCGCGCGGGATCGAGGGCGGGGCCGATGCGCAGTCCGGCCGCAACTGGGTCGAACGCACCGACGGCTCGGTCGAGATGTTGACCGCGACGGATTCCGCCGCGGTTGCGCCCGGCGACCGTTTCGTGATCGAAACCCCGGGCGGCGGCGGGTTCGGGAGGAAAGGCGAGTGACCAATTATCTACCGCTAATCGGGATCGCGCTCGTCGTCATCGGCTTCGCGCTGCGGTTCAATCCGCTGCTGGTGGTGGCGGTCGCCGCGATCGTCACCGGCCTCCTCGGCGGCATGGATTTCCTCAAGGTGCTCGGCACGCTCGGGCACGGCTTCAACGAGAACCGCTATGTGACGATCATCTACATCGTCCTGCCGGTGATCGGCCTGCTCGAACGCTATGGGCTGCAGCAGCGCGCGCGGGCGCTGATCACGCAGATGCGCGGCGCCACGACCGGACGGCTACTGCTGCTGTACCTCGGCTTTCGCCAAATCCTCTCCGCCGTTGGGTTGATGTCGGTCGCGGGCCAAGCGCAGACGGTTCGGCCGCTGGTCGCGCCGATGGCGCTTGCCGCGGCCGAGAAGCAGCATGGCGAGCTCGATGAAGACACGTCCGACCGGGTCAAGTCGATGGCGGCGGCGACGGATAATGTCGGTCTGTTCTTCGGCGAGGACATTTTCCTCGCGATCGCCTCGATCCTGCTCATCCAGGGATCGCTGAAGAGTTTCGGGATCGAGTTGACGCCGCTCCAGCTGTCGGTCTGGGCGATCCCGACCGCGATCTGCGCCTTCCTGATCCACGGAGCCCGGCTGCTGTGGTTCGATCGCCAGCTCAAATCCTCCCCCAGCTTGTCTGGGGGAGGGGGACCAGCGAAGCTGGTGGAGGGGGAGTACCCTCCGTCAGTCCCGCGGACTGCCACTTCCCCCGCTGAAGCGAGGGAGGAATAATGATCGACCTCCATTGGCTTTATGTCCTCGCCGGCGCGGTGTTCGCCGGTTTCGCGATTGGCAGCGCGCGCGACGCGACGAACCGGAAACGTCTCGGCAACACGGCCTTCTGGGGCCTGATCGCGTTCAGTTTCTGGTTCGGAGACTTCCTTGGCGATATCGGCAATGGCGTGCTTGTGCTGGCCTTGGTCGCGATCACCGGCGTGCATCTGCTCGGCAAGGGGTCGAAGGCTTCGACCAGCGTCGAAGAGCGCGAAGGTTTCTCGGAGCGCTATGGCAATAAGCTGTTTCTGCCGGCGCTGATTATCCCGTTCACGGCTTTCGTCGGCACGCTCGCATTCAATTACACGCCACTCAAAGTGAGCGGGCTGATCGATCCCAAGTCCGTGACTCTGATTCTGCTCGGACTCGGCGTGATTATCGCTTTGATCATTTGCTACGCCTGGCTGAAACCGGCCGCGACGGCTTCGGTCGAGGAGGGGCGGCGGCTGATGGATTCGATCGGCTGGGCGGCGGTGCTGCCGCAAATGCTCGCGGCGCTTGGGGCGGTGTTCGCCGCGGCCGGTGTCGGCACGACGATTGGCTCGCTGGCCGGTTCGATCATCCCCGAAGGCAGCGTCTTCCTCGCGGTCCTGCTCTACGCCCTGGGCATGGTCGTATTCACGATGATCATGGGCAACGCCTTTGCCGCCTTCCCGGTGATGATCGCGGCGATTGGCGTGCCGATCCTGATCCAACAGGACGGCGGCAATCCGGCGGTGATCGGCGCGGTCGGCATGCTCGCGGGGTTCTGCGGGACGTTGATGACCCCGATGGCCGCCAACTTCAACATCGTGCCGGCGGCCTTGCTCGAGCTTAAGAATCAGTATGGCGTGATCAGGGCGCAAGTGCCGACCGCGATCCCGCTGCTGATCGCGAACATCCTGATCCTTTACGTCGCGGGGTTTCTGCTGTGACCAGGCTCGACGCCTTGCTCGCTTCCCGAATGGCGCAAATCGCGCTCGGCCATGTGAGCCAGGAGTATCCGCACAAGCTCGACCATGTGCTGTCGGGCGACGAGGACTTGGCTGCGCCGCGGGTTCTGCACCCGATCTTCTACGGCAGCTTCGACTGGCACAGTTGCGTCCACGGCTGGTGGACCTTGCTGACCGTGTGGCGGCTGTTCCCCGAGATCGGAGAGTCGTCGGCGATCGAAGCACTGGCGAATGAGAGTTTCACGGCGGGAAAGGTCGCGGCCGAGCTTGCCTACCTCGATCGTCCCTACAGCCGCGGTTTCGAGCGGCCCTATGGGTGGGCGTGGTTGCTCTACCTCCATCTGGAAGCGGCGCGGCACAACGGACAATGGGCGAAGCGGCTTGAACCGCTCGCCCGCGCTTTCGCCGATCGGCTGCGCGATTACCTTGGCGTCCTGACCTATCCGATCCGCGTCGGGACTCACTTCAATACCGCTTTCGCGCTGATCCTCTCGCTCGAATGGGCCAAGGCATTCGATGTTGATCTTGGCGCTCTCATCCGCGTCCGCACCCGCGACTGGTTTGGCGGGGACCGCGATTGCCAGGCATGGGAACCGGGCGGGGACGAATTCCTGTCGTCAGCCCTGATCGAGGGTTTGTGCATGAAGCGCACCCATCCGGCGCTGTTTCCGATCTGGTTCGAACAATTCCTGCCGCACATCGCGGAGAGCCGGCCCGCGACCCTGTTCACGCCGGCCGTCGTCAGTGACCGCAGCGACGGCAAGATCGCGCACCTCGACGGGCTCAACCTCAGCCGCGCCTGGTGCTGGCGCGAACTTGGTTTTCCACAGCATGCCGACGTCCATCTCGCCGCCGCGATGCCGCATCTTAGCGGCGATTATATGGGCGAACATTGGCTGGCGAGTTTCGCCCTGCTGGCGCTCCTTTCCGGGACTCTTTGATGTCGACTCCCTTGACGACCACCGTGTGAGAAGAGGAAAAGGGGCGCTGAACCGGGCCGACGCCTTTGGGGGCAAAACGGCTGTGCAAAGACGGAAAGTTCATCGGCTGGCCTTGATCGGCGGCGCATCCGCGATCGCCGTCATTGCTGTTGCGGCCGCGGTTTCGCCGTCACCGGCCGCCAATTCCCCGTCGCCCCAGCGCTCGCTTCAGCCGAAGCAGGCCGTCCGCGATCGCGCACCGGCTCCCGCTCCCGCTCCCGCCGAAGATCCTGACTATAGCCGCGCCACCGGACGCATTGGCGCCAATCTCACCAAATCGCTCCAGCAGGCCGGCGTTCCCGAACGCATCGGCCGCGAATATGTCAGCGTCCTCGGCCGCGCGATCCGCCTTGCCGACGGGCTCAGCGTCGAGGACAAGTTCGACCTGGTCTACGAACCCGGACCCAAAGGCCGCCTCCTTTACGTCGGGCTCGACCGCGTCGCCCGCGCCGATGTCGAACTGCTCAAATGGACCGATGGCAAGACCATGGTGTGGATCAACGGCGATGGCGTCGGCGGCGAGCAGAGCCAGGGCATGCGCCTGCCGGTCAAGGGCCGCGTCACCTCGGGCTTCGGCAGCCGCTTCCATCCGATCCTCGGCTATGTCCGGATGCACGCCGGGCTCGATCTCGCCGCGGCCTATGGCTCGCCGATCGTCGCCGCGGCCGACGGCCGCGTGGTCAGCGCCGGCTGGTCCGGCGGCTACGGCAACCTCGTTCGCATCGCCCACGCCGGCGGCATCCAGACGATGTACGGCCACATGAGCCGGATCGTTGCCGCCAGCGGGACCATGGTCCGCCAGGGCCAGCTGATCGGCTACGTCGGCTCGACCGGCCTGTCGACCGGCCCGCACCTCCACTATGAAGTCCTGAAGGGCGGCCGCCCGGTCAATCCGCTGTCGGTCAAACTGGCAGCCGCGCCGGCCGGGCTCCAAGGCGAGAAGCTGCACGCCTTCCAGGGCGCGTTGCGCTCATTGATGGTACTGCCCGCGACGGAGGGCGGTTCGCACTAATCCTTGCGGACGTGGATCACCCCGACCTTGTCGGCATAGATCCGCCGCCACTGGCCGGACTTGTCCATTTCGGCGATCAGCTTCGCATTGCCGATCGGCAGGATGGTCCAGCGGATGTGGTAGCGGTCGACCGCGCGGTTGAACCGCCCCCAGTCGCCGCCGGCGATCTCGGCATAGTCGGCGACGAACGCATCGCCGTAAATCTCGGCGCGCCCATCGATGTAGGGCCGGATTCCGGCAAGAATGAGCGGACCGCCGAGCGTGTAGCCGTTGAGCACCGGCTGATTGCGCAGCTCGGCCGGGATCGCCGCCAGCAAGTGTCGCGGGTTGGCGCCGTTCTCGGGCGGAGTGGCCGGCCACAGCGCGCGGACCAGCAGCAGCGGAATCGCCGCCAGCGCCAGCGGCGCGAGCCGCCGCACCGGCTCTGATTTGGTCGCGAACAATGGCGGCACCAGCACCGCCGCGACGACCACTAGCCAGCTTTGGTGGCGTTGTTGGGTGAAGGCTAGAAAAAGGAGCACGAGCACGACGACCAGCCGCCCCGGCGGGACCCGCGCGCCGCGCCACAGCAACGCCCCGAGTGTGCCCAGCGCGACAGCGTAGAACAACGGAGTCCGCCCCGGCGTGCTCGGCTGCCATTCCTGGACCAGCGGTAGCATTTCGAGGTTGGCGATGTGGAATGGCTGGAGCAGCCCGGCCAGCCCATTGGCGTTGAGGCACACGGCGACCAGACACACAATCGCGAACAACAGCCACTGCCGCAGCGTCGCCCAGCGCGCCGTCACCAGCGCATCGAACGCGAGCCCCGCGCCGATCAGCGCGGCGAGCGGGAAGCTGCCGTGGAAATTGGTCCACACCACCAGCAGCCCCGCGGCCCACAACGGCGGCGGCCGTCCGGTCTCGCTCGCCCGCGCCAGCAGCGCGGTCCAGCCGGCAAGCAGCGGCCACACCAAAACATGCGGGCGCACCAGCATGAACGGCGCCAGCGCGATGTCCATCAGCAGCAGCGCGGCGACGATCGCCAGCGGCGCGGCGCGGGTTCGCAAATGCGCGAAGACGATCATGTGCAGCGCCATCAGCGCCGCGGCGAACACCGCCGCCAGCCCGGCCAGCCCGGCGGCGCGATAGGCGAGCGCGAAGAGGATATCCGCCGGCCATTCCATCGCCACCCACGGCTTGCCGAAGGCGGTAAAGGAGAAGGGGTCGGTGGCCGGGATCGCCCGGTGTTGCAGGATCCACTGGCCGGCCGCGACGTGCCAGCTGACGTCGCCGTCGTTGAAGATGGTCGGGCTGAACGCGAAGCCGAACGGCAGGATCAGCGCGACGATGACGAACAGCAGCGACCCGACGGCCGCCTCGCGCCCGCTCGGCTGATGCTGTCCGGCGTCCCCCATGCGCCAGACCTAGCACGCCCAACGCGCCGTCCAACCCGGCAAATCGCGCTGTTTCATTTCCGCACGAGACGCGGCCAGGACTTGAGCCGCCCGGGCGCATCGCTAAGCCTGACGCCAGCGTTCGTTTCAGGGGGAGGCGTGCTTGTTGCGCAGGTTCGTCGATCGATGGCGTGAGCACGCGCTCGTCTATGCCTTGTGGACGTTGGGCGTGGCCGGCGCGGCTCTGCTGTTTAGCGACACGCTGCACAGCCATCTCGTCAACCGCGACTTCGGCGTTTTCCCGATCGCGGGAAGACTTGCCGCCGCGGGTCACGCCGCCG